>Ga0208044_1000008_pt1 | contig 363823 bp, 289 predicted proteins | sample Sb_taG_8_FD_187712 | JGI IMG/M metagenome (GOLD analysis project Ga0208044, IMG submission 187712) | Peat soil microbial communities from Weissenstadt, Germany - Sb_50d_c_BC metaG (SPAdes) (version 2) | ecosystem: Environmental > Terrestrial > Soil > Wetlands > Peat | place: Germany...
CCAGCAGATTCTCGAGATGGAATCCGTGCTCCGCCTGCTGCACGCGCCGGTAGAGGTCGCGCACTTTGTCCACCGGAGCAAACTTGGCCGCCAGCCCGGGGAAATCGGCAACTCGCGCCAACACGTCGGTTGGCGGACGGCTGGTGAATTCCAAGTTTTTGGGCATGCTACAGAAATAGTGCAATCACTTTGCAGGAGCATGAAGGGCAAGTTAAAAGCTGATGAAATGCTGCACTGAGTAAGCTGGAAAGTAACCAGCGGTAACCAGGGGAATCGCGAACTGAAGAGCATCGCGCGGCCTAAGTTTCGAGGCGAAACCGCGTCTCGGCCAGGCCATAGAGCCTGCGCCACAGCAGGCGATTGATGGTCACGACCGTCGCCGCCATCATTATGGTTGCCGCCAGCAAAAGATTGAAATTGCCGGCGTCGCTGGCCTGGGAAATCGTCGCTCCCAGCCCCACCGTCGTGTAGATCCGCCCCTTGAAGTGAAAGTATTCCGCGACGATGCTCGCGTTCCATGCCCCGCCGGACGCCGTTACCATGCCCGTCACAAGATAGGGGAAAATCCCCGGCAGGATCATTTTCCGCCAGCGTTGCAGGCCCTCGATCCGGAACACCGAGCAGCATTCTTTCAAATCTGTGGGGATGGCGATTGCGCCTGCGATCACATTGAAAAAGATGTACCACTGCGTTCCCAGCAACAGCAGCACGATGGATCCAACGCCCAGTCCTCCGCCGACACGGATCAAAAGCAGAAGCACCACGGGAAACAGGGCTGTGGCAGGAACTGAGGCCGCAATCTGCGCCAGCGGCTGCGCGACGCGTGCCAGCCTGGGATTGAATCCGATCGCCACGCCGGCCGGAATCGTCCACAGCGCACCGATCACCAGCGCCAGATTGACGCGCACAAAGGTCGCCGCCAGCCCGATCCCGGCCTCCTGTAACTGCGCCTTCTGGAGTCCGGTCAGAATGATGGCCACGCGAACCACTGCGTAGCCGATCCCGGCCAGGAAAGCCAGCGCCAGAACGCGGGTGAGCCAGATGCGCCACACGCTTTGCTCATTGGCTTTGTCGCTGGAGCGGACTCGGGCAAAATGCAGCATCAGGCGCTCGCTCAGAGGTCGTACCGTGCTCTCGCGGATTCGCCCCAGACTGCGCGAGTGATGAATCAGATCCAGCACCCAGGAGCGGGGAGCATCCGTGCTCTCGACCTGCTCGACTTTGAACTTCTCTGCCCAGGCAATCACCGGACGCCAGAAGAACTGGTCGAGCAGTACAATGACCGCGATCATGGTGGCAACGCCCCACAAGATCGACGGCGTATCGCCGGCGCTGGCCGCCGTCTGCAGGTAGGATCCCAGGCCGGGCAGACGGAAATCGCGCGGTCCGAGCACGAACATCTCGCAGGCCATCAAAAAGAACCATCCGCCGGCAACCGACATCATGGAGTTCCAGACCAGGCCGATCGCCGAGTAGGGCAACTCCATCTCAACGAAGCGCTGCCACCAACTGAACCCGTAGACCTTGGCCGCTTCCCGCATCTCTGTGGGAATGCCCTTCAGCGAGGCGTAAAAGCTGAATGCCATGTTCCACACCTGGCCGGTAAAGATCAGCAGAATTGCACCCGCTTCCACCCCAAGCTGCCTGCCGGGAAACAGGGCCACCATGGCCAGCATCACACCCGGCAGAAAACTGAGCACGGGAATGGACTGCAACACGTCGAGCAGAGGAATCATGAAGCGCTCGGCCCGCGGGTTGTAAGCGGCGATGTATCCGTACACCAGCGTGAACGCCAGGCTCAGGACGTAAGCAATGGTGATGCGCAGCAGCGAGTACCCCGCGTAGGCAGGCAGAGCCCACGGACTGCGCGAGATTTGCACTTCCGGCGTGAAAGGTCCAAGCCAGGTTCGTCCGACCATGAGCACGCCATAAAACACGGCGATGCCGGTGCCGAACATGATGAGGTCAGGCAGATAGGAGACTTGGACTCGGGGCAACTGGGACCAGAACTGATAGGCCGAAAATCCCCGCAGCAAGCCGGATTTCCTGGTGTGGGTCATGATTCGATCGCGTTTCAGGATTTCGGCGCGGAGGCCTCATTTCGGTCGCCCGTCGGTGCCTCGGCGGCCGGGGGCTCGGCTTGAATGAGCCGTCCCTTCTCCCGGTCGTAGTCGAAGATTTCGGCATAGCGGCCCCAGTTCATCGCCGTCTCGAACTGGCGCTGCACCTCATCTTCGGCAAAGTGCTCGTCCAGGATGTCATGAAAGAATTCGTCCGCAATCGAGTGATCAGACTTCCGTTTCAAAATGCTGTCAATCTGCTTCAGGATCGTCACGTGGTCCAGCGCGGCCTGCCGGAACAACACCTTGCGCTGTTGAATATCGGCTTCGGCGAAGGCCGCGCCCCGTGGGGTGATCTGCACGTCGCCTTCCTTCAGCAGCGCGAAGCCCAGGAGCACACAAGCCTCGAGAATCGGCAGCAGATCCTCCACGTCCATCACCAGCTCTTCGGACAGGCGGAACAGGTCCTCGCGCCCGCCGCGATCGTGAACCAGTTCCATCAGGCCTGCGATCCCGCCGACGCGCGCATGCGGCAGCATCTGGTACTTCACCGTGCGCAGCGGAGCTTCCTGCTTTTTGAGCGCTTCCTTGCTCAGCCCGCCGGGCGGCAGAATGATTTCCGCCGTGGACTCGGCATCGGGCAGCAAATGCTCGACCTCTGGCTCGGTCATCACTTTGTAGATGTAGTCCACCAGTTCGACAAAACGCGCGGACTTGCGGTCCCGCGGATGCTTCAGCCGAATGTTGAAGTCGGAGCGGATGCGGGCCGGATTCCTGCCCAGGACCATGACGCGATCGGCCAGCATGACCGCCTCTTCGATGTTGTGGGTAACGATGAAGATCGCGCTGGTCGGCATCTTCTTGTTCAGCCAGAGTTCCAGCAGTTCACTGCGCAGGTTTTCCGCGGTCAGAACGTCCAGAGCGGAGAAAGGCTCATCCATGAAGAGCACTTCCGGCTCTACAACCAGCGCGCGCGCGAAGCCGACGCGCTGCTTCATGCCTCCCGAGAGTTCTTTGGGATACGCCGTCTCAAAGCCGTCCAGACCGACCGTGTCGAGGGTTCGCAGGGCGCGCTTGCGACGCTCCACAGCAGCGATGCTGCGCGCCTCCAGCGGTGCCTCCACGTTGTCCAGCACGGTAAGCCAGGGAAAAAGGGCGAAGCTCTGGAAGACGATCGCCACGTTGGGCGTTTGGCCGTCCAGCGGTTTGCCATGCCACAACAGAGTTCCCGACGACGGCTGGGCCAGACCCGTCAGAATCCGCAGCAGCGTGGATTTGCCGCAGCCCGAGGGGCCCAGCAGAGCAATGATCTTCCCGGGTTCTATGGCGAGATTGGTCTGCCCCACAACCTGAATGCGCGTGCCGTCAGGCTGTGGATACGACTTCTCAATCCCTACCGCTTCGACGATCGCTTCGTCCACGTCAACACTCCCGTACTCTCTATACACGATCTGCGCGGAAGCGCAAAGCGTGTGCGCTTCTTTAACACTCTATTCACAGAAAGCGCACGACCATCGGCGAAGAAGGACCCGGGAATTCGTAAAAACAGTGAAGGGAGTCGGAGGTGTGTTCACCACGCTCACGCGGCAAATTGGTCGTCTGCCGGCGCCGGCAATGGTTTCGGCAAGCGATCGCTCACTTCGGCGAGGCGAGCGAGCTTCGCAGCCAGGTCGCTTCGAAGCTGGCCGGCTTCAAAACGCCAGCGCCAGTTGCCGCCGTAGACGCTGGGAGTGTTCATGCGGGCTTCACTTCCCAGACCAAAAATGTCCTGCAGTGGAACGATGCTCATGCTCGCCGGTGAGCAGTGCGCGGCACGGATAAACGCCCAGTGCACGCCATCGTCCGAGCGCCCCAGATAAGCTTCGGCGTTGCGGCGCTCCTGCTCGGACGCTCCAGAGTTCCACCAGCCCACAACCGTATCGTTGTCGTGGGTGCCGGTGTAGATGACTTTTCCTGCCGCTCGATGGGGCAAGTAGATGTGCGCGCCTTCATCCCCGAATCCGAATTGCAGAACCGCCATGCCGGGAATCTGCAGCCGCTCGCGCAACGCGTGCACCTCGGGCGTGATGTAACCGAGATCTTCTGCAAAAAACGGCAGGCCCCCTAGCGCCTCGCGGAGCTTCAGAAACAGATCGTCCCGCGGCCCATCCACCCAGCGGCCATTCACCGCCGTAGCCTCGCCGGCGGGAATCTCCCAGAACTGGTCGAATCCACGGAAGTGATCCAGCCGAATGTAGTCGCAGTGCTCGGTGGCCCAGCGCAGACGCTGAATCCACCAGGCGTAGCCGCGCTGTTTCATCACATCCCAGCGGTAAAGCGGATTTCCCCAGCGTTGCCCGGTTTTGCTGAAAAAGTCGGGAGGCACTCCCGACACCACTTCCGGCTGCAGATCCTCATTCAGCCGGAACAACTCGCGGTGACCCCACACGTCCGCGCTGTCGTAGTTCACGAAGATGGCGACATCACCCACAATGCGGATCGCCCGCTCGGCACAGTAGCGGCGCAGGGCCCGCCATTGCTCATAGAACGCGAACTGCAGCGCACCGCGAATCTGGACATCCCCCGCGAGTTCCTCACGGGCCTTTTCCAAAGCCGCTGGTTCCCGGCAAGCCAGATCGTGGGGCCATTGATTCCAGCTGTCCAGCTTGTGCCGGGCGCGGAGCGCATCAAAGAGAACAAAATCGTCGAGCCACCACGCATTTCCCGCGCGAAACTCTTCCAGGCGCTTCAGAGCTGCGCTGGAGCCAGAGCGCAGAAAATTCCGCGCCGCCTTGAACAAGAGCGGCATCTTCTGCGCGAAAACCTGATCGTATTCAACCGGGCGTGCACCCGCGGCGGCATCCTCCGTCTGCTGGTCAGGCCTCGCCTGGTCGAGCAATGCCGGTTCAATCCACCCGCGCTCAGCGAGGCGCTCCAAGCTGATCAGCAGCGGATTGCCCGCGAACGCCGAAGTGGAAGAGTAAGGGGAATTTCCGTATCCGAGAGGGCCCAGGGGCAATACCTGCCAGAGGCCCTGGCGGGCCGAAGCGAGGAAATCCACAAACTGGTAGGCAGCCGGACCAAAATCGCCAATGCCGCCGCGGGAGGGCAACGACGTGGGATGCAACAGGATTCCGGCAGCGCGCGGAAAGGACATGGCGCCGCCGCTACATTCCCTGCTCGTTTCCTGTGCGGGTCAAGCCTTTCATCTCCTCCTGGTTGATCTTGATCTTGCCGGCTTTCTCCATCTGATCGCGCAAGCTGGAAATGAAAAGCCCGAAGAGTTCCTGCTGTTTGTTCTGCAGCTGGGTCTCGCGAAGCTGATCGCGTTTTGCCGCGTAGTCGGCTTCGTTCGGCGCCTGATCCTCGAGCACCGCGATGACCACGCCATTGCCGGTCCCGTTGATCGGACCGCTGATCTCCCCCGGCTTCATGGTGAAGGCCACGGCCGCCTGTCCCGTCATCGAACCGATGTCGGGAACCTGCCCGTCGGGCAGCACCAAGTCGCTGGTCTTCATGGTCGCTCCCAGTTCTTTCGCCGCGCGCTTTAGGTCATGCTCGGCTTTGGCGCGGTCGGACAATTCCTGCACTTTCTGCTGCAGCAGCACAGAGGAGCGCTCGCTCTTGAACTCATCTTCGACGCGAGTGCGAATCTCTTCAAAGGTCGGGGTCGCGGGCGGTTTTATGCCCAGCAATTGAAAGACGACGATGCCTTGCGATGCCGAAGCCATGTCGGGCGGCGAATTCTCAGCCACCGTGAACACCGCATCGATAAACTGCGGCGCAGGGCCCAAGCCCGGCAGCATATCCCGGCGCGAGAAAAAGTCCGACGTGATCACCGGAATACTCATCGTAGCGGCGGCCGCGTCCAAGCCCGTCGCCTTCGCCTGTCTCAGCAAAGTCTCGGCCTGCTTCTCGGCGATCTGCTGAGCCTTCTGACGTTTCAAGTCCGGCTCGATCTGATCCTTCACCTCGGCCAGCGGCTTGACGTGCGCTTCCTGTTTGTCATCCAGGCGAATGATATGGAATCCGTCGCTGCTCTTCACCACGTCGCTGATTTGCCCCTTGGCCAGCGAATACGCGGCTTTCTCAAACTCGGGAGTCATCTGGCCCCGTCCGATCCATCCCAGCGAGCCGCCAACGTTCGCGCTGCCCGGATCCTCGGAGTACTTCTTGGCCAGTTCGTCAAAGTTGGCGCCATTCTTCAGTTGCCGCGACAAGTCGGCGGCACGCTGCTGAGCCTCCGCCACTTTTTTATCGTCGACTTTGCCGTCGGCCCCGGGCAGAGGCATCTTGATCCAGATGTGGCTCACCTTCACCTGGTCCGGCACGCGGTACCGGTCGCGGTTCTGATCGTAATACGCGCGCAACTCATCTTGCGTGACTTGAGCGCCCGCTTCGATCCTGCCGGTATCCACTACCGCGTACTTGACTTTGCGCTTTTCCGGGACCGAGTTGGCGTAGCTGGCTTTGTGACTCTCATAGAACGCCTTGAGTTCTTCGTCGGTGGGATGCAGGCCCCTTTTTATGTCGTCCTGCTTCAAGACGGCATAGTCGAATTTGACTTTTGTGTTCTGCTTGATGAACTGCTCGTGAACATCGGCGTCGCTCACGGTGGCGCCGCCGGAGATCAGAGCCTGCAGCTTGCCGATCAGAATCTCGTTCCCGACATCCTGCTCGAACTTGACCGGCGTCAGGTTCGCCCGCTGCAGCATGTCTTCATATTCCTGTTCGCCGACGAACGTGCCGCCGGGGAAAAAGGTCGCGGCGTAGCGTCCGTGCTGCAGATCGTCCTTGACTTCCTCCGGCGTGACGCGAAAACCCATGCGGCTTGCTTCAGCCAGCAAAGCCTGCTTGGTTATCATTTGATCTGCTGCCCGCTGGGCGAAAAACGGAAGCAGCAGCGCTGTGTTGGCGCCCCCCTGCGGCATCTGCTGTTGCAGCATCTGACGCGCCTGCTGCCGAACCTCTTCGCTGGTAATGTCGGTGCCGTCGACCTGGGCAAGCACTCCCTTGGCAGGCCCGCCGAAACTGTATCCGGCATTGCCGGCGCTCGGCACCAGATACCACACCATGGAAATACAAATGATCACGAGCAAGCCGCCCAGAAGATACTTCTTCAGCGGCCCAGGGGTTTGCAGAAATCGAATCATGTTCTTGTCACTCCGGAGCAGAGCAGAGAATTTTCAATTATAAACTACAGGCGGATGATCCGAACGGGGTGCTGGAGCAGCAATGAGCCTGCGTTCGAATGGGCTTGGGCAAGCCCGTTCGGCAACAATCCTGATTGTTGCAACATTGCCCTATTGAAACGTATCAATAGAAGTGATATCCATTCAGCGGACAAGTTTCCGGCAAGCAAACGCTCGTCCCGGCGCCATCGCAGCGACCTGCAAATGACCAGGAGCACGTTGATCAGGAGCACCATGAACTCACGCATTCGGCTGGCTCTCTCCCTCTTCGTATTCGCGTCCGTGCTCGCTTCCTCTCTTCTCGGCCAGGAGACATCCACGGCGAAGCCCGATCCGGACGCCAAGCTCCCGCTGCGCGACGGCTGGTCCCTGCAAACTTCTGCCAAGGTAGAGGCCAAGGGAGATGTCATCTCCACTCCGCAATTCGTTGCCAGCGGATGGCACGAAGCCACCGTCCCGACCACAGTCGTGGCCGCGTTGGTGAAGGACAAGACCCTGCCTGATCCCGATTTCGGCATGAACTTGCGCGACCTGCCCGGCGTCACTTATCCCATCGGCGGCAATTTTTCCAACATTGCCATGGCCCCGGACAGCCCCTACGCCGTCTCCTGGTGGTACCGCAAACAGTTTGCCTTGCCTGCCTCTTACAAAGGCAAAGTTGCCTGGCTGAATTTCAAGGGCCTCAACTATCGCGCCAACATCTGGCTGAACGGAAAACAGATCGCGAAGTCTGGCGACGTCGCCGGCGCCTGGCGCACCTACGAATTCAATGTTACGGATGCTGTCCAGCCGGGCGCCGACAACGTACTCGCCGTACAGGTTTTCGCGCCTACCGAGCACGATCTCGCGATCACGTTTGTCGATTGGAACCCCGCGCCTCCCGACAAAAACATGGGCCTGTGGCGCGAAGTTTATCTCAGCACCAGCGGCCCGGTCGCCCTGCGCTATCCGACGGTCGTGTCGAAGCTGAATTCGCCAGCCAACGATGTAGCGCGCCTGACCGTCACCGCGCAGCTCAAGAACGGCACAAACCAGACCGTCAAGGGCAAGCTGAAAGGCCGGATCCAGGGCACCATCACCTTCGAGCAGGACGTTGAACTCGCTCCCCATGAAGTGAAAGACGTCACCTTCTCGCCCGACACTTTTCGCGATCTCGTCGTGCAGAACCCAAAGCTTTGGTGGCCGGCTCAGATGGGCGTTCCGAATCTTTGGGTTCTGATGATGCAGCTCGTGGTAAACGGTGCACAAAGCGACTACTCCAGCACCGAGTTCGGCATTCGCGAAATCACCTCCGACGTCAATTCCGTCGGCGCCCGCCAGTTCCACATCAATGGCAAGAACATCCTGATCCGCGGCGGCGGCTGGTCCCCCGACATGATGCTGCGCGAGAACTCGCAGTACCTGCAGGACGAATTCCGCTACGTCCGCGATATGGGGCTGAATACGATTCGCCTCGAAGGCAAATTGGAGACCGAGGAGTTCTATAACCTTGCCGACCGCGAGGGAATTCTGGTTATGGCAGGCTGGTGCTGCTGCGACTTTTGGGAGCGCTGGCCGCGCTGGAAGCCGGAGGACTTTGAAATCGCCAAGCAGTCGCTGCGCGACCAGATCTATCGCCTGCGCAGCCACCCCAGCCTGGTGATGTGGCTCAACGGCAGCGACAATCCTCCGCCGCCGGATGTCGAGCAGATGTATCTCGAGATCGAGAAGGACCTGTTGTGGCCGAACCCGGTCGTCTCGTCAGCCACGGGAAAGAAAACCAGCGTCACCGGCAACAGCGGCGTCAAAATGACCGGACCCTATGAATATATAGCTCCCAGCTATTGGGAGCTCGACACTCCCCAGGGCCCACCCGGCCGCAAGCAGTGCAATCCCGGAGGGTGCGGCGGCGCCTACGGCTTCAACACCGAAACCAGCATGGGGCCGGCAGTTCCGCCGGTTGAGAGCATCCGCGCTATGGTCGGCAAGGATCACATGTGGCCGATCGACGATGTGTGGAATTTCCATGCCGGAGGCGGCGAGTTTAAGACCATCAACGTATTCGCAGAGGCGCTGGCCAGGCGCTACGGCAAGTCGGATAACGTGGAAGACTTTGCCATGAAGTCCCAGCTGCAGACTTATGAAGGCGTGCGCGCCATGTACGAGGCCTACAGCCGCAACAAGTATCAGGCGACCGGCGTTATTCAATGGATGCTCAACAACGCCTGGCCCTCGATGATCTGGCACCTCTACGACTTCTACCTGCGTCCTGCGGGCGGCTATTTCGGAGCCAAGCGCGCCATGGAGGCCCTGCACCCGGTCTACGGCTACGACGACCACTCCATCTGGGTCGTGAGCAGCCAATACCAGGACGCCTGGAAGCTGAAACTCATCACCAAGATCTACAACCTCGACATGACCGAGAAGTTCTCCCAGGAGAACAAGCTCGACGCGCCCGCCGACAGCACCGCGAAGATCTTTACCTTGCCCGAGGTTTCCGGCCTGAGCCCGACTTACTTTCTCGTGTTGCGGCTTGAAAACCCGGCAGGCAAGGTGGTCGGCTCAAATTTCTACTGGCTGTCGACCAGGAAAGAGATCCTGGATTGGGCCAAGTCGAACTGGTGGATGACTCCGACTGAATCCTTTGCCGACTTCACTGCTCTTGCGCAATTACCCAAAGTTAAGCTCAAGGTTACCGACAACACGGAGCGAAGGGACGCAGACGTCATTACGCACGTAACGCTGGAGAATCCCAGCAGCAGCCTCGCGTTCTTTGTGCGCCTAAAGGTCAGTAGGGGAGCAAGGGGCGACGAGATTCTTCCCGTCATCTGGGAGGACAACTACATTTCGTTGTTGCCCGGCGAGAAGCGCGAAGTCGCGGCTACCTACCGCGCCAGCGACCTGGGTTCAGCAACGCCCGTGATCGAAGTGAGTGGCTGGAACGTGGAATAACGACATTGGGTAATTGTGAAATTGGGTAATTGCGTAATTTGAGAGTTCGGAATTGGCCCTTTTGTGCAGACCCTAAACTACAAAATTCTGCCAGCCGTGCTGGAACACTAGGGCCAGATCACTCCTCCTCCGGCGGCACATCAAAGTTCACCAGATCGCTTTGGAACCCGCGCGTTCTCCATGCCCCATAGGCAACGCCTGTGACCATCCAGATTGAGCCAACGATGATGGCCAGTTTCGACAGGCTGATCCAGATAAAGAGGCAAATGATAAAACCCAGGATCGGTGGAACAAGCTGACCCATGGTGCGATCCGCCCCTCGAATGTAGTAGTGCGTGAGCGACGCAAGATTGACTCCCATAAATGCAATCAGCGCGCCGAAGTTGAGCAGTTGCGCGCCATTGTCGTAGCTGATAAGGAAGGCCCCGAGCAGCGCAATTGCTCCGACAAACAATACATTGTTCGCGGGGACATGGGTCTTCGGGTGAATGGCTCCGAAAAATTTCTTAGGAATGGCGTCGCTGCGTCCCATGCCGTAAAGCAGGCGGGCCGCTCCCAGTTGCGACCCCATGCCAGAGCCGACCGTGGCGATCAGAAGCGTCACGCCGATTAGCTTGGTCATGAAAATGCCGCCTGCAATTCCGGCGACATGGCTGAATACGTTCTCATCTCCGAATTGGGAGAAGACACCGAAATCCGTGCCGAAATGGTGGAAGCTCAATAGCTGGGCGCCGTAGACTTCCGCTGACGCCAGTACACCCGTGATCAGGCAAACCAGCACGGTCGCCAGAAAAATATTGCGCTTGGGATTGTCCACCTCCTCCGACAACGTGGAAATGCCGTCAAATCCAATGTAGGTGAGCACTGCAACCGACGTGCCGTGAAATACCCGGCTCACCGTGAACGTTTTCGGATTGTAGAATGGCCGCAGAAAATACGATTCGGGAAATTGCGGCAGGTGAAAAATGTAGCGGATCGTGTACCAGAAGAAAGCCACGATCACCGCTCCCATAATTGCGCAAAGGGTCGCATTGATGCGCGCCGAAGTCTTTACTCCGCGCAGATTCAGCGCCGTAAACAGGACGGCAAAGATGATTGGCCACGTGAGACCGGGGTAAGGCAGTTGATATCTCGTCCCGCTGAGCAGATCAGCCATTGCTTTGGCGCACCAGATGGTGCAAATCAGAGGATTGACAATGTAATCCAGCGTCATGCTCCAGCCGGTAACATAGCCGAGAGAGGTGTGAATTTCGCGCCCAACGTACGTGTATGCGGAACCCGCGCTGGGGTAGACCCGCGCCATGCGGCCATAGCTCATCGCCGTGAAGACCATGGCAACCATTGCGATCAGGATGGAAGTGACAACATGTCCCTGCCCGGCGTTGCTGAACACTCCGTATGCTGGCATAGGCGCCGTGGGTTGAATGACGATGATGCCGTAAAGCACCAAGTCCCAAAGGGTGAGCGTGCGGCGCAGGCGCGGGGCGGAGGAACTTGAGGTTTCCATCGGTCCGGCTATTGGATTATGGCAGGGGGGAAATTGTCAATATTGAAACGATTCTGCGGGCCGCTAGCGATCTCATCTCCGGGCGCCGATCAGACGAGCATCCGCGTTGTGCGTCTCCCGCCATGTGCGCTTCGTGGCTCACCCTCCACCATCGCGCGATCGAGGGACAGTTTTTCCTCCCTGGTCAGCGGGCGATGCGTCCCCTTCGCCAGCGTGCCCAGTTGCAGTGGCCCGATCGCGACTCGCACCAGACGCAGCACCTCCACACGCAGCGCCGCCAGCATGCGCCGAATCTGCCGGTTCTTGCCCTCGTCAAGAACGATCTCGAGCCAGCAATTCTTTTCTCCCGACCGCAGCAGGCGGGCCTGAGCCGCCCGCAAGATCTCTCCGTTGTCGCTGTTCACTCCTTTCATCAGCGCGTCGGCCAGTTCTCCGCCGGAAACCGCGTTCATCTGGACGTGGTAGGTTTTTTCGAGATGTGTCTTCGGCGCAGCCACACGCGCGCCCCATTCGGAGTCATTCGTCAACAGGAGCAGCCCTTCGCTGGCTTTGTCCAGCCGGCCGATGGGGGCCAGCCACGGCAGCGCTTTCCCTGCCAGAACGCTGTATACAGTCTCGCGCCCTTTCTCATCGGACGCCGTAGTTACCAGGCCCCGCGGCTTATTTATCATGAGATAGACCCTCGATTGCGGCTCGATTGCCTCTCCATCCACGGCAATGCGATCTTTCTCCGGGCAGACCGGCGCCTCAGGGTCGCGGGACGTAACTCCGTTCAAGCGCACGCGCCCCACAGCAATCAGCTCGGCCGCTTGCGACCGCGAGCAATATCCGAGCTTCGACAGCGCACGAGCCAGGCCAATCCTCCGGGTCGTTCCTTTCGAGGGCACGGCTCCATGCTACTCGAAAAGCGCGCGCTCATCTGCGGCGTCTTGTCTCCATGCACCGAGTGTCAGAGCTTGGTACCATGTTGACCGAGATCGGCTGACCGAGATCGCGCGTTGGGTTGCGGGAAGCGCTCCGCGCTGGCACAAAGGAGTTACGATGGCTCACCAGCATCCTCCCCGTTTCTTGAAGATCGTCGACGATGCAAAAACTCGCGTGCGCGAAACCAACGTCGTCGAAGTAAAAAAACGCATGGACCGCGGCGACAAATTCCTGCTGGTCGACGTACGCGAGGAAAGCGAGTTCGCCAAAGACCACCTCCCTGGCGCGGTTCACATGGGTAAAGGAATCATTGAGCGCGACATCGAGGCTCGCGTGCCCGATCTCAACGCAGAAATGATCCTCTATTGTGGCGGTGGCTTCCGCTCAGCCCTGGCCGCGGACAATCTGCAGAAGATGGGCTACACGAACGTGATTTCGATGGACGGTGGCATTCGTGACTGGCGGGAAAACGGTTATCCGCTCACCAAGGAGTGACCGTCATCTCATGAGCCGGCTGAGCGCATCCTAAGGCTGCTCACGGGCTCATGTTACTGCCCGGCATCCGACGCGAACAGGCCCGACACCTGATAGTAAGCAGTGTAGGCGTATGAGCTCAAGTCGTCGGTGACGAGAACCTCGCGCAGGGCCAGTAGTCCGGTTCGATCGGCGGGGGCCAGATCTTTGAAGAACTTTCGATTTCCGGTCGTCAGATCAACTCGTTCAAGACGGCAGGGAATTGCGGAACGGTGATAGGCCAATACCGACCGTTCGTCTGGAGCCCATAGTGCCAGTACGTCTGACTCCCCCAGTCCGGGTACTGGTCGCGGATCGACATTCGAACGTCCGCCTTCGATTGCATACACGTAGTACTTACCTTCGGGTCCGCGTACCAGGATGCTCTTCCCGTCGGAGGAGAGCAATCCGTCGCGAGTGCCTTCCGGCGTCACCGGCCGTGGAGCGCCTCCGTCGATCGCCTGCACGTAGAATCGCGTACCTTTTCCCAGCTCGTTGCCGCTAATGAGCACGCTCTTGCCGTCGCGGAACCACTGGGCGCTCGCATAGTGCTCGATGTCGCCCCGTTCGAGCTGCCGTGTCGCGCCCGCACCCGTGGGATAGATCACCAACTGCGGCGGAGTGGATTGCAACACGGCCAGGACCCACTTGCCATCTCCAGACAGATCCGCGGGCCAACCCTCTCCGAGACGCAGTACGGGCGAGCCGTCGGTCTTCCGCAAGCACACGGTGTAGTTGGTTCCGAGGGCAGTTTCGGCGAACAGAAGCATGCGCCCGTCGGGCGAGATGGCCCGGGCATGGGAGGTGCCGAGCCACGACAGGTCTCGATCTTCGCCGGTGCCAGGAGAATGGACCATGGCCGCGTAGCGGAAGTCACCGCGGCTGGCCAGCCATCGCCCGTCGCGGGCTACGTCCTGGATGGTAAGGCCGCCGGGCGCCTCATAGGCGACGCGCCTCTTACCTCGCAGAGTCACGGCGTAAATCGTGAAGCTGCCGCCGTTCTGGCTGGCAGAAAAAAGAATCTCGCTGCCATCCGGGGACCATGCCAGTCCTCGTTCGCTCCAATAGCCCTCCGAGAGCACCGTGTTCTTTCCGGCGAGGTCCACGGTGTTTACCGATCCGCGGTCATCCCACTTGCGGGGATGTTCAAAATATGCAATCCGATCGCCTTTGGGAGAGAAGCGCACATCGCTCATGAAGCCGCTGACTTCACGCAGCACATGGCCGATCGGGTACTCCAACCGATCCTTACCTCCGGCCTCGCGGATGATGGCGAGTTGCGATCCGTCCGGCGACCAGTCGGCCTGCCGCACGCCCTCCTGAATCTCCCGCGGCGCGCCTCCGTCCATCGTCATGCGGGCCAGAGTGCCCGTAAAAAGCCGAAACCCCAGGTAACGCGCATCGAGCAGGACGGCAAGTTCACCTTTCGAAGAGACCGCAAGCAAGGTCATCCCTGGCGGGCCCAGCGGTTGTGGCTCGGGATAGTCGGGACGCACCGTAAAGATCTGAGGAGTATTGCCTGAGGCCGAGGCGCTGTACACGACCGTGTTTTCACCCGCGAAGGCAGCCTGAAAGACGGCTTCATGGCGAAAGTTCAGCTGCCGAAAAGCAAGCGGTTTAGGTGCTTGCCCGTAGCGCAATACGAACAGCAGCAGCGCCGCTGCAACCACGGCAAACATCGCCGCCAGAATCCATGCGATCCGCCGGCTGAGCGCGCGCCGTGGGGCTGGGATGGACGGCATCCCGGTTTGCGAGCTGCCCTCGCCGATCCACCGCAGTTCTTTCCACAGATCGCCCGCCGACTGCCAGCGGTCGTCCGGATCTTTCGCAAGGCAAACTTGAATCGTGCGTTCCAGCGCGGGCGGTGTGAGGGGCTGCAGCGTCCGGATCGGCTTCGGCTCTTTCTCCAGGATCGCCGAGGCCACGCTGAGCTGGCTCTGGCCCGGAAACGTGCGCTCCCCAGTCACCATTTCGTACAAAACAGCGCCCAGCGAAAAAATGTCGCTGCGGGCATCCGCTTCCCTCCCCTCCACTTGCTCGGGCGACATGTATTGCACGGTTCCGACGACCGCGCCTTCCACGGTCATCGGCGTGGCGCGCGGCGTCATGTCGGTCAGCGTGGCTCTTGTGGCCATAGGCGGGTCGGCTTTCGCCAGGCCGAAATCGAGCAGCTTCGCGCCTGCTTCGGTCAGCATGATGTTGCCGGGCTTGAGGTCACGATGGGTGACGCCATGGCGGTGTGCTTTGTCGAGAGCGCTGGCAATCTCGGCCCCGTAGCGAAGCACCTGCGCCAACGGCAGCCGCCCCTTTTCCAGCCGGTCCGCCAGCGATTCACCTTCCAGGTATTCCATGACGATGAAATCAACGCCGTCATGCCGGCCGACGTCGTGCAGCATGCAGATGTTGGGATGATTCAGGCTGGAAACAACTTTCGCTTCGCGCTCGAATCGTTGACGGCGCGTCTCATCGTCGGAGAAATGCAGCAGAAGAATTTTGATGGCGACCGAACGGTCCAGGCGTGTATCCCGGGCGCGATACACCTCGCCCGCGACACGCGCCTGGAGCGCGTCATTGCGGTCAAGGTCCTGCCCGAATCCGTGGCTGCCGATGCCGAACGATTGCGGCGCTTCGAGCAGGAAGCCAAAGCCGTCGCTGCCCTAAACCATCCCAACATCCTCTCCGTTCACGACATCGGCCAGCAAGGCGGAATCCGCTACATCGTCACCGAGTTGCTCGATGGCCAGTCGCTGCTCGAAAAGCTCAGGGACGGCCCTCTACCTTCACGACGAGCGATCGAGTACGGCCTGCAGACGGCGCGAGGTCTCGCCGCCGCGCACGAGAAAGGAGTCATTCACCGTGATTTGAAGCCGGCCAATTTATTTGTCACCAAAGACGGGCGGGTGAAAATCCTCGACTTTGGGCTGGCTAAGCAAAATCAATGGGCAGACAAGAGAACCGCCGAAGAGGCGACGATGGAACTCCTGGATCTGACGCCGACTGTACCCGGAGTGGCGCTGGGCACTGTGGGCTACATGTCGCCGGAACAGGTGCGGGGCACGGAGGTGGACTATCGCACCGACATCTTTAGTTTTGGAGCGGTGATGTACGAAATGCTCTGTGGACGGCGCGCCTTCAAGCAGGACACGGCAGCCGAGACGATGACGGCCATTCTGAAGGAAGATCCGCCGGAATTTCCGGAAACCGACACGCCCATTTCCCCGGGAATCGAACGGATCATGCGCCGCTGTCTGGAGAAGTCGCCGCAGCAACGTTTTCAATCGGCCAAGGATCTGGCATTCGCGCTGGAGGCGCTGAGCGGGACATCGCAGTCTGCCATGGCTCAGCCATTGCCAGGCAAGGCTCGTACCAAGCTGTGGCCGGGCGTTGCCGCTATTGCTGCGCTGGCGGCGGTGATCCTTGCATATCTTGCCGGCACGCGCGGGCGGGAGGAGCCGGCCCACTTCGAGCGCGTTACCTTCCAGCGCGGCTACATCAAGGGTGCCCGTTTCGCGCCCGATGGCCAGAATGTGATCTACAGCGCGGCGTGGGAGGGGCGGCCGTACGAAGTGTTCATCAGCCGCATCGGTGGTCACAACGCCCGCTCGCTCGAACTGAAGAACGCTCTGGTGGCCGGAATCTCGACCACGGGTGACCTGGCCGTGTTGACCAACGTGCGACGAATCCGCAGCACGAGCTGGATTCACGTTGGGACGCTGGCTCGGGTTCCGGCGAACGGCGGTGCGGCGCGTGACATCCTCGACGGAGTGTGGGATGCGGATATCAGCAGCGACGGCAAGCAGTTCGCGGTGGTGCGAAAACCGTCAGGGCCACAGCAACTCGAATATCCCATCGGCAAAGTGTTGTTTCAGACCAACGGCTACATCAGTCACCCGCGCATCTCGCCGAGCGGCAAGTTGGTGGCGTTTCTGGAGCATCCGTTGTTCGGAGACGATCGTGGCTACGTCGCGCTAACGCAGCCGGACGGAACCACGAAGCGATTGACCCTCGAAGCTAGTGCGATCGATGGCCTGGCATGGTCGCCAGACGGACGTGAGATTTGGTACGCCGCAACCAGTTCAGAACACTCACCGGGACGCATGGTGCAGGCCGTCACGCTCGCCGGGAAAACCCGCAACATCTTTGGAGTGCCCGGCGATATTACGGTATGGGACATCGCGGCAGGCGGGCGGCTCCTCTTGACGCACGAAAACATCGACAGTGTGCAGATGGTGGCTTCTCCGGCGACGGCTCCGGAGCGGAATGTTACGGTCCTGGGGCACGCGGTGAATGGCGCAGTCTCCTCCGACGGCAAGTCAGTCGCGTTCACCGAATCTGGTGGGGGAGCACCGGACGACTACCTCGTCTTCTTCCGTCGCCTCGACGGCTCGGCGGCGGTGGAACTGGGTGAAGGCAGCATCATGGGCATGACGCCGGACGGCACGCAGGTGGTCGCGCTTGTGCCCAGCCAGCCGACCAAGCTGCGGATCTTGCCTACCGGCGCCGGCGAACCGCGCACCTTTGATATTGCGCCCGTTCAAGTAGACGACAGTCCCGTTTCATGGATGCCAGGGGCCAAGGAGTTCGTCTTTCTGGGTCATGAAGGGATCGCTCCGCGGCGGGCGTACCGTGTGTCTCTGGAGGGAGGAATCGCGCGTCCCTTGACCAGCCGTGAAGGCACGCAATTCTGGAATAAAGTCTCGCCCGACGGCAGGTTCGTGTTGCAGGGAACAGGTGCAGGAATGGAATCGGGACAAAACCTGATCGTCGAGCTGGGCACCGGCAAAGTCCGCTCAGCGCCGCTAAAAGAAGGCGAGGCACCGATCGTATGGGACCAGGACGGGGCCCACATTTTCGTAGCACTGGAAGGTGACGAATCCGCCACAATCTACCGCGTGGATGCGATGACTGGCCGCCGCGAAGTCTGGAAGCAGATCAAGCCCAACGATCCAGCCGGCATGCTCTCGCTCTCGCACTTCTTCGTGACTCCTTCCGGGAATGCCTACGCTTACAACGCGGAACGGGTCCTCTCGGCGCTGTACGTGTACTCGCAGAAGTGAGTTGACCTTCGCCACGCAGGCGAGTCTACGCTGCTGGCTTATTGCAGCTTTGCGTACTCGGCTTTAGCTTCCTTCAGAATGGGGATGTCGGCATCGGCTTCTTTCCAAAGCGAAAGGAAATCCTTGTACGCGGCGAGAGCGCGGACGCGAGCGGCATCGGCATCTGCTCCGCGCGTTGTCTTGGCCTGGAGTGCGTTGGCGCGGGCCAGGCCCAGCCGCACCAAGGCTCCTGTCCAGCAATTCCACACAATGCCGTCGTGGTCAATAATCTTCTGAAACTCGCTGGCCGACGCGCTCGCCTGACCTGCGGCGAGATATGCTTCGCCGCGAACATAAATGTCGTAGAGGCAGGACATATTGTTGGTGAAGGTGAACTGCCCCAACTCAATGCCGGACGCAGCTTGCAGGGCATCGACGGCGGCCTGCGGTTTGGCCGATCCCAGCGCCAATTGGGCGCGGATTGCGGGTAGCCACAGCGACTGTATTTGAGTGTCCAACGGATGCTGCGAATTCAGTTCTTTCGCCAGGGACTCAGCCCACGCCGTTTCGCCCGCCATCGCCAACGCCAGTGCGGCTTCGCTGGTCACTCCCTGACTTCCTGGTGCAAGTTTGAGTCCCTCGGCCGCGTTTTGGCGTGCTTCCTCGCGATTGCCGATACTGGCTTCATAGAGAGCCATGTTCTCCAGCCATATTCCCGCATTCTCCTTGCTGTCGGCGTGAATGGCAGACTCAACCGCCCGCTTTACCAGTTCCCGCGCAGAATCCAAGCGCCCGTGGTAGGCCTCGGTGTCGGAGCCGAATGCCAGCCCGAAGTTCTCTTCGGGCTTGCCGTTGAACCATTGCAGTTGTTCCGCCATGCCGGCGGAGTCCGAGGAATGGAAGGCGAGAATATAGTCGGCCAGGCGGGTGATGTAGTCATCCAACTTCTTCGCCTGCGCCTCGCGAATCGTCTTGCGGGCATCGTCAAAGCGCTGCAATGCGATGTAGCTGTCCGCGAGGTTGTCGTACGGAGCCACGTTGTCGGAATTCAGCTGAAGTTCTTCTTGCGACATCTGCACCGACTTCTCATACTGACCCTGCTCGGCGTAGACGACGCCGAGATTGAGCCGGGCGCCCGGGCTTCTGGGATAGCTCTCAATCTCCTCCTGATAGGCTTGCCCGGCCTTGCTCAACTCCCCGGTAACATTCAGATAGTAGGTGGCAGTGATCGCCAGCTTCTCCCGTTCGCTGGCGTGATCGCGCAACTCGAAAGCTCTGGCTAAGTATTCGCTGGCGCGTCCCGTCTGGGAGAGGCTGAAGTATTCGCTGCCCACGGCCATGTAACCCATGGCGAAGTTGGGATCGAGCTGAATCGCGTGCTGATGATACGGCAAAGCGGCCGCCGGTCCCTGCTCGCGATCGGCTTTCTGCCCAAGACTGTACGCCTTCAGAGCTTCCAGCGACGAGGTCGTAGCATGTTCCAGGGAAATGTCAAACCTCTGCACCGTGGCCAACGATTCGCCAAGCTCCGCGCGCAGTTTCGAGACGGCAGCGCCGAGAACATCCAGGACTCGTTCCTTGGATGGGGAGGTGGCCTGCTCCTGGGCCAGTGTGCTTCCGTCCTGACAATTGATCGCTTTCAAACCCAAAACGTATTCCTGCCCCAAACTTGCAATCGAGCCGGCGATGTAGACCTTGCTGCCCGCCCGCAGACAAACCTCACGCGCCAGTTCGGGGGTCAGCTTGGTTCCTGGGGCGCGGGTCATCTGCTGCAGGGTTTCCGCCACCGTGTTGTCGGAGAGCACATTCAGAAACGGCGACTGGTTCAAAGCAACGCCGAGCCCAGTCTTGAGCGTGTCGTCGAAGACAGGATCGTTCGTGCTGTTGGAAAAATCGGCCAGCACGATAGTGTCTTTGCTGCTGAGATGTGGATTGGGATGTAGGCGAAAGTAAATCGCTCCAACTACCAGGCAAGCGAGCAGCAAACCGGCCCCGACATAAGAATAGAATTTTCCCAACCTCCAGCGACCGAGAGTTCGCTCGGACCCATCCGCCACAGAGACCGCGGCGGTCATGTGTGACTCGGTATCGCGCTTGAGACGCTGCAGGTCCGCGCGCATCTCGGCCGCGCTCTGGTAACGCAGGTTGCGGTCCTTCTCCAGCGCTTTGCTGATGATCCTTTCCAGGTCGGCGGGGACTTCCGGATTCAGCCGCACCGGCGCAATCGGCGTCGCATCGAGAATCGCCTTGAAGATCACGGCGGAACTTTCCCCGCGAAATGGAAGCTTGCCCGTCGCCATCTCGTAAAGCATGGCGCCGAAGGAGAACAGATCGCTGCGCGCATCCACATCTTTCGCTCGTGCCTGTTCGGGAGACATGTAGGCCACGGTTCCCATGGTCGAGCCGGGAGTGGTGAGGTGGGATTCTTCCCGCGTCAGACCTTCGCTCGCTGCGACAGCCATGCCGCCCACCGAGTCTGTGGGTGACTTCACCTTGGCGAGTCCGAAGTCGAGAACCTTGGCGTGCCCACGCTTGGTCAGGAAAATATTGGCGGGCTTGATGTCGCGATGAATAATTCCCTGCGTGTGAGCCGCGTCGAGAGCATCGGCAATTTCGATCGCCAGACCCAGCAAGTCGTCCGTCTCAAGTGGTCTTCCGGCAATGCGATACTTCAACGTCACGCCATCGAGAAATTCCATCACGATGAACGGTCGTCCATCTTGTTGGCCGATTTCGTAGATCGTGCAGATATTGGGATGGTTCAGCGCGGAAGCCGCTTGCGCCTCTCGCTGAAACCGGGCCAGCGCCTGCGAATCGTTGGCAACGTTATCCGGAAGGAACTTCAGAGCGACAAGTCGATGCAGCGTCAAATCCTCGGCCTTGTACACCACTCCCATTCCCCCACCGCCGAGCTCTTCAAGGACGCGGTAGTGCGAGATGGTCTGGCCGATCATTGGGCTGAAATCTTAGGTGCACGCGTAAGCCAAGTCAATGAACGCTGAGGGGGTTCCAGCGGGAGCGGGCCTTGCGTGTAAGCGCCTGACTCCGAACAATCAGGCGCACCGTGAAGGCCGACTCAACCTACTTGCCGTCGACGGAAAATGCGAGCAGCGCGTTCCCAAGGATACCACCCCATTGTCCGTAACCCGCGTAGACATAAACCATTCCACCCGCGACCGCGGGGCCACCTCCGTCTATCGCCCCGCCGTGGAGCTTTTGGCCGTTGACTCCGTCGTACTCACGAGCGGTGTCGTAGTCCCAGATGACTTCTCCGCTGGCGCTCGCGTAGGCCCGGAAGTGCCCGTCCTCCGACCCCGAGAAAACGACTCCCGGGATGGCTGTTACCGCCGCAGATTGTGCCGGACTGCATTTCTTGCGCTCGCCGCAACTCGGCGGAGCTGCGCTCCACACCTTCTTGCCCGTCGCCAGCTCAAGGGCAAACAGACCGCCTCCCTGGTTTGGGTCGAGTTCGCTCCTCGGCTTTGCGGGATTGGCCGGATCTTTCACGTCCCGGAACGCGATGTCGGAAAGCGCGACGTACATATTATTTTCGTCGGCCGCCGACCCCCACTGGATTCCGCCAAGGACACTGCCCTTTCCTACGCGCGTTTGCCACAGCACTTTGCCCTGCTCATCGGGATCCATGCCATAAGCCACGCCCGACTTCTGCCCGATGACCAGTTCCTGCTTTCCATTCGCCAGCGAAACCAGGATAGGCGGCTGTCCGAAATCAAAGTCAGGCCCGTTCGAATCCGGGCAATTCGTCTTGACCGAGGCCGCGCAGTCCACCGTGTAGGCATCATTGGCCGTCACTTGCCGCGTCCAGAGAATTCTCCCCGTATCCCGGTCGAGAGCCAGGACTGCGTCGCTGCTTCCTGTGGGCGGATCCGAATAATTGTCGCCTGTAGAGACGTAGATCGCATTGCGCTTCAGATCGATGGTCGGCGTCGACCACACAGCAGCCCCGGAAGGCCCCCAGCGCTGAACGCCAGTGGCCGTCTTGTTGGTTGGACTGGCCACCTCTGCAATGGTGAAAGTCTTCCACAGCGTTTTCCCGCTCGCGGCATCCAATGCCAAAACGCTGCCACGAAACGTGCAGCACTCAGAGTTCACCTTGGCGCCGCTGATCTCTTCAGAGGACGAAATACCGAGATAGACAACTCCCGCGTACAGTGTCGGCGCATCGGTAATCATGGCGACATAGTGTTCCTCGGGATGCACCTTCCACAGGAGTTTGCCCGCAACCATGTCGACAGCGTAGATGTTCGCTTTCGCATCGCCGAAGAAAACTGCAGGCTGGCCCCCAGTCTGACTCGTGTCGCCGACCACAACGCCAGAGCGGATGGCTGCATCGGCGTCGAAGACCCAGTGCACGCAGCCGCTTCTCGCGTCCAGCGCGTAGAGCTTGCCCGCCGCCGATCCGGCAAACAGGCGACCCCCGACAATGACAGGTTGTCCCCGCGCGACGGTTACGTCGCCCAGACCAAACGCCCACCGCAAACGCAATTTCGGCACATCGGAGGCGCTGATTCCGGCCGCGTCTTTGCCTTGAAAGCGGGCATTGGTCAATCCTGCTCCAAAGCCGTTCCACTCGGGCCCGGTGGAAGCATTTGCCGATGCGGCCGCAGCCGCGCAATAAGCGGATGCTGGCATGGGAGGCGCGGTGGAAACCTTGAAGGCCCCGCCCGTCAAGTACGACGCCACCGCCATACGCTCCTGCGCGCTCAAATCTTTTGCCTGCTCGCGCATCGTCCCGGTTTCCAGCGCGCGCAAGATAGCCGTGTCGCTCATGGCTCGCAAGGACTCAACCGCCGGCGTCCGCCCTTTGGCCGACTCATGACACATGGCGCAGTGTTGCTTGAAGATATCGCCACCATTTTGCGCAAAACTGGCGCACGAAAAAGTCAAAGCCACCAGCAGAAACCAAGTTGGTTTCACCATGCCTCCTGAGTAAGCAGACGGTCGCGGAATTATAACCTCGCGACCCGTGCAGCTTAGGACTTTTGCTTCTTGTCATCACTCATATTGGCGCTTGGATTTTCCGGGATGTCCAGCCCCGCCTTGCGCAGGCCGTCGATGAGGTGCTCGACCTGTTCTGAGGCGTACCACTTGGCGTATTCCTGTCGTGCCGCGGCGGCGAAATCGGGACGGAGGGCGACCAGATCCTGAACGGCTTTCTGCGCAGCCTCATGTTGACCGAGCTGGCCCAGCGCGGCGGCCCGCGAGGCATGGGAATAGAAGAAGCCGGGCATGTTGATGCGCACGGCTGCCTCCAGCGCCTCCGCGTATTTGCCGTGGCAATAGGCATCTGTGAAGGCGGTAAAGCGGAGCAATCCGGGATAGTTGGGATTCAGCTGCATGGCAGACTCCACCATCTGCAAACCCCGCTCCTCCTCACCGGCGTGGTGCATGAGCAAGCCAAGTAATCCGATGAGGGTCCCGTCCATGGGATTGAGCGCAAGGGTCCGCTCCACGGCCGCGCGGAAGGGAGCTTTTTCCTTGCGGAAGAAATAAACGAAGGCGAGCGCGTAGTGGCCAAGGGCGTGGGTTGGTCCCAGATCGACGGCGCGTTGTGCCGCGGCCAAGGCGCGATCGAGTGGATTGGGCAAGGCATTGAATCCGTCGGAGTACTCGACGATATACATCAGGGACAACATCGCCCAGCAATCGGCCTGGTCCGGGGCTTGGCGCACTGCGCTTTCCAAAATCCGTCTTATGGTCGCGTGTTCCTCGAAAGTCAGGCGCGTGAAATAGCTGAAAGCGCGGAGCACCGCCTCGTGTGGAGTCAGGGACTCTTCGCTCTTGTTGCGCAGCACTTCACTCATGCTGCGCGGCAGAACGCCGTATTGATCGGCTACGGTCGAAACGATGCGGGGAACGAGGTCGTCTTGAATTTCGAAAACGGATTCGGGAGTGAAGCCTCGCTCGTACGTCTCCGCCCAGAGATGGGCGCCCGAGACCGTGTCGGCGAGCTGTACGGTCAGGCGCAGCTTCTTTCCGGCCTGGCGCAGGCTGCCTTCCATCACGTAGCGCGCGCCGAGTTCCTTGCCGATCGCTCGCACATCTTCCGACTCGCTGGAATATTTCGCGGTCGAGCCGCGGGCAATCACCCGCAAATAGGAAAATCGTGAGAGTCCGGTGATGACTTCCTCGGACAGCCCTTCGGCAAATGCTTTGAGATCTTGATTGCTTCCTGTGTATTTGAATGGCAACATGGCCACCCAAAAGCCTTCTTCAGCTCTCGTTGCGCCCGAGTTTGGTTGAGTACGAGCCAGACCCGACGAGCCCGCCGACGTTGCAGTACCGGCCGCGTCTTCGAGTCCTGCTTTGCTTAGGCCTTCGAGAAAATGGCCGGCGAGTTCGGGCTCCAGCCACTTCTCAAGTTCCTGGCGCGCCGCCCCGGCAAAGTTGGGCCTGACCGCGAGCAATCCCCTGAGCGCTTTCTGCGCGGCTTCTATCTCGTCCAGCTGGCCGTGGGCTGCGGCTAATACGATGGAAGTCCAGAAATATCCGGGCATTTGGATACGCAGAGCGGCATCAATGGCGGCGCGGTAGTCGCGCGTGCGGTAGGCGTTGAAGACCTTGGCCAGCCAGTACCAGCCCGGGAAGTTCGGGTGGAGATTCATTGCGGAATCGGCCACGGCGCAGCCTCGTTCCCAGTCGCCCGAACAAGCCAGCAGGATTCCCATGAGCGCGACGGTCGCGCCCTCCATCGGGTTGAGGGCAATCGTGCGCTCGGCCACGGAGCGGAAGGCTTGCCACTCATGTCGCGTAAATAGGCTTTGAGCGAGCGCCTGGCTAGCCAGGACGCTGCCGGGAGCGAGTTCGGCGGCGCGTTGCGCGGCTGCGGCCGCACGTCCCAAAGGATCGGCCTGAAGGTTGAATCCGAACCAGTCTTCGTCGGCATACAACGAGGACAGCATGGCCCAGCAATCGGCCGCGTCTGGCGCATCTCGCACGACGCGCTCCAGCAGGTCCCGGCAGGCCGCGTGTTCGTGCTCCGTCATCTTTTCGTGCAGACTGAAGACCCGGAAGACCGCTTCGAAAGGAGTGACCTGGTCGTCGCTCTTTTTTCGGATGGCAGCGCTGATGCTGCGCGGCAGAATCCCATGCTGATCGGCCACCGTCGAGACGATGCGCGGGACAAGCTGGTCCTGCAGAGCGAAAATGTCATCCGGGCGGAAGGCGCGCTCAAAAGTCTCCGCCCACAAGTGAGCGCCGCTGCTTGCGTCCACCAGCTGTGCCGCCAGACGAATTGTGGAGCCCGCCTGGCGGAGGCTGCCCTCCATCACGTAACGTGCGCCGAGTTCCCCGCCGATGGCGCGAACAGCGCCAGACTCCTTCGAATATTTCGCGGTCGAGCCGCGGGCAATCACCCGCAAATAGGAAAATCGTGAGAGTCCGGTGATGACTTCCTCGGACAACCCTTCGGCAAGTGCTTTGAGATCTTGATCGCTTCCTGTGTATTTGAATGGCAACACGGCCACCCAAAAGCCTTCTTCAGCACGAGAGGCTCCCGAATCGCGGGTCATCCCCGAACTGGCGAGAGGAGAGGCTGACATCTTCTGGTCGGCCGGGGCTCCAACGTCCGGAATCTCCAGCCCTGCTTTGCGCAGGCCTTCCATGAGGTGCGCCCGGTACTCGGGGTCGAACCATTTCTCAGCGTCTGCATGCACTCGCGCGGCGACGCCGGGCCGGATCCTCAGCAACTCGCGCAAGGCCTTCGCAGCTCCGTCGCGGTCGCCGAGTTGTCCGCAGGCTGCAGCCGTCAGGAGATGCGCGCCCCAGTTGCCGGTCTGGTTCATTTTGCTGGCGATTTCGAGAGCGGCGCGATAGTCGCGCTGCCGGTAGGCATGATTGAAATCGACGTGCCAGTACCAGGCGGGATGGTGGGGGTTGAGTTGCCGCGCGCGCTCCGCCAACGAAAGGCCCCGTTCCCACTCGCCCGAGTAGGCCAGCATCTCGCCATGGAATGCGAGAGAATTGCTGTCCATCGGGTTCAGCGCAAGCGCGCGTTCCGCCGCGTTGCGGAAGGCTTGGAACTCTTTTTGAAAGAACAGCACCTGAGAAAGGCTGAACCAGGCGAGATGGCTGGCGGGCGCCGTCTCAACAGCTTTCCGGGCGGCCGCAGCTCCCGTGGTCAGGGAATCCGCCGCCGGGCCGAATCCTTGCGCATATCGCTGCACTGACAACAATGCCAACATGGCCCATGCGTCTGCATATGTCGGAGCTTTCTGTACCGCAGACTCGAGCCCGGCCATCGCTGTTTTCAGTTCTTCCGCGGTGACACGCTCGAAGTATCCGAAACTGCGCAAGACCGCCTCGTAGGGAGTCAGCTGCTCCGGGGCACGCTGGCGGACGGCTTCGCTCAGACTGCGGGGCAGAACGCCGTTCATATCAGCGACCGTCGAGACGATGCGGGGAACCAGATCGTCCTGCAGCTCAAAGATGTTTTCCGGGCTGAACGCCCGCTCATAGTTCTCCGCCCAGAGATGCGCCCCGGAAACCGTGTCGACCAACTGCACGGCAAACCGCAGCCGGCTGCCAGCCTGACGAAGCGTCCCCTCCATGACATAACGTGCGCTCAGTTCTTTGCCGGCGACGCGGACATCCACCTGACCGGCGTAGCGTGCTGTAGAACTTCGTGCAATGACGCGGAGATAGGGAAACCGTGAGAGCCCGGTGACGACCTCATCCGACAGTGCTTCGGCCAGCGCCGTCAGATCAGCGCTGGCGCCGCTGTACTTGAAGGGCAGCACGGCAACCCAGAAGCCTTCATCGGTGCGGGAGGCGCCCGAGTCAGCAGCGACCGTAGCGCGCGCAGCCGAAGCGGAAACTGGCGCGGGGCGCAACCCGAGCCGAGCCAGGTCACGGAATTCGTTGCTAAGGTCGCGCGCGGTCTGCAGGCGATGGCGAGGATCTTTTTCCAGGCAGCGCCGGATGATGCGCGCGAGATCACTCGGCAGCTCTGGCCGCACATCCGTTACCGGCGGTGGATTGTCGCGCAAGATCGCGGAAACGAGCTCAGCCGAAGAAGTTCCTTCGAAAGGGCGCCGTCCCGTCGCCATCTCATGCAGCACCACGCCCATCGAGAAAATGTCGGTGCGGTGGTCGAGGGTGCGACCGGACGTCTGTTCGGGGGACATGTAAGCCGGCGTCCCCATCACCACGCCGACTTGCGTTTGGCTGGCCGAGGTCAGGGTCGCATCGCCGAGGTTGGACCCGCGAACATCTTTAGCCAATCCGAAGTCCAGCACCTTGACGCGGCCCTCGTTGCTGACCATGACATTGGCGGGCTTCAAGTCACGGTGGACAATGCCTTTCTCATGAGCCGCCGCCAGCGCATCGGCCAGCGCGCTTCCAATCTCGACAATGCGCTCGATCGGCAAACCGTCTTGAGGAATGAGCCGGTCGAGGGGCTGACCGTCAACGAGCTGCATCGTCAGGAAGTGGACACCGGCGGACTCCTCGACCGAGTAGATGGTGACTATGTTGGGGTGGTCGAGTTGTGCGAGGACCTTCGCCTCTCGACGAAAACGCCCGAGCCGCTCGGCATCCTGCGCCATCTCGGCGGGCAGCACCTTGAGCGCTACATCGCGGCCGAGTTTCGTGTCCGTGGCCCGATACACCTCGCCCATGCCGCCCGCGCCGAGCGGCGATTGGATTTCATACGCCCCGAGTCTTGTGCCAGCGGTGAGCCCCACAGCGCCCGCCATTATAACGCCCCCGTGCAGAATGGCCCTCCCAGGTGCAGCGCGAGCCCGGACCGCAAGACTGACTTCCCACTTCTCCGATAGAGTTGGTCTGGACTACGCTGCCGGGTGGATCAGGCGGATCAGGGCAAAGACACCGGCGGAAACCAGGGCAGAGACCGGGATGGTGAAGACCCACGCCCAGACGATTCTGCCCGCGACGCCCCAGCGGACAGCGGAGAGTCGTTGCACGGCTCCTACGCCGACGATGGCGCCAGTTATCGTGTGGGTTGTGCTGACTGGGATCCCAGCCAGAGCGGTGGCGAACAGAGTTATGGCGCCGGCGGTTTCGGCGCAGAATCCGCCGACAGGCTTCAGTTTGGTGATACGGGAGCCCATGGTGTGGACGATGCGCCACCCACCGAAGTAGGTGCCCAGAGCGATGGCGGTGTGGGCCGCGAGGATGATCGGCCAGTGGTAGTGTCCCCAACCGCCCTTCAGTTCGGCAGCACTGAGGATCTTGGCGCTGAACAGCGCACTGGCGACGATGCCCATGGTTTTTTGAGCATCGTTGCCGCCGTGGCCGAGGCTGTAGGCAGCGGCGGAGAGCAACTGCAGGCGGCGGAACCAGGCGTCGATGCGCTGCGGCGGCTTGCTGCGAAGAATCCAGAAAACCGCGGTCATGAACAGGAACGCGAGAACGAGGCCAATGACCGGGGCGATCACGATGAAGACGAGGGTCTTATACCATCCGGCGGTGATGATGACAGAAAAAGAACCGGCACGCATGATGGCGGCCCCGGCCATGCCACCAATGAGAGCGTGCGAGGAGGATGTGGGCAGGCCCCACCACCACGTAAGCAGGTCCCAAACGATGGCGCCGAGCAGGCCGCCGATGACGACGTATTGCGTCACAGCTTCGATGTGAATCATGCCGCTGCCGATGGTATTGGCGACGGCGGTGCCGAGCAGGAAGGCGGCAACGAAGTTAAAGAAAGCGGCCCAAACTACGGCCAGTTTGGGCGACAGGACCCGGGTTGAAACCACAGTGGCAATGGAATTGGCAGCATCGTGAAATCCATTGAGAAAGTCGAAGGTCAGCGCGACCGCGATGGTGACGATCAGGAGCAGGATATCGGGGCTCACGAGGCTATGAATTCTTCAGCACAACGGTTTCGAGCACGTTGGCAACGTCCTCGGCCTTGTCAGTGGCTAGTTCGAGGAACTCAATCAGTTCTTTGGTCTTGAGCAGGGTAATGGGATCTTTTTCCTGATCGAAGAGCTGGCCGATGGCGGCGCGGGAAATGACGTCGGCTTCGTTTTCGATTCGGTTGATTTCCACGCAATAGGTGAGGATATCTCCGTTCTTGCGCAGGAGCGGCAAGGCACAATGCAGTTCTTGAACCTGCTGCAGGATGAGGCGGGAAAGCTCCAGGGCGACTGGTGGAGGACTGGTGATGCGGTACATGATGATGCGGGCCCCGGCGGCGTTGATGAAGTCGAGAACGTCATCGAGAGAAGAGGCGAGCTGATGAATATCTTCGCGGTCGAAGGGCGTGATGAAGGTCTGGTTGAGCTTGGTGTAGACGGCATGGGTAAGTTCGTCGCCGCTGCGCTCGATGCGGCGGATCTCGGCGACCTTAGCTTCTACGTCCTTGTAATCTGTGAAAAGGTCAACCATGGCGCGAGCGCCGGAGATCAGATTCTCGGACATCCGGGAGAACAACTCGAAAAAGCTGTCGTCCCGTGGAATAAGAGGGGTCATCGAGAAAGAAGGAGCTCTAATATTGTACGCGTCCGGGGAGCGTGCCACTATTTCATGCGAGCAAGAGGGGCGTCAATAGGTCGATGCGGTTAGGTGTGACCAGGATCACCGAGGCGTGCGGCGGACGACAGCGTTGGAGCTGCGGCGAATACCGATGCCGACTAAAAGAATGATCACGAGCACAGAAGCGGCGCCGAGTGCGGTGTGGGTGAAGAAGCCGACGAGAACGTGATCAAGGCCCATCGGGGACAGTATGAAACGGACTAGCGCTTTAAGCGAGATTACGAAGGTCGAGGGACGAACAGCTGCTGAATAAATGGTGGCGGGGGGATTTCGCCGTTACTTTAGCCTGGGAGCCGAACCTAGGGAAACGTCTCGGGCGAAGACCTGATACTCGTTCACAGACAAACAATTCGGAGACAAAATCTGCAAGCACCATTCGTCAGGTCACAAGAATGCCAGGTGCCACCGTCGCCTTGGAAGAGACCGGCACCACGATAATGAGCGCGGTTCCGGCGCCATCCTCTGACTGTATTTCGAGTGTTCCGCCCAGCTCGCGAACCCGCTCTCGCATTCCTGCCAACCCAACTCCCGGCTGTGCCGCGCCTTCGATGAAGCGCCTTAGTTGGTCTTGCGGGATACCTTTGCCATCGTCTCGAATCTCGAGGCGAGCCCGCTTTTCATCCAGTGCCAGACGAATACGAACCGCCGAAGCCCCAGAGTGTCGGTGCACGTTAGTCGAGGCCTCCTGGATCGCACGGAACAATGCTATTTCGGTGTCCGAAGCGAGCCGCATACGCTCAGGCGAACATTCGAGACTGACGGCAATCCCGCTGCGTCGTGAGAATTCGTCCACATACCATCGCGCTGCCGTAGCCAAGCCGGATTCGTCCAGCAGTGGCGGATGCAGAAGGTGAGAAATTGTCCGGATGTCGGCCAGGCATTTGTTCAAAATGTCGGAGCAGTCGGCAACCACTTCTCTTTGTTCGCCATTGGAAGCAAGCAACGAGTCGAGATTCATTTTCAGCGCCGCCAGATATTGACCGAGACTATCGTGCAACCCCCGGGCAATGCGCCGCCGTTCTTCGTCCTGCAAGGTAAGGATTCGGCCGCTCAATCTCCGGGTTGCGTCCTCCGCCCGGTGTCGCAAGGTAACATCGGTGTTGATCTCAAGCCAACCGACCGGGTTGCGATCAGGGTCGCGCAGCGTCCGCCAGCGGCTGGCAACGATAATCTGAGCTCCATCCCGCTTGGTATGACGAATCTCTCCTTCCCAGGTTTCCCTCATCTTGATGTTCTCGACAGGCAGGGGAAATTCGGTGTGCAGCAGTTCATGGGGAGACCGGCCGAGAGCTTCCGCCTTGCTCCAGCCGTACAATCTTTCCGCACCTTCATTCCAATAGGAAATCCTGTCGGCTGCAGTTCTCACAAAAATGGCATCGTTGGCCAGATTCAGCATGGCGGCCTGCTCAGCCATCTCCTTGGTCTTCTGCTCCAACACCGCGGTCCGTTCCCGGACTCGATTCTCCAGTTCATGCTGCGCGTTCAACAGGTCTTCTTCGACTCGCAGCCGTTTGATCATCGATCGTCGGGTGAAACCTCCCATGGCGATGATTACGGCGCACAGAGCCATGAAACCGAATATTCCAAAAACTTCCGCGGTGCTGCGCAGCGCGAAGGAGTCGTAGGGTGGCAGGAACCAATACCATATTCCGGCGAGAGAAATCACCATGGTGACTAGGGCGGGTCCGACTCCGCAATACCATGCCGAGAACGCCACCGCTGCCCAAGCCGTGTGATAAGGATTTTCCGGCCCCAACAAGGGATCTAACAGTCTGCGCAGAAGCAGGGCGACCAGGGCGGCAAGTATGCTAAGAGCGTATCTGAAGGCCGGTTGTTTGATGGTTAGCATTAGCACCCCAGCGTTTACAAGCGGCATCGCAGTGCTGGAACTGGCCGTTCGAGCAGCGTTGAAAGTGCATTCTTACCGGAGACTTTGATCCCTCTCTCGTGATCGCGCCGACAGGCCCAGAAAAGTGTTGTGTCGATAGTACCCCAACCTCGACGAACCTGGAGCGCAGCCAGCGCACCTGTTGCGGTTCGGTCAGGGCGAATGCCTGATGGATGCCGCTTGAATTGTCAGGATTGCCTTCTTGACAGGCGTACTCGAATCAGCCCGCTAGAGCAAGCGATTGAAAACTGTTGCCGGCTCGCTAGGCCACGGCCTCCAATGTTCGCTTATCTTCCAAAGGCGCCGCCTCGTAGGCACCCGTACGGCTCAACAATTCGCTGACCCGGATAGCCCCGCTATCTTCTGGGCACGAGACGTACACTAAAGCGCCAAGTTCAGCCAGTTTCCGGCCCAGCCGACGAGATTCGGCCTCGGAAAAACCTAAGCCAGCCAACGTGGTCGACCCACCGCAAACGGCCGGAAAGTTCTGATCAACCATCAGCGAGCGAAAGAACCTCTGCGAACGAATAAAGAAACCGACGGTGGGAATGATGACCGCGCCGAATCCCGAGATCCAGCCCATCGTGCCCAGCGCACTGCTCTCCGGGGCTGCGTCAGTGATTCGGGTATCGCGCACCACGGCGGCGACGGGATGGGCCGGAGAAAACACCATGCAGATATCTTCATTGCTGAATCCGGCGCAGTTCAGCGTGTGCACAACTTCATCCAGGGCAATGTTTTGAGGATAAATTGCGTAGGCCGCGGCCCCAATTTCTCTCATCATCGTCATCGTCTCCAAAGCTAGTCCCGGGCAAACTTGGAAATAATCCTTCAGGTGTGATCTCCGCCAAAGTAGTGGAAAAGAACGAGAGATACACTAGGGTGAATCTTGTAGGCCAGGGTTCCACAGCGAACCCAGAGGCCATTCCCGCAAAGCATCGGCGTCCCCTTCGGTTTCTGAGACGGCACCACGCCACATTTTCCAGGGCTCCGTATCGAGGACTCCCTGTAGAACTAGCGCCGAATCACGCCAGGACAAAATTTACCCGGTCACCGCTGGAAGTGATCTTCGATTGCCAGGTCCGTGATGCCTTCATGTCGCTGACGCACAACGCTTAATGCGGGAGCCAGGACGTGGCAACCGGCTTGCATCGCCCATGCCTGTGCGGATTGCACAAATCTGAATTCGAACCCTTACCCCTGGAGGTAGGAAACGATGAAACGCTTTCTCCCCATCATTGCACTTCTCGGCCTGACCGGCTTTGCACTCGCTCAGAACTCGTCGATGCCGGATCAAACTCGTTCGACAGCGCAGCAGGAGCAGGAGACCGATGCCGCCAGCGCGCAACACCAGTCTGCGCGCAGCTTCGAAGGCACAATCGAAAAAGCGGGCGGCAAACTCGTTCTGCAAGAAACTTCGACCCAGACTGCTTATCAGCTCGATGATCAGGACAAGGCAAAGCAGTACTTGGGAAAGAACGTAAAGGTGATGGCAACCATGGACCCGAAGACCAACACCCTGCATGTGGTGGACATCAGTCCAGCTGAAAGCCGTTAACCATTGCGGTACGAGCGCCCGCCGCGGACCGCGGCGGGCTTTCTTTCATGCCGTTGTTTCCTGTTGCCATGGTCAGTTTTTTTTGAAGTACTGCCCGGCTGTCGGGATGTAGGTAGAGAAAGCGCCCGAGATTGCAGAGTCCCGTGTATTCCGGCAGGCCGGCACTTCGTAGTTAAGTAGATCAGGAGCTAAGAATGTCGAACAGTCCCGTGAACCCTGATGTCGGCAAGCGCGGTCAAGATCTGATGAAAGTCTTTGACGCTGCCTTCCACCGCTTGCAGCAAGGCAGCGAGCGCTGCAATCCGGCGCGTATGCCGATCTTCCCGCGGCGGCAAACCCAGGATAGGGGTGACGCCCTCGACCACGAGCGAGCCCTGACCGACGCAGCCCGCGCCCTCGCGGGCCTGTGGAAGGTGTCCTCGGCACTGATCCGTTGAAGGAGGCTAGCCATGCTGCGCGAATTCAGCGTGTTCGTGTTGCTTTTCTCGCTGCTCAGCCTGATTGTGCGACCGAATGAAATAGCTCTGTTGCTTGCATTGGGAGCGCTTGCCATTTTGGCAATCGAGTGGGCCATCGCGCCTAGACCAACTGACAAGAAAATGAAGAATGGCGTAACTGCGAAACGGCAGCTCAGAGACTACAAAGACCGGCACTTTACGCACGCAAGCTAGGGTGGTCCGGAAGAAAAGAACACGCAGAGCGTCGCACCTCGAAGCTGCTACGCTCCGCGATCCAGGGGCAACGTCAGCCGATCTCCTCAGACTCTTCCTCTTCTGGCGAATCGACCGCACGGTGCGGGGGTTTTGATGAAGCCTGTTTGTCGGCTGATTTCTTCTTAGCGGCGTCTTTCGCTTTGCCCCAGGCGTTCTGCACTTTGCCCTCGACCTGCTTCGCCGCACCTCTGACCTGCTCCTTGGGATTGCCCGTCCACTCTCCGGCCTGGCGCTGGACGCGTCCCGCGACATCCTTTATTTTCCCTTCCACCCGATCCTTGTTCATCTCATCTCCTCTCGTTTCTTCCGTCTGATTTTGTGTGGCCTCGCTGGGTCCTGTCTTAGCCCAGGGCAAAAAACGCGATGCCGGACAGTCCGATGAAGTGGCCTGTCCGGCGCGCCATTTCCACCTGCCGCGACTGCTTTAGGCGATTTTCTCTTGCTTCTGGTCCTGGCCGGGCTCTTTGTAGTCGCGATCCGAAGCGGGGTGACTTCCACTCGGTTTTTGATGGGAATTCTTCTGATGTTCCTGCAGTTCGCGTTCGGAATTGAACTTTTGTTGGCAAATGTTACAGGTTTTCTGATCGTTCGGGTTCTGTGTCATTGCGACTTGGTCTCCTCGATTGGTAGATTTCCGTCCTGCGGCCCCCTCGAGCACGTTTTCTCAGATCTCGAAACTCTCTCCGGCCCGCTTGCACTACGTGACCGGGTTTCGGCCCTGAATGATGCGCACGAGGACGACGATGATCGCCACCACCAGCAAGAGGTGAATAAAGCCGCCCAGCGTGTAGGAGCTGACCATTCCCAGCACCCAGAGAATCAACAGCACGACGGCGATAGTCCAGAGCATCGGAGTCACCCTTTCCAGCAGACGGCGGATGAACGTGGCCGCAATTCAGAGGCTACGCAAAGTTGTCGAAGGCTTGAATCCGGCGAAGTCCGTAATTGGGCGAGGGACCGCCTCTATTTGGCGAGAATGATTCCCGCCAGCGGCGCGATTGGATACCCTGCCGGCGGCCAACAAGCGCGGAACAGGCGAGCTTTCAGAAGACGCTCTCAAAAGACGCGTTCAGAAGACCTGAACAATTCCGTTGCGTACCGCGTAGCGGGTGAGATCGGCCACGGAGTGCAGATCGAGCTTGCGCATCAGGTTGGTGCGATGGGTCTCGGCAGTCTTGACGCTGAGATTGAGGGCAACTGCAACTTCCTTGCTGGTCTTGCCTTCAGCGAGCAATTGGATCACCTCGCGCTCGCGCGGCGTCAAGAGATCGAGATTGCTGGCGAGTGCTGCCTCACCCACCTGCTCGCGGTCGAGAAAACCGTTGAGAACCAGCTGGCTGACCCGGGTCGTAAAGAATGTTCTTCGCTGTTGCAGCGCTTCCACCGCGGCCACCAGGTCGGACCCCGCATCCGACTTGAACAGGAATCCACGGGCGCCCGCACGAAGCACCTCCCGCACCATCTGGTCCGTGTCATGCATGGTCAAGATCAGAATCAACGAATCCGGCGCGGTGGCCAGGATCTGGCGCGTGGCCTCCAGGCCATTCAAGTTCGGCATGCCTATGTCGAGCAGGATCAAGTCCGGCTTGGTCGCGGCCACCATTTCCACTGTTTCACGCCCATCTTTGGCCTCGCCGCACACCTGCCAGCCGGGATGATTCTCGAGCAGGGCACGGACACCGCGCCGGGCAATGTCGTGATCGTCGGCGATCAGAATTCGAAACACTCGTGCACCTCCGCGGGAACAGAGTTCGGAGTCAAGCATCTTTTCTGAAGCTGGGAATACCTCTGGTGTTCAAGCACCAATATTGCCAAACGCGTATTTCCTTGCTGTGGAATCACTTGGCGAGCACAGGCGCACGGACCGTGTGTAGGTTTTTCCCAGTCCGGGGCGATTGGGAGCGATACTAGCGCCTGACCACCGCACTAAGGGTGCGTGAGGATTTGGGAATACTCACGGAAACAGACAAAAGGAACAACTTCAGGCCGCTGTCGGCCCGGCAGGAGTTTTCGGCGTTGGTACCTCGATCTGTATCAGGTTGTTCTTGATGGCATACACCACCAGGTCGCGAATGGAGTGAAAGCTTAGCTTGCGCATGATGTTGCTGCGGTGAGTTTCGACCGTCTTGGTGCTTAGATTCAAGAGACTGGCTACTTCCTTGGAGCTGTTACCTTCGGCCAGCAATTGAGTGATCTCTCGCTCCCGCGCAGTCAGTGTCGGGAGCTTCGGTGTTTCGTTCCGGCCGATGCTGTGTCCCTTCTCCAGAAAGCCGGCCAACACCAGATCGTTCACCCGGGGAGTAAAAAACATCCGGCGATTCTGCAGCGCCTCCACCGCAGCCACCAGATCCCGGGCCGCGTCCGACTTCAACACGAATCCTCGCGCTCCGGCATCCAGAGCTTCGCGAATCACCTGGTCCGAGTCCGTGATGGTCAGTACGATCACTTTGAAGTTAGGATCCAGTTGCAGCAACTGCCGGGTCGTGTCCAGACCGTTCAGGCTGGGCATCCCAATGTCCACGATGACAACGTCGGGCTTGAGCGCCATCGCTTTCTCAATGGCCTCGCGGCCGTTCTCCGCTTCGCCGCAGACTTCCCATCCCTCGTGTCTTTCAATCAGCGACCGCAATCCACGGCGCACAATTTCATGATCATCAGCCAATAAGATTCTTATCTTCATGATTCACCCCACATAGTTCAAAGGTGGACTCCAACCGCTCCCTCACCGGTGTGAGGGCTTAATGTCGCCTCGTAGTGCCGCCGTTCAGTGCCGTGAACTCGCGATGTTCGCTCACGGCTTCCACCGCTTCCAACAGATCACGAGCAGCGTTGGATTTCACGACATAACCCCGGGCCCCGACATCCAGAGCTTCCCGCATCATGTGCGGAGAATCGTGTTGGGTCACAAACAGAATTTCTGCTTGCGGCGCCTGCTTCCGCAGAAGCCGGCATGCCTCCAATCCGTTCATCCTGGGCATGGTGACATCGAGCACGATGACATCCGGCCTCAATTCGCTTTCTTTCGTGACCGCTTCCGCTCCATCCGATGCTTCGCCAACCACTTCCCATCCCTCGTGACCTTCAAGAATGGTCCTCAGACCCTGCCGCACAATGGGGTGGTCATCCACGAGCAGGATGCGCACTGTCATAGCAGTTGTCAGCTCTCCCCCAGAAGAACGCCGAAACAATTCGCCCAATCATTTTAAGCGTGATATTGCGATGTATACCAGCAAGCTGCTAACTAGAACATCTTCAATGAATCTGCCTACCCCATCAGCATCCGTTCTAAGGTTAGCGATTGCAGGGGCTTAGCCCAATACAGGAAATGCTGTATTCGGCTCCCGGCTATCGGCTCGCTTCCATGCGCCCGATGCCTCTAATCGAGCCCGACGGTGGGGAAATAGGTCTCTTCGCGCAACAGGATTTCCACCGCCTCAACCACGGACCCGATATCCTGTTTGGCGCAGGCCCCCCGCACCCCCGCCAATTGTGCCGCCTCAATTAACTGCCTGGACAGGTGCAGCGTCACCATCAGGATGGAAGTTTTCGGGCAGAGCTGCGAGATTTGCCTCGCGACTTCCACCCCGTTGCAGTCCGGCATCTGATAGTCCAAAAGAACCAGGTCGGGAGCGACCTCAACCGTCTTCTGCACCGCTTCCGCTCCCGATCGCGCTTCACCGCAAACCTGCCACTTGCCCTCCTGCTCAAGTACCGCCCGCAAGTAGTGCCTGACCGACGGATTGTCATCGACAAGAAGAATGCGGGCCACCAGACTGCTCCTCGTTGGCCTCTCCGCTCTGCAATTTCCGCTGTATTAGACGAAGCTGTCGGGCAGGTTCCTACCACCGCTCCTTCTCCTACCATCCTGACCGCTGATTTTAGCCTTGTGTTGCGTTCATCACCGCATGAGCCGCCACCTCGTTAGCGTCTCAGGTGTTCCTTATCAGTGACGAAGCCAGCTGACAATAGACCAGCGGCTCAATCGATTCAATCCCGCGAAGCCTGTAGAGGTGCTGTACCGCGCCCGCAAAACACCTCGCAGCGTCTGCGTCGCGCAGGGGAACGATACTAGCTCACGATGCAGCGCCGGTAGCGTCGCTCCATCAGGCTTTGGTCATCCGCCGAAGAATTCTTCGTTTCGGCAGGAGCAGGTCCCGCAACTTGAGTTTCGCTTTGTGCAACTGTGATTTGGAATTCCCGATGGAACAGTGGAGACGTTGCGCAATTTCATGATGCTGATACCCCTCCACCTCGTGCAAATCGAAAATCGTGCGGCATCCGTCTGGGAGGTCTTCCATCGCCCGGCGCAGAGCAATGCGATCCACCACCCCGGCTAGATCCGGATCGGTTTTTCCCAGATCCCGACGCATCGACGGCGACTCGGGCAGCACCGGTTCATCCAGAGAAATCATAGGAGGCGCCTTGCGCCGGCGCAGCCGCATCAGCACGGTGTTCACCGCGATGCGGTAAAGCCAGGTGGAAAAAGCGGCCTCGCCCCGGAACGATTCCAGGGTGCGAAAGACCTGCAGGAAAGCCTCTTGCGTCAGGTCCTCGGCTTCCGCTACATCCCGCGTCATGAGCAGGCAAACGGAATAGACCCGGCTCTTGTGCTGGTTGAACAAGTCGGCAAAAGCCTGCTCGTCGCCCGCCTGGGCGCGCCGCACGAGATTCAGTTGCACGTCGCGCTGCTTGGCTTTGGTTTCCGGAACAACGTTGAGGTCCGCCGCAGAAATCGCGCAAGTTGCCATGGTGGTCTTCCTCCGTCGGCTTAAAGATCTTTTGCCTCCACGAAAAATCTCGTGAGGATGTATCCAGCCTAGAAAATTCGGGGTGAAGGTCCTATCGGGTTACATCTGTAAACGCCCATTGGTGAGACCGTAAGACAGCGTTCGCAAGCGAGTACGAACCGAGGCAAAGGGAACTCGCGATGCAGGGGCGAATATCGCGACACTCCCACGCGTCTGTAGATGAGAAGTACAATTTTCAGGCCCGGCCCAGAGGGCCGAGCCGCATCTGTGTCAAACGCCGGTGTACATCAGCGCCGGTTGGAGGCAGTCTCGGATGCGCCCTTCGATTCAGGATTTTCATTCTTCGATTTGCTTTGGGCCGAATACTTCCTCACCGCTGAAAGAAACGGCTGGCTGACGGCAGTCGCTTGCACTTTTCCGCTCAAAATGTCGCCGAACGGGACGAAGCTGCCATAGAGCACGCGGGTCTCGTCTTTATCCTGAGTAAGCGCGGCGCCGCTCAAATCAATTCCCGCAAAGAGTCCGCGCGCGCGCGAATACGTCAATACCTCCGCCCGCATCTTCACGTCGGTGTCGGCGGCCGCGTCGCGTCCAACCGGACCGGCAGCTGCCGAGGCGTCCGCGCCAAGCTTGAACTTGCTGGAGAGCAGATGCTGCATTCCGTTGTCGTTGGTCACAATCAGCACCAGGTCGACGGCCTGGCCGCCCAGCTGCAGACCCCAGCTTCCGCCCGTAATCGTGATCGGAGCCGGAGCGCTCCATCCTGCACCGGTGCGACACGTGGCCACGCCCTTGCCATGGTTGCCGCCAAAGCCCACCGCAATCTTCACCATCGACGGTATGACCGCGATACACTTCGCGTCGCTCATGACTTTATCGGGAATCGCCTTGTCCGGAGTCGCCATGATCTCAGTCAGCACCTTGGCCGACGCGTCGATGCGTTTGGCGATGTCGGACTGATCTTTGTCTTCCGCGACGGCCAAACTTACGCCAAGCAACATCACGGCAATGCTGAGCACCAGAAGAGACTTCGATATAGCAGGGATACGTTTCATTTATAGCTCCTCATGTTGGTGCCCGCTTGTGAGCACGCGTGTTATTGTCATCGCTGCCTTGAAGCTAACCCGGACGTGCCTCTGCTCCCATCCGAAGGAATATGTAGGCAACCTCAGGCTTTTCCCGGAGAATCACCACGCCAGATCCTATGCGCTCACTCCGAGATACAGGTTCCACGGTATGGCGGGGTTGTGCTGAAACCGGCTATTCTTCAACACCTAATCGACACAACGCCCCGAGGCGGGAGCCAGTACGACTGGGAAAAACTGGCGCCCGCCTCTTTCTCTTGTTCTCCCGCCATCACGAACGGACTTTTCGCGGAACTCAGTTCGGGGAATACAGTTTGCGCTTCCACATCGGTCAAATGGAGAAAGGCCCTGCCAGGGACGCCGCATGACGTCATTCTGCGAGGAAGATCTCGAGCGGCGCGTCATACGCGCTTGCGAGGGAGAAACCGAGGAGCATCAGCTTGAGACTCAGGCTGGAGTGGAAATCAGTTCCACCTGGCGCCGGGAAGGAATAACAACTTCCACGATGGTCCCGGGGTTGGCGTTCGCGAGGCGGAGACGGCCACCGAGTTCAGTTACGCGCTGTCGCATGCCGCCGATACCCACTCCGACGCTCTCCGGGCGCAACTGAACGATCTGCTCCTGAATGCCTTTGCCATCGTCGCGCACCAGCACGACAATGTGGCCGTCATTCTCCGTCAGACTGACGCGGCCTTTGCTGGCGCCGGAGTGCCGGAACATATTGGTGAGAGCCTCCTGAATGATGCGGAAGACGGCGGTTTCCAGTTCTGGCTTGAGGCGGTTGAGATCCGGAGGATTGACGTCCAGCTGAATTTCGATTCCACTTCGTTCCGAAAGCCCCTCGAGAAACCAGCGCAACGCCGAAATCAAGCCGACTTCGTCGAGCAGAGGCGGGTGCAGCAGATGAGAGATCGTTCGCACCTGCTTGATGGTGCGGTCCAACAACTGGCTCGCCTCCGAAGCTGCCTGACGAACCGACGGCTTGGAATCCTTCGCCAGAATCCCATCGACGATCATTTTAGTAGCTGCCAGTTCCTGTCCCAGGCCATCGTGAATCTCGCGCGCAATGCGCCTGCGCTCTTCGTCCTGCAAGGTCATGAGGCGGCTGGAAAGACGCCGCAGTTCGACGGTGCGCAAGTCGACCATGCGCTCCAGTTCGGCGGCGCTGTCCCGTATGGATTGCTCCAGCATTTTGCGGTCATGAATGTCGCAACAGGTGCCATACCACTTGACGATGGTCCCCTGCGGATCTCGTAACGGCACCGCGCGGGCCCGGAACCAGCGGTAACCACCGTCCGCGCCGCGCAGGCGGTATTCGCTTTCATAGGCTTCGCCCGATTGCACACATTGCAACCAATGCTCCAGGCTTGGACCCCGATCGTCGGCATGCATGTATTCCAGCCAACCCACTCCGACCGCCGAATCCGGCTGTGTTCCGGTGTATTCGTAGAAGCGGCTGCTGATGTAGTCCCGTTGGCCATCGGATTGCCGGCTGAAGATGATATCCGGGGCGGTTTGTACGATCGCGTCCAGCTCCTGGTTTCTCTGGGCGAGATTTTTGTTGAGCTCTTCCAGCGCAACCGCCTTTCGTTCCAGTTCCTGCGTGCGGTCGACCACGCGTTGTTCGAGTTCGGTGTTCAGCTGCTCGAGCTGGCGATTCTTGCGGTGCAATTCTGCAAAAATCCGCACTTTAGCCCGCAGAACTTCAGGAACGATCGGAACAGAAAGATAATCCGCAGCTCCGTGCTGGTAACCCTTGAGCCGGTCAAAGTCGGTCAAATGCACCGCGGAGACGAAAATGATGGCTGTCTTTTGAAAGCGGGGATGCTGGCGGATGATCTCAGCCAGCTCGAACCCGTCAATCTCCGGCATGCTCACATCCATCAACACGACCGCCACGTCGGTTTTGAGAAGCTTCTCCAAAGCCTCCTTGGCCGATGTGGCATGAATCAGGTTCTCACCCAGCTCAGACAGGATTGCCTCATAGCTCAGCAATTTGCCGGGCTGATCGTCGACCATCAGGATATTGACTTTTTCGTGCATGCCCGTCATGTTCTCAATCGCCTTGGCTGCTCCTTGAGCTAGCGATGCAGCCACACCCGTAGAGCCGACAGCAGCTGCTCGGTATTCACAGGCTTGGCCAGATATTCAGAAGCGCCCGCTTCCAGGCATTTTTCGCGATCGCCTTTCATCGCCTTTGCCGTCAAGGCGATAATCGGCAACCTTCGGAACGACGTGTTTTGGCGAATCACTTGCATCGTCGAGTAACCATCCATCTCCGGCATCATGATGTCCATCAACACGATGGCCACATCCGGAGTCGATTCCAGGATCTCGATGGCTTCACGGCCGGTCTCTGCCGTCAGGACAGCCATTCCCCGTCGCTCCAGGACGCTGCTGAGCGCAAAAATGTTGCGCATGTCGTCGTCGACCACGAGAACCTTCTTGCCCACCAGGGCTTCGTCAGACCGGTGCAGCCGGTCCAACATTTTCTGTTTTTCTGGAGGAAGGTCGGCAACAACCCGATGCAGAAAGAGTGCGGTTTCATCCAGCAGACGCTCGGGGGATTCCACTCCCTTGACCACTACGCTGCGGGCGAGCGTATGCAGGCGGGCATCTTCTTCGGGAGACAGCTCTTTCCCGGTGAATACCACGACCGGCAAATCCTTCACCGCAGGAATATCCCGAATGCGTTCCAGAATGTCGAATCCGGTCATGTCGGGCAATCGAAGATCGAGCACTACGCAATCAAACGATCGGTTGTCGATCATTTTTAGCGCTTCCCCACCGGTCGCCGCAACCTGGACATCAATGTCTTCATGTACCAGCAGTTCGCGGATGCTCAGTTGCTCCGCGGTATTGTCTTCGACGATTAACAACCGCTTGCGACGGGGAGTTGCATACTCTTTGATTCGTGACAGAGCGGAATCGAGCTCACCGGTGGTGGTAGGCTTGGTCACGAATGCGAATGCGCCCCGGGCCAGGCCATGTTGCCGGTCCTCGTCCATGGTCAGCATTTGCACCGGGATGTGTCGCGTTGCGGGATCCTGCTTCAGGTGGTTGAGCACAGTCCACCCCAGCATGTCGGGAAGAAAAACATCCAGAGAGACGGCTGTGGGATGAAACTCCCGGGCCAGCGCAAGCGCTTCCGCGCCCCGCAGGGCCGCGAGAACTTTGAATCCTTTGTCGCGAGATAAGTCGCACAGGATGCGGGCGTAATGTGGATCATCTTCGACAATCAACAGAATCGCATCCCCGGGCTGCAGGTTCTCTCGATCATCGCCAATGTGCTCAATCGGCCGTTCCGTGACAACCATGTTCGACAGTTGCAGCGGCGAAGCCGACGGCATCGCCCTCATATCGCTTGCTCCCGGCTTCGCTGTGGCCGGTCCCACATAGGCAAGAGGCAGGTAAAGAGTGAAGGTGCTGCCTTGACCGGGCACGCTGCGCAGCTGGATCTCGCCTCCCAGCAGACTGGCCAACTCGCGGCTGATGGCCAGACCAAGACCCGTCCCGCCGTATTTCCGGCTGGTGCTGGCGTCGGCTTGTTGAAAAGCCTCGAAGATGATGCGCTGCTTGTCGGGGGCAATGCCAATCCCAGAATCAGCCACCTCGAAAGCCACCACCGATGCGGCCGTGCTCAGAATCGGATGATTCTGGGTCCAGCCCTGTTGACCCACCGACACCGACAAGCGTACCGAGCCATGTTCGGTGAATTTAAAAGCATTCGAAAGCAAGTTCTTGAGCACCTGCTGCAGACGCTTGGAGTCGGTAACCAGGCTGCGCGTGAGGTGTGCGTCAGCCTGCACTTCGAACCCAAGCTTCCGGTTTTCCGCCTCGTGGCGGAACGGCCGGGCCACCATTTCCAGAAGGTTGGAGAAGAATACTTCCTCCGCCTCGACCGACACCGTCCCGGACTCGATCTTGGAGAGGTCAAGGATGTCGCTGATCAGGTTCAACAAGTCAGTGCCGGCCCCGTGGATGGTGCGCGCAAACTCGACCTGTTTTGGCGTCAGATTGTGATCGGGGTTTTCGCTGAGCTGCTGTCCCAGCACCAGGATGCTGTTCAGCGGCGTGCGCAGCTCATGTGACATATTGGCAAGGAATTCGGATTTGTACTTGGAGGTCAGCGCGAGTTCTTTCGCCTTCTCCTCGAGCGCCCGGCGCGCCTGCTCGATTTCCTGGTTCTTGCGCTCGACTTCGACGTTCTGCTCGGCGAGCTGCTGTGCTTTCTGCGCCAACTGCTCGTTGGTCTGCTGCAATTCTTTCTGCTGGGTCTGGAGTTCGGTCGCGAGTTGCTGCGACTGTTTCAACAACCCCTCGGTCTGCATCGTGGCTTCAATGCTGTTCAGCACGATGCCGATGCTCGCCGTCAGCTGCTCCAGGAAGGCCAGGTGCGAGGCGGTAAAGGTGCCTAGCGACGCGAGCTCAATCACCGCCTTGACCCGGTCCTCGAAGAGCACGGGGAGGACGATGACGTTGCGTGGAACCGATTGGAAGAGCCCGGAGCGGATCGGAACCGCGTTCTCGGGCAGGTTGGAAATCAGCATGCGCCGCTTTTCCGCTGCCACCTGGCCGACCATGCCATCTCCCACCTTCAGGCGGCGCAGGTGGCCGTTTTCCCCGTCGTCGGCAAACGCGGACAACAGCACCATGCCGGCGGATTCTTCCGTTTCCATCTGGTAGATGACGCCTTGTTGGGCATTCACCAGGGGCGCGAGTTCCGAGAGCAGCATGCGCCCTACCGTCGCCAGATCGCGCTGGCCCTGCAGCATACCCGTAAAGCGCGCCAGATTGGTCTTGAGCCAGTCCTGCTCCGTATTGCGGTCGGTCGTGAGCCGCAAGTTGTCGATCATGGTGTTGATGTTGTCTTTCAGCTCCGCCACTTCCCCGCTGGCCTCCACCTGAATGGATCGTGTCAGATCGCCCTTGGTCACGGCGGTCGCGACTTCAGCGATGGCGCGCACCTGGTTGGTCAGGTTATCCGCGAGCAGGTTGACGTTGCCCGTCAGATCCTTCCACGTGCCGGCCGCTCCGGGCACGTTCGCCTGGCCGCCCAGCCGCCCTTCCACGCCCACCTCGCGAGCGACGGTCGTGACCTGATCCGCAAACGTAGCCAGCGTTCCGGTCATGTTGTTGATGGTTTCCGCCAGCGCTGCGACTTCGCCCTTGGCATTGACGGTCAGCTTCTGCGTGAGATCGCCATTCGCGACCGCCGTGACCACCTTCACAATGCCTCGCACTTGCTCGGTGAGGTTAATGGCCATGACGTTGACGTTGTCGGTGAGATCTTTCCACGTTCCGGCGACGCCGGGCACCTGCGCCTGTCCGCCCAGCTTGCCTTCCGTGCCCACTTCGCGCGCCACGCGGGTCACCTCAGCTGCGAATGCGTTGAGCTGGTCGACCATCGTGTTGATGGTGTTCTTCAGTTCCAGAATCTCGCCCTTCACATCGACCGTGATCTTGCGCGACAAGTCGCCGCGCGCCACTGCCGTCGTCACCTCGGCGATGTTGCGCACTTGAGCCGTGAGGTTCCCCGCCATGGCGTTGACAGAATCTGTGAGATCTTTCCACGTGCCGGCCACGCCGGGCACGTTGGCCTGACCACCCAAACGGCCTTCGCTACCCACCTCACGAGCCACGCGAGTCACCTCGGCAGCGAATGAGCGGAGTTGCTCGACCATCGTGTTGAGAGTCTCTTTCAGCTGCAGGATTTCGCCGCGCACGTCGACCGTGATCTTCTTGGAGAGGTCGCCCGTGGCAATGGCGGTTGCGACCTCAGCGATGTTGCGCACCTGGCCTGTCAGATTGCTGGCCATGAAGTTCACGTTGTCGGTGAGATCCTTCCACGTTCCCGCCACGCCCGGCACCTGCGCCTGTCCGCCCAGCTTGCCGTCCGTGCCGACCTCGCGCGCCACGCGTGTCACTTCGCCGGCGAACGCGTTCAACTGGTCGACCATCGTGTTGATGGTGTTCTTCAGTTCCAGAATTTCGCCCTTCACATCCACCGTGATCTTGCGCGACAAGTCGCCGCGCGCCACAGCCGTCGTCACCTCGGCGATGTTGCGCACCTGGCCGGTCAGGTTGCCAGCCATGGAGTTCACCGAGTCGGTCAGGTCTTTCCACGTGCCGGCCACGCCGGGCACGTTGGCTTGACCGCCCAGACGCCCTTCGCTGCCCACCTCGCGCGCCACGCGCGTCACTTCGCCCGCGAACGCGTTGAGCTGGTCGACCATGGTGTTGATCGTTTCTTTCAGCAGCAGGATTTCGCCGCTGACGTTCACGGTGATCTTCTTCGACAAATCGCCGCTGGCAATCGCCGTGGAAACTTCAGCGATGTTGCGCACCTGGCCCGTCAGGTTGCTGGCCATGGAGTTCACCGAGTCGGTAAGATCCTTCCACGTTCCACCCACGCCCGGCACCTGTGCCTGCCCGCCCAGTTTTCCGTCGGTGCCCACTTCGCGGGCCACACGCGTCACCTCCGATGCGAAGGAGCGAAGCTGGTCGACCATCGTGTTCAGGGTGTCTTTGAGCTCGAGAATCTCTCCGCGCACGTCGACCGTGATCTTGCGCGACAAATCGCCACGGGCCACGGCAGTAGCCACCTCGGCGATGTTGCGCACCTGGCCCGTCAGATTGCTGGCCATGAAGTTCACGTTGTCGGTGAGATCTTTCCACGTTCCCGCCACGCCCGGCACCTGCGCCTGTCCGCCCAGCTTGCCTTCCGTGCCCACTTCGCGAGCCACGCGGGTCACCTCGCCAGCGAAAGCGTTGAGCTGGTCGACCATCGTGTTGATGGTGTTCTTCAGTTCCAGAATCTCGCCCTTCACATCGACTGTGATCTTCCGCGACAAGTCGCCGCGCGCCACAGCCGTCGTCACCTCGGCGATGTTGCGCACCTGACCGGTCAGGTTGCCGGCCATGGAATTCACCGAGTCGGTCAGATCCTTCCATGTGCCGGCCACGCCGGGCACGTTGGCCTGACCGCCCAAACGGCCTTCGCTGCCCACCTCGCGCGCCACGCGCGTCACTTCGCCCGCGAACCGGTTGAGCTGGTCGACCATCGTGTTCAGAGTCTCTTTCAGCTGCAGGATTTCGCCGCGCACGTCCACCGTGATTTTGCGCGACAAGTCGCCGCTGGCAATGGCCGTCGCCACTTCGGCAATGTTGCGCACCTGTCCCGTCAGGTTGCTGGCCATGAAATTCACGTTGTCGGTCAGGTCTTTCCACGTTCCGCCTACACCCGGCACTTGCGCCTGTCCGCCCAGTTTGCCCTCGGTTCCGACCTCGCGGGCCACACGCGTCACTTCGCCGGCAAACGCGTTGAGCTGATCGACCATCGTGTTGATCGTGTCTTTCAGTTCGAGAATCTCGCCCTTCACGTCGACCGTGATCTTGCGCGACAAGTCGCCGCGCGCCACTGCCGTAGTAACTTCGGCAATGTTGCGCACTTGCGCGGTCAGGTTTCCCGCCATCGCATTGACGGAGTCGGTCAGATCTTTCCAGGTTCCCGCAACGCCCGGCACGACGGCCTGTCCGCCGAGCTTTCCGTCGGTTCCGACTTCGCGCGCCACGCGCGTCACTTCCGAGGCAAACGAGCGCAGCTGGTCGACCATGGTGTTGATGGCTTCTTTCAGCTGCAGGATTTCGCCACGAACATCCACCGTGATTTTGCGGGAGAGGTCGCCACTCGCTACAGCAGTTGCAACCTCGGCGATGTTGCGCACCTGTCCGGTCAGGTTGCTGGCCATGAGGTTTACGTTATCGGTGAGATCCTTCCAGGTGCCGGCGACGTCGGGCACCAGAGCCTGCCCGCCCAGCTTGCCTTCCGTACCCACTTCGCGCGCCACACGGGTGACTTCCGCAGTGAACACGCCCAGCTGCTGAATCATGGTGTTTACCAGATTGGCGGAACGAAGGAACTCGCCTTCCAGCGGCCGGCCATCGACGTCGAGCCGCACCGTTTGCGAAAGATCCCCTTGGGCTACGGCTGCAATCGCACGCGTGACTTCGGCTGTGGGCCGAAGCAGGTCCTCCACCAGCGTGTTGATCGAAACTTCCATCTCGCCCCACGCTCCTCTGGATTCGTGAAAGCGGGTACGCTCTCTGGTTTTGCCCTGCTTGCCGATGACTTGTCCGGCACGCTTTAACTCCTGCGCCATGTGCTGATTAGCAGCGACAATGTCGTTGAAGGTGTCGGCAACTTTTCCCGCCAACCCGGTCCACGTCCCGGGAAGGCGCACCGTGAAGTCGCCATTCCTCATCGTCTGGAGGCTGGATAGGATGACGGCCAGGTCCAGCGAAGCATCCAGCGGCTGGGATTCTCCATTGTTCTTCGTCGATTCCCCATTGTTCTTGCTCGGTGGTGGGATAGTCGGACGGGAGTCCGGGGACATTACATTCACGGCAGCTCGTTTCATCATCGCTCCCGAGGGCACGCGGTTCGCGGGTTGAGATCCCGTGGGGTTTGGATCCGTATTCGCCTCACCGAAGCACTGGATGGACAAGCCGGTTGCGCGGTTGGCGCCAACTGGCTATCCCCAATGGAGGCAACGAAGGCCCTGCCCCGCCTGGACCTATTCTCTACGGGTAACACAGCAGACTGATCGCTGGCTCTACGGTGTTTCCTGTACGTCGGGGCAGGCAGGCTCAGGAAGTTTAGGAAATCGAGGCTGGTTCGGGGAAATCTCAGCGAATGCGGGCGGGCCTCGCCGGTTAGCGACGCCCACCCGTAGGCTGGAGCAAGAAATGATCTATCCCTTGGGCGGTCTTCCCGCGGGCCGGGGTGGAGGTGGCGCCTGCCGTTGCTGCAACTGCTGGCGCTGTTGGGTGTGCCGCTGCTGCAACTGTTGCGTCTGTTGCTGGTGCCGTTGCTCAGTCTGTTGCTGCTTGGCGTCGTTGGCCTGCTTGCTCGCCCGCTGGTCTTCTTTTTCCTGCTGCTGGACCAGTTTCTGCCGCTCCTTGTCCTGCTGGTTCTGGAGTTTTTCCTGCTGCTGCTGGTATTTCTTGTCCAGCTTCGCATTGCCGGTGTTCGGAGCCGGCTGCTGTTCCATGGCAGGAAGATCTTTGGCGTGGGTTGGCGACGATGGCTTGCCCCCGTTCTCAGGCGGCTGCCCAGCGTTCCCGGCAGGTGCGTGCCCGCCGCGGTTTGCCGGCGGATTCCAGGGCGCGCCTGCCTCCCGAGCGGCAACCGCTCCCTGTCCCTTGAACTCTCCCGGCTTGGAGGTCGCCGCAACGGGCGGTTTACCGTGATTCTCTGAAGCGTGCAGCTCGCGATTTCCCCGCGCCGCCTGCTCCTGCTGGGCCTGCGCTGCCGCCGGGGGGACGTGTCGTTCGTGGGCTGCGGCTTCCTCTTCCGCCGTGGCCCGGGCGTTGACTCCGCCGTTGCCGCCGTTATAGCTCACCCGATTTACGGTCGTGTTGTTGTTGACGACCGTGGTGTTGTACACGTTGTGAATGTTGGTGACATTCACGTTGGCCACCGAACGGTTGTAGAAGAAGTGGCCGTCCTGCCACCGTCCACCTTCGAATCCGGTGCCAAAATAACCGAACCCGTAGTTGATGCCGCCATAAAAGCCTATATGGGGACCCCAATAGCCCTGGTAGAACACGAATCCACCGTCAGCCCATGCCCAGTAAGGCGGCGTCCACAAGAAGCCAACCTCCGGAGCCAACACCCAGGTGCCCGGCACCCAGAAGTAGTCTTCATCGTCGTCGCTCCAGTCCCAATAGCCTGGTGTCCAGATGTAGCCATCGCCCGGGCACAAAGGCTGCTCGTAGACCGGCAGCGCTGGCGGGCCGAACGTCACCCCGATGCGGACTTGCCCGAACGAAGCTGACGACATGACAAGCACGATCGCCGCGAACAAGGCGGCTCGAACTGAAGAAACACGCATAGTCTCTCCTGCCGATGATCCTTCGCGTACCCGGAAACGCTTTGCTGCAGCGGGGTGCGTGGATGAATCGGGTGTGAGGGCGAACTCTTCGACGAAACGTCCACGAATGGTCGTTGGTCTTTTCAAAATCGGATATTTGGACCAAACGACTCCAGCCCTCTTCGGACCGATTAGAGACCTGGCATCGCGATGGAGGTTGTTCTAGAAGCAGCGGTCTACAGGAAGACAGGGGAGCAAATACCAATTCCCCATCAGGGTCAGGCCGCCTTAGCGTCATCGGGCTGACCTACCGGAACTTTCGCAGTTACGGTGACGCCATGAGCGCTGGAGCTTATTTCGAGGCTTCCGCCAAGCTGCTCCAGTCTCTCTCTCATGCCACGAAGACCAACGCCGATGCTGCTCGGCCCCAGCGCCCCTGACTCCTCGAGGATGGACGGAGGGAGTCCTTTGCCGTCATCTCTGACTTTCAGAACCGCCAGCCCGTTGCAACGCGAAAGCTGCACCCCAGCCGTCGGGCTGCCGGAGTGGCGATGCACGTTGGTCAGGCTCTCCTGAAGCACGCGAAACAGCGCCAGTTCGTGGTCACGCGACAATCTCCGGAAAGTGGCAGAAGCGTCAAACGCCACCTGAATACCGCTGCGTGCGCTGAACCCGTCCACGTACCACGATATCGCCGACTTCAATCCGATCTCCTCCAGCATCGGCGGATACAGCAAATAGGAAATCGTGCGCACTTCCTTTACGCATTCTTCCGCCAAGCCGGCGCATTGGTTGACTTGCTGGCGAGTCCACGACTCATCCCGCCCCAGGCGGCCGGCCAGCGAATCCAGGCTGATCTTGACTGCGGTCACACACTGCCCCAAAGTGTCGTGCAGGTCGCGGCCAATCCGTCTCCGCTCTTCGTCCTGCATTCGCAACAGATGCGACGTGAGATCCCGCAGCGACTTTTCCTTGAGCATTCGGTCCGTCGCGTCGCGCGTGATCTTGGCGAAGCCGATCAGCTTGTTCGTCTCATCCCGAATCGGAGTGATGATCACGTTGGCCCAGAATCGTGATCCATCTTTGCGCAAGCGCCATCCTTCATCCTCAAACCGGCCTTGTTTCGCCGCGATATCGAGCTGGCGGGCGGGTTTGCCCGCCTGAATCTCGGCCTCAGGATAGAAGCAGGAATAGTGGCGTCCGATGATGTCGGCGGCCTTGAATCCCTTGACCCGCTCCGCGCCTCGGTTCCATGTGCTCACATTCCCTTGTGGGTCCAACATGAAGATCGCGTAATCCTGCACCGCCTCGGTCATCAGGCGGAACCGATCTTCGCTACGCCGCAAGGCGGTCTCCGCGCGTCTGCGTTCCGTGAGGTCGTGGGTCACATTTCCGAAACCAACCAGTTTGCCTGTGGCGTCGCGCACGGCGGCGACTGTAACTTCCGCCCAGAAGGCCGAGCCGTCCTTGCGAAGACGCCAGGCTTCCGTTTGGGCGTGACCTTGTCTTTTTGCCAGATCTAGCAGTTTCTCCGTCTCGTCCGCGTCAGATTCCTCCTTCACAATGAAACAGGAAAACGGTTTCCCCATGATTTCGGCGGCCTCGTATCCATGGATTCGCTGCGCTCCTTCGTTCCACGAGGCAACCTGGCCCTCCGCATCCAGCATGAAGATCGCGTAGTCGGGGACGGCATGGACGAACAAACGGAACTGCTCCTCCTTGCGGTACGACTCCACCTCCGTCAGGAGCGCTTCCATGCGCTGCTGCAAACGAACCACGTTGCGCAAGCGCTCTTCCTCGGAGGTAAGCTCGCTGTAGCTTGCATCAGGTACCACGCCAGTATGCTCGGCACAGACTTGCATAAGCAGCTGTTGGTGCTCCTCGCGGCAGAACCCCTGCATGGGATAGGCGCAGCGCAGCGAAAAGGCGTAAGCCTTGGCCAGACCGTTCCAGAGCTTCTCAGTGCGGATGGCGGCGTCAGTTTTTCCTTCGGCCCACAGCAGCGCCACCATTTCCCCAAATGCGACGACGCGATGATTCTCATCGCGGGCTGCCTGTTCCGCGCGCGCAATGACCGATCCGATGAATTCAGCGAAGCGCGCCTCATCCGGTGAACCATCAGCCATAAACTTCGACAAGGTCTCTGCGGCATCCAGTGCCACGTATCTGCCTTCGGCAATGGCACGTTCCAGGTTGATTTCCTCGTCCTTCAACCCTTGCGCGAGGCTGTCCCGGTGCGCTTGCGTTGCGATGATAACCGCGGAACTACCGGCGGTGAGTGCGGTCCCGATAAAATCGCCGAGCTCGTCCAGCAGGAATCTGTCATCACGGTAAAACTGAACCACGTGGGCATGAGGTGCCGTTGTCGGGTGCGAAGTTGGATTTGCCATGTCGTTGTGCTCGCAAGTTCTACTTCAGATGTCCCACGGGGTCTGCTGGCTGCCGCAGGATCTCCACAGCGCGAGGAAGTAAGGAAGAGCCGCGCAATATTTGCGCAGCTGCTGTGATCGCTGCAATCCGGCAAACCCTGTACCGCTAACCGTTCTTCTTCGATTCACAGACGTCTCTTCCATTCTCAGGTGCGCTACGGCGTTCTCTGTATTGCCGCAGCAACCCTGGTCCGCTACTGTGCTGGTGTAAGGCGAGCGTCACATTAGGGCAGTCATGGGTTAGCGCTGGACCACTCGGCATTCCGACCCTCACGACTGCCCTCCATTTTATAAACCCGCAGGTTTGCAGGAGGACGAAATGAGAAAACTCTGCACGATGCTGTTTGCCCTGAGTCTGTTGACGTCTGTTGGCGTGATTGCCCAGGACACGAGCCAGGACACCATGAAGCAGGGCAGCGCAAGCACCGACACCACCATGAAGGCCAGCACCATCATGGGCACGATCAGCGACGATGGGAAGACCTTCGTGAGCGATAAGGACAGCAAGACCTGGACCATCGCCAACCCCGATGCCGTCAAAGGGCACGAAGGACACCACGTCGCCCTCAAGGCTCATGTTGACTCCAGCAAGAATGAAGTCGATGTGGTATCGCTGAAAATGCTCCACGCCAAATAACCGGCTTACACGCGTGCCGTGCGGTTCAAAAACCGCGCGGCCCACTTCCATGCGCCACTTCCCCAAAGTTCAGAAGGAATCCTGGACAGCATTCAGCGACCCGGCCTTTGCAGCGTTGTTATCTACCTCGCTGAATTCCAGGCTGGGTACGTAGAAGCTTGTATCGACGAATGTACGTGCTTGCGGTAAGAAGGAACGAGTGCCGGACGCAACAATGACGGGCTGATATCTCGCAGGTCCCGCATATTGAATGAGTTGTAACTGGTGGCACGGCAATTGCCCCTGAGTAAGCGCCTTCTTCGTCGACGTGGAGGTGCGATATGGAAAAAAGGGCGAGTCTATCGCTTATCGCGGCGTTTCTCTCCTCGGCAGTCTGGGCACAAAGCTCGAACCGGGAATCGTCCAACCCTGCGCTTCCCGGAGATATTCTCGGACCGCAACTGGTCGCGTGGTCTCAGATGCAGACGCCACACCCGGTGCCCCAGCCTTTGCCGGGAACAAAACGTCCGGACCCGCAAGCGCCGGTTCCGTCGAATCCACAAGCGGAACAACCTGCGAGCCAGTCTTTTATCGGCACGATCAAGAAGGACGCGGGGATGTACGTGCTCAAGACTTCCGATCGCGGGGTGTACCAGATCGACGATCAGGCCAGAGGAAAGATTTACGAAGGGAAGCGGGTCAAGATCTCAGGGACCCTCGACCCCAAAACGAATATCCTTCACCTCGAAACGATCGACTTGCTTTCATAGCAACCCCTTGTGGAAGGCTGGCCTCGCCCAAGATTTCGCCGCAGGGGCGTGCACCCAAAAGCCGGTCGCGTGTAAGATCTTCTCCAGCATTGCTCCTGGCCAGGAGGACCTTTCATGACCAAGAAGCGAAAAAAGCTGCGCGGAACCGTCCAAAAAGTCATCGCGTCCCTGGACCCGAGGGGAACCGACAAGGCTCAAATCGACATTCACGGCGCGGACGAACTGTATCGAGAGATCCGCGTTGAAAATGAAGTCGTCGACGAGAACGGTGAAAAAGCACGCCTCAAACCGGGCGCTGAAGTGGATGTCATCGTCGAAGCGGATTCGAGCAGCACGATAAAGAAGGCAGGATAGCTGGCTACCGGCTGCGGATGGATATGGATACACGCGGGCGCTTGGTCATATCCGCACGCATTCGCGATCGGGCGGTGGCGTTATCGAAACGCTGCCCAATATGTGTATGCCAAACCTATGATGGACACCGCTAGACAGAGATAGGGCCATAACTCGAAGGCTTGACGCAATCGACGTGCTCGACGGGCAAGTTGAGGATTTGGAAGTGTCGCCATAGAAGTAGTGCGATGCCAAGAGTACGACTTATTTGTTATCAAGGACCATACGTCGAATCCTGCAGAATACACATGCGCAGGCCGTATACTTTCCCTAACTTACCAATCGCTGTAACTCACTAAGAGTTACGTTTTGCTTTGTCGTTTTCTGAGTTGGCGTGACATGTCCCCTCTACATCTCAAGCACTTGCTCTTTAATCAGCTATGCCTTCATCAGCCATGCCTTCACCGGCAGGCTGCTTTCCTCCGAGTACGCGTTTCAAAACATCTTGTAGGTCAGCTGAAGATAAAGCATCGAGCTGCGCCAGCAGGAGTTCCCGACTTGCATCTGGAACGCTTGGTTGACGCCGTTTGAGCTCGGGCGTGCGCACGGTCAACCCCAGGCCACGAAGTCTCTCGATCTCCCGGGCCAGGCTGGCAATGGTCAGCGCTTCGAACACCGCCCGAGCCGGCAACTCCACTTCAAGACTCCGGCGGATTCGAGCTGTCATCTGCAGCACCAGCAGGGAATGTCCGCCCAATTCGAAGAAGTTATGCTCGACTCCAATGGACTGCACCTTGAGCAGTTCGCTCCATATGGCCACCAGCTGGATTTCGGTTTCGTTGCGCGGACCAACCCAATCCTGATCGCTGACGAACGCCTTCGCTTCGCACTGCGCCAGGGCTGCCCGGTTCACCTTTCCGCTGGACATAAGCGGCAACTGTTCGATCTGCCAGTACTCTGCGGGAACCATATTCTCCGGCAGCTTGCTCCGGACGAAGCGGCGCAGTTCTGCGGCATTCGTAACTCTCCCCACAAGATAGGCCGACAATTTCGTCTGTGCGGCCTCCCCTTTTACGACGACGACCGCATGCTGCACCTCAGGATGGCTGGTGAGAACTGATTCAATTTCTCCCAGTTCGATACGCATGCCGCGTAGTTTGATCTGCCGGTCAACTCGACCGAGATACTCAATTTCTCCATCGCTTCGCCGACGGCCCAAATCTCCTGTGCGGTAGAGACGAGGTGATTGTTCGGGAGCTAGGCAGTTGGGAACGAATCGCTGGGCCGTCAGTTCCGGCTGATTCAAGTAGCCTCGCGCCAGCCCATCCCCTCCAACATAGATTTCCCCCGGAATTCCAATTGGCACTGGATTCGATTGCTTGTCGACGACGTAAATCTGGGTGTTGGCGATCGGCTGTCCGATCGGTACCGAGGATCCACAATCCTGTTCCGAGATCTCGTGCCAGGTTGCATCCGCCGTTACTTCCGAGGAGCCATAGATGTTGAGCATCGTCGCTTCCGGAAACGCGGTGTGAAAACGCTGGGCGAGTTCAGCGGACAGTACTTCTCCACTGCACGACCATAACCGCAACTTCGGTACTCGGTCGCGCAGGTCTGGCGCATGTTCGAGGATTGCGCGAAGTTGAGAAGGAACCAGCACGACGCGGCTGACCTGCTCGCGGGCCAATACGTCCAGAAACCAGTGCGGATCGCGCACGCAGTCCTGGGGGATGATTACGTTAGGAATGCCGGCCAGCAGTGGACCAAAAATCTCCCAAATCGAGTCGACAAAAACGAGATTCGTTTTCTGGCAACAGACTTCGCCTTTTTGGAAAGGAAACGCCCTCCACATCCATGAAAAACGATTCAGGCAGGCTCTATGCGTCCCTTCCACTCCTTTCGGAAGGCCGGTTGAGCCCGAGGTGTAAATCACATAGGCCCGTTCTTCGCTTGAGATCGCGGCCGCAACGTTCCTGGGCGATTCAAGTCGAAGCAATTCTTCGTCGTCGACGAGGACAACATTCTTCCCATCGGGCAACAGGTGCTCAACCAGTGAATGTGAAACCACTGCGGCCAACCCGGCGTCCTCAGCTAACAAACGGATTCGCTCTGCCGGATACGAGGGGTCCAGGGGCACATACGCAGCTCCTGTCTTGAGGATGCCCAGCAAAGCAGCGACCATCTCTGGCGATCGTTCCAGGAAAACGCCGACCAGCGAATCGCAGCCTACGCCCCTTCTGACAAGAACATGAGCGAGGCGTTTTGCGGCTTCATTGAGCTCACGATAACTCCATTGCTCTTCCTGGCAGATCAGCGCGGTCGCATCCGGCGTGCGATCCGCCTGGTTCTCGAATGCCTGAGGAATGGTCAAATTTCGGGGATAATCCGCAGCAGTCCGATTCCATTCGGTTAAAACCTGCGCCCGTTCCTGAGCGCTCATGATTTCCAGCTCTGCAATGCGTAAATCCGGATTGTCCGCCGCCGCACGCAGCAGATTTTCGAAATGTTCGAGCATTCGCCGAATCGTGGCCTGCTCAAACAGATCGGTACGATACTCAAATTGGCAATGGAACTCGCCGTCATCCCAGACTTCGACCGACAGGTCAAATTTCGCGATACCCGACTCAAAACCAACTTCCTTGACCGTCAGACCCGGAATCTCAAATATCTGCTTTGGGATGTTCTGGAATGTGAACATCACCTGGAATATGGGGTGGATGTCGAGCGAGCGCTGTGGCACGAGTGATTCGACAAGTTTTTCGAAAGGCAAATCCTGATAAGGATACGAATCCAGAAAAAAAGACCGGACTTGACGGAGCAAATCTCGAAAGGTCATATCCTCCGAGAAATCTGATCGGAATACCAGAGTGTTGACGAACAGCCCGATGACATCCTCAAGCTCGATCTCGTTGCGCGCCGCTACTGGTGTTCCGACAACGATGCTCTCCCGGCCCGTGTAGCGCCACAGCAGTGTCTGAAACGCAGCCATCGCGACCATAAACAGCGTACAGTTTTCGCTCTCGGCAATCGCCTTGAGCCCCGCCAGAGCATCGCTGGTCAAAGCGATTTCTTCCGTTGCCCCATGCCAACTGGCAATCGAGGGACGAGGGTGATCAGTCGGCAGGTCGAGCAAGAAAGGACAGCCGGCTAGCTTGCTCTTCCAGTACGCGAGCTGTCGATCGAGAATTTCGGCGGACATAGACGCACGTTGCCATTGCGCATATTCCGCGTACTGGACCGGAAGTTCCGGCAGACATATTGGCTGTCCCCTCAACAGGGAGGCATAGCAACTCGTCAGCTCACGAAAGAGAATAGAGATTGACCAGCCATCAATGATGATGTGATGGAACACCAGCAGGAAGATGTATCGCTCCGGACCGAGCCGAACCAGCAGACAGCGCAGAAGGGCACCATTTCTCAAGTCAAACGGTCTTTTGCCCTCCTCACTGATTACCCGGAGTGCTTCGGCCTCGCGCTGCAGTTCTGGCGTATTGCTCAAATCGATGGCGGGAATCTCTACATCAATGCTTGATAGAACCACTTGCCGACACTCACCGTTCACCGACTCAAAAACGGTGCGCAGCGAAGAGTGCCGGGCAACGACTGTCTGTAACGCTTGCTCGAGGACAACGACATCGAGAGGACCCGAAATGCGGAACGCGCGAGGTAGGTTGTAAGCGGCTGTGCCGGGCTCAAGCTGGTCCAGGAACCAAAGTCTTTGCTGCCCAAACGAAGCGACAAAGGTGGGGTCAGGCATTGCGGCAGTCATTGAGGCGGTCGCAGCGAGGTCGCGTAGATACTGCCATATTGCGGAACGGTTGAGCGTGAGCCAATACAGAAAACCCTGTAGTGTCCTACTGGATTTCCTGTATTGCCTGCCCCCTCAGAATGGGCGACCCTTGGTTCACATCCTGGCCCATGTCCTCCTCGCCTCGTGTCGAGTCTGCGGAACAATCTCTGCGCACGAGGGCCTCAGCGATCTATCCCGCCTCTTTAGCCCAACGAAGGCTATGGTTTCTCAATGAGTTACGAGCGCCAACCGCTGCATATAACGTGAACATCGGATTGTGGTTATACGGACGACTGAACCTTGAGGCTCTCCAGGCCGGTATCCAGCAAATCGTCAACCGCCATGAAACCCTACGCACGACGTTTGCGTTACGGGGCGGTGAGTTGCTGCAACTGGTCGAGCCCAGGTGCGAAGTGGTTCTTACCCTCACCGATTTTTCGGCCCCGGAGCAGCCGTATCCCTCTGCATATGAGTTTGCCAAGCAGGAGGTGGCGGAGCCTTTCGACCTGAGCAAAGGGCCTCTGTTTCGTGTGAAGCTTCTGCGCATCCGGACAGAGGAGCACGTTCTGCTCTGCACCATGCACCACATCATTACCGATGCGTGGTCCATGCAATTGTTCACCAAAGAGCTCGCCGCCTTCTACGCGGCTACAACCGGCCGGACTGACGCGGCACTGCCTGAACTAAGCATTCAATACGGAGATTACGCGTACTGGCAACGGGACCTGCTGGGTACCGATTTCGCCCGGGATCAGGTTGCCTATTGGAAACGGACGCTGCAGGGCGTACCGCGCCTGCTACAGCTGCCAACGGATCGCCCACGTCCGGCTGAACAAAACTTGGAAGGCCTAAGCCAGACCTTCGCCGTGCCCGGCGAGATCATCACTGGCGCAACTTCTCTGGCTGCCCAGCAGCGAGTTACAACATTCATGCTGCTACTCGCTGCCTTCAAGGTGCTCCTGTATCGCTATAGCGGTAAGCCCGAAGTTTGCGTGGGTGTACCAGTTGCAGGCCGGACGCGACTGGAGAGCGAATCGTTGATCGGGTTCTTCGTTGACACGCTGGTTTTCCGGGATGACCTGTCCGGAAATCCGCGCTTCATTGAATTGCTGGCCGCGGTGCGGGAGACAACTCTGGGCGCCCTCGCGAATGCGGACGTGCCATTTGAAAAAGTGGTCGAGGTCCTGCACCCGGACCGCAGTCTTAGTTACAACCCGATTTTTCAGGTCATGTTTTCGGTCATCCCGTCGGCCATTCGATCGCATGCGTTCGGGAATGTAGTCGCGTACCCATACGTGGTGGACGCGAGCCATGCGATGCTGGATCTCTCCGCGACCTTTATTGAGGATAGCGACGGAAAGTGGTGGCTTGAAATCAATTTCGATACCGGACTATTCGAGATTGAGCGGATCCATCGCATATTTGAAGACTATATGGGGTTGTTGCGTCACCTCATCGCGCGACCAGAGATGCGCATTGACAACGTGACCCTCCGGAACGGGACGACGGAGGCAAAAGCCTCGGACGTCATGAATGGAGGAGACGAAGCCCCTTCGGCGCCAGCAGCTTTTTCGCAGGTCTCCGAGCGCTCCCACTGGAGCGAGCGCGAACTGCTGACCTCAATCTGGAGGAATGTGCTTGGCATCGAGCAAGTGGGCGTTCACGACAATTTCTTCGATATCGGGGGACATTCTCTATTGGCTGCAGATCTGGTCGCGCAAATCCGCCAGGCAACGGGACGCAAACTTCCAGTCTCTGCAATTTTCCGCGCGCCTACCATTGAGGGGCTCGCTGCTCTGTTGCACGACGATACCGCTAGTCAGCCCGATCCGGTGCTGATGCAACTCAGTCGCGGTGACGACACGATCCCGTTTTTCGCCGTCGCCGAGCCCGGAGTGGACTCCCTCGGATTTGCCCTTCTCGCCCGCACTCTCGGCCCGCGTCATTCCGTCCACAAGCTGCAAGGAACAGGCGCCGCAGTCTGGGAACGTCCCCTGGAAAGACGAGAGATTCAAGCCCTGGCGGACCAGTACGTGAGCGCGATGCGCACGGTACAACGCAGGGGTCCATTTTGCCTGGGCGGAATGTGCAACGGTGTTCTGATCGCGCAAGAAATGATTCAGCAACTCGAATCGCAGGGAGAGACCGTCGCTCTGTTCGCAATCCTCGATACCTGGGTTCTTGAACACTCTCAGGTCAAGATGCTGTGGGCCATCAACTACTACAAGGACCGGATGCAGATGTTTCGACGACTGCCTGCCAGAGAGCAGTTGGCTCTCTCCCGGCGCGTCCTAAAGAGGCTTCTGGCGCCGCGTCATAAGCGCAGGAGCAAATGGTCCGAAGCGTACTGGCCTGACGACGGCTTCCGGGCGCCTCGGTTTGCGGCACCAGTTCTCCTTTTCAAGCGACCCCGTCAACCCTTTTTTTATGTCCGGGACCCTGAAATGGGCTGGGGGCAACGTTCCACCGGCGGGGTCGAAGTCTGTGAAGTGAATTGTGGACACTTTGAGTTATTGCGGCAGCCTCACGTGTCGGTCGTTGCTCAGACACTGTCCGCGAGGCTACAAGAGATCAACCGGATGGCAGGGGATGGCACATTGTCCTTTGCGGCCGGTCGCCGTCCCATGCAATCAGCTCTTCCATCCCTGGCGACGGAGCGGGCGAGATGACATCGCATTTGGGAAATTCCGATAGTCCGGAGGGAACGAATCGTCGTGTACGAGTGATCGGGCCGCCCACATTCTCCGTCGGCGCGATCATCGCCGACGTCTGGACCCTATTCCAATATGCGGATCTTCTCTACATTCTGACTCTGTTTCGCCTGAAAGTCCGCTATAAGCAGTCCGTGCTGGGCTGGTTCTGGGCGGCCCTGCAACCGGTGGCCCTTATGGTCATTTATACCTTCGTCTTTGCGCATGTGACGAAAGTGCGGACGGACGGAATCGCTTATCCGGCATTTGTGTTCACCGGATTGCTGCCTTGGATCCTGTTCTCGGGTTCGATCGCGAACGCTGTTCAGGGCATAGTTGCGTATCCGACTCTGCTGACGAAAATGTATTTCCCGCGGGAGATTATTCCTTTGTCTTATCTCACCGCCAGCGTCATCGATTTTCTGATTGCCTCGGTCATCCTGGTGGGAATACTCGCTCATTACCGGGTTGCGCCCACCTGGAACCTGCTGTACGTCGCCCCCATTCTGGCCGTATTGGTCGGATTTGCTGGGGCGGTTGCTATTCTCTTTGCGGCTGTGCACGTGCGCTTCCGTGATATTGGGCTCGCTTTACCCTTTCTCCTCCAAATATGGCTGTTCGCCACTCCAGTGGTCTACTCGATTCAGGCGGTGCCGGAACGAGTGCGCAGCCTGTACTCTTTGGATCCAGTCGCCAGCGCCATTGATATGTTTCGCAGTGTTGTCCTTTTTGGGCATGCTCCCGATCTTTCCAGGCTGGGACTGATGTGTGGGTTGACCTTAATTTTTCTCTTGCCGTCGTACGCATATTTCAAGTCGTCCGAGGCGGCGATGGCCGATCTTGTCTAAGCGAACGCAATGATTGATCTAACACTCGATCGGGTCTCCAAGCGCTACTATCTTCCCGTCGGCAACCCGCCGAAGCGTTGGTATTCAAGCTTCAAGACGCGTTCGAGCGAGATGTGGGCGCTGCAGGATGTCAGTTTTTGCGTACGCGAGGGAGAGGCGCTGGGGATCGTCGGTCACAATGGCGCGGGCAAAACCACTATCCTCAAGCTTCTTTCCGGCATCACTACTCCTACTCGCGGCCGGATCATCATTCGCGGCAAGCTCGCCGCTCTGATTGAAGTGAGCTCCGGATTTCATCCCGAACTCACAGGGCGGGAGAATGTCTACCTTTACGGAGCGATGCTGGGCATGCGGCACTCCGAAATCACCCGCAAGATGGATAGCATCATCGATTTTTCCGGCGTGGAGAAGTACATCGATGTACCCGTGAAACGCTATTCTCTCGGGATGTACGTCAGGGTCGGCTTCGCGGTTGCGGCGCACCTTGAGCCAGACATTGTGCTGCTCGACGAGGTGCTTGCCGTCGGTGACGTGGCCTTTCAGGCAAAGTGCCTCGACCGCATCTCCACTCTGCGGAAAAGTGGCCGCACCATCGTTTTTGTTTCTCACGATCTGGCTTCCGTATACCGGCTCTGTGACCGGGCTTTGCTCCTCGACCGTGGCCGCATTCTCATGGAGGGGGAACCGCGTGCCGTCATCGATCACTATCAACAGATGGCCATCTCACAGCATGACGCTTTCGGAGAAACAGATCTGAAAAAGCAGGCAGAGTGTCTCCATGTGTCATTCTTCTCGCGAGAGCCCGGGGATAGTGTGCGAACAGGGTATCCGATGGTAGCTCGTCTTGGTTATCGAGCGGCCACCCCCATTTCCCATGCCGTCTTTCGCATCTCGTTTTACTGGCCCAGTGGCTATCTGTGCGCGCAACTCACGAATGAGACAAGCGGCGCCGCCGGGGACGTGAAAGCCGGCACGGGAACCATCGAATTTCAATGCCCCATGTTGCCTGTCGTGCCGGGCCTATATCGGGTTGACGTCGAGATCGAGTCGAACGGAGTAGAGATTGACTCCCGTCGGCGCTGTGCAACGCTGTGTGTCGATATTGGAAAACCTGCGGCTGGAGATTTCTACATTGAAAACACGTGCCGCATACAAGCAGAACTCACGAGTGACAAAGAGTTCGCCGAACACCGGGGAGCTTGTTCCGTTTTCGATTCCAGGTAACGAAAGAAATCCAGTCTTCCTCAGAAGTGGGGCAGGCTGGAACCGGCAAGGGCAGCCGTGATCAGCGTTCCCGCATACGCCTGGTCCGTTGCCACGGGCGTCTTGAATTTCATTCCCGTTCTCCAAGTGGCAGGCGCCTCCGCGTGGACCCCTGAAAGGATCACCCAGCCCTTCCCGGATTTTCCTTCTACCATCGCGGGCACACCGTCAGGATATTTGGCAATGATTTCGCCCCAACCCGACAGCTGTGGCCCATCCTGCCAGTACATCTCCCTCGTCGTATCATTCGCGAATGAGAGCGTGACCGCTGCTTTGTGGATGCCTTTGAATTCGTCAGCGTAGAAATTGAACCAAACACCATCGGTCAGGTTCAGCCCATTGTAGATGGAGTAGCCGCCGAAAAATGCTCCCGCGCAAATCCCGAGATAGTGGAGCCCGTCATTCACCACCGCATCGTGAATCTTCGTCGTAGCGTCGTGCGAAAGATTGTCTCCTATCGCGATGGAATTGCCGCCCGGCACGATGAGCAACCGGTGGGCTGCCAACTCGGATTCGCTCATGCCCTCAATTTGACTCGCATCCGCGGTCGAATAAGGCAGTCTAAGAGTAGATAAAACCGACTCGACCGCTTTTACATCATTCGATGATGTTCCTGTGCCGTTGTAGAGAAGTACAGGCACTGTACTTGATGTGCGCACTGATGTGCGGCTCGATGCGAGGTCTGTGTGTTGACCGGAAATGCGGCTCGCCGAACTTGGTGCTCCGCAACCCGACCCTAGCAAAATGAGAAAAGCACCGGAAAGAATAAGAAAAAAGGGCAGCCCGCCTTCGGGGGATTTGTTGACGCAACTCACGGGAGTCTCCTTGGAAATAGCCACGTTTACTGCCGATGGGCGCGCGACTCTCTGGGTTTCGCAGGAGCTGACTTTGAGTCTATTGATCCCTAAACGAAAGGGAAGACACGATGGTGCAAACGGAACACTCATTAGTACATGTGCTGTCGCTCGCGACCCTCACTACTTGCCAACCGAGATTGGCTCGGTATTGTGAGGCAGCCCAGCGGTCACCGGCGACTGGTTGATTACCAGCCAGTACAAGCCCACGCTCTTTACCGTCTCGCGAAACTGCTCGAAGTCCACCGGCTTCTGGATGTAGCTGTTCGCGCCCAAGCCATACCCTTGAACGAGGTCGCGCTCTTCTTTCGACGACGTCAGGATCACCACCGGAATCGTTTTCGTGCGCTCATCCGCCTTGATCCGCCGCAGGACTTCCATGCCGTCCACCTTGGGCAGCTTCAGGTCCAGCAGAATCAGCTTTGGCGGGCGCTCCGAGGCCCGGTCGGCATGAACGCCGTTACAGAACAGGAATTCGAGGGCTTCCTCACCATCGCGCGCCACGTGGATGTTGTTGGCCAGGTTTTCTTTGCGCAGCGCGTGCAGGGTGAGTTCCACGTCATCGGGATTGTCTTCCACCAGCAGAATTTCCACTTGTCGGCTCGTCATACTTGATCTCCCGCCATTGCGGCCTTAGTTTTGAATTCCGTTTTCTCGCGGGCTCCGAGGGTGAAATAGAATGTCGCGGCTTTGTCCAGCTCAGCTTCCGCCCAAATCCGGCCGCCATGTTTCTGGATAATGCGCTGGACAGTGGCCAGCCCCACGCCCGTGCCTTCGAAATCCTCCGGACGGTGCAGGCGCTGAAACACGCCGAAGAGCTTGTCGGCGTACTTCATGTTGAAACCGACGCCGTTGTCGCGCACGAATACCACCGCCGTTCCATCCTGATCCTTCCGCCCAACTTCAATCACCGCCTGGGTGCGAGGGCGGGTGAACTTGATGGCGTTCGACAGCAGATTCTGAAAGACCTGCTTCATCAAACCTGGATCGCAATCCACAAAAGGCAGATCGGCAATCCTCCATTCAATCTGGCGGCCGGTGCATTCCGGTTCCAGCTCCGTAATCACCTCGTCGACCAGCGATTTCAATCCCGAGACTTGCAGGCTCAGATCGCGCCGGCCCACGCGCGCCAGGTTCAGCAGGTCGTCAACCAGTTGCCCCATGCGCCGGGTGCCGTCCTGAATGCGCTGCAAGTGATGCTGCGCATCGGAGGGCAGGTTCGGACCATATTCCTCCGTCAGAATCCTGGAGAACCCGCTGATGTGCCGCAACGGTGCCCGCAAGTCGTGCGAAACCGAGTAGGTAAACGCCTCCAGTTCCTTGACGCTCGCTGCCAGTTCGGCGTTGGCCCGGCCCGTCTCGGTCATCGATCGGGCCACCTGGATGCCGCTGTAACTCAGCTGGGAGAGCAACTGCGCCAGCTTGGTGTAAAACTTCATGCCGGTCTCCACCTCGGCCCGGCTCAGCCGCGGCACGCGCTCCAGCGCTGCCAGATATTCCCGTTCGTCAAATCCGTATTGTTTGGCCTGTGCTCGAAACAGGGGAAGGTCCACGGTTTCGTCGGAGAAAAAGAATTGCCCCGAAAACAGATTCCCGACCTGCTCCCGCCCCAGCATGATGGGCGTCACTACATCCCACAGATGGTTCTTGCACTTGTACAGCTTGAACTCGCCCGGTGCGACCCCCGTGGAAAGCTCCCGGTCGCTTTCTTCGCAATTCTTGCAGGCCTCGGGGTGCACCCTATGAAACTTCGTGCAAATCTCCTGCCATCCCACGCTGACCAGCACCCTGCTCTGGCGATCGAGAATGAACATCGGAATCTGGGCCAGCTTGTAGATGTCATCGGCCAGCGACTGCACGGCGGGGATGTCGATCAGATCGGCGAGATCCAGGCCCGCGAGATTGCCTTGGGGGGAAAGAATGCTGTCCAGTTTTCGCCGGACCCGCTGCTCACTGTCACCCAACTGGGCCGTGCGTTGTTGCACCCGCTCTTCCAGTTCCTGGTTCAGCCGCCGGACTTCCTCCTCTGCCCGCTTGCGCTCTGTCACATCGCGAGCGGCAGCAAAGACACCCGCTATTTCTTGCGCTTCGTTCCTGAACACGGAGGCGTTGTACAGCACATCTGTAACATCCCCCGCCGTGCTTCGAATGGCCAGTGGGTAGTCCTGTACCGAACCATTCGCGAATACCTGTTTGTAGCCCTGGCGGGCGCTTTCTGGATCCGTGAAATAGTCGCAGAAATCACTGCCGATCAGGCCTTCGCGCGAAACACCGGTGACTTTTTCCGTGGCCTCATTGACATCGGTGATCTTGCCTTCGCGGCTAATAGTCACCAGCGGATCGAGACTGGCCTCGATCAGCGTGCGGGTGTAGAGCGCAGCAATCCTTAGCTCCTCTTCCGCCCGCTTGCGCTCGGTAATGTCCTTTGCAAAGACCGAAACCCCCACTGGCTCACCTTCCCGCACAATGGGATTGAGGGCCAACTCTAACGTTCTCCCGTCCGACAGGCTGTACTCCTCAAGGAACGTCCCCTCCGCTAAGGCGCGTTCGTACAGGGGTGGCCATTTGGGAGCACGGTCCGGAGGTAAGAAATCTTCGGGTGCAGCGCCGAGGCGGGCCTGCGCACCGCAGTTCTTGCGGAAGTGCTCCGCCAGCGCGGTGTTGAAGGTTACCAGGCGGTACTCCCTGTCCACCGACCAGACCAAATCCTTCACGCTCTCCAACAGAGCGGTGATGTTGGCTTGGGAATCTTGCAGCGCCACCCTGCTTTTTCCGAGTTGCTCTTCTGCCTGTTTGCGCTCAGCAGTTGCGCGCAGCGCGCTGATGCCGTAGCCCAGATTGCTGGAGAGTTTCTCGAGAAGATCTTGTTCGGCGGCATCGAAGGCTCCAGCCTCGGCGGCGTAAATCGAGATCGCTCCCAGTACCTGTTCCCCGCTCTTGAGCGGCAGGACCAGAGTAGAGCGGTAACCCCGCTTGAGCGCCTGCTCGCGCCAGGGTGCAAAGCGGGGATCGGAGATCACATCGTGGCACACAGTCGCCTTACCGGTACGGATGGCAGTTCCCGTCGGTCCATGCCCGCGTTCCTCGTCGGCCCAGGTGATATTCACTGTCGTCAGGTATCCCGTCTCGTCTCCGCTCTCCGCGCCCACCCGTACCGTCTTTCTCTCGTCGTGCTCGGCATAGCCCACCCAGGCCAGGCGATAGCCGCCAACCTTCACCACCAGATCACAGATGCGCTGCAGCAGGCTCGGTTCATCGGTGGCGCGCATCAGCGACTCGTTGCAGTCACTCAACGCGCGCAGCGCTCGCTCGGCGCGCTTGCGCTCGGAGATATCGCGAGCGACGGTGGATGCACCTGTGATGGGGCCCGCTTCGTCCCGTATAGGGCTGATGCTGAGCGACAATTGGATGGTCCGCCCGTCCTTGTGCAGACGTGTGGTCTCGTAATGTTCCACCCGCTGCCCTTGCTAACTCTCTCCAGGATCGCGGCAAAATCCTGGCATTGATCCGTAGGAATAGTGCGGGAAATCGACTGCCCGATCATCTCCTCCGCCGAGTAGCCATAAATCGCTTCCGCCCCCGGGTTCCAGCTGGTGACTATCCCATCGAGCGTCTTCGAGAAAATGGCATCGTTCGACGACCGGACAATCGAGGCCAGTTGCGTCTCAGATTCCTCCAGGCGGCGTCGTTCTCGCTCGCTTCGATCGACCGTGAACCTGGTCCAGACTGCAAAGCTGCCCAACAGAACCACGGTGAAAACCGTCATCACCGTGAGCCCGGTCCAGGCAGAAAACATTCCGGCTGGTTCTCCGCGCCAACGCAACCAACCGAACATCAGTGGAATAACCACCGCTGCCGGAAACATGCGCCGGGTCAACATTCCTCCTAAGGTGGGACTCGCGACGAGGCTTCCGATACCCCAGCCGGTGCGGGCAAACAGCAGCGCAAAGGAAAGAAAGAACAGGAGCAACGCCGTCAACGGGGAAATGTAAGTGCGCGTTCTCGTCGGGTCGAGAACGAAATCCAGAATGCCGAACATGGTGGCAATCGCGACACCGCAGGGCAACAACTGCGCTGACCAGCGAGCCAGCCTTGACCTGGCGTCCAACAAAAAGACCGTCGGCCCGAGCCCCAGAAAACCCAAAGCAGTAGTAGGCGACATGAGACCGGCGCGCACGCTTCCCGGAATGTCCTCCGCTCCCGCGTGGAACCACAATTGATCAATTCCAAGGTCCCAACCAAACAGGAACTCCAGCAAGGAAAGCAGGCCCACCACGCTGGTAATGAGCGCCGCGATCTTCGCGGCCAGCTTCCAGCCGGCAGCAGCGCGCGAATCTTCTCTTCGCAGAATCCACAGAGCGAAGCCAATCAGGATGAAACACCCCGCGGTGTTCGCCTTGACCGTAACCTGCCCCGGCAGAATGCTCTTCACGATATAGCTGTGAAACGTCCACCCCAGCAATACCCACAACCCGAAAGCCATCGCGAGCAGACTGCAGGACGAGACGAATTGACTCAGCCCCCGCGAGATGCGCGGCGCCGTTGGTGCCGTCATAAGAATTGCCCGAGCAACCGCCCACACACTGCTGCTCAAATGTTGCAGCCGACAAGCTCATTATCGGGCGTGGGTTGTCGGACCGATAGTGCGCACGATCACACCAAGGGCGCTGGTGTCCCGAAGTGGGACTCCATATCCCGGTGCGAACCCCGTTCACGCGCTGCCAATGATACGGGTGATCTGCAGCCGCTCCTCCGGCGTTAGCCCCACAAATTCGAAGCCGGAGCCAACGCTGGAGGAGGAGTACCGGACGATGGCAACCGCTTTGAGTAGCTGCTCACTGAGCTGGAATTCGATGGCAACAGTCTCTCCAACCTGTACGTCCCCTTGCACGATCGCGCCCAGCCCGGCCTCGCCCAGATCGAGGCTGATCCCGTGCGTCGTCCGCACCCCGCCGCGGCACAAGTGACGGATCGTGATGGGGATGCTGAAGAGGATGCGGGGATACCGGCGGACAAATTCGTACGCAGCCTGCGATTTGACCACAGGTCGAACATCAACCGGCATGGCAGTATCCTCCTCGCGCCTATCGCCCGCACCGGTGGTGGCCCTTGGAGGATGCGGGGTATCGCCCCGACGACCGGCTATCGACGGCTCACCCGAGCCCTAATCCTGCGAGTCGCAGCGGTGCTTGGCCGCCTGTGAACCGCGGCGTTGCCGATTTCCTACGACGGCAGGGCAGGCCCAGCTGCAGCCTGCGACAGGCTGGCGCGAATCACCTCCAGCAGTTCCGCGTTGTCCGCCGGCTTCTGAAAGAACGCCGCCGCTCCCGCCTGCAGAGCCAGCCGCTCGCTGCTCTGCGGGTCGCGGGCGGTCAACACGATTACCGGAATGGTTGAGAGTTTGTCGTCTTTTTGCAGCCGGTCGAGCACGACAAAGCCGTTGCCGGCGGGCAAGCCGAGATCAAGAATGATCAGGTCGGGGTGCTCCTTGTATGCCTGCGCGATCGCGGAGTATCCATCCACCGCGCTCACCGTGTCGTATCGGTTGGCGCGCAGACGCAGTCTCAGCGCCTGCCTGAGGTCCGGGTCATCGTCGACGATCATGATTTTTGAGTTCGCCATTTCGTCATTCTCCATTTCCAAAGTTCACGCAGAGTGCTTCGCGTGTCTTGCGTTCTACTTGCTTTCGGAGTCCTGTTTGTCTCCCAACACCGTTTGAGCCATTTCACTGACTGTGGCAGCAACTTCCTGCACTTGCTCGGCCAGCGAGTGGCCCGCGGCACGATCCGGAAGAGGCACCGCCAAGGCCGACACTTCCAGCTCAACCGTGGCCTTCAACTCGGGCACCTTCTCCAGTTGCTCGCGAATGCGCGTCATCATGATCTCGGCGCGCTCCAGTTCGGTGGACGCCACCACCAGGAAGGTTTCCTCCGCCCCGCTGGCCACCATCGGAGGCAAAACCAGGTCCTTGTCGAGGTAGACGCAGCGCTCCAGAACCTCGAGGCAACGCTGGCAGGTGTCTTTCCAGTTGGCCCGAACTGGCCTGGCCAAGGAGCGCAAAACCACCTTGACCAGAACCAGGTTCTCCCGCAGCTTTTCCTCGTGCGTGATCACCGGGAAAAGCAACTTGGCCAGGGAATACAGCGGCAAGGTGAACGAAAAGGTGCTTCCGTGCCCGGGTTCGCTGGCGACCCAGATGCGCCCCCCGTGCAGGCTTACCAGTTCCTTGGCAATGAACAACCCGAGTCCCAGGCCCTTGCGGCTGTTATCGACGGAGTTGGGATCCTGGTACAGACGCTCAAACACCAGGGCTCTGGCTTCCGGTGCGATTCCGCAACCGGTATCGGTCACCGAGAGGTACACGAAGTCGCGGTCGGTCTGCACCAGGCACGCTTTCACCGTAACCGCCCCACCCGGGGGCGTGAATTTAATGCCATTCTCGATGAGATTGATGAGCACCTCGAGAATGCGCGCCGGATCCCCATGAACCAATGGAATCCTGGTGTCCACGCCAACTTCGAGCCCAACTTCCCTTTCATGCGCAACCGGCTGCATCATCGCGACCGCCTGGCGGATCAGATCGCCGATCGCGAGGCAGCGCGGCTCAAGGTGAATCTTTCCCGACTCCGCCCGGCTCGCTTCCAGCAGATCGCGAACCATGGCTCCCAGCTGATTCACACTCTTCAGAATCGTCTTAAGATGATCGCGCTGGTCCGGGCTGACATCTCCCGCTAATCCATCGAGCAGGATGGTGGTGAATTGATGAATGCAAGTCAGCGGGGTTCGCAATTCGTGCGACACATGCGAGAGAAACTGATTTTTGAATTCCAGTTGCTGCTTCCGGCTCATCTCCAGTGAGCGCAACAGGGCTTGCCGTTCGACGGCGTAGCGCATGGCCCGATCCAGGCTGCTGCTCGAAAAGGCGCCCTTCACCAGATAATCCTGCACCCCCTGGTGCAGCGCCTTGATGGCAAGTTCTTCATCGTCCTGCCCGGACAGGATGACGACGGGCACGTTCGGCGCGCTCTTCAGCACCTGGCGAAAGGTCTCCGCTCCCTGGCTGTCGGGAAGATTCAGGTCCAGCAAGATGACCGAAGGCAGACTCTGCTTGAGGGAATCGAGTCCATCGGACAAGCGATTGACGCAGCTCACGTCGACCGCCGACTTGCCTTCCACCAGACGCAGGCGCACCAGATCCGCATCTCCCGGATTGTCTTCGATCAGCAAAACATGGGTGGATTGATCTTTCATCGCTTCTCCCTCTGCGGCAGGCTGGCAAAGCCCAGCCAGAACTCCGCCATGGATTGCACGACCGCGACGAATTCCGGAAGATTTCCCGGCTTCTTGAGATAACAGTTCGCTCCCAGTTTGTAACTGCGGGTAATGTCGGCTTCCGCCTGAGAGGTAGTGAAAATGACGACCGGAATCTTGGCCAGGGCGGGGTCGGCCTTGATGCTGGAAAGCACCGCGCATCCATCCTTGCGTGGCAGGTTCAGGTCAAGCACAACCAGGTCCGGCACGGGCGCACCGGCATATTTGCCATGCCGCTGGAGAAAGGAAAGTGCCTCCACCCCATCGTTCACTGCATTCACGTGAAAGTGCCCTTTGCTCTGAGCCAGCACTTCGCTGGTCAGGTCGATGTCTGCCGGGTTGTCGTCCACCATCAGAATTTCAGGTTTGTTTTTCATTTTGTTGTCTGTCCTCACGGTTGCGGGGTTGGTTTGGTGGGAAGAGTGAACTGGAAAATGGATCCGCGGCCAGGCTCCGATTCGACCCAGATCCGGCCGCCATGCTGCTCGATGATCTTCTTGCAGATCGAAAGCCCGATCCCGTTTCCCGGATGTTCGGCCTGGGTATGCAGGCGCCGGAAGATTACGAACACGTCCTCCCTGTGCTCGGCTGCGATGCCGATTCCGTTGTCAGCCACCGAAAACACCCACTCCTTTCCCCTGGCTTCCGCACTCACCCGAATCAAGGGCGGTTCGGAGCCGCGAAACTTGATCGCATTGCCGATCAGGTTCTGAAGTACCTGGACGAGTTGGGAACCGTCGGCCATCACGAACGGAAGTTGGGTGTGCTCCACGACCGCACCACTTTCATGGATCGCCGCCTCCAGATTCTTCAGGCTCGCTTCCAGCACGGCATTGCAGTCCGTGGTCGCGAGAGCAAGGCCGTGCCTTCCTACCCGGGAAAAAGCCAGCAGATCCTGCACCAGTCTCTGCATGCGCAGCGCGCCATCAACCGCGTAGTGAATGTATTTGTCGGCATTGGCGTCAAGTTTGCCCTGGTAGCGCTCGGCCAGCAATTGAGTGTAGGTGGCGACCATGCGCAGCGGTTCCTGCAGATCGTGCGAGGCCACGTAGGCAAACTGCTCGAGGTCGCGATTCGAGCGGGCCAAATCCTCCTGCGAATGCTGATGATCACGCCGCAGCTTCTTCTCTCGCATCGCTCGTCGCACGGATTCCGGAAGTCTCGCCAAATGATCTTTCAGAACATAATCGGCGGCGCCCTGCTTGATGCACTCCACCGCCGTGAGTTCGCCGAGCGCGCCCGTGACCAGGATGACCGGCACATCCAGCCCTTCCCGGCGCAGGATTTCGACCGATTCCATCCCATTCCAGCCGGGCAGTTTGTAGTCCGCCAGAATCACGTCGTAGGAGTTTTTCCGCACCAGTTCGGTAAATTCCTCCGCAGTCTGAGCGACATCCATGGTTGTGTCCGAGCCGGCCTGCTGCAGCGTTCGCAGAGCCAGTTCCACATCCGCCGGTTCATCCTCCACGGCCAGCGCCCTTACCTTGAGTACGTTGTCCCCCTGGCTCCGCCGGTCCGCAACTTGCCCGGATTCGTCCGCTTCGGTCTCAGTTGCAACGGGAAGCGACGTGAAGTCGGCCACGCTGTCCGCGATCAAGGTCGAGGCCCGCGGGTCAGAACCGAAAGTCAAATGTGCCTCCCGCCGCTCTAGCAACTCAAAGCTACTGGGACACGGGTACAAGTGCGACCGGCAAATGGCCTAACTTGGCCATCGGCTTCCGCCTCCCGGCCTTGAGTGAAAAACTAGTAATTGGTCCCCAAGCGACACTCGTGCCCCCTGTCCTTGTGCTGCCCGCGATATAGGCCATTCGGCCCTGTCCTTTCGCGCAGCTGCGGGGGAAGGTCCTGAGATCTTTGATGTGGCGTCCATTCGGTTGTGGTCAGCGCGGTCGTCGGACACAAGAAGGTCCACCTTGCGCCCGAGGTGTACGACCGTACTGATCAGAACGAAATTCGTGCCGCACTCGGTGTGGTAGGCAAGCAGTTGCTATCAAATGTGCTGCCAAGTGGTTTGCCGAACTAGCTAACTGTTTGAAAAGATGGTGAGCGCGGTAGGAATCGAACCTACAACCTACTGATTAAACGCCAACAACCAGAAATCAATGGTTTCAGCGACTTCCGGGCGTTTCGAGTCGGCAGATTGAGGCAACTTTAGGCACGGATGGTACCAAATTTGGTACCAATTAAGAATTGAAAAGGCTGAGGGACACGGGTCGTTCCGCCTTCAGGCTCGCACGCTCGACCACTCCCCGACCTTCGTGACGCGTACGCTCCCGTCCGGCAGTCCGCGCACCGATACCCGGTCCAGCCGAGCAGCCGCGTACAAGCCGGAACGGAATCGGTTGCGGCTCCTCTCGTCGGTGCCGACACCTCGGACGTCGAAGTGCTGACCGACCCTCAGCCTGTGAACGCGGTCCGCGATCTTGCGGTACTTGCCCGGCTGCTCGACGCGAGGTCGCAGGTAGGCATGTTTCAGAGTGATGCAGTGCTTGTTGCCGCACGAGCCATCGACAACTTGCCCGGCAGGGACAGCACCGTGCGCGTCGATCCAGTTGCGCTGCCGCCGACCGTAGGCGGTGGACGTGTTGGCGATCTCCTCGCAGTCGCCGTGCTGCTTTGTTGGTGAGAACTTGCCCATCGCCTACCAAGCCGAGATCGGATTCCCTCGCTGGGGATTCTATCAAGCGCTCTGGAACCCGATCCTGCGGCGACTCCGGTGCCGGACATGGTTTGGGACGTCCCAGCAGTTCCGACCCCTGTTTTTGACCTTTGTGACCAACCAGAATCGGCATCTGGCTGCCCGGAGTCGATGTGGAACCGCGACTTGAAGCGCCCGAACTTACGGGCTTTGACGAATGGCGAATATAAGGCGAAAGTGCTAGACTGCGGAGGTGGACGAAGGGCGCAAGCGCGTGCTGCTGATCGCCGCCAGCATCCTCGCGGCACGGAAGCTCGCGCAGTACGACAGCGGAGCACGGGTTCCCGCCACGGTGAGTGCGGTCGCCGACGCGGTCCGCTGGGCAGAGCGGATCATGGAAGAAATTGACCAGCGTCACCCAGTGAAGCCAGCGCAGCAGTAGGCGAGCCGATAACTTCGCTTGCAGAATGGTTCCCCCGTCTGACTTCACACTTTTTGTAGTTGAGTCGCATGTACCTTCAGCAGGAGAATGTTCAAGTTATGGCAAATCCCAGAGCCTTCATCGCGTTCGATTACGATCACGACGAGTTTCTGCGCACAGCGTTAATTGGACAGTCAAAGCATCCAGACACGGATTTTGAGATTGCCGATTGGTCTGTCAAAGACCCGTTCCCCGGCGATTGGAAGGCAAGAGCGCGAGAAAAAATCAGGCGCGTTGACCAAGTGATTGTCATCTGCGGAGAGCACACCCACACCGCAACAGGCGTCGCCGCTGAACTTCAGATCGCACGCGAGGAAAAGAAGCCGTACTTTTTGCTTTGCGGTTATAAAGACAAGGCGTGCTACAAGCCGACGACCGCGCTGGCGACCGACAAAATGTACACATGGTCGTGGGAGAACCTCAAGAACCTGATTCGGGGAGCACGTTGAAGTGCCGTCACAACTGCAAAGCCGAACGCCTGAAGAATACGGCGAGAAGTACCAAGACCATCTGCTGGAGCAGTACAAGCTGTTCGTTGAAACTTCGCAGAGGGTCAGCGAAAAACGCCAGACTTCCAACAACTACCTGCTGACTTTGTGTTCCAGTCTTGTCACTCTGTTCGTGACTTTCCTCTCTACGTTCGGACATCATCGTTGGAATGTTCTGATCCCGGTCGCCGGACTATTCGTCTGCTTCATCTGGTGGTCGCTGGTCAACTCGTACAAAGACTTGAACACTGCGAAGTTCAAAGTGATTCACGAGATGGAAGAACAACTTCCCGTTGCGCTGTTCGACTATGAATGGCATGTGTGCGGCAAAGGAAAAGACCGAACCAAATACATGCCGCTGACTCATCTCGAACGTTTGGTGCCGTTGATGTTTGGCGCACTGTTTGTGGGACTGACCGCTTATGCGCTCTTGGCACCAGTGGACAAGAAACCTGAACCAGCCAAAGCGGAAACTCCGAGCATACATGCTCTACCATCTAAGACGCCCTAAGTATGGCTCTTTAGACTCAAATGACCTTGGACGAATTCCGTCAGTCCCTCACCGACCGATCCGCCAGCAGGACTCACCCTTGGCAGAAATCCGTGTCGCTCATCATCGCATCGCCGTTACTTCCAGCGTGTGTTCCATGCCGTCCGATGCCTCGACGTGGACGGACACGCTCCCTCCTCGCGAAAGGTGATCGAACAGATCGGCGACGACCTGTTTCGCCGCTTCTTTCGGCGTCGTGTTCCACGCATGGCAAGCCCACAAAACCTGCACAGTGAGCATGATGCTCTTTTGTTCGACAGCTTCGGACTTGGCGCGTTCATTCTTTGCTGGCTCTGTCACAGTTGTCTCCAGAGTTGCTAAATTCTCGTTGAGCAACTCACAATAAGGGAATTGACAGTGGGTATTTTCAGAATGACCTTGGACGATTTTCGTCAATCACTCACCGCTGCCCAGCCGCCAGCCGGACTCACGCACGCCCTCGCCGGGCTATGGTGGGATGCCAAGAACGATTGGACACGAGCACACGAATCCGCTCAGCAGGACGAAGGCGTCGAGGGTGCGTGGGTGCATGCCTACCTGCACCGCAAAGAAGGCGATCAGGGCAACGCAGCCTATTGGTACAACCGGGCAGGCAAGCCTGTTTGCCGGGAGCCGCTCGATGCGGAATGGCGCAGTATCGTCAAAGCCCTGCTGGAATAGAGCGGCTCATGCTCGAAGGGACAAATCTACGATAAGCGGCACATGGTCACTCACGGGTCTCCACTCCTCATAGGTGCCAACGGCAACTTTCCTCATCAAAGGAATCCACTTGCTGGGCAAGAAGACATAGTCGATGTGGAACGGTCTTGCTTGGCGATGCCAGAAGTAGTACGTCGGTTTTGTCTCATTGCCATGTTCCTCGGAAAAAAATGCGTGGTAGGCGCTCAATAGATTTCTCTCTTTTAGCATGGCGACGACTGCGGTGTGGGTCCGCGTCTTCCTCCCGTGGTCGAAAATCGCGTTGCTGTTGAAGTCGCCGCATAAGACGGTCGGTAGCTTATCGCTGAACCAGCGATGGTGCCCTTTGATTGCCTCGAACACCTGCCCGATGTAGTTGAGTTCCTTCACCTGACCAACTGGGCAAGCCCAAACTGCCAGAAGGAGAAAGTCCGTAGCGCCTCGCACCCTGACTGGGGCGATCCACTTTTGTGTCGGGCGTCTCCCCACTTCGAGAGTCCACTGCTTTGAGGCAATCACCGCAAGTCCCTTGTGCTTTTTGTCGCCCCACCAACAACCTGTATATCCATCGTCAGCGCAGAGCTTGACCGCGTCCTGAGAGCACTCAGAAATTACTGCAACGTCTGGCTTGAGCGCGTAGAGCACTTCACGCTTCTTGCCGAATCCCATTCGACAGTTCCAGACAACGATTCTCATGATTGCGTATCTGAGGCATCCCTACGATTCGGGAAGCGCGACGATTATCCATCAAGGTCAGACTAGCGGTCTACGTCCTAATTGAGAAGCCAGAACGTAGTGTCACAGCGCGACACCCGCGTCGGGTCTATACTCTTTCGTTCGGCTGCCTGTGTCCTTTCTACGTGCGCGGTCGTCTCAAAGGAGGCTCGATGCGGGTTCCACTGACGGAAAAAGACCTACACATTCAGCTTTGCCGACGTAAGTGACCGCTATCCTCGTTTGAAAGATGATGAGGTGTTCCTCCTATGGTTCCTTAGCGCCACCGTCACCGACAATGAGAACGAGGCTGCCGCCGCGCTAACAGGGCACTCTCGTGATAAAGGGACCGACGCGGTTCTTACGGATGACCGTTCCAAACTGGTGTGTGTAGTCCAAGGCAAGTACCACAAGAAGATTAACAAGACGAACGAATCACGACCGGACGTGATCTCATTTGCTCAACTGGCTTGCGATCTTCACGGCAGCGATGAAGAGTTCAAGGCTTTTCTTAAGGAAATAGACGCACGCGTGCATGAGAAATTTCGCCACGCACGAGAGTGCTTACGTAAGCGCGGGTACCGACTCAAGCTGTACTTCGTGACGACGGCAAAGTGTAGCAGTTCACTGGTTCAAGAAGCGGAACAAAGGTGCCGCCGGGCTGAGGGTCCAGCCGACATCGAAATATTCGATGGCAGGCGGGTTCTCCTGATGCTCAGTGATTTCTTAGATGGCGTTGCGCCTCCGGTTCCCTCTCTTGATCTCCCTCTAGAGGTCGGAAAAGGAGTAACCAGCGAATGCCACCGCAGACATGATGCACGCGAGAACATTACTGCTTGGATTTTCTCCATGAATGCCTCTGCTGTCGCCGACATGTACGACGCAGCAGGTATCAGGCTGTTTGCGCGGAACGTCCGAGGATTTCTCGGCAAATCAACACAAGTCAATCGGGGGATGCAGCAGACTCTTAGTGACGAGCCGTGGAACTTTTGGTATTACAACAACGGCATAACGATGATCTGTGATCGCGCCGAACGCATCAGTGTTGGCGGACGCGATGTAATGAGGGTATCAAATCCCCAGATCATCAATGGTCAGCAGACTACTCGTACTCTGCATGATGCGGATGGACGAGAATCAACAGCAGCGGTGCTGGTGAAGGCGATCATGGTGCCACGAGACCCACGGGCGGGGTCAGAGAAATTTGACATGCTCGTTTCCCGGATTGTCGCCGCTACGAATTGGCAGAATGCAATTCGCGCTTCAGACCTCATGGCAAATGATCGACGGCAGATTGAAATCGAAAGGGAACTTCGGAAGTTTAACTACTTCTATCTGCGCAAGCGCCAATCGAAGAGCGAGGCGCGACGTTTCATTGGGGCGCATCAGCGAGTCGTGACCAAAGAGGAGATAGCGCAAGCGGTGGCTGGTTGCGAGCTTGACTCCGCAATAGTACGTGAGGGGAAAGAGGGCTTGTTCGAAGAACATTTGTACTCGAAGGTTTTTCCTACAAGTGACCCATATTTCTATCTCAATCGGTTCAGGCTGAAGTATGAAGTTCGCTATTGCTCCAAGGGGTACCCAGAGCGAGCCTACGCGACATGGCTAGTCCTTCAGATCATGTGGTCGAGTGTGGCGCGGATCATAAGGTCAAAAGCTCTTGCAGACGCCTTTCGCGAGTCTTCCGAACGAAATACGCAGCCGATTGGCTACTTGAGGGACGCAATCAAGCCGATGTTCCGTGCTGCTCTGACTTTCTATCGTTACAAGAAGGGACCGGGCGAGAAGGCAATTGACGTATCCACTTTTTTCAAACGAAAGGGCTTGGGACCTGAGTTCGAAACTTACCTCCGAGGTCGCGGACGAGCGTTCAACAAGACCTCCGAAAAAAGACTGGATCGCTTCGAGACGGAACTTCGGAAGATCGCTTCATAGGAAAGCGCAAAGCTGATAGTTCTCTGAAGAAGACAGGCTAGAACTGGCATGGCAGGAGATAATGGGCGCACCATGACTAAACAACCTGAAATTACACCCCACAGCGTACAGAGAGTCTTGGATGAGCAAATACAGTGCGAGTGGTGCAGAAAGAACGGATCACCAAACGACCCTATTTACGAATACACGCTGACCTCGCGCCAAAAGAGATACTTCCACTCCGGCTGCTTTAAGCTTGCAGGCGGTTCTGACTGAAAAGGGTGAGGAATTTTGCCGTCCGCACTATGCCAGTGCCTACGCCCCGTTCCACCAGAGAAACTTGTCGAATACCCGCTCGTGGAACCATCGAGAATTGGCTGTCGAAGTCAGGTGCTCCTCTGTTTCGTCCGTGGGAGAGAAGTCCTTTACTCGGATGAGTTCCACGCATGCTTCGCGGATGACCTGTTCACGCTGATTGAACCCCTTGAGCCACTCGGCGCGATACGTCCCGTATTTGCCGTTCAACTTCGCGCCGAGTCGCACGAGACAGGTTTCGGCTCTGCTGTCGAAGATGACCACGGGCGTCTGCTGTCGAAGCCATAGGAACTTCGACGCCGATGAAATCTCGACGCCTCTGTGGAAGACATCATTGAATAGCCCAGCCAGAGCCATCACAACCAGATCGACGTTGTGCGCTTCGAGTGGACCCATCAGTCCGAACGTTGCATCGACCAGATCGAGGACTTGGGGCATTGATCCCTTTGGGAACCGCCGAATTATATTGTAGTAGATCGCGGCATCAACCAATCGGGCAGCGCGAGAATTCCTGTCGTGGCTGGGCGAAAGTCCCGACACGAAGTTGCTGTCGTATTGCCACCAGTCATTCAGGTAAGCCAGAGCGAAAAACTTGAAGTTCTCGTCCATTCTGCTATTTGATCTTTGATAAGAACGGTTCCAGCTTTGCGACCAACTCCTGAAGCGGCAACTTGTCGTCTTCTCCTACGCCGCCCATCGTCATCGCCTGCGGATAGCGAAGCTCCGAGAAGAACGGGTTGAACACCTCGAAGCCCTTCTCCACAGTGGGAATACCCGAACAATGCCACGGGAGTAGGAGTGACATCTCCTCCGACAGATCGAAGTCCGGTCGTCTCGCCGCCAGTCGTTTCGCCAAGGCGACCAAGTCATGTCCCCATGCGCAGTCCATAGGCTTGAGCTTCGCCGATTTGTCGAGGTCCTTGATCTTCTTCGGGTCGAACACTGTGCAACCCTCACAGATCAGAGCAGCCTTCAGATACATTTCGAGGCAATGGTGACCGAGTGTAGCCGCGTTGAAGATGAGGAAGGGATTATGGCTCTCGAAGAGGTAGATGGAAGCCGCGTAGTTGTGATCGGCGAAAGCCTTCCAAGCTTTCGGGTCGCGTGCGTATTTGTCCGGCTTGGTTGCTTTCTTGGCTGCCATATCTCTCAGATACTATCGGGTCTCAGTGACGGCTGCTATGATTCCATTTCACGCCAATGCCAGAGACGCTTGAGCCAAAAGTTAGAGAAACGCTTCGGGCATACCTTCGGGATGTGAAGTCGCTCAACAACGAAGCGAACAAAACGTCTCGGTTCAATGCTCTCATCGGTGAACTATTCCCCGGAACCAAAGCCGTCACCGAATACCCACGAGGTGTTGAGAAGGTCATCCGCATCGACCAAGCCGCAGGTGAAAAGGAAAAAAGGGGACGAGCGGACGCCTATTACGGAAATGCCATCATCGAGTTTGAGAAGTCCCTGTCTGCAACTCTTGAGGAAGCCAAGCGTCAGCTTTGCGAGTACGTGGCTGGGACGTGGCAGAAAGAAGGGAAGAAGTCACTCCGACCCTTGTTGGCAATTGCGTCAGACGGTATCCGTTGGATCAGCTACCGCCCGGTTTTGCCTGATGGAGCAGAGCCGACGCCGGACACGGTTGTGCTGGACGAACTTCGTGACTTCAAGGTGGCGGAAGACACGCTTGGGGAATTCTGGTTATGGCTCACCAGCCTGCTGTTCCGACCCCAACAAGTAGAAGCAACTGCCGAGCAATTCCAATTTGAATTTGGGAGCTTGAGTTTCCAGTTCCGTGAAGGTATGGCAGCTCTGAAGCGGGCTTGGGCAAAGGTGAGCGGAGGCTCCGAAGCCAAACTCGCTTTTGACACATGGCAGCGATACTTGACTGTCACGTATGGTCGCCTCACAGAAGACACGACGGCGGTGCGGGACCGGGAGACGGCGCAAGAGATTTCCGAACTTGAAAACCTGTTCCTTCGTCATACGTATCTCGCAAGCATCGCCCGCTTGCTGATCTGGGCGGCGTTGTCGCAGGGCAAGAATGTGGACAACCTCCGACAGGTCGCAAGGGATGTTCTCTCCGGTCGTTACTTCGAGTCGAAGCGGCTTGCAAACCTCGTGGACGATGATTTCTTCCACTGGATTAGGGGTGTGGAAGCGGAGAAGAGTCTCGCCCCAATGTGGGAGCGGATTCTCTCTCATCTCACCGAATACGATCTGTCAAACATCAAGGAAGACGTTCTCAAAGGTGTGTACCAGCAGTTGATTGATCCAAAGGATAGGCACGATCTCGGTGAATACTACACACCGGACTGGTTGTGTGAACGAATCGTAGATGACCTTCTTCCTAAACATGGCTTCAAGGCTGTGCTTGACCCAAGCTGCGGGTCCGGCAGCTTCCTTCGTGCAACGATCCATCACTTCTTAAGTCACAACCCTGAGGGCACCGAAAACGACCGACTGCGGATGATACTGGGGAGGGTGCAGGGAATCGACATTCACCCGGTTGCGGTGACCATTTCTCGTGCCACATACGTGCTTGCTCTCGGAAGACTCATCAGCTTCGCCCGCAAGCCAATTAACATTCCCGTCTACTTGGCGGACTCTCTTTTCCTGCCCCGTGAGGTTGAGCAGAACCTCTACGAAAAGCTGAGCGGCTTCGAGATTCAGTTTGGTGAGAAGAAGGAAAAGATGATTGCCATGCCCGATTGGCTCATCCACTCACCGGAAGTATTTGACGATGCCATCACTGCTTGTGCTACGGTTGCGGAAGGTCATGCGAAGTCGACCAAAGACAGTAGGAAGACCCTCGACAAGTACCTAAGCCTCCACGTACCCGATCTGTACAAACTCTTGGAGCACGAAGCGATTGTCGATGCTCTCTGGTCATTCACTGAAGCCTTGGCTGATCTGATCCGGCAGAAGAAGAATTCCATCTGGTCCTTCATCATCCGAAATAGCTACCGCCCTGCAATGCTGAAAGCGCAGTTTGACTTCATCATCGGCAATCCGCCGTGGCTATCGTACCGCTTCATCTCCGACCCGGACTACCAGCAGGAAGTGAAGCGACGTGCTGTGAACATTTACAAGATCGCACCTACTTCTCAGCGGCTCATGACGCAGATGGAATTGGGAACGGTTTTCTTGGCACACTCGATGGCGACATTCGCAAATACCACCGCTCGTCTCGGCTTTGTGATGCCAAGGGGCGTGCTCAGTGCGGATCAACATCGGAATCTTATCGAACGCAAATATTCAGGTGATGCCAAACTGAAGCTTACCGGATATTGGGATTTGTGGGACGTGGAGCCCTTATTTAATGTTCCAGCTTGCGTTCTGTTTGCGGAGCGAAGTCCCCTGAGAGGAAGCCCCAAGGACAAGCTTGCGGTGTTGGAATGGGCGGGTAGACTTCCGGGTAGAGATGTTGCGTGGAACACCGCGAGGAAGTACCTCACCACGGAGCAAAAGGAAGGACGGGTCATTTATCTCGGTAGTCGTCCAGCTTTGTCAACCGCACCCGGTGTGACCCACCCGACTGAACCAAGCAAATATCTGCGTGCGTTTAAGCAAGGCGCAACCATCGTGCCGAGAAGCATCTACTTCGTGAAGGTCACCGATCTGGGGGAAAAGGTAGACCCCGATCACTTGTATTGGGCTGAAACCGATCCTGAGCAAGCGACGGAGGCGAAACCCCCCTATGACAAAATTAAGAAGAGCGGACACGTGGAGGGAAGGTTCATCTATTCAAGTGCCGTCGCGAAGCATCTGCTGCCGTTCACGTTGTTGAAGCCAGTTCCCGTGGTGCTACCAATCGTCGTGAATCACGGGCTCATCTCGGTGCGTGAGTCGAAGGCACTTAATGACAGCGGCTTTCGACATTTTGCTGAATGGATGCAGGACGGAGAGAAAATCTGGGACGAGAAGCGGGAAGCCAAAGCCGACAAGCAAAATCTTTACGAGCGGCTGGATTATCAACGTGAGCTTTCAAGCCAAGAACTTAGCCACCGCTACCTTGTTCTGTTCAACAAGTCGGGCACGAATGTTTCAGCGTCCTGTTTCGACAGGAGCCGACACCAAATTCCGTTTGTGGTGGACTACACACTGTACTGGGCTTCGTTCTCCGCCGAAGCTGAAGCGGATTACATCACCGCAGTTCTCAATTCATCTATCGTCAACCTTGCGATCAAGCCCTTTCAGTCCACAGGATTACTCGGCGAACGGGATGTGACGAAAAAGATACTAGAGCTACCGATACCAACCTTCAATCACGAGGATGGGAATCACAACAAACTCGCTGCATTGGGCAATCAATCCCGCAAGAAGGCGGATGCTGTTGTCCATGTGGGCGAATTCCCGGCTGACACTTCTGTTGCCCGACAGCGTGCCTTTGTCCGCACTCACCTTGAATCAGAGTTGAAAGAGATAGACAAGCTCGTGGTGAAGCTGCTGAGCAAATAGGTTCAGTTTGAGGTTCTATAAACGATGTCCAGCGTTGTTTGGGAAGACCTCATTCTGGCGATTCTGTCGGTGAACAGGTACTCGCTAGAAAAAGCCTATTCTGCTGTGGACGGATTTAGGTCCGAGGAACTCTTTGACCTGAAGAAGTTAGCAGAACAGACTGTGGAGGAGATCACTGTCCGTCTTCGCCGTGGCGGGTACGACCGGGAAGAATATTTGACTAAACTTTTTGCGCTGCGCTTGATGTCACTTGCTGCTTTTGTTAAGCGCATCGGTGTCGAGGAATCCGAGAGAATTCTTACCTCGCCCGACAAGAGAAAGATAGAAGAGTTTTTGCAGCCTGTTAAGGGCATAGGTCCGCAGGTACTAAACAACTTCTTCACACTTCGCCAAGGTGCCCACCAGCCGTAGCTGCGACCGGGAAACGCTGATGCCCGAAAACGAAAAAGAGCACAACCGCACGCTGAAGCGACCATCCAACAATCTACGCGACTGGATCACTAGATAGGAACTCGCTCATCGCGACCGTGTAACCGAAGTGCCTCCAGCAGTCTGACCATCGCGAACGTATCTTGCCCACAATAATCAAGAAGCGCCTTCCTGACCCTGTCGCGCTCGGACTGAACTAGGTTCCCCCTGACCAGCGACTCCCAAGCAAGTCCGGCGTCCTGCCCGTTCGCGACCTCCATGCCATCGTAGGTCATCGTTGACACGAGCGCGGGTAGCACGGATTTCAAGGAGAATGATCCGGCGAACGCTGGATGGTAGACGTGGTTCCTAATGACGGGAAGCAAGTCCCAGAGGCGAGCCTGAATCTTCTTGATGCGTTCAGCGAATTCCGGCAGCGATGCTGCGAGTTCGTCAAGTCTTGCGGATTCGAATTGTTGGTTATACACGACTATGCTCCCGGTGTCGGGAAGCGCAGCGAAGAGCGACGTAATGAACTCAGGGCGTGGATCGGCTGTATTCGAGGCAAGAAATTCGTAATGCCCTGGGGCTGCGCCGGGGCATTGTTGGATGTGAGCCGACCATTCGAAAACAATGTGCTGATAGGGGTGCATTCCTGTGAAACGCGGAACTGCCGGATTCACAGTCTCAAAATCGAGATAGGCGATGGGATGTCGCAGGGTCGCCAGTTGCGCCTTCAGCCCTTCAAGGTCGAACCACGGCTCCCCGGTCTGCACACACGTAGCAGCACGCCGTTGAATGTCGGACAACGCGAAATCCTCTGGGATGTCCCGAATTGACTCGACCCCCAGTTCCTCAAGCTCCTCGGCGGCACTCGCGTGGAGTCGTGGCAGGTAAGTAATATGTTCGGTCGCTTTTGGGGCATTGCAGCGGTCGTAGAACTCGCAGGTGACGGGGTCGGTGCATTGCCGACCGGGTTCGATGTCCGGCGCTGTGGGCATAGCGAGGATAGTGAACTCCGAGTGTAGCTGGAAGGTCAGCTTCGGCTGCAACCGCTCGACTCGGCGCGTCAGGTTCCTGATTTTGAAGAATCGTCTTGGGTAGATTGAGCCGCCATCGGAGATGTACCCCCTGTTGATGTGCGCCAAGCACGCCGAACCCAAGTCTAGCCCGGAGCGGGAAACGACACGATACTGGATCGCCGCGTCTTCCAAATGGTGATCCTTTAGGTCTGTCGTGGACTTGACCTCGATCAAGCGCCAACGACCATCCCTGCGCCGATGCAGGATGTCCACGCGCACAAGCACACCGCCGTTCTCGAATACTCCCTCAAAGATCGCCGGGACTTCTGGATTCGCAACTAACTCTCGCGTGGCGCGGATCGCCTGATCAAGCCCCTTTTCGCTACAGACCTCGACGCCATTCGGAAACATCTGGCGGGCGAGCATGCCGACCTCGCGTCCCTGCTCGATCATCGCCTCAGCCGCAGCACCCGGCTCTGCGGCGAGTTCCGGCTGGTGAACCTGAAGGTACAGTCGCTTGAGGCACTGCACGCCAGCGCAGAATTTGCTTTTGCTCAATCTCATCCTCACCGCAGCGCCTCCTCTTGCATCTCGCGCACCATGCCCGTGAACTCGCGCATCGCTACGACCAAGTTGGTCGTCGCAACGTCCTCGTGCCAGTTGGCGACGATCTGGAAGGTCTCGAACTCGTTGCTGATGTCCTTGTCTTGGTGATTTTCGGCTTCATGCAGACTGAACGTCACACCGACGTTTTTGCGCACGACTTCGCCTCGGCTGCCCATGCTCAACGTCATTAGCACATAGACATTCGTCGTCTCCATCATTCTCCTCCTCGGCGAACACGCCTGATCAATCGACAGACGGCTAAGAGCGCAAACGGGCTAAGCAAGCAGAGTCCCGCCCCGGTGAACCACCCCCGGTCGTCCCACTCGTATCGCACGCCGTAGTTTGTCGCGAAGAAGAACATCGCACCTGCCGAGACGACGAACCCGAACGCCATCGCTCCGAAGGATTTCAACTGGAATACTAGCCCTCTGTCGCCCCGGTCGTGCGCCGGGATCATGGCGATTATCACGAACCAAAACGTGGAAGCGAAGGGACCCAGCACACCGAACAGCCACTTGAGCAGCCAAATTTCGTCCGGCGAGGCGTACTTGAGAGCGAGGACGGGGACTATGGCAAAGATCGCAGGGGCAAAAAGCAGGAAGACGAGCCAGAGCAGCGCGTGCCACGCGAACCTAAGGGGCGCGGTCACGAAATGAACATCGCTCGCTAGCTGGTTGATGTTCGCTTCAGTACGACTGTTCACGAGTGCCTCCCTTCACAGAAACCTTTTGCATGTGAGGGAGGTTTCGTTGTCACCGGGGAACTGCCGCAGGTCTTAGTGGATGGCACCCGCCTCTTCCAGCAACCTCGCCGACCTCGCCGCGAATTTCACGGCTTTGCCGTTGGTGCCGCGTCCGACTATCGCCCTGATCTGCGCATCAATCTCGCGATGCCGATTCCCAAGTCGGTCGTGGATTTTCGCTTCAGCCAGCCACGCGTTCTCGTGCCAAGTGCGTGCCTTCTGCTGCTGCTCACGCAGCGAAGCGACACTCTCGGCTATCTCTCGGAATCGGGTGCAGAATTTGTCGCCGATGACGTACTCGAAAAGTTCTTGCGACTTCTCGTCATGGAACTTCCCGCTCAAGCGCAGCTTTGCAAGCTCGATGACTCCATCGCGGATCACCGTTGCAAGGGCTACCGCGACGCGCTTCTCGACCACCGGGATTTCTTTCACAACGCAGAACCCCTTGTGCTTCGATGGGAACACGCGGCTCACGATCATCACGTGCGGTGTCTCATACTGCGTCTGGTATTTCTTCGCCTGAGCAATGAACCCGTTCTGCCAACTCAAGGTGTTTTTGCTCTCGTAGACGATCCGACCCGCGATCTTCGTCCCGTCCATGACGTGATGGACTATGTCCGCACCCGTCACGCCGCGACTTATGCGCTCGATCTTGTCGTCTGGGAAGGCATGAAGAAGTTCGGTGAAAAGGTCTAGCTCTGCTTCCGCCCCAAGCTGCTCTCCGGTCTGCTTTTCCAGCTTGCGTGAGAGGTCGTCCAATTTTCCTTGAGTCTTTGCTAGTTCCCCCTCGTAGCGAATCTTGTCTCGTTCGCGCTCGGCTTGCAGTTTTCCCAGCTTGGCTTCGTTTTCGCGAGTAGCGAGACGGAGCGTCGCGGACATCTCTTTCCCCACCCGACTCTCGACCTCTTTGCGAGCTTTGTCTATCTCTTTTTCCACCCGATCCTCAGCGTCTTTCGCCCGCTTTTCGGCATCCGCCAGTTGCTTCTTGACGCCTCGTTCTGCTTCCCGCTTCGCGGTTTCTGCTTCGGCAGCAATGCGATCCGTGAAGTCCTTTTGCATCAGCTTCACTTCTCGATCCTTGTCCTGTTCGGCGCGGTCGGCACGTTCTTTCGCTTGGCGAAGTTCTGGCTGGAACTGCCGTTCCGCCCTTTGTCTGGCGATCTCGCGCTCGGCGACCAACTGCGCCTCGAATTCTTCCTTAAGCTTCTTTTTCTCTTCAGCAAGCGCTGGGGACGTTAGCTTCTGAATTCGCGACTGGAGTTCCTTTTCATCAATCGCCTCAGGCAACGGCTGGCGGCACAACGGGCATTCACCGGGCATGTTCAAGTCCTCCTGTTTCGTAGGTCGTGCATCGGGGGAAGAAATACTCTTTATGCTAGGACGCGGCTGAATTCTGGGTATGTGAGTAGCATCACAATCCATTGGTATTTCCTCCATCTTCAAGACCTCGACGGCAATTCACCAGCGCGTGCTCGGAGGCAGCTTGCCTAGTGAGTAGCTGCTCGCAAACAAGGCATTGGCGGACATCGCGACTAACTGCGCGGAAGACTTTGCCGATGTGATCGGCGCTCTGGCTGTCGCTAGTCGTCTTCGACGTCTGAGGTGACGATTCCATAAGTGCGTCACCAGCGTGCCTCGGCTGAACTCGACTGCATAAAGTGAACAGAATCAACGGCAGTGGGCGGAGGCTGCACGACACCCTTGTCACCAGCCCGTGATCTATTAACCAGCTTGCAAACGAGACTGCGGGAAATGCCCCACTTCTTAGCCACGGCGGTCAACGTCATTCCGCTTAGTCGGTCGCGGACGATGGCTGCACGATCTAAGTTCATCGGGGCGCGTCCAATCCTCACACCGTCCAGCTTTGCTCTGCGCATGCCTGCCAAAACTCTTTCGCGTATCAAGTCCGATTCCAGTTCGGCGATTGAGCCAATAAGCGTCAAGAACAGTCTCCCCATTGGTCCGCTGGTATCAACGTTTTCGCGTCGTGAGACGAAGACCACGCCCAGACTGTCGAACTCGTCCATGACTTGGAGGAAGTGCTTGACGCTTCTCGCGACTCGGTCGAACGCAGCAACGAGCACGACGGAGAATCTCCTCCGGCGTGCATCCGAGATGAGAGCGTCCAGACCGGGGCGTCTCGCTCTCTTCCCTGAGACTCCGGCGTCCCTATACTCCTGCACGACCTCATAGCCACGTTGTCTCGCAAGCTCGCGCAAGTCATATAGCTGGCTTTCAACTTTTTGGTCTGCGCTACTGCATCTGACATAGATCGCTGCCGTCTTCATTCGCTCGGAATCCTCCCTTGTTCGCTTAGCCCTTGGTGATTATGTTTGTCTTCGTACAGTTGGATTGGTCTCCTTGTCTGACCGTCAATCAGCAATTGGGGAGAGTGGGAAGCCTTCCGAAAACCCGCGTCCAGCAAGCAGACTCTTGCGCCTGCAACGTCCGAGACCATGAACGTGCTGCTCGCGAACCTGTCGCGTCGGAACGGGAGCACCAGATACGGGATGCCAGCGCGGTACAGACTTGCCTCGGCGTGGAGAACGTGCTCTCCATCGAGCGTTGACGAATTGGATCGGTGCTTGCGTCCTGCCAGCAACGGCGTTCGCCGCAGTCGCTCGGCAGCCTCAGAACAGACGGTCGCTTCGGGAGCCAAGAGACTCAGGTTCGGGCAGACCTCCTCGTCCAGCAGTTGCGCGATCTCGGAATTGCCGAGCAGAGCCAGACGCCGCGCCATCTCGCCGGGGATCAGCAGCGCAGCCGCCAGTCGCTCGGCTGGATTGCCGGAACGAACCCGCTTCCGCTGTTCTTCCATGAGTTCTCGGATCGTCAACTCAAGCTCCCCCACTCCCGATATACAGCGGAGCCGTCACGATTGGCTAGAAAACGGGGGCGGGATACCGAATTTATTTGGCAGGCTGCGTGCCCCACTGCAATGAACAGAGGGTGTCGCTCAGCGTTTCAAAAGGCTCGAATCAGCGTCCTCGTTTTTCGCGGACTTTCGCCCCCTCTTTTGCCCGCTTTGGCAGCGTCGCAGACGTATACCTTTTGAACGCTCCCGGTTGTGAGGGGTGGAACATCAAACCGGAGTACGCTGGGCGAAACCTCTGAACCAGCCGGACATTTCGTCGCGAACCCTGCGGAACAACGCGAGTTGCTGATCGGCTGGGACTGCTGCTGGGTCTTCGAAGCTGTGGTGAACGCGTATGCCCGTTCCCGCAAATATAGGGCACGATTCCTTGGCGTTGTCGCAGACCGTGATGACGTAGTCGAACCGCTGACCGTTGAACTCGTCCACTGACTTAGAGCGGTGCTGGGAAATGTCGATCCCAATCTCTGCCATCGCTGTTACGGCGTTGGGGTTGAGTCCTGCTGGACGAGTACCCGCGCTGAATACTTCAAAGCGGTCGCCAGCAATATCACGCAGCAGACCCTCACCCATTTGGCTGCGGGCAGAGTTGCCCGTACATAGGACAAGTACTTTCGAACGTGCCGTTTGTGGCATCGTGGATCACCTAGCGCGAATACAAGGACTGGGGCGACGTTCTGACTGCGAGTTCCATGAGCATCGTCCCTGCGGACAGCCGATAGCAGCCTTCCAAATCACTGCACTCCAAACACCGCTTCCACGCATCGCGGTTCACTGTCGCGCCTCGGCAGTCAGCCACTTGCCCTTGATAGCTCAGTTCATAACCAAACACCTTCCCAGCAACCGACCTGTTGTGAGCCATCTCGACAACGGAAGGAAACATCTTCCCATAGCATTCTGGTTCGCGTTTCATTGCACTACCTCCCCATCAAGCCCCTCAGTTTTCCTCCTCTTTGTGTCATCGTCCATTCTGCTAATCGTCTCCAACTAATCCACTTCAAGCAAAGGTATCTTCTCATCGCTACTACGCGGCTTTATTAGACCGAGACTGCTCTAATGCCGCCTTGCACGTGCCGCACAGCAGCAACCTTGCACGCTTGGGAAGTACCACCTTTAGCACGAGGGGGTAGATGGCGGTGACCGGGTCTGCGATCACACAAGCGTGCTCCGTACACAGCGCAGCCGAGCAGTGATGGCAAAGACCGACTGCGTCCCGCGTGACTCCGGCTTGCAAGCATTCATAGCACTGCATGACGTTACTCCATTTGACCGGATGGCTCTGCGCAAGCCTCAGCCTCAATTGCCGGGAACCAATGTCGAGTACGATTGCAAATGCTGCATACGGAGAGCATCACTGGTACTTCGACTAGCACACCGACGACGGTAGCCAATGCAGCCCCTGATCCGGGACCGAACAGCGCGATAGCGGTCGCAACCGCAAGCTCGAAAAAGTTGCTGGCACCGATGAGAGCACCGGGAGCCGCTACCGAATGCTGAACCTTCAGAAGGCGCATCAGCCCATAAGCCAGCGTGGAGTTGAAGTACACCTGAATCAAAATCGGGATCGCAATCAAGAAGACATGCAGATAGCGCCCCGTGATGTTGTCGGCTTGGAAAGCGAAGATGAACACCAGAGTCGCCAGCAACGCGAGGACGGTCACCGGGCTGAACTTTGGCAGGAAGACCCGCTCGAACCACTCTTTACCGTGCCGTCTGGTCAGCCAAGCTCGTACTACTACGCCCACGGAAAGCGGAATGACAATAAAAGCGATGACCGAATAGAGCAGAACCATGAAGGGCACGGACAAGGATGATGCGCCACTGACCAGAAACCGCACAATGGGTGCGAACAAGAACAGCATGATGAGGTCGTTTACAGAGACTTGCACCAGCGTGTAAGCGGGATCGCCGTCCGTGAGATAGCTCCAGACGAACACCATAGCTGTACACGGGGCAGCCGCCAAGATGATCGTGCCTGCGATGTACTGATCCGCCTCGGCGGGCATGATCCACGCGCTGAAGACATGGCGAAAAAACACCCACGAAATCAGTGCCATCGAGAACGGCTTCACCAGCCAGTTCACGAACAGGGTTACTAGCAGTCCACGAGGCTTTCTACCCACGTCGCGGATGGCACCAAAATCGACCCTCATCATCATGGGGATGATCATGAGCCAGATGAGAACCGCGATTGGCACATTGACCTGACTGCCTCTGCCGAACTCCATGCTGCGGAGACTCTGTACCGTCGAGGGTGCCCACTTGCCGAGGGCGAGTCCCACAACCATGCAGAGCCCGACCCACACGGTCAGGAAGCGCTCGAATACATTGAGCCGCTTGCGCTCAGTTCTTTCCGGGGCTTGAATGGTGGACGCCATCTCAGAGTCTCCTTCGTATCTACGCCCGACCGCCTTGCGAGGGTCGTGCAGCGCCAATCCCCGAAAAGGGCTTCCACTCACTGACCGTGCATGACCCCTCTTTGATGGCTTCCCTCAGTCGGGCTATGTCCTCCTGCAACTCCTCGTCGCTCTTGTACGCGTCTTGCAGGAACTCGAAGAGTTTCTTTTTCGTCCCATGCTTCGGTTCGGCAAGTCGATAGAAAATTCGGAGCCCGTCGCGGCGGTCGAGCACAAGCCCGGAATTCTTCAGATAAGCGAGATGTCGTGAGACATTCGGTTGCGAGGACGCTAAAACGTGCTGAATGTCACAAACGCAGAGTTCGCCATGGAGCAGCAAGTTGAGAATCCGCAGCCTGTTGCTGTCACTCAGAGCTTTGAAATATTGTTCAAGTTCCTTCATTTCATCCCCTAATCATTTTTCGGCGGCTACCTCGACTGGCAGGTGCTCCTGAGTAGTGGATTCAGCCAGCCACGGTATCAGTGCCACTCTCTGCGCCAGTTTGTCTTGTACTTCAGCGATGTAGCGGTGCTCCAGAGACGCCCGCTCCGCGAGCACAGGATCACTCGTCTCGGTTGCAGCCAAACTCTGGTTGATGACCCACGCATACGGGTTGATCCCGGCGCGACGGAGATCGTCTTGCAACCGGGCTGCTTCGTGAACTGGAGTAGCCTCTGGCAGGGTAACGATGAGAATCCGTGTGAAGTTAGGGTTCCGCAACTGCGGGAGTAGCCTTCGCACGCTGTCAGGGATGTAGCTGAGGTTTCGCACCACATCACGGTGATAGGCTTCGGCAGCATCCAGCAGGAGCAAAGTGTGCCCGGTTGGAGCCGTGTCGATCACCACAAAGCCGTGGTTCCCCTCATCCACACATCGGGCAAAGGCGCGAAAGACGGCAATCTCTTCGGTGCAGGGGGAACGCAGGTCTTCTTCAAGCAGGGCGCGACCTTTGTCATCGAGATCGCGCCCAGCATCCGCCATCACCTCTGCCGTGTACCCAGCAGTCTCAGCAACAGGATCAATGCGACTGACCCGCAGGTTTGGAATGGAGTCGCGAACTGCCATTCGGACATGGGCTGCCGGATCGGTAGTGGTGAGATGTACGCTATGACCCATGCTTGCCAAGGAGACAGCGATCTGGGATGCGATCGTGGTCTTCCCCACGCCGCCCTTACCCATCGTCATGATGACACCGCTGCCCCGTGCGGCGAGATCAGTCAGCAATTCAACGAGATCGGTGGGCAGTTCCGGTTTGTCCCTTGAGAGCGTCTGCTCGTTGTTCCCATTCGATTGTTTGGTCGTGAGACTGCGAAGTGCATCAACGCCGATCAGCGACCGTGCAACGAGAGGAATTTCAATTCGTTGCAGCCCGCGCAGACCTTCAGGCATCGACTGCAACGCACCCCGACCTCGTTCTTCAAGCGCTCTTGCAACGGGGTCGTTCTCGACGCTGGCACGGAAAATTCCGTTCAAGATGAGACGGTGGTTCGCAATTCCGAGGGCGTGAAGCTCGTGGCGGGTGCGTTCCGCCTCGGCGAGGGCAGACACCTCAAGGCGACTAACCAGATACACGGTGGTCAGGGCAGGATTCGACAATGCTCCGAGCGTGTTTTCGTACAGGGAGCGTTGCGCCTGCAAGCCAGCCAGTGGACCCAAACAGGAAGTGCCGCCGACAGAGGAATCGATGAAATTTGCCCATGCAGCGGGAAGTTGCAGAAGGCGCAGCGTGTGCCCGGTCGGAGCGGTATCGAAGATGATGTGGTCGAAACTGGAAGTCGTCGCTGGTTCTCCAAGGAGCTTAGCAAATTCGTCAAAAGCCGCAATTTCGACCGTACAGGCTCCGGACAATTGCTCCTCGATACTCTTGACAGCGGAATCCGGCAGGAGTGCGCGATAAGGAGCCACGACCCGCTCGCGGTATTCCCTCGCCGCTTGTTCCGGGTCAACGTTCATGGCAAACAGTCCACCCACGGTCGGCACAGGGGTCGGTCGCATCCCCAAGGTCACGCCCAGAACTTCGTCAAGATTAGAAGCGGGATCGGTACTAACCAGAAGAACCTGCTTCCCTCCGTCCGCAAGCGCAATTGCAGTAGCACAAGCAACCGAGGTCTTCCCCACACCACCCTTGCCGGTGAAGAGCAAATTTCGAGTGATATTGCCCAAGAGTTGCATGGGTTACCTTCCATCTTTCTGCTGCGCTGCTCCGAGAGTCACGAGTGACGATTGCTCCTTCACGCGAAGAATAGTAGGAGCTTCCTCGTAGGGAACTTGGGTGTATCGAGCGAGGTCTCTGCGAGTCGGATAGGAGCCTTCAGTGACGATTGATCCATCGACAAGAATCAGGGGAAGGCATTCCGTCCCCTTTGCATTGAGCGTCCTCTTCACTGTGGCATTGCCTGTGAAGGCAGCCACCTGCTGGGCAAGGTTGTAACGCTCGACCTCGACTCCCTTGGATTTCAGCCACTCAATGTCAGCGGCAAAGCGCGGCAAAGCGGGATCGACGCTGGGACCGCAGACACCTGTCGAACAACACATCGCAGGATCGAAAATCTGGAGTTTGGTCATGTTTGCCAGCCCTCAATAACTATATTCGTATACCCGTATGAGCTTATGATAGCATTCCCCGGTTTAGAAGATGTGACGGCGATCACACTGCATCTGTCGGATGGAGGCAACAACATGAGTTTAACTAAGCCAAACGTGCTCTTTCTGTGTACTGGCAATTCTGCTCGTAGCCAGATGGCTGAAGGCTACCTGAAACACGTAGCGGGAGATCAGTTCGAAGTGTTCAGTGCTGGGATCGAGCCAAAAGGACTGAATCCGCTCGCTGTACAGGCGATGGAGGAAATTGGAATTGACATTTCGCACCAGAAGTCCAAAGACGTTGTGAGCTTCCTTGGACAATACATGCCCTATATCGTTACCGTTTGCGATGACGCCAAAGAACGTTGCCCAATCTTCCCACGCACCTACAAGTTCGTGCATTGGAGCTTTGACGATCCCGCCGCTGCCAAGGGTTCACAAGACGAGAAATTGGCTGTTTTTCGGCGTGTTAGAGATGAGATCGCACGGAGAATCGACCAAGAGTTCGTTTCAAAGGTTGCGAAACAGGGCGCATGAGAATCACCGTCAGACGGCGTTTATTCAGCCGGGTAGCGCTAGGAACAATTCTGTTGCTGTGTTCCTGTACTACGGCGAGGTATTCTCGAAGGTTTTCCTCGGAATACGACAACATAAGCTCACGACTGCACGCAAAGGCACAAGACACAACGAACGAAGTTGCGCCCAGAAGAGATGGCGATTCTTGGCGAGCAGAAGGTGAGTACGAGTTCGGTTCAGGTCTCGATTCAACTATGGAGGTCGTCCGCTCCTGCGTGCCTCCTGAATATCAGCGTGTTGCAGAATCAACGGGCGCACTCAACTATGCGCGTCCCGATAACGGCGACACCTTTTACCTAACGCTTCGCTTCACACCGGACGGAGCGAGCAGAACGAAAGTCAGATTCCTGCTTACGTCTCTTCCAAGTTGAAGAGGCGCGTACTCAACAATGCTAAATCACGTTCGGCACCCGAACGCACACAAGCAGAATTCGGAGCGCCTGCGCCTCCTGCTTGGATTCGCCCAAATGGGTCTGGCTGCCTTCTCGGCTGCACTCGTAATTTACAGCGGCATCAATCGTCTCTCGATGATCGCCGTCGTGCTGACGTGTACAGTAACGACTACCAGTGTGTTGCTCTTCGGCTCACGTAGAAAATAAGCGCGAAGCAGCCCCGTGTTGATGATCAACTGCAACAGGTCGGAGAACAACAAGATGTCTTAGCAGTAGGCTTAACAGCACGCACAAATGCACTCATGAACTTCCCGTCCACCTGAGGAGCGATTGCCTCAATATCAATTCCTTCATTGAGCAGAGTCTCCCGTGCATCTTCAGCGCGATAGATGCGGGTCGGCTCCAGTTCAATCTGCTCAAATCCCGCCGCCGCCAGCTTGCCGCGATATTCGTTCTCTTCCAAAGCGCCTGCGATGCATCCCACCCACGCCAGCACGCTCTGCCGAATCTCCGGCAGCATCTCGCCGCGAGTCACGACATCTGAGACAGCAAAGCGTCCACCGGGTTTCAGGACTCGGAATGCCTCCCGTAGCACTCGATCTTTGTCAGCGGAAAGGTTGATGACGCAATTGGAGATGATGACATCGACGGAGTTGTCGGGCAACGGAATTTTCTCGATTTCACCCTTCAAGAACTCTACGTTGTCGACTCTCGCCCTGCGCTTGTTCTCGTTTGCCAGCGCAAGCATCTCGTCAGTCATATCCAGACCGTATGCCTTCCCCGTGGGACCGACGCGCTTGGCGGACAGCAGCACATCAATGCCACCACCAGAGCCGAGATCGAGAACGACTTCACCAGCGTTTAGGTTCGCCAAGGCAGTCGGGTTCCCACAACCTAAGGAAGCAAGTAGGGCTTCCTCTGGGAGTTGTGCAGTCTGTGCGCCGTCGTAGAGGTTCGAAGTGATCGGGTCGGCGCACGCACTGCCCGAAGTCGATCCGCAGCAAGAACTGCCACCGCTCTTCACTCGCAGTGCCGCTTCGCCATACTTTTCTTTGACCGCTGCTTTGATGTCTGCGTTGCTCATCAGAGTCTCCTTTACCTGTGAATCTGGACGATCTGTTCAGGCTTTAGCGCCTGATTACGCGTGCAACATTCGGCATACAAAAACTGAAGCAATTGCTGAAGCGCACCAGTGTCGGCGGTGTAGTGCAAGAATGTGCTTTCCCGGCGCACTTGAACGAGCCCCTCATTCCTGAGCTTGTCAAGATGGTGAGAGAGAGTTGAATTGGGGATGTCCAACTCTTCTTGGATTTCAGAAACGACCAGCCCCTCCGGGTGCGCTGCGAGTAACAACTGCATGATCCGTAGCCGCGCCTCGGTGCCCATCGCCGAGAACATGTCAGCAAACTTGGCAATCCGCTCCTCAGATTTGCTGCTTCGCATATTTCGACTATTGCAGAAATATAGGAAGATGTCAAGTCAAAGCATCCAAGCCGCCGCTGGGAACTGCCCCGCAATGCTAGACTTCCGGCATGTCTGCACCTGAGACTGTTTTCGAAACGCCGTCGCAAATGGCATCGTTTGCGCAAATGGCGAGTATCTTCGGAAGGTTCGGCAACATCACATTCGGTGGTGGAAGTGCAACCATCGCCGTCTTACATCGGGAGATCGTCTCCAAGCGCAGGTGGATTTCAGAAGAGGTGTTTGCTCTTTGTTATGCCTTGTCGCGAGTGACGCCCGGAACCAACCTCCTAGCGTTTGAGACAGGCATAGGCTGGATCGTTCGGGGCTGGGTTGGCGGAATCATCGCGCTTGTTGCGGGTTCAGTCCCTTGTTCGACTCTGGCAGTTCTGGTGACGTTCGCATACGAATCCTTCAGTCAAAATGTGCTCGTCGCCCGCGCAATTCGCGGTGCTCTGGCTGCGACCGTGGGACTGATGCTCGTGACGTCAATCCAACTGCTCCGTCCACACCTTAGCAAACACCATTTCGTTTTTCCCGTCGCGCTCGCCCTGCTCTCGTTTTTCGCGGTATGGAAGGTCGGAGTGCCGCCAGTCCTTGACTTAGGAATAGCCGCTTTGCTCGGAGTCTTCCTTCCTTCAAGGAGATCAACGTGAACGTCTTTGTCCTCTACCTATTGCTTCTGAAAGCGATCATCACCACATTCAGCGGCTTGGCTTCCGTTCCGATTGTGCGTAACGACTTGGTTCTTCACAGGCATGTCCTGACTGACCGCGAGCTAACCACGTCTTTGGCGATCACGCGCACAACTCCCGGACCGATGGGCTTGTATGTTGTGAGCGTCGGCTACTTTGTTGATGGCACACCGGGAGCCGTGGCAGGCTGGCTGGCGATGGTAACGCCCGCTCTGTTGATGATCCCACTTTTGGAGTTCGTTAGAAGAAAGGCAGAGCATCCTCGTTTTAAGTCAGTACTGCGATGCGTCGTTTTCGCGAGCGCCGGACTCTTGTTGTGGGTCACACTGCCGCTAGCCAGAGATGCGCTACACGGCTATCTGACTGTTGCTATAGCGGTCTTGGCGTTTGTTCTCGCGATCACGAAGAAAGTCGATTCGCTCTGGATTGTACTGGGTGGGGCGATGATTACGATGTTGGTTGGTTCGTAAAGGAACTCAGTCTGCCGATCCCGACTCTACGTCTCAGGAGAATTTGTGTCCGACTGACTGACAATCGTCTCAGGGATCGTGAGTCCTTGTCGCAAAGCATTTCAGAGCAGCGGCTTCAGGGCTTGCTCTATTTTGTTTCTGTACTCGAACCCAATGACTTTCGTCCGAAGAATACCCTGACGGTCGTAGAGCATCGTGGTGGGCAAGCCTTCGATGCCACCAAACCTTTGCTTCACGTCGTCGGTCGCAACTGCCAGCGGATAGCGAACCCCAATTCCTTTCGCAAATTGAAGTGGGTTTTCCATATCCCTCATCGTGTCGAATTTTAAACCGATCACTACTAAGCCGCGGGAGCCGTAGCGGTCGGCGAGCATCTGGTAGCCCGGCATCTCTTTCTTGCAGGGTTCGCACCATGTTGCCCAAAAATCAACAAGCACCACCTTTCCGCGAAGATCAGCCGAGGACAGGGGGTGTCCTTGCAAATCTTTCACTGAGAAATCAGGCAAGCGTGAACCAATTTCACCTGCCGCGATTACAGACTCCTTCGTCTGAATGGGACTCGCCGAATGCTGATTACATCCGACGAGTCCAACCGCAGAGAGGCTCAGAAACAGCAGACATTGTCTCAGCATCTATTCCTTCTTCTGCACTTCGAGAATCAGCAGCTTCAGTGGAGCCAAAGCGTCTGCTTTCTTCTTCCCTGCGGGCTTCTTGTAAAACTGCCCACGAACAGTGACCAGCGTCGGCGAATCAACAAGTGGTTCAAGCCCTTTCGATAGCTCATTTGGGGCAAGCACGAATGACCGATTCGGTGCAACTTGAATGGCAAAATTGCCCGACGAGTCCTTCACGATTTTCCCGCGTGCGGTCATGTCCAATTCGGCAACACTGACGCCACTGTCGTATGTCGCCTTCAGAAGTTGAGCAGGGTCAATCTGCCCATCCTCCTTGGGTGTGACATCGACTTTCCCGTCAATCAAACTCACTTCTACTGTTTGAACGCCAGACTGGCGTCCGAGGCTTTGTTTCACCCCGTATGCTCAAAAGTTTCATGTCATGCCTTCAACGCGCATTTCGATGTGCTTGATTTGCGCTTGAGCCACAGGCACAACGATCATCGAACCAAGCAGAACAAGCAGTGCGACTCTTTTCGTGTTCATCGTTTCTCCCTTCCTAGAAGTGCAGCCGAAACTGCTGGGTGATCCCGAAGCTGATGTGACGCCTCACAGACATGAACTGTGTGCCTGTGGAGTGTGCCACGCCCCAATCCATTCCAACCCAAGCGTGCATTCCGGGGCGCAAGCCCACGTATGTCGCAATTCCCGCCAGTAAAACATCTCCAGCGCTCCCGTTCTGGGTAAACCCGGCGATACGGTCATCCTGAGAGTGAAGCCAAGTCAGGGCGGGACCGATGAACCATTCGCGAGCCACGTTCTTCGACTCGTAAGGGCGGTACGACAACCAGAAACGTGATTCGATGTCACTGCCAAGCCGGGTCTGCTGGCTCCCCTGCGAGCGCACGAGCGTATGGAACTCCTCATCGGCAACGAGCCGCCTCAGGTTGAAGAGTCCCGTATACGTCCAATTCGCTGCGAGGAAGAGAGCGGTCGAGCCAGAGCCGGGCTGCAAACTGGCGGGGAGCAGACCTCCAGTGCCATCTGTCAGGTCTGTCCGCCCTGTCGGAATCTTGGGACCGAGAGTGAACGAAGCCTGCGATGTTCCTCTTTGTGAGTCTCGCCGATAGAAACGGTACTTCACGAGCAGCATGGCATCGCCTAGACCTGTTCCTCCAACGGTCGATGTGCCGATCATTTGAAAGTGATTCGTAACTATCGGGACTAGAATCGTCAAATCAAAATTGCGATGGAAGCCCCACGTGAAGTTGAAGTCGCCCTCGTGGGCAAACGTAGGGCGGGCTGTCGCGGGAATCTTAGCGGACGATCCTTGCGTCAAACCCCGCGTGGTGAAGATTGAGTTGTAGGAGATCAATGCACCACCGGGAAACAACGGCGGTGCCGTTTCGGGTGCAGCACCCTGTCCTTTTGCCGTCAAAACACAAAGGAACACGATGAACGCCAGCGATGCACAGTTTCCGCAACCATCGCGGAATACCCTTCGTAATCTCACAGCTTTTCCTCCAGCGAAGATGGGGGTTTCCCCGAACACACGTGTCCGTGAAGCCGGGGAGCCGACTGGAGGTCAGACTAGATACGCAGAGGCGGGGCGGATGGAGAGGGAGACATCGGGGGCGCGTGGGAATGCTCTGCAATCATTCGGGCAGAAGGCTCTATGCCACGAGACTCGTTGAACGCCCGCACCAATCCGAGGGCGACGGGCGAAAACGAGATGCCTTGCACAGACGATGGCTGACCCAATGCGGCGTGCATTGTTGGCATGGTCTTGCAACATTCCTGACCATGATGATGGTGTGAAGAGCACCGCATCGAATTGCAGCACTGCATTGCCTGTTCGGGCGTGGTCATGCCGCCGCAGTCGGACGCATACGCCGCGACGGAAAGGGCGAGCACCGCCGAAAGAATTTGTCGCGCAAAACCCATCGCGAGTAGCGTAGAAGGGTTCGATGTGTCGAGTCAAGCTAGGCGTCGAGTGTGGCAAAACTAGCAACAGCCGCAAGCTTTCCCGCGCATGGCTTCCCGACCCTCCCAGACAATGAGCGGCAGAACGACTAAAGCCGCAACCGGGTCCGCCCACTTTACGTGCCAGATCGCGTTGATCGACAGTCCCGCCAAAGCGATCAGCGACAGGCAAGCGCACAGCGCCGACTGTGCGGCGTCCGCCCTCAAAGCTGCGCTGCCTGTCGCTCCTGACAGCCGCCGTTTCTCTTTCGCAAGCAATGGCATAACGACGGCGGCTGCGAGCAAAATTGCCATCCCCAGGAAGGTTGGCTTGGGTTCGGAATAGCCCATCAGACTCGCGACCGAAGTGATCGCGACATAGGCAGCCAGCGCGAACAACAACGCTCCCGCCACACGGGCAGCCCGCCTTTCAGCGTCTCCGTGTGCAGCGGTTGCACGAAATCTCCACAGCACTACTACCGCCGAGAAAAGTTCGACTGCGCTGTCTCCAGCGAAGGCGAGGAGCGCAGGGCTACTCGCCATCCACGCGGCGAAGAGAGATACCCCCGCTTCTACGCTCATCCAAGCGATTGTGACGGTCTGCACCCGCTGGATTCGCCGGATCGCGTCTGCAGACGCTATTTGTAGCACCGAGGACATTTACAGCATTATGGCACCACACTCGCATGGTTTTGTTCAAAGACCACTCTTCCACTTGGGTGCGGGTACCTGTAGTAGATGCGTGCTGGCGGATCGAGTGAAACTCGCGCAGTCGCGGTCTTTGGAGATGCCGCTCAGAATTGACCTCTGCGACGTTCTGTTAGATATTGAGACGGAATGGACGTTGAACGCATCATTGATGACATCGAGCAGCTACAGGAAATGTTCGAAGCGCCGGACATTAGACCACTCAGCGCCAGCGACATCTCGGCTGCAAATCGAAGGCACGACGAGATGCTCGCCCACAGCCCTTGGTTTCGGTTGTGGCAGAGTTACGGCGTTTGTTGCCGGACCGAGGCTCCGGTAATCCATCTACCCGAATAAGTCCTACTATTTCGCATACCACAGCGAATGCGGCGACCAGCGGGAACACGAGCGGCACTGAGTAGAAGTCCACTAGTGCAGGCAAGCGGGGCAAACGCCTCCCGTGTCGAACGTGTTCCACTCGTGCCCGCAGTTGCAGAACCACTTGTCTTGCTTACGGGGCGACCAGCCGCAGAGGGGGCAGCGGATGCATGAGCCGGAGGAGTCCTGATTCCTTTCTTCCTCAAGTTCTCGATCCAACACGACAGATTTCGTGGCGTCAGTCACAAGACTGAATACTCCTCACGCGGTTGATCGGTTTACTGAGGGTTGCCTTCTCGTGATTATCAGCACAGCTACCCACGCACCGAAAACTACGTCAGATGCCAAGCAAAAACCCGCCCACCATTGCGGAACACCGGGGTTGTCGATGAAGAAGTGACGGACAGAGTCAAAGACGCCATGACCAATAAGAGCAGCGACCACGAGCCAATAGTTCCCCTTGAAGCCGAGAACGGCAAACAACACGAAAACGCCCGCAACGATGCTTTCAATAATAAGCGTACGCGTAGAGGCTCCCATCACAGCGAACAAGGCATAGTAGGACGCGATCACGATTAGTACCGTTGGATAAAATGCACGCTCACGGTCAAACCCGATGACAGCAGCAAAAGCAGCCACAGCCACAGTCAGGATCACACCGATCAGGTATTCCATTTTCCAGCCCTCCAGTGGTTAGTCCTACAAAAAACGCCATCACCGACGAGGCTTTGGGAGATTATGGCGGATCAGAGAGCGTGACGATTATAGGGGTGTGGTCAGATGGTTTCTCTTGCCCGCGAGGTTCCTTGTCGATTTCGCAGCTTTTCAGTCGATCTGCCAGTGTTGGTGATAATAAGAAGTGATCGATCCGTATACCTCGATTGTTTTGGAACGCTTGCCGAAAATAATCCCAAAATGTGAAGTGCCCTATTTCGCCCACGTGCAACGACCGGAACGCATCCGTATATCCAATAGCCAACATCGCACGATAACGGGCTCGCGGCTCAGGCTGAAACAGAGCATCGTGCTCCCATGAAGACGGCTTGTGACAATCGATGTCCTCAGGAATCACATTGAAGTCGCCGCCGATTAGCGTCGGCACATCGTCCAGTTTCCATCTAATCATTTGCTGAGTCAGCCGATCCATCCATGCTAACTTGTACGCGAACTTGTCACTCCCCACCGGATTGCCATTGGGAGTGTAGATATTGACTATCCGAATGTCACTGATGATTACCTCCAAGAACCGCGCATGACTGTCCGAGTCGTCTCCGACGAGAGCCTTAGCAATCGTCTTCATCGGATGTCGCGAGAGAATCGCAACCCCGTTATAGGCTTTCTGCGTCACGGCTACACTCTCATAGCCGAGCGACTTGAAGGATTCGGACGGGAACTCTGTCCCCTTCAACTCTTGCAGTAACAGCACATCCGGTTCGCGAACTTTCAGCCACTCCGTGACATGCGTCAGCCGAGAGCGAACAGAATTCAAATTCCAGCTAGCGACCTTAAACATCAATCCACATTCTAGCGTCGAATGAGTCTGGCTCACTCGTTGAGCTTCTCTCTGTCTAAAACACGTCGCTGTTTCGAGTCTATTTTGCGCGTGTGGCGGATAACTGCTTCTTCTTGAACGCGAAGATCGGCTCGTGTTTGTGCTTGCCGTACTTGTGCTTCGCGCCGGGCATTGCGCTCAACTCCAACTGCACCGTCTCGACGTATACGAAACCCTTACTTTTTGCCAATGCCACAAAATCGTTCTCCAAAGAGCCGTTGTAACTTCTGACGTTCGCGATATTGATAGCCAGGACCCCGCCGGGCTTGAGGCAGTACGCGCAGTTGTCGAGGGTCGCGCCCATAAAGCCATTGAGCCACGATTCTTGATCGAGATACATTTTCCAGCTTTGTCTTGGATCGTCGCTGTATTTCTCTTGCACGAAATACGGAGGGCTGCTGAAGACCAGATCGGTGGAGTTAGGTTTCAGCTTCTCCCGCATCTCTTTGGTCTGACTGCCCAGCCTGTACATCTCAACTTCCAGATTGCGGCTCATGCTCTGGGCAATCGGCAGCAGTTCATCGCGCATTCGCTCAAGACCCCTGAATGTCTGTATACCGGGGTCGCAGCCGATGTACTTGTGAACCTTGCCGCAAGCTATGGCTCCCAGCAATCGACCGCCCCAGCCGCACGAGGGGTCAAATACTATTCCACCTTGCTTGGGAAGGAACTTGTAATAAAGCGCCCCAGCAGCAACCGGGCTGAAGTTGCTTACGCTCTGCGTACCCGAATAGGTGCGAAGGGCTCTCCGCACGTTGGACTTGGTCAAGACTGATGGCGGCAGATAAAGCGCGCCGATATTCGGGGCTTCCTGATCTTCCTTTTGTTCCTTCTTGCTACGGGTGTGCATCTTTCCCCCTTTTCCCATAGCTCTTGGGAATTCATCGTTATCGGCGAAAAGTTGACCCGATGTACGTTTACCCCCAGCCTGCACTTCCCACATGTGCCGAAAGTAGCACGAGGCAAGCGGGTTGAAATGCGTCACCTGCCTGACTTTGCCGCGATGGATCACGCTGGAGAAATCGTAGCCGAGCAGTTTGCAGAGTTTGTCGATTTTGTCCTGTGGGCTGAGGTCATAGTGCGGAAATCCTTTTGCTCTGGAAATCTTCGCAGCGGCTTCGGGCGAGAACCTGATGGCTGAGAGCTTGCCAGCGGCTCCCACATTGATGGAGAGGCTAATGGGGAGTCTCGGACTGGTATCTTCGTCTAGTGTGAACGGTCGTTTCATTGTGTCTCCTCCACCAATTCAGGGAATGTGTGCTCGATCTCGCGAATGAGGTCTCTCCCCGTTTCCAGCCCAAGCGGATCACCTGCAAGGATGATGTCCACCATGACGAGCATTAGCCTCGCCAAATTGACCTCACGGAGTCGCCTGTCCGCTGCCGATGGCAGGGGAATGACTGCGAGCATTTTTGGTTCGTTGTTCATGGTGCAGCCGTCAACGGTAAACATCCGACCCAGCGGCGTCCGGCGTCGGCAATGAGTACATGTAGTTCACAACTCCAATACCTTACCTACCAAACTGCGCGGCGAGGTCATCTTGCGGAAGTCCGTACACTTCTTGTTATGGGTACCGTCAGTCCGTCCGCAGAGACCACACGGTTCAGTGGGCGCTTCCGCAGGCACTTCTGTAGCCGCGCCTGCAGGCGCGGCGGCAGACTTAGCCTTGTGCTCTTGCAGCCAGTCAAGGCGTTTCTTGTTCGACCAGTCGTTGAACCCATCCGGGTACGGGACGCCGTCAGGCGCGGTTTTGGTTTTTCTGTTCTTGTTTGGTACAACACCCGACACCGCAGACGGGGTTGGTTCTGGGTTCTCTGGTTTGGCTTGTAGTCTTTCTGGTGTATAGGGGAGACCCGGCGTAGCCGGGTCCGGTTCTCCTGTACTCGTACCAGTACCTGTACCCGTACCCGTACCCGTACCCGAACCTGTAACAGAACCAGAACCCGTACACCTAGGCAAAACGTTGCAATTTGTCGCATCGGATCGCAAATCATCGCAAATTGTCGCATCCTGATGCCAACGCTTCTCATTACCCTTCTTCCCCGCTGCCGACCGCGCAGCTTTGATTTTTTTCTTTTTGTCCTCAAGAGCCTGACGCTCTTCATCGGTGAGTCCGGCGTTGCGCATGCACGTGCTCGCGTACTTGACCACGCGGAGGGGTGTCATCTCCACGCACCGTCCCTCTTCGGCGGCTTGGTTGACCTTGTTGACTTTTAGCGATGTAGACTCCAGCCCGGCTACCACTGTTTCGAGGTCGTACAGGGTAAGCCATGCCTGCACTTGAGTGCGCTGTAGGGACCCAAGTTCGGGAAACAGTTCTTCCCAGTAAGCTTCCACCACGGCGATTGCTTCTTTGCGTTGTTCTAGTTTTTCTAGTAAATCTGTTGCCTTGCTCATAAGCCTCTGTTTTGTCTAGCCTCCGTTGTTCGCCTTGTCGAAGGGCGGTCGGAGCATCTCAGGGGTAGGCAAGAGGCTAGTCAGCCTACCCCGACGCTTTGAATCTCCTCGCGAAGACTCCGACATGCCTCAATACTCAGATTCTCGGCTTTCGCGGGCGTCTTCCCCGCTGACGACGCGGCAGCCCAAGCTCTCCGCGCCATGCTGTGACCGTCCTCTCGGAGATGTCCAGCGCCTCCGCGATTTGGCGAAACGTCCATCCACTCCCGTGCAGTCGCCGGAATTCCTCTTGCAACCTCTCGTAGAAGCGCGGTGCGTTCATACCTATGAAGTTGAAATACCGTTTTCACTTCCTAATTAGCGAACTTTGCAAACCCCTTTCAGAGGTGATACGTGCCAGAACTGGAAAGACCGAAATGCGAGTACAACGGAATCGGCGGCTGCGCCCGCCCCGCGACCCACGTCGTTTGTTTTCTCGACTCTCGTCGCTGGCGGCTTTCGTGCGACAGCCACAAGGGAAAGTGGAAAGGCTCATACTGGTTCAGCAAGCTGCTGGGCTTGAAACCAGACCCCGCCGCCGTACCGGGAGACTAACCCGCGCGGGTCGTTGCGGCTGGCGGCGAGATACTCCCCAAGTGGATTTGAAGCACCGTGTCGCCTTCAGGCTCATACCGCGCCGGAACTCGATTTGTTTCAGAACATCCCCGGAAATTCCACGTCCCAGTCGATGCCGTTTAGTTCGTCTTCCAGTGACTCAAGCCGTGAGGCGCACTCTTCTACCTCGCTGTACTTCTGTTCGCCTTGGAGTGAGTCCGGCGTGTTGTCGCGCCAGTTTTCCATATCCTCTCTTAGACCGCCGACGATTTCCTTCACGGTCTCAAGATGCTCTTCCGCTTCGGCAAACTCGGCGGCACGCGACATGCCACGGCTGACCTTCTCCACGCTCTTGAGTCTGTCGCCGAACGCAGCCTTGGCTTTCTTCTCGACCGCAGGCAACGTGGACGCCTTGATGCGCAGCGTCACGATGTACTCAGGCGTGCGGCGTTTGTCGTTGTCTTCCTCGAATTCCTGTTTGGGGATGTCCTTGTTGCGACCGATGAGCCATCGCTCCGCTGACATCTCGATGAGACCGGACTCTTCATGGTCGCCTGCGCCATACTTCACGACGTGCGCGGCGACTTCGTCAGCGGTCTCCATCAGTTCAGCCTGCGTCATCTGGTACGGCACCGTCGCCTTCGCTTCCTCAAGCGTGTCCCGGTCAGCGATCCGCTTACCTTGTGCGGTGTTGGTGCGGTAGGTGTAAGTATCGGGCATGTAAGCGGAGCCATCCTCGTTCTCAACTTCGAACCGCTGGATGATGCGACCGTCCGTGTTGACCAGCACGGTGTTCATGTAGCCTTCGTGCTTAATCCATTCCGTTCCCCACTCGCCAGTGCCGGGGACGACGATCTTCTCTATGTCGCCTATGACCTTGACGTCGCCGACCGCTTCCTTGATTTTCTTGGCGACGGTCTCCAGCTTCGATCCCTCGATCAGGAGCGTCACGGCAAACTTGGTTGTTGGTTGTTGTTTCGCGGTAGCCATTAGTTTGTCTCCTCGAACAGAGCCTTGACGTCTTCCATGCTGTAGTCACGGCAGTCATTCACCGGAGTCGGCGGCAGGGAGTCCAGCGTCTCTGCCAGTTCCTTCACAGCCGTGTTCTGCTCCATAAGATACGGCTGTCGCTTGTTCCGGTCGGCGATGGCAGCCTCCATGCGATCACGGGCGTCCTTTATGACTGGCAGGGCATCGGCACCGATCTTCTTGTGGTACTGCGTGGCGGCAAGGTCGAACTTCCTTCGGTACTCGCTTTCGTGTTTGAGCCGACCGTTGCGCCAAGTGTTGATCAGGGGTTGGATGCGTTTGATGAAAATGTCCCACGCAGCAGACCGTTTCAGTTTCAAAGTATCCTCAGCCTGAATTACCTCCCAACATTCTTCGCAACTTTCGTGCTGCCCGGTGTGTTCTTCTTCAGGAGTCTCTGCGCCATGCTCGATGAGCAACATGAGCAGGCGGTCATCGAGAGTCATCTCGTATTTCTTGCCGCCGCCGTGTCTGATGACCGTGACCTTCATGCCGTCCTTGAGCACGACCGACCGGGAACGCTTGTTCCCGCTCTTCCGACCATTGATGATGTAGTTCAATCCGCGCTTCGACCAGTTGGCGAACTTCGCCCACGCTTCCCATGAAGAACAGCCGTTAACCGAACCCCCGGCAGCGATGGCGTCACGAACCTCGACCAGCATGGGTTTTAGCTCCTCATTGCGTTCTTGGAGCAACTTGCCATACTTGTCCAGAGCCTTCTCTCTGTTTATGTTCGCCTTGCGCAGGGCGCGGAGAGCCTTGACCGCTTCCGCTCCGACTTTGTGAATGTTGTCCATGTTGATTACTCGGCGGCTCCGACCGTGATCATGCCGCTGCCGCTGACCTTCACGTTGTAGGTGTCGTTCGCCGAGCGTCCGAACCGCTCGATGTGGGCGAGGACGTGTTCACGAAGGGTGCCGTCCCTCAGCAGGCTGGTTACGTGTGAGTCGGGTACCATCTTGCTGCGGAAGAGGTTCATCTTCATTGGTACCTGCATTGCCTGTGCCTTACCTTTTGCTCTCGTCATTACGCTTTCTCCTTGTGGGCTGTTGCCCTATTTCTGCCTTGCGAAACTTTGATGGCGCGATGCGATTCAAAAAACGCAAAACTTTTTTATTAGCTGTACACCCTTGTGCATCAGTGGTTTACAGACATGTTGCCGGAGCAATAAGAAACGAACCATGTTCGCCCCAAACAAAAAAGCCAGTCCCGACAGGCTGTCGTGCCTGCCAAGACTGGCTTTGTCGGTCTCGTCTTTAAGACTTTTCCGTTTCGCCAGTGCGCCTACGTCTCTAAGTCCGGTTCCCCGGACGGCGCTCTGATAGGTTGTCTACTCTTCCAACATAGCATTAGATGCTCCGATTTGTGAAGATGTTTCGGGCTATGAATGCCGCACGGGGCACGGCTTTTCACGCGAGCAGCTAATTTGAGAGTGTTTGACGTTCAGTTCTATGTACTTGATGAGTTTTGAGCCCCTGTTATACAGCAGGCATTCATCTCTGCGGTTTGCTGAGTCTCAAAGAGCAACATCAGCCCCGAAAAACCAGAAACACAGTATTCCTCTATGTGCCGCGAGACCTGTAGGTCGTTTCGAAACTCGACAGCGCTCGACGGTGCGAATAGCAGGAATCGAATTCAATAAGGGCGGCTTGTTCCCCTTAGCGATGTCGGATTTGCTGCATCGCTAAGGAGTTGCTTGTTCGTGGATCGCCCCAATTTGCTGCCGGATTCCGGCACCTCAGAAGCGGTGAGTTCGTCGCTCTGGGACGTAAAACAAGCCGCCGAATACCTCAGTGTGTCCGAGTCGTGGGTTCGGCGACACATCTTCGAAATACCTCACCGCCGAGAGGGGCGGCTGATCCGCTTTGATCCCGAAACGTTGAAGCGTAAAGTGGAAGACCGGAAGTCGCTGGAACCGAAGGAGCCAATCATGGTCAATCGGTTTCAACGAGGTAGCTGGAAAGTAGTGGGTAAGAAGAAAATGGTCTGGGGTAAGTTTCGACTGGAGGAACTGGATGCCAAGGGGAATCGGAAAGTGAAAAAGGTTCCGCTTGGTCTCCGGAAAGAGTTCGCCACCGAATCTGCGATCCAGAAAAAATTGGACGCCGTTATGGACGAGATGCTGAAGCCCGGTGCGGTTTCTACCAAGGTAAAACTATATTCGACACTGGTGGAAGAGTGGAAGGCGACGGAGGGAATGACGTTGGATGAAGGCTCGTTGAACAACTACAGCAACACGCTGCGGGCTTGCGTTCTGCCGACCTTTGCCAGCACCGACGTTCGGACTATCACTCGAAAATCCATTCAGGATTTCCTAACCAAGCAAGCGAAAAAGTACAGCAAGTCTTATGTCAAGAGCATGAGGGTAACGCTGTGCATGACGCTGGCGTGGGCTGAGCAGAACGGCTACCTACAGCAGCCGAATGGTTGGCTGGAAGGTATTCGTCTTCCGAGGGCGTTCGGCGGTCGCAAGGTTGTGCGAACTGAACTGCTTCCGGAACAGACAGATCAATTCGTCTCTCGTCTGAAGGAGCCTTATTCCACACTGGTGCTGTTATTGGCGTCCGTGGGAATCAGGGGTGAGGCGGCGATTGGGCTGCAACCCGCCGATCTTGATGCCAAGAACGTGTTGCATGTGCGGCGAGTGATCTACGGCACTGGTACCCGCAAACGGGTGATACCTCTTACAGATTCCGAGGGCAGGGAAAAAGAAGAGATTTACCCTTTGGATGCTTTGGTGCACGTTGAACTGTTGCAACGCTTGCGGACATTGGGAGCGGGAGCCGAGTGGATTCTACATGGGAGAACGGGTGAGCCAGTGGATTTGGGGAACGCCCGCAAGCGTTGGCTGCATCCTACAGCGGCTCTCATCGGCGTCAAGGTTGGTGGATGGCACGATTTCCGCCACACTTTGAAACGGCAGATGCGACGAGCCAAAGAAGACCCTGTTGTCATCCGCGATACCTTGGGACATTCACGGGTGGAACAACAGGAAGTCTACGATGAGGCACGGCGCACTGAAGTGGGTGAGGCTTTGCGGCGTGTTGGTTTGCTCCTGCAAAGTGGCAGACCGTTGGTACCAAGCGTGGTACCAAATCCATCCGTCCAGTGAAAATTTGTCAACTGTATAGAAGATGGTGAGCGCGGTAGGAATCGAACCTACAACCTACTGATTAAGAGTCAGTTGCTCTGCCAATTGAGCTACGCGCCCACGGTGGGAACAGGATTGAAAGGGCAGACGAAAATTATAGCATCCTCCGGTTGTCGATGCGGTTCGTCACCGCACAGTACTGTCTTAGACCCACGCTACTCAGACAACACGCTGCGGATGTAGCGGGCTGCTCTAAAATTTCCTTCACTCCTCATGATTTCCTCAACTCCTCTTGCGCATTTCATCCGCCCAGAACGCTCACCAACCTGCAGACGGATGCACGCATCCATCACAACAACACCTGTAGACGCGGAGACAAAAAGACCCGGCTCTTATCACCGAGAGCCGGGTCTTGGCACAGCGCAACGATGCGAGCGCAGCTACGGAGCCGTCACCGTAACCGCAACGGTCGGTGACGTGGAGCTGAGGTAGTTGAAGTCACCGTGGTACATCGCGGTGATGTTGTCCGTACCAACCGCATTCAGGGTTCTGGTCAGAACGGCCGTGCCCGAGGTCGTTCCCGTCAGCGGATCGAAGCCCGGTGTGAGCGCAGCCGACCCGATCTGCGTGTTTCCGTTGAAGAACAGCACGTGGTTTTCGAGAGGATTTCCGAATCCCCCAGTCACGACGGTCGCGGTCAGGGTGACGCTTCCGCCCTGCTTCACGCTTGTGGCGCTGGCCGTCAGATTGACGGCCGTCGCCGCCCGGACAATCTCAAAGAACACCGGAACGGCGTTGCTGGCGTCAAAGCTCGCGTCGCCGCTATAGGACGAAACGATGTTGTGCCTTCCTGGTCCGAACGTGGTGATCGCGAAGGGAGTCGCGGTGTTGCCCTGGCTGTTCAGAGCCAGTGCACCCAGAACCTTGCGACTATCGGTGAAGACCACATTTCCCGTAGCGGCTCCAAAGCCCGAAGCGCCTCGCACATCCGCGCGAAGGAAAATCGGCGTGCCGTACTGGGCGGTGCCTGAGTCGGCCACGTTCAGCAGCGTGGTCGCGGTCACGCTTCGCTCCGCCAGCACCGTGATCGCAACCGGCGAGGACTGGCTTGCGCCAAACACTCCGTCCCCTCCATAGTTTGCGATCACGTTGTACGACCCTCCCGGCAGAACATTGGTCGTAGAAACGAATTGACCATTCCCCAGGGAATAGTTGCCCGCAGACTGATTCGTGCTCGTCAGCAAGGCCACTTGGCCGGTCGGTGTTCCACTCGCAGAACTGACCGTGATGTCCACGTTCACCGGCAAGCCGTGAGTGATTGTTCCCGGATTCAAACTGAGCTGAGTCGTGGTGGGAGTGAATACGGCTCCGCTCCAGCCGTTCACCAGATTGTTCGCATTCACGGAACCGAGTCCGCTGGTGAGATCGTAGCCCTGATGGGCAGTGAAGCCCTCGGAAACGCCAATGGGTTGCCCCTGCGCGTTACAATCCGGCGATCCTTTGGCGCACGGCTGGGAGTTACTTCCAGACGTTATATCGTTGAAGATGCAGTTGCTCGCCGGGCCCGTGGCCGAGTTTGAGTTGCACTTGCCGACTTTCTCCAGGGCAGCGAGGCGATAGAACACGTAGTTCGCGTTGCCCTGGATTGAATTCGTCTTCTGGTTCACCAGCGCCAGAATCGCGGCCATCGCCGGCGACGATGCCGAGGTGCCGCCCACTCCAAGAAAGTCCTGGAATGGAGCATTCAGATTACAGGTCCCATCCGGTGCCGCATCCGCTTCGCAAATCAAATAGAACTGGCCGAGAAAACCGTTCCCGGCAAACAACGAGACGTCGGGAATGTCGCGCACGCCGTCATTCGGCACCCCCAGCCCGGTCTGCCAGGAAGGCTTGGGATATCCTCCTAAACAGCTCGCCGGATTATGACCGTCCGAGACGATGCAACTGCTCCGTCCTCCCGATCCGCCTGTGACGAACACATTGCCCGCCAGTTTCGCGTTGTTGCAGTTCGTCACCGGATTTGCGCTGAAGCCGATCTCGGCAAACAGCGGGTTGGTGCAGGTATTGTTCCATGGAACTTCCGGGATATACGACAGCGCCGACGCCTGGGTCACGGGATCGTTGGTTGAACTCCAGAACGTTTGGGGATTGAAGGGATCGTTGAAATCGGTTCCGCCTACGGCAGTAGTGTACGGCGTGGCGGCGGTACCGCTCACTTCCAGGCCCAACCTCGCCAGATTCGGGGCGGGAAGATTGAAATTCTCGCACCCCGTCGCGCCCGAATCGCCGGCAGAGACGAAGACCGAGATCCCCTCGACCGCAGCCTGCTGCCAGGTGGTTCGGAAGAACTGATTGCGCGTTGTGCCTTCAAACAGCTCGCAACGTCCGAAGCTCTCGCTGGCCACGGGAGCGATCACGTCATCCACAATGCGCAAGGCAGCCAGGTCTATGCCCGCGGTCGTGTTTGTCGTCGAACCTACCACGACTTTGATGGTTGCGCCTTTGGCGACTCCGCCCGACCACTCCGCGTCCAGCAGCGCTTCGGTCTCCACTCCCGGCACGATCCCGGGATCGGGCCCATCCAGAATGATCTGCGGATCGTTCGCCGGCAGTCCAAACAAATTGCGGAAGTCTCTCACATCCTGCAGGTTGATATTCGATTCCTGCACGATGGCGATGCTCTGTCCCGTCCCGTCAATCCCGGCCTTCCACAGCGGCAGCAAGTTGTAAATGGTGGCGAAATCCGTCGGACCAAGTCCGAAGAAACCGGCCAAAGGCGAATTCGCCGGGAAGGTAAACTCGGGCGTCTGCGACAGCGGCTTGAGTTCGCTGTTGCCTTTCGTCCGGCGAAACGCTCCTGCAACATGGCTCATGGGATGCGATGGAAAATTGTGCAGCGAGACCACGCCGGCCACCACCGGTGTAAGCGCTGCCGGCATCATCGGATCGCTGGCATTGGCCCAATGCTCCTCTCCATCGACTGCGTACTTGTGAATAGCGGTGTGAAAGGCCTCCTGTACCTGCGCCGCCGTCCCCGAGAACTCGATAATATGGCGCCCTCGGCTCACCCGCGTAACCGCGAAACCGTGCCCCTGCAGCCAGGTGCTGACGGTCTGAATGTCCTGTGCGGCGGGCCCGAATTGCTCCCCGAACTGCTCTGGAGTAAGCCAGTGGTGAAAGTTGGCAGACGTCTTGTCCTGTTGCTCATCCAGCAGTTGGTTGACTGCGGTTTCCTGCTCCGGACTGTGCTGCAAGACCAGGAGCATCCGGTTCATGGGCAGGCTTGCGGGGGCCGCGCCGCGATCGTACTCCGCGCGCGCCAGCGGGTGCACATTGCCCTTAAAGGTAACGAGGTTGTTGTCGTCGACCGCCTGCGTGATTCGCGGCTGAAGTTTTGTGTTCTGCGCAGCCGCCATCGTCAAAAGCGCGAATAGCGACAGAAAAATGAGCGATATCCTGGGGTGCATGGGCATCTCCTGAGCTTTTATTTCTTTTTTGAAGTTGACTAGCAAACAAACCAAGCCAGAGGCGAGCAGGGGTGGATTCTTGTTGAGCGGGCCTGACGGTTAGCGAACCAGATTGCCAGGGTCTTTCTGCGGAGGGGTCACCGACCTCAGCTGCAGTGTGACAATCAGGCAGCGCCGGCTCCTGTTTTCGAACGAAACCGGCGAAGGATAGCCAGCCCTAACGTGCGCAACACGTTACCGCCAGCGAGGAATCGGAGTCAAGACAAAACGCCTGTTGCTAGTCCCCTGATTTCACCACGAAGGAGGTCAGCGAACACTGTTGCCTTCGTGCAACTTCGTGTCCTTCGTGGTTGTCGATTTGGTATGTTACTAGACTAGCCCGTTTAGAGAAGTCCGCTTCAGAGCCGCCTACGGACGCTGGCGAACTTCCGCCGGCAAGCCTTGTGCGGTCTCGCTCTGCGGCTGGCGCCGCGGAGGCAACTGATCCGGGCCGATGAGTGGCCGATGTTCGACCGTGCCGATCACCGGAGCCTCATCCATGCCGTCGGCATAGGCCATCGAGGCAAACCGCTGCTCGCTGCACATGCGGTCAATCATGCGCTGCTGGCGGCGGCTCAGCACGGCGTGCGGAAGAATGGGGAAATTGCGGAACACCCACAGCAGATACACCCGCTGAGCAAACGACGGCATCACATACCGCGGCCCGATCGGAGTCTGCACCTGCACCACGCCGGCCGCCAGTTTATCGATCAACATATTAAGCCTACCTGGATCTTCGCCTTGCCCATAGCAATTCCAGGGCCGCCATTATTGCACCGCGACCGATGCAATGGGAAGCTTTTTTTCACAGACCTTAGCCCCCGACGCCCGGGACGATGAGCGTTTTCTCATGAAACAGTGAACTTTTTGGAATCCTCTAACCGGGACCATGGGCCGGAACCATTGACCAAGACCACCCGCGAAGTGGCGCACCGCCGGGGCATCTCGGCGTGCCGCCAGCCGATCTCTACACCGCCACTTCGGGAAGAATGTCCATGCGCCGGATCTGCGCCGCCACCCCGAATGCAGACCCCTCTTCTTCCACTCTCACAATGGTCGCCTGGCAGCATACCCAGCACTTTTCTCCGGAGGTCAGTTCGGGCGGAAGAATCAGCACCAGCTCGACGTCGGCGCCCTTCTCCATGCGGGATTTGGTATAGAGAAAAACGCCGTTGGCGCTGACGTCCCGGGTCTCGGCAGAGTGGTCCGCTCCCTGGGGAGTGCGCACGCGCGTGGCTACGCGGGTGGCGATTCTTGTTCCGGAACGGCGCTCGCTGTCGCTAGTCATCGGCTCACAGTGTCCACCTACTCTACACTAAGCCGTCAAGTCCAACGAGATTGTCGTAGCCCCGGACGCCTCGTCCGAGGGCTGGGAAAGAGACCGGCGGACCCCTCGACTTCGCTCAAGGCGGACGAGGCGTCCGCCGCTACACGACTAGATATTCGGCCGCTTGGCCCGGGCTGCCGGCACCACCAGCGCCTGCTCCATGGTCGGAACATTGGTGCCCCGCAGCTTGGCTTCGACCTCATGCAATTTTTCGGTCTGGCCCGTCTGGTAGTAGGCCTGCACCAGCAGGTCCATGGTGAAGGGATTGTCCTGATCTTCTTCCAGGCGTCCGACGGCGTCTTCGTACTTCTTCTGGTCCATGAGGAGCGTGCCGGCCGCGCCATTGTACGAACTCTGAATCACGCGATTGCGGCTCCCGTTGGCCATCGCCTCCAGCTGCTGCATCGACTTGTCGGCCAGCGGCTGATTGCCCGCATGCGCGGCGCGCACCGCGCGATTGCGCAGGATGCGCGACGTCTCCTCGTCCCGATCCGAGGGCGAGATCGTCGCCCGATGCCCCAGCGCATCTTCGGCCAGTTTCAGATCCTTCAAAGCCGCGTTGTCATCGCTCTGATACTCCGCCATGCGCCCGAAGGCCTGGGATTCCTGCAGGTCCTGCTCCTTGGCATGCGCCGTCTCGGCGATCTCCTCATACTCCTTATCCGCCTCGGCGAAGTTGCCCTCGCGGACGTAGGTCATCGCCTTCTGCATCTCATAAGTCAGCCGGTCGGCTTCGTTGTGGGCAAAGCGAATCGCCTTGTCGTATTCCACCCGAGCCTGCTCCTGATTCCCCATCAGGGCATAAGTGTCGCCCAGCCCGAGCTGCGACGTTATAAAGTCGGGATCAATCTTGAGGGCAGCCCGATAGTGATCGAGCGAACTTTGGAAATCGCCGGCCATGCGCTTCAGCTCTCCGTAAGAATCCTGCGGATTGGGCTCATTCGGCAGCAGGACAAGGTAGCGATCCATGGCGGCAAACGCCTTGTCAAACTTCCGGTTGCGGGCATCCACATAGGCCAGGTCGTTGAGCGCCGCGGGAAAGTTCTTGTCCAGCGCCAGCGCCTTCTCCATGTAGCGCTCCGCCCCGTCGTTGCCGTTCTCCGCCATCAGCCAGTTGCCCGCCAGATACAGCAGGTGCTTGTCGTGGGGATACATCTCCAGCATGTCGTTCATGGCCGTGATGCCGCCCAGGTAGTCGCCTTCTTGCACTTTGGAGATCCAGGCAATCATCAGCTGCTCGCCGGGCGTGAGCTTGGGCGCCAGTTCCTTGGCCTTGGCCCGGGCCGCGCTCACTTCATGCGGATTGCTGCTGTTAAACGCGATCCAGGCCCACGCCACCGCGAGATTCGGATCCTCTTTGACCGCCGCCCGCCAGTCATCGTTGCAGCGCTCCAGATAGAGATTTTCGTAGTCAGCCATCCCCTTTTCGTAGAGTTGGCGCGCCTTGGCGGACGTGGTCGTGATCGGCAGCGAAGTCGTCTCGCCTTTCTTAAGATGATGCGCGAAAGCCGGCACGGCCAGGCCAATGCAGGCGCAAACACTGAGCATCGGGACCACAACCGACAGAGATAAAGACTTGGAGTGACGCATGCGAGAATCTCCGGAACAGAGCTGTGTGGGGAGGCCTACGACCGCAGGGTAACATCGCCGTAATCAGCCCAAGAAGTGACGAAAGGCGCTGGCCCCGAGGTGGGAAGCACGCCCGGTTGGGCTGAGTGTCAGTCGCGTGGCCATCTTTGGCCCAAACAAAAGCCCCTCGAAGAGACTACAGCTCGTCTCATAGATGGTTTTGGGAAGGGCACGACTTCAGTCGTGCCGTCGAGGGCCGCATGAATGCCGGGCTTGAGCCCCCTGAGGTGCGCAGCTCTGCTCACTGGGGCCGCATTTGTGAGACGAGTTCTAGAACGAGAACCGCGCGGAGATTTGGATATCCCGCGGTCCGCCGCCGCCCAGGAACGGATTCTGCGCGCCGACATCAGGCGTAACCGTCAGCGGGAAGAAACCTACTCCTTGACCATTTGCTGCGACTCCATTTTGGTTCCACAAAACGTTGAAGCTGGGCAGCAGGGGATTGGCGAAGTTGGGGTGATTGAACACATTGAAGAAGTCGAAGCCGAGGCGCAGGCTCATTTGCTCCGTGATGTGGGTTTCCTTGCTGAACGACAGATCGAAGTTACGATAGTGAGGGCCGTAGAACCCGTTGCGTGCGGCACTGCCGAAATGGGCGCCGCTGGTGCAGCTGCCTGCGGCAACATTCGGGTTTGTACAAGGCGCAGCAAAAGCACTGAGATTCAGAAAATTCGTGGGTGAACTCGTACCCGCAAAGGGATTGCCTATTAAGTCCGGCCTTTCGTAAAACTCTCCGCTGTTGTTGTAGTTGCTGAAATCGAGAGGCGTAAACGGCATACCGGTAGCGAGGGAAACCACACCGCTGACCTCCCAACCGCCAGTCAGCCACTTCATCGACGACGCCGATGGTAGTTTGTAGGCCCACAGCCAACTCAGCCTCTGGCGAACGTCGAAGCCGGAGTTTCCTCGCTCCCTGCCGATATTGAAGCTGTTATCCGGCTGCGCCTGGAACGGCGCGTAGTCTTGGCCATCGCTGGCCGTATCGATGGAATGGCTATAGGTGTAGTTCACAGTGGAGGTCAAGCCATGGAAATCGTGCGTGTTTAGCCGAACCTGCAGTGAGTTGTAATTTGAGATTGCCGAGGACAAGAAATCAAGCACATAGTAGTAAGGAAGCCCGGCCGCTGAAAGTGGCCGCGTTCCAGTCGTAGGATTGCCCTGGTTAAGATCGACAAAACGAAACAGCTTACGACCCGCCGACCCTACGTAGGCCACGGAGACAGCGCTCCTCGTCCCCAATTGCTGTTCTATGTTCAGATTGTAGTTCTGTACGTAAGGAGTGCGTAGGCGCTGGTCAACCGTAAAAACGTCCTGGGGACCGAAGCCCGCAGCGGGGAAGACCGGATCGGCGCACCCTGCTGGCGAACTGTTAGGTACCGGGATTTGCAGGCCGGCGCACGGTCCTAGACTCACGGTCAGGCTTGCGATCGGCGCTACGTTGTACGAAACCGGTCTCGGGCCTATATCGTTGAAGAGGGGACCCGCATTGAGAGACGTGTAGGGTATCTGCCCGGCAAAGAAGTCTTGCGAGAACGCGTCGTACGCAAATCCATACCCAGCGCGCACGACGGTTTTCCCGCTGCCAAATAGGTCATAAGCCACCCCTACTCGCGGCGAGAAGTTGTTGTAATCCTTTGGATAAAGACTGCTGGGCCCGCCACCGGTTCCGACCTGCACGAGGTTGTTCGCGGAGTTGAGAATGCTGAAAAGGTTATTCCTTTCGCCAATCACCCCGTAGTAATCCCAGCGCACACCATAGTTCACAGTGAGTTTATGGGACACCCGATAGCCATCCTGCAGATATAGCGCGAAACTGTCCTGATAAGTATGGCGCCGGGAGTTGCCTTCCGTTTGATTGCCACTACCAGTGATATTGCCAGCGATAAAATCGTCCAGCGTGTTGAAGACCAGCTTGCCGCGGCGACTCAAGTCAAAGTACTGATTGACCGACGTCCGCCGGAATTCAAAGCCAAACTTCCAGTTGTGGGCGCCGAGGTTGTAAGAGAAGTTGTTCAGATATTGCAGGTTGCTGTCGACCCGCCCGCGAGGATTGGACTTGTTGGCGCCCAAACCGGCAAAGCTGCCGACGCTGATCACGGGCAGACCGAAGTCGAGACTGGTGAAGTTGGCGTTCGCCGTATTCAAACCCACACTGGCTGGGTTAAGGCTGGAGTCCTGTGCTGAAAAAGTCTCCGCGAAGCGGTTCCATCCACCGCGAAACTCAGCGAGCAACCGCGGAGTAAAGACGTGGGTATAGGAAAGGGACACAACCTGCACGCGTGTTGGTACAACCGTATTGAACCCGGGGAGCACATTGCCGCCGACGATTGCTAACGGGGCACTTTGGGCGCTATCGCCGAAGTAGTACCGCCCGGTAAGCACGTCATTGAGGCCAATATGGTGGTCGATCTTTGTGATGAGGCTGTCGAGCCGGTTGGTGGAGGGGGCATTTATTTCTTCCAACCCGTTCGTCGCGGGTAAGGGACCCCAGGGATTCGTGTTCAAGATATTCTGGATAATCGGATTGACGACGCCACCGTTGTCGGCGATCGCCGTGGCGAGGTCTGCTTGAGTCGGAACCAGGGCCGGTGCCGGAAATCCCACGCGTTCCCGCTGCCCTTCATAAGCCAGCAAATAGAAGGTCTTGTCCTTTACGATCGGCCCTCCCACCGATCCGCCGAACTGGTTGTTGTGAAAGGCGTTCTGTGGAGCCGGATCGGCATTGAAATAGTTCCTTGCGTCCAGCGCGTTGTTGCGGAAGTATTCAAACACCGACCCATGCAGACTGTTGGTTCCCGACTTCGTCACAATGTTGACAATCGACCCCGAGTTCCTCCCATACTCCGCCTCGGTATTGTTCAGAATCGCCATCTCCTGAATCGCATCCACGGGCAGCAACGTGGCCGGAATTCCGAAGACTCCGCCCTCGTTGATGGCATTGTCGTTACGGAAGCCGTCGTTCATGTCGGTGCCGTCGAGCAGGAAGTTGTTGGAGCGGCCGCGGTTCCCATTCACCGAGAACACCCCGAAAGATCCCGGCGAGTCGTTCACGGAACTGGGATCGGCATTGGCACCCGGAATAGCGGTAAGCATCTTCATGTAGTCGCGCCCATTGACCGGCAGATCGTTGAACTCCTCCGCCCGCAGCGTCCCGCCCAGGGTGTTGCTGGTGGTCTCCACCAGCGGAATCTCGTCGGCTGACACCACGACTTGGCTGGACACCTGCCCCGGCCTCAAAGCCGCATCCACGCGGCGCTCCGAGGCCACCTCGACAACCACCCCCGAAGTCACGAAAGTCTGAAACCCCGTCTGCTTCACGGTCACCGTGTAGGTCCCGATCGGCAGTTCGCGCAGCGAATAGGCGCCGTCAGGCGCGCTTTGCGTAGACCGCTCCAGCCCATTGCCTTCGTTCTTCGCGGTCACGTTTGCCCCGGAGACAACCGCGCCGGAGGCGTCGGTGACCGTCCCCAGAATGGCTCCTCGGAATGTCTGGGCTGATGCGCTCATTGCCGCCATAACCATAAACGCCAAACACAGCGAAGCCAGAATCACACGTGCTTTCATGGGGGGCTCTCCTTCAGGTGGATGTGCCGGGGTGGTGGTGGCTCGCGGCGGACTGGCCAGACGGTTGTCGGTCATTTCGCGGAACGCGCGCAATTTCTTCTCTGTGAACAACATGCGCCGCCGTCGATGCAAAGCTTAGCGAGCAACAGTATCGAAACCAGCTCACTGCCGTCAACCCTGGAAATTGCAATCGATTGCATTGATTTTGCGAATGCGAAGGCAAGACAGCAACCTCCAGCAAAACTCGCGGCATGAACTCGAGGTCAGATAAAGCTGCGTTTTGGGTGATTGGCCGGTCCGTGGTGACCGGCGCGCTCAGAAGTTGAAGGCCAGTCCGCCGCGCACCGAGCGCGCCGACTGCACCAGATACACCGTCTGGCCATCCTGCCCGAGGACGGGCACGTAGCCCTGCGCCAGCAGGTTGCGCACATCGATGATGGCTTCCACGTGGCCGCCCATGGCCGGGATGGGCTGCCGGATAAACAGATTCAGGAAAGGCCCACTCTGCCCCGCCGAGCAGTCGAACATGTCGACGGGAGTCAGGGCCGAGCCGTTCACCCAGCGGTACGACGCGATCCAGTGCGTCCGCGCATGGGGCAGCGTTCCGCTGAACTTGGCGGCGATGGAATGACGCCGTTGCGTATTGATCAAACTCTGGGCGGTCTGCAGGGAAACATCGGGCTGGCTGAGATTCAGAACGCCGCCGTAAGCATAGTCCAGCGTGGCCGTCAGATCAGCCGCGAACTTGTGCTGCAGCACCACTCGCACACCGTTGGTATCCAGATTATTCCCCAGGTAGCTGAACGTGCCCGAGGAGATATCGGGCAGCAGGTATCCGCCCGACCCGGTGACTTCTCCGGTGCCGGTCAGGACAGCATCGCTGATCCGGTCGGAAAACACCGCCACTTGCACATTGTCCTTCTTGGTTACCCGCTGCGACAGGCTCAATTCCTGGTGATGAGCGCTCTCAACTCTGGGCGCGTATCCTTCCACACTGATCCGCGGATCCGACTCGCTCAAGTCCGCGGGCGCCGTATCGTAACCCTTTTCCGCGCGCGTGTCCGGACGCGAAGTGCTGTAGTCGTATTCCAGAACTGTGTTCGGGGAAAGATGGAAATCGGCCGAGCCATAGGGGCGGAAGGCGGTCACGTGTCCCAGAAACTGCATAGTCTGCAGTTCGCTGCCGAACTTCAGTTCTACAACATCGCCGACCGTAAAGCGGTCGCCTGCGGAAAGCGCGAGCGCCTGCAACGCGGCGTTGTGCAGGTTGGGATCGGAGGAGGCAAAGCGGCGCACGGTCAGCGCCATCGAAGGCTCCGAGCCGTTCTCCAGCTGGCGGGAATAACCCGCGCGCAGCACGCCGGATGGCGTTCCGTCGCCGTAGCCCACGTTGCCGCTGAAGGCCAGCCGTCCGGTGGCGAACATCGAGCGTTCCACGTTGAAGCCGGTGGTCATGCTCGACGACCCGCTGCCGTAGCCGCCCGCAGCCGACCCCGCCACGAACGACAGGGAGCCGCGCACATCGTGACTCTGCTTATCCGTCCCTGCCACTTCCGCCGGGGCCGGATCGGGATCGTCGAGGACCCGCAGAACGGGACGGTTGGCCACCGATCGCAGCGTCCACTTCCAGTCGTCGTCCTCGGGGGAGGAACGCATCTGCCCCACTTGCATCACGTTCAGCAGGGTGCTCAGAGTGACGTTTACGTTAATGCTGGAGCCGGGACGCAGGCCGATCTTTTCCCGCATCGCGGGCAGGAACGAGGGCGCCGTCACTTTCAGGCTGTAGAGACCGGGCAGCAGGCCGGCCGCGGTGTAGTGCCCGGCTCCGTCGGTGAAGACCAGCAGGCTCTGATCGGCGGCGCCGAGAACTTCGACGATGGCCCCCATCTGCGGCACGCCCGCGCCATCTCGCACAAATCCGGAAATGACGCCCGGGCGTTCTCCCGCCCATGCAGGCAGGGACAACCCCAGCAGGATTGCCCACATCCCTATCGACGTTCCGAAATAGCGCAGTCTCACTCCGCCCCACCCCCTGGGGGGAAAAACGCAGGGAGTTACTCTACGGCAAACATCGCCGACGGATCAACCGTCTGCTTGGAGATCTTGTCGTTCACCTTGATTTCGATCTTGTAGATGCCGGGCTGCAGGTTGGCCGCCGCGATCGACTTCTCCAGCGTCACCTGTTCGCCGACATTCCCCATCGTGTCCGTGGATTCGACTTTCTGCACCACCGACTTATTGGTGGCGACGTTCACGATGTCGTATTCGAACGTGGCGGAAGGCTTGTGCGTCTTCTCATCCACGCCGAGATTGTACACCTGCATCCAGAAATTCAGCTTCTGATCCCTGTCTTTCTTGAATACCGCCGGCTTGCTGTTGTCGGCCGCAGCCACTCGCGGCCGCACCTTCGTGGTGCCGATTACGAAGCTGCCCGTGCCGATGTCCTTGGTCGCCACCGGTTCCATGACATCCGCCACAATCAGGCTGGAGGTGGAGAGCTTGTCGTCGGAGAATTCGGGAACGATGATGCTGCGGCTCCACAGGCCCTTGCGGTCGCCGTTCACGTCCTTGATCGCGACACTCAGCTTGTAGCGGCCCGGACGCAGCGGCAGCGCTTTCCAGTACACCGAGGAGTTCTCCGCCGTCTTGGGCAGCAATTCCGCCGGAACGTCCACCTGCACCGTGTCTTCAAAGGTCTGCGCCACCTTGCCCGTCAAGGTGGTCAACCGGCCCAGAATATTTACCGTCCCGCGCTGCACCCCGTCTTTGTTGGCGAACGTGATGTCCCGGTTCTTCATCTGGATGGTCACCGGAACCAGCACCGTATCGCTCGTGACCTTTACGAAATCCGTGCGTACGTCGAAGGGCATCGGGTTCAGGATGACCTTGGAAGTGACGGTCTCCAGCAGGTCCGTGAACTTCACCGGAGGCGGCGCCTGCAACTTCGCGAACTGTTCCAGGCGATCGAATTCCTTGGTCTGCAGATCAGACGCCATGGGGCCGGCGCCCAGCCGCTCCAGGCCGCTGGCTCCGCTGAAGCGCTGCGCCTTGCTCGACATTCCCATCTGCTCGTAAAGCGTCAAGCCCGCGTTCGGCGTATAGAGCAGAGCGTCTTTCTTGGAGCGGTCCATCGTCATCTCATAGGCGCCGCACTGGCAATCGTCGACGAATTCGATGATGATTTCCTGCCCGATCCCCTCGATGTAGCGATAGCGCCAGTCCTCAAACGGGAAGGTCGAGGTCTCGCCGCCGCCTTCTTCGATCGGCCGTTCATAAGTTCCACCGGAAGGATGCGAATCGATCTCATCCGCCGGACCATACATGATGTAGATCCTGCCCCGGTCCGTCTTCCATCCTGGAATGCCGGCGGCGAAATGCTCGTTGGCGTAGGCGATGCGGCGGTAGTGTTCTTCCTTGTATTCGTTCTCTTCCGTGTCGGGCGTCGGGTCGCGCCGCTGCCAGAAAGCCTCAATAAAAGCGTCCCGCTCCTCGTCGTTCGAGAGCTGCTTGAAGGCAGCTTTCTCTTCGTCGGTGATAATCCAGACCACATCCTCGTCGAGCCACTTACGATAGGTTGGATTGATCTCTTTCTTGTACTGCTTCATTTGTTCTTTTTTTCTCTTGGGATCGAGAGGGCGCTTCAGGGGGTCGGCGGCCTGAGCGGTTGAGGTCGCCGGGGCAGCGCTGGCCGCGTCTTTGGCGGGCTGATCCGTGGAACTCTGGTCCGCTTGGGCGAGGGTCTGGACCTGGGCTTGGTCCTTAGGCTGATCTTTCGGCGGAGCCGCCTGGTCCTGGGCAACGGCGCTCGCCACGAACAAGCCTGTACAAGCCAGCAAAACTCGAATAAGAGTAGGAAACGAAGGAACCGGGAACATGAGAGGGACTCCTGCCAGCCAACCGTCGTTTTGCCCTATTCTAGGCCGTATCGTCCTGTGAAAGCAAGGTTAAGTCGTGCCCCGAGAACCAATTAACCCCGCCCTTGACCCCATCTTTGTTGGACGCGCCGGACTCCGCCCCGAGTTGCCTGCCCGGAAAATGAATCCTTGCTGGCACCCCCGCATGGGGACGCTATAATTGAGACGTCATAATTGAAGTCCCCGGGGGCTGTAGCTGTAACTCCCAGCGTAAGAGTCTCGGCCATCTTCCTGCCTGATCGGGAACTTTCTCGGCGGCAGGATCGTACTAGCTGATGTGCAGGAGTTGTGCCCGTCACTCAAGCTGGAGCAGGCAGAGGATTGGATGCGGCTCTGCTGCGTCCTCCCCAAAACTGCGCCCTGAACGGCAAGCAGCGCCCCAGACTGTGACCGGAACATGAAAGCCTGGAAAAAGATCGCAATCGGCGCCGGCGTCGTCGTGCTCCTCGCCCTCATCGTTGGTTTTACCGTTCTGCAAAGCGGCAAAAATGTGGTGACGGTGCAGACCGGCAAGGTGCAGCGGCAGGATCTGGCGAGCATCGTGAGCGCTTCGGGCGAGATCAAGCCCAAGACCTACGTGAACATCGGCGCCAACGCTTTCGGCAAGATTACCCACCTGTACGTCAAGGAGGGTGATCGCGTGAAGAAGGGGCAAATGCTGGCGCAGCTGGAGAACGTGCAATCCTCGGCCGATGTGCATGCGGAAGAAGCGGGGCTGCAGGCGGCACAGACCGACGCCATCGCCGCCGACGCCGGGCTGAAGACCTCCCGGGCTGACCTGCTGCGCGCGCAAGCCGACTATGACCGCAACAAGCTCGACTGGGATCGCGCGCAAAGTCTGTTCAAGGACGGCCTGATCTCCAAGTCCGACTTCGACAGCCGGCAGAACGCCTGGGCTACAGCCGACGCCGGTTTGACCCAGTCCAAGGCGCGTGTGGCGCAAGCCCAGGCGCAAAAAGATTCCGCCGACAAGCACGTCGTCCAGAACCAGGCCAATCTCACCCGCCTCACCGACGTGCTGCAGAAAACCAGCTACGCCGCTCCCTACGACGGCGTGGTTACCAATCTGCCGGTGCGCGAAGGCGAGTCGGTGGTTATCGGAATCCAGAACGCAATGGGCAGCACGCTGATGACTATCGCCGACATGTCGGTCATCACCGCCGAAGTCAAGGTCGACGAAACCGACATCGTGAACGTGAAACTGGGCCAGCCCGCCGACGTCACCATCGACGCCATTCCCAACAAGACGTTCCATGGCACCGTCTCCGAGATTGGCGACAACGCCATCGTCCGTTCCAGCGGCGTCTCCACTTCGCAACAGGCCACCGCCAGCGAAGAGGCCAAAGATTTCAAGGTCGTGGTCAATCTGACCGACGCGCCGCCTGACCTGCGCCCCGGCCTTTCGACCACCGCCAAGATCACCACCGCAACCCGCGGCAGCGTTCTGGCGCTTCCCATCCAGGCTCTGACTCTGCGCACCAAGGAGCAGCTTGAGCAGCAGAACAATCAGAAAGGATCGGTGCACGCGGCGCCACCCGTCGCCAGCGACCCTGCATCCAAGGCCAAGAAGGACGATGAGGTCCAGGGAGTATTCGTGATCCGCAGCAAAAAGGCAATGTTCGTGCCGGTCACGACCGGGGTTACAGGGACGACCGACATCGAAGTGTTGGATGGCTTAAAGGAAGGCGACGAGGTCATCACCGGCACGTACAAAGTTTTGCGCACGCTGCGCCCCGGCAGCAGCGTCAAGATCGACAACAGCGTCCCCAAGAAGGAAGACGAAACGTCATAACGTTGGCAGGCTGGGCGCGTCAAAAAGGGGTCAGTAGTCAGTGGGCAGTAGTCAGTGATTAGTGGGCAGTGGTCGGCAGTGAGTTGTGAAGACATGGCGCGAGCGAGGACAGTTAGTCTGGGGCCGGTTTTACTGACTACTGACCCCTGACTACTGACCACTCGCCCTGAGTAATCGGAGAAGAAGACTCGTGGCACTCGAGCCGGAGAAAAATATGGCTACCGCAGAAGTCATCAGCATGCCCACGCCCGCCGACAATGCCCCGCCCGAGTCCTGCATGATCGCGGCCCAGGATCTCTGGAAGACCTATGACATGGGCTCGGAGCAGCAGGTGCACGCCCTGCGCGGCGTCAACCTGCGCATCCGGCGCAACGAATATGTCGCCATCATGGGCCCTTCCGGCTCCGGCAAGTCGACGCTGATGAACCTGATTGGCTGCCTCGATTCGCCCACTCAGGGCAACTACTGGCTGAACGGCCAACTGGTCAGCGAACTCGACGACGACGAACTGGCTCGCATTCGCAACAAGGAAATCGGATTCGTTTTTCAGACCTTCAACCTGCTGGCCCGCGCCACCGCGCTGCACAATGTCGAGCTTCCCCTGATCTACGCCGGCATTCCCACCGAAGAGCGCATGGAGCGCGCCAAGGGCTCGCTGGCTTCAGTGGGGATGGAAGAGCGCATGACCCATAAGCCCAACGAACTCTCCGGCGGCCAGCGCCAGCGCGTGGCCATCGCCCGCGCGCTCGTCAACAAGCCCTCGATCATCCTGGCCGACGAACCCACCGGCAATCTCGATTCCCAGACCGGAGTGGAGATCATGGCGCTGTTCGACCGGCTGCATGCCGAGGGCAACACCATCATCCTGGTCACCCACGAGCACGACATCGCCGAGTACGCCCATCGCGTCATCCACATCAAGGACGGCGTCATCGCCAGCGACGAGAGCAAGAGCCAGCAGAATTGAGCTGCGACGCGGTCACGACTTCTCGGCGTCGACAAGACTCGTGACCGGCACTTCAGCGCCCCGCGCCTTCTCGGCCACCACCACCCGGTCCCGGCCCTCTCTCTTGGCGCGGTAGAGCGCCGCGTCCGCCGCTTCGAACAACTCCTGCGGATTGGCGCCATGCTGGGGAAGCACGGCCACGCCCACCGACACCGTGATCATGCCCAGCGACTGCCCCTGGTGCAGCACCGCAAGCTCGCGCAGGCGCGATCGGATGCGCTCGGCTCGGGCCTGGGTCACCTGCAAATCGGCCATGGGCAGAATGACGACAAACTCTTCCCCGCCAAAGCGGCACACGATGTCTTCCGCGCGCACGCTCTTGGTCAGAAACGCCCCCGTCTCCCGCAGCACCGTGTCGCCGGCGTCGTGGCCGTAGGTGTCGTTGAACTTCTTGAAATGGTCCAGGTCGAGCATCAGGACGCCCAGCGGCTGGTCGGCGCGGACCGCCCGCCGGATTTCGCGCTCCAGCATCTCGGTGAGGTAGCGGCGGTTGTACAAACCGGTCAGCGCATCGCGGATGGACTGCGCCCGCAAGGCTTCCCGCAGCCGGATATTGGCCACCGACAAGCCCACCTGCCCGGCAAACGTGGTCTTGAACGACAGTTCCGAGTCGGCCAGAGTCGGCTCCTCATCGCTGGCCTGAAAATGCAGAATGCCGAGCGCCTCGCCCTGCGCCAGAATCGGCACGCAGAGATATGTGTTGGTTACGCCCTCAGCGTGCGCACAAGGCGCGGTCGTGTCTCCGGCCACCACCAGATGCGGATGTCCCGTGCGCAGCGCCCAGCAGGCACTGGGCTCAAACACCGGCGTCGGGATGCGGCAATCCTGCCACTGCCCGGCGACCTCCACCAGACTTCGCGCATTGTTGAACAGCGCCACCGCTCCGCGCCGGTTGGGAAAGATCCTCGGCGCGTAGCCCAACGCCGCGGCGAACACCTCGTCTTTACTCACGCAACTTTGCAACAGCTCTCCCATCTTGGCCAGCAGCGTGGCCCGGTGCGACCGTTCCGTGAGGTCGCGCATGATTTTTTCGTTCTGTTCATCCAGCTTTCTGCGGGCGTAGTCACGCTCGATCATTTCTTCCTGCAGGCGCGTGTTAGTGTCAGCCAATTCTTCAGTGCGCTCCTGGATCTGCTGCTCGAGAATCTGCTGGTGGTGTTTCTGGTCCTCAATATCGGTTGTGGTCCCGATCCACTTCACGATTTGCCCGTGCTCGTCGCGCAGCGGATTGCCCTTCACCAGGAACCAGCGATACACCCCATCGGAGCGGCGCAAGCGATACTCGATCTCGTAGGGTCCTCCATCGCGCAGACAATGCTCCCAGCGCTCCTTGCACGCGCCCAGGTCGTCGGGGTGGAGAGCCCTGGCCCAGCCCCACTCGAGCGCCTGTTCCGGAGTCAAAGCGGTATATGCGTAAAGCTGATCGCTGATGAAGTCTACGGAGCCGTCGGGACGCGCGGTCCACAGAATCGCGGGAGCCGCCTGGGCCACGGTGTGGAAGGAGAGCTCACTCCGTCGCAGGGCTATCTTCTGCCGCATTCGCCGGCACCGCCGCCAGGCCGTGGTCAGGATCAGGGCGATCGCAGCCACTGCCGCGATAGCAACAACTTTGGACCAGGGAATGGCAAGCACGGCGGAGAGCACCAGACGGTAGTCGCAATCTTCCCGCAGCATCATCGTCCCTGACGGAGTGGCCTCACGTCATTCCCTATCGGCAGGAAGGACGGATCGCGCATATTAGAAGTCACTCAGAGAGGCGGGGTGGACCTGGCAGGGTGAGCGACAAAGTGGAATGACACAAAGTGGAGTGACAAAAGGAAAAAGGCGCAACCGAAGCCGCGCCTCTGTCCAAGAAAGTTGTGGTCAACCTACGGGGTGGCCGTGTCTCGCTTGGCCGCGGCCTGATCTGCCGGCCCGGCGATGAAGAAATTGTGGTCGTACATGCTGCGATACATCCGCCCGGCAATCTCAGCCGCCTTGGGACCGAACGTCGGTCGTCCGCCCTCCAGGAAGACGACGACGACAATCCGTCCCACGTTGGTGTTGGCGTAGGAAGCGAACCAGCCAAAGCGCGTGCCCGCGTGCGAGCAGGTTCCCGTCTTGCCCAGGATCTCTTCTTCGTTGAAATTCAGGCGCAGGCTGCGCGCTGTGCCGTACTGCACCGCGCCCGCCATGCCGTCGGAAATTTCCGGAATCAGCGGAGCGATGTCGAGCTGCCGCTTCACCCGCGGCTGAAAGTTCGCTACTTCTTCCGGAGTCGTCGGATGCTGCAGGTAATACAGGGTGCCGCCGTTGGCGATGGCTGAAACCATTGCGCCCAGCTGCAGCGGCGTCATCGAGATGCCTTCGCCGAACGAGCACATCTTGCCTACGCCACCCAGCTTCGTCGGAATCGCTTCCTCGGGATAGGTGCCCGTCTGCTCGCCCGCAATGTCGTAGCCGGCCAGCTCGCCCAGGCCGTATTCGTGGGCATAGTACGCGACTTTTTCAAATCCGAGCTCGCGGCCCAGCGCCTCGAAGTAGGCGTTGTTGGAGTGCGCCAGCGCTGTGGTCAGGTTCATGTGATAGCGGCCTCCGAGAGCGACTGGGGTGTCCTCGGAGATCAAACCCTCGTTCAGCGCGGCCAGCGCGACCGACAGCTTGATGGTCGAGCAGGGCTGCGCGCCGCTGGACAATGCCAGCTTCTGGTTGACCATGGCCAGCACGCGTCCGCTGGTCGGCTCGATGGCCACCACGGTGCCGTTCATGTTGCCCAGGGCCTCGACGGCAGCCTGACGCACGATCGGATCTTCACCCGCCGTCATATCCCCCGCTGCAACGTCGTCGGCAAACGAGCTCATAAAAAAGCGCTCGTGATAGCGGTGCCGCCGCGTTCTCACCGACACTGGCGTCACAGTGGCCCGGCGACTGCGCGCCAAGTGATGCAGGCGGTGCCGCGTGTGCTGCCCCTCGCTGATTTTCTGGGATTGCGACTTGGACTTGGCGGGCGCGTGCGTGGTGACGTGCGCAGCCCAGCTCAACCCCGCCAGCGGCAGGCACATCACAAAGGCGAGGACCAGGCGAAGTAGACTCGTTCCCTTACTCATCTGCTTGATTCCATTCCCCCAGAGCCTGAGTAGTTGTGATGCACGAGGCGTGCCAGCTGGCCGGTAACCTCGCCGATTATCTCTCAACTCTGCGATAGTATGAGACTTAGCGTGTTCGTGGCAACAGGAAAGTTTAGCTTTAAGCAACTCTCATTTTCGCTGTAACCAACGCTTCCACAACAACATAACTGCATATTACCTCGGTACCTGCGCCTTCGGTAATACATTACGCCGTTACTGGAAAGATACTTCCCACGAGTGAAAAGCTTTTCCTAGTCGCACGTCGTCGGGCGTTGAGTCGTGAATCCCAAGTCGCAACGTGTTTCACGCTTTTGCACATTGAACCGCAACTCGCTGCCCATGGTTACCGAGTCGCGAGTCCTGAGTCGCGAGTCCCGAATCGCGAGTCATTGGCCTTAGCTCGCAACTCGGGACTCAGGACTCACGACTCGCCCCTACATCACTTCGTTGCGCTTGCGCAGAAACGCCGGCACGTCGAGATCGTCGGGCTCGAAGTTGGTGACCATCGCATTGCGCACGGCGTCGAGCGAAATCACGTCGGCCGCAACGTGCTCCGCAGCCTGCATCGCCATTCCGGTTGTGTCGTTGGCGTAGACGCGTTCGTCGGTCACACTCCGCTCCATTGCCGGCTCCGAGGACATGATGCGCTGCGGCTCGGGCGGCGTTTCTCGCGCATCCGGAAAATCCATCGGATCTTCCAGCGCCGCCACGTGGCTCGACGAAAATGACGCGTGCGTCTCCTGATGCCGGCGCTTCCCGGATGGAACTTCGCGAAATCCGGTCGCGATCACCGTGATCTTCACGCCGTCTTTCATCTTCTCGTCCATAACGGCGCCGAAAATAATGTTGGCGTCTTCGTGCGCCGCGCTCTGGATGATCGAGCAGGCCTGTTGCACCTCGGCCAGCTTCAGCGACGACGATCCCGTAATGTTGATCAGAATGCCGCGCGCTCCGTCGATCGCGCCCGCTTCCAGCAGCGGCGATGCGATGGCCTTCTGTGCCGCATCAATCGTGCGCTTGGCGCCGCTCGCCGAGGCTGTGCCCATCACCGCGTAGCCCATGCCTGACATGATCGTCTTCACGTCGGCGAAGTCGCGGTTGATGATGCCGGGAATGGTGATGATGTCGGAGATCCCCTGCACCCCTTGCCGCAGGATGTCGTCGGCGATGCGAAACGATTCGAAGAAGCCGGCGTCCTCGGCCACCGCCAGCAGCTTTTCGTTGGGGATGACGATGGTCGTGTCCACCGACTCCATCAGCTCCGAGATGCCGCGGTCGGCCTGCTGCATGCGCCGTTTGCCTTCGAAGGAGAAAGGCTTGGTCACGACCGCGACCGTGAGCGCGCCCATCTCGGTGGCGAGCGACGCGATGATCGGAGCCGCGCCCGTGCCCGTGCCGCCGCCCAGACCGGTGGTGACGAACACCATGTCGGCGCCCTCGAGCGCTTCGATGATCTTGTCGGAATCCTCGAGCGCGGCTTTGCGGCCGACCTCGGGATTCGCGCCAGCGCCCAGCCCGTTGGTGAGCTTGACGCCGAGCTGCAGCTTCACCGGCGCGTGCGACATGCGCAGCGCCTGCAGGTCCGTGTTGGCGACAATGAACTCAATGCCCTCCACCCCGGCATCGATCATGCGGTTCACCGCGTTCCCGCCGCCTCCGCCCACGCCGATGACTTTGATCTTGGCGTCGTTCTTCGGCTCTTCATTGAAGCTGATGCGAATCTTTGAGTCGTTTTTCATTGTGTCCACCTAGTTTTGAAATGCAAAACCCGTCAACCACAAAGGTCACGAAGGTACACGAAGAATCCCGCTCAAGATTTCCTTCGTGCAACTTCGCGTCCTTCGTGGTTCAAGCTCTTACGCTCCCTACCCCACCAACATCGCTTTCAATTTCGATCCCCAGCGTTCTCCCTGAAGTCCGCGCGCCACGCGCGCTCGCTGGCCGTAGTTCACCATGCCCAGCACGGTCGCGAACTCCGGCTCGGACAACGTCGCCGGCATCTTGGCCAGCGGCGCCGGCCAGGAAAGCCGCACTGATCGCCGCAGCACCGATTCCGCCACGTCGAAGATTCCCGGCAGCCGCGACGCTCCTCCCGTGAGCACGATGCCGGCCAGGCAAGCCTCGAACATGCCGCTCTGCCGCAGCGTCTCGCGCATCATCTCGAACAGCTCGCGCGCCCGCGGCTCGAGAATCTCGGCCACCAGTCTCTGCGGCAGCAGCCGCGACGGCCGGTCCCCCACCGACGGCACTTCCACTTCATTTCCCTCCGGAATCAGCGTCACGATCGCGTTGCCGTAGATTTTTTTGATCTTTTCCGCCTCGGCGAGCGGCGTACACAGCCCCACCGACAGATCACTGGTGAAGTGATCGCCGCCGACCGGAATCACTCCCGTCCAGGCGACCGCGCCCTGCTGAAACACGATCATTTCGGTCGAACCCGCGCCAATATCGGCCAGGCAAACGCCCAGATCCCGCTCGTCGGCCCGCAGCACGGAGTCAGCCGCGGCCAGCGGCTCGAACACCGTGTCGTCGACGTGCACTCCGGCCTTATTCACCGCCGTAATCACATTCTGCGTGGCGCTGGTGGCCGCGGTGACCATGTGCACCCGCACCTCGAGCCGCGCCGCCATCATGCCCAGCGGATCATGCACGCCCGGCTGATCGTCGAGAATGAACTCCCGCGGCAGCAGGTGCAGAATCTCGCGATCGGCGCGCAGCGGAATGGCGCGCGCCCGGTCGACCGCCTGCTTGATCTCATCGCGGCCAATCTCCCGCGGGCGTGTGCCCAGGCTGATGCCGCCGTGGCTGTTCACTCCGCGCACGTGTCCCCCCCCGATGCCGATGATGGCGTGCTCCACCGGCGCTCCGGCAATATCCTCGGCCGCCTCGACCGCCTGCTGAATCGCCGCCACCGCTTTCTCCAGTTCCACGATCACGCCCTTGCGCGACCCCCGCGATTCGGCCACGCCATGTCCGCGATAGCGCAGGCCATGGTCGGTCGCTTCCGCCATCAGCGCGCAGGTCTTGGCGCTGCCCACATCGATTGCCGTTAGAAAATGCCCTGGCTGGTTCCCCATGTCTTATGAATTCCCTGACCTCAATGAAATTAGCCCCGTAGTCAATTTGGCCCCGTGTTCCCCTGCTGCTTCGCAATCGCCGGACTGGGTTTCTGACCTGTGCCCGACGCAGTCTTCGATCCGGAAACCGTAGCGCCGGCATCCTGCCGGCTGTCGCGGGGGCGTCCCGCCCCCGCGGCGGGCGAGGACGCCCGCCGGACAGCCGCCGGGACGGCGGCGCCACCAACCTTCTTCGCATGCACCTGCAACGCTTTCTTCCTGATCTTCGCCTTTGCCGCTGGCTTCTTCGCCGCTGCCTTCGGGTCCAGTTTCTTTTCCGACAACTCGAACACGGGCTTGGGCAGCGCCCGATCATGCGGCCCCACGCGCGTGACCAGCGCCGCAGGCTTCACTCCCGCCGCCGCGGCCGCCTTGGCCGCAGCCAGCGTCAACTGCGCCTGCTTGGGCGCGCCTTCCATGTCCGGATTGACAATGACCTGGTTGTCATAGCGCAGGTTCACCGACTCCAGCTTCTGGAACTGCTGCCGCCACTCCTGCACGTGGCTGACGTAGATCTTGTAGCGCTTCAGATAATCCGACGACCCCAGGTGCACCAGCACATCGCCCGCCGGATCGTTGACCCGCACCTTCAAATCGTCGAGTTCGGAAAGATCGACTTCGCTCAGGTCCTGCGAATAGCGCGCCCCGCCCGCGTCCAGATCGCGCACCAGCTCGGCGTAGGCCTTCATGCGCGGCGCCCGCGTCGAGAGCGGCTCGCCGGGGTTCATCCCCAGAATGACGGGGAAGGAATATTTGTGATTGTGCGACGGCGACTTGGGCAATTCCATCAGCGTGCCGCCCGCATCGATCAACTCAATGCGCGGCCCCACGCGGGCGAACGCGACGGGCGTGCGCTCGTGAATGACGACTTTCAGGCGGTTGGGCACAAAGCGCATCACGCTTGCCGATTCCACCCAGGGAATCTGTTCCAGCTGCGATTTTTGCTGCGCCAGAGGAATGAAGAAGATGTTGCGTCCGATGTCGGCGCCCATGACTTCCATGATTTGCGCCTTGGTTACGTTCTCGGATCCGATGAGTTCAATGTTGTCGCTCGAGTCCACACGAAAGCGCCAGGAACGCTCGCCGTAGCGGTACACCGCGGCGGCTGCGAGCCCAACCGCGCACAGCACCGCTGCGGCAATCGATGCCCATAGCAGCTTGTTGGCGGCTTTTTTGGGAAGCGAGCTGCGGCGCACGGAGACACGCTTTTGCGCGCGCAGGAAAGGAGACTCTTCGTCCACATCGAGATCGATCAGGCGGGCGTCATCGATCGGCTCGCGCGGCATCTCGTCGCGTGAGAGGCCGCCGCGCGAAAAACTGTCTCGCGCCTGACTTTCGCGCGAACGTTCGCCGCTGGCCGGATACAACTCTTCCTGCAAGATGGTGCCGCTCGCTTTGCGCGCCATCAATTCAGATCAGTTGTCGCCAGGGAATCGCTGAGCCTTTTCACTATAGCCGCATTTCGCAGCCCAAGGTAGACAAAAAATTGGTTCTTTTTCACAGCCGGGAACCGGGTTGGGCACGACCACGAAAGTGGGGGCCATCCCGCGCGCCATTCAAAACCGTGCTTGCAAGGGAAGATGGGTGCGATGGGGATTTAGCAACAGCTGATGCGCAGCCGGATGGCCTGCTGGGTTCTGTTGAACGTCGAAAGCCGCACGAGAAAGTCTCACGCGCTGCTCATCTTCCACTCGATTTGACCGGATGCTCTATGCCGCCGACCACGCGGAGTCCGGGACCGGGGTGGCATAACTGAGCATGGCCTGCTTCAATTGCGAATCCACTTCGTCGGCTATCGTGATCACGTCGCGGAGCACTCTGCTGAAATCCACCTTTTCGAGATTCTTTTGTAAGGTGTTAAAGATACTGACCTGTAGAATCCGCGACTCCTCTACCACCATCGCGGCGGTGTAGCCTTGTTTGCGTCGCAGATCCCCGTGTTGGCGTGCGGAAGTGGAGGCGTCGGCCTTGGCTGTTGGAGCAAGGCGTAAGCGGAAGATCAGGTCAGCGATGAGATTGGGCAGATGGCCGGTGCGGGCCTCAAAGCTCAGCGGGATACAGGTCAGCTCTTCGTCGTGCTCCACCAGTGCCATCCAGTCCTGAATCGTAGCATTCAGGTCATGCTCCAGTATGGAGGCCACGCTCACCGTAGGCAGCGGGCTGCGAGGTCCCGGGTTCACAAGCTTCTTGCGGATAGCCTCCCGAAGGACGGCAATTTGGATTGGTTTCGTAAGGACTTCGTCAGCCTGCAGGCGGATGGCGGACAAGGCCTCGTCTATCGCTGGGTAGCCGCTGAGCACTAGAGTGACGGCCCGCGGGTGGGTGTGGCGCATGGCGCTAACGACGGTAAAGCCGTCACCGGCGTGCGGCATGTGCAGGTCGGAAAGCAGTGCGTCAAAGTTCTCGGTCGCGATGTGACGGAGCGCGTCGCACACGTTCGCCACCGCGACTACTTCAAAGCCGTCCCGTTCCAGCGTTGCTCGCAGCATATCGCGGACAGCGTCGTCGTCCTCGGCCAGCAAGATTCTGGGCATACTTCAACCCCTTCCTCCGCCCTGAGAGGTGTTGCCATACTTTTCAAAGTAACCCAAAAAGAGTAGCCGGCTTCGTGAACTCTGACTGTTCAAAATTGCACACTTTTGGGTGCTTGGACCGTTAACACGATTGGTCCCTTGGCCAAGTTCCTGATGGCGTACTCGAAGGAAACCGGGGAGTGAGAAAGCAAGAAACAGTCAGACGAAAACGAAAAGGGCGCGGCTGGTTGGCCACGCCCCCGAGGAGGAAAACGCTCTCTTGCTGCTGAACAGGCGCTGCTAAACCGGACCCGCGTCCGCCATCTCAACTTGAACTGTCGGCGCCCCAACGTGAATCGCCGGAAATCTGACCTCCGGAACTCTAACTTCCGGCACCCTGATTTCGGGAATCCGGATCTCCGGGATCTGCACCGCCGGCACATGCACCCGCACCCGCGTACAAGCCGGCGTAACAACGAAGGCGGCGTTGTGCATCGCTGACGCAACTCGGCACCGGGCCGTCCGCTCCGCCAGCCGCTCTTGAACTCGCGCCCGCATCTCCTCCAGCCGCGCCAGCCGCTCCTGCTGCCGGGCCGACATCTCTTCGATCTGCGCGATGCCTTGTTCCCCGTCGGCAACCTGCTCCTGCACCCACGCCACTTGCTGCTGGCCGCCGGCCATCTTCTCCTGGACCTGCTCCTGCACCCGCGTCAAGACTACGCGCGCTGAACGCGGCGCTCCGCTGTCACGGGTTGCCAGCCGGGCTTCTTCCAGGAACTGGTCGGCGCGTCCCGTCGCCAGCGCCAGCACCGCTCGTGAGCTATGCCCAACCTGCTCGGCGATCCGATGCGCCCACTGCAATCCGCCATCGTGATAGCTCGCGTTCAATCCCGCTGCCGTCACTGCCACCGTCAACCATACCCAGGCTTGTGTCGTTTTCATCGCCTTATCCCACCTGCCAGATAGACGGGGGCCCCGAAAATCGGTTAGCAGGACATTGTTCGAGTGGGAAAGTTCGAATGGGAAAGTTAGGGGAAAACGATGATCTTGTGGTTGTGATTCGCGGCGAGCTACGTCCTCGCCTGCGGCTTAGCGTTCCCTTTCGTCGTCCGATCCGGCCTGCAGCTGGAATTGCTCGCCCAGGCTCTTGGCCAGTCCATGCAAGCCCCCGGCCAGCTTGAGCCGCCAACGTTCCACAGACTGACGAGCCAATTCCTCCATGGAGTTCTCGAAGTCCTGCAGCGCGTTCGTCGCCTGTATCCTTAGCGACTCGTGACCCGAGGCGACGATTTCTTCCTGCACAGTCCTCATCTTTCCGCTCGCCTCATCGACCTGGTTCGCCGCTGCCGCAGCGCCTCGCGCCGTCCACTCTTCGAGAATGTCGTTGCCTGCGCTCTCCATCTGGCCGCGCGCGTCCTTGACCGTATTGCTGGACATCTTACTGAGACGCTTGTCCAGGCCGGACTCCATACTGCGCACGGACTCATCCAAATTCCGGATGCGCACGTCCAGATACTCGATGTGTTCATGCAGCCGCGCCGACTCCGACGTCACCACGGACCGAAGCTGTTCCAGCTCCGCCAGCCGCGCGCTGTGCTCGGCGCTCACACTATCCTGCACGAACTGCAGCAGCTCATCGCTCAGGCGCTTGAGCGAGTTGCCGCCCTCGTGCAACTTCTCGCGAAAATCGTCCAGCCCGCGGCGCAGATGCTCGCGCGTCGTTTCGGAAAGATGCTCGGAGATATCGTGCCCGCGTTTCTCCACGACTTCCAGCTCGTGCCCGACACGCTGCAGAAAATCCTCGTAGCCTTCCCGCGTTTTCTGATCGATGGTCGCCTTGGCGGCGGCCAGCAGGTTCGTGTATTGCTGACGCGCTTCTTCCAAAGCCTTGGGCTCGATGTTCCTTTTCAACCGCGCTTCCAGCTGCTGTTCGAGCTCCGGAGGAATGCTGGACAGCGAAACCTCAAAGCGCGGAGGCCGAGCCTGCCGCTCCGCCAGTTGCTCGCGGAGCGTTTCCACTTCGGATTGGAGCGGACGCACCGATTCCGCAATCATCCGCTTCACCCGGTCTTCCAGCTGGCGCGCCGCGCGGTCGATCATGGCTTCGGTGGGCACGCTCATCGGCGCCGCCATCTGATGGGCCGGCAGAAACGTCGGCGAGGAATTCTGCGGCGGCCGGGTCTGCACGATCACCGCCGGCAACGACCAGTCTTTCGGACACTCCTTCAATCCCCAGAAATTTTCCGGCCGGTCGAGCCGCGCTCCCAGCCGCCACGCCTGATGTTCCGCCCCGATCGGCTGGCACGAAACTACATGCGCGGTGGTCTCGCGTCCTTCTCTGGTGTGAAAGCGCAGCGGCACGCCGGCGTCAAGCTTGGTCGGCGACAGCATCAGGCAGCCGTGCGCGTTGACCACCAGGGTTTCGCACACTTCGGAGAACGGACTCCCATCGAGAGTGGTGACCAGGATGGGCAATGCGGTCGGCACGCGCGAACTGCGCCGGAGCGATTGGGGGACATTTGCACTGTACATAATTGCTGTGCCTCGTCGAGCGAGGATTCGGCGGCGGCCGGTCGAGGCCGCGCCCCACGTAGGTTCTACGATAGCTCGAATGTGGTGTCAGTTAGAAAGGCCGGAAGTGTGGTAACGAGGGTGTCCGATGGTACAGGCGCGCGAAGGGGATTAGGACCTGGTCTCGCGCAAGACGGACCAGATCGCGTTAGGAGCCTTCGGTGCAGCAGGTGCGGGCGCAAAGCCCGGATCGCTCCCTGTAGCTATTTTCTCCAGCCCGAACTTTCTCCACAGCTCAACCGACAGAGCTTCATATTCCGCCTCGGACATGCTGTCCGCAACCGAGTCGTTGTCCGCGATCCTGCGCAGCTCGTCGTAGTTCATGGCTGAATAGTCGGTCATGGCAGTTCTCCGGAACAAAGCCCTCTGCCGTGGATCACTCCACCCTGTGCCATTGGTTCCTGGTTGGTTCCCTAGGAAGAGCTTGACTGCTCAACCGCGCGAGGTCAAAGGAAATGGGGCCGTGGAGGGTGACTCAAATGGTTCGAGGCATTGAGGACGTTGGAGCGCGGGCGATCAATCCACTCCGCGGCGCAGTCCGGATCGCGCCTTGCGGATCGCGGCTTCCAGCTTGGGGAAGCGTTTCACGTTGTTGGCCAGGCCATACCTCGCCACTTCGCGCAGGTGCCGCAGGCGGGACGGATTCAGCGTGACGTGCAGCGTCTGGCGGGTGCTGTTGGCAAACCATTCTTTGTAGACTTCGGCTCCCAGGCCCAGGTCTACCAGTCCCAACGAGCTCAAATCGCAGGCTTCGATCAGAATCTTCGCCAGCAGACAGTAGCCGGGCGAATTGTCCTGGCAGCGCGTGTCGAAGGTCGTCTGGTAGAGAAACCAGACGCCGTGGACTTGAAATCCGTAACTCCACGCCACCGCGCGCTCGCCGACCTTCAGCACCGTCATGGTCATGAGACCGGCGGCAGTGGATCGCCTCGCCAGGTCCTCCATGAACACGCGCCGCTCGGGCGTGGAAAGAAAGCTGGTGTGCTTGGTGGTGCGGAAGCGCGCCACGTGGGTGGCGGCAAAGACCGGCAGCATCGGCTCAATCTCGCTCCACGAGCGCAGAAACGACAGCGTGACCGGGCCTTCGCGCTCCATCATCTTGAGGCAGCGCTTGAGCTGGCGCTTGCGCGCCACCGTGGTCTTCAACTCCTGGCGCTGTTCCGCCGTGCCCAGTTTCACCTGCGAACACGCGTAAGCCGGGCGCATGTGCGCATGCAAGCCGTGCTTCTTCGCCGCAGCCCGCACCACAGCCGCGGTCGCTGAATCTGCGGGCAGATTGGCCAGCACCAGGCTGGAAATCTTCAGGCAGCGCAATTCCGCGAATACGGCCTCGACAAACTCTGCGCGCCGCTGGGGAGGACTGACGAAGTCGCAGTAGTCGGCCGTGGTCGCGGTCAGAAAGCTGACATTCCGGCCGCTGGCGTCGGTCGACAGGCAGGCCACTCCCACCAATTCGTCGCCGTCGTAGCCGAGTAGCACCAACGGCTTGCGCGAGGAATGATAGGCGGCCTGCACGGCGAGCGCCCATTCGCAAGTGAAGAAGACCTCAGGCCGCTTCATCTGCAGGACCAGATCATTCCAGCGGCGTTGCAGCGAAGATTCTTCCGGAACCTTCCGGAGCAGGACGATGCGCAGGCCAGCTTCTCCCTGGGGTCTCAAATCTGGAGCTGACTTCGTGGTGAATGACTGCAGCTGGTTTCCCGTGGCCATCGAGTTGGGTTTCTATTAGAAATCCAGCAGCCCCCTTCGGTCAAAACCTGTTTCGGTCAAGACGTGGCCGCTGGCGCAGCTTCCCGCTCCTTCAGCTTTTCCAGGATCATCGGGCCCAGCTGCGAAACGCTGCCCGCGCCCAGAGTCAGAATCATGTCGCCGTCTTTGGCCGAAGCGCTCGCAGCATTCACCGCATCGGCGAAGGAACTGGCGTATTGCACGGCTTTGCCGCTCTCGCGAACTCGCTGCGCCAGCGCTTCCCCGGTAATCCCTTCGATCGCTTTCTCGCTGGCGGCATAAATGTCGAGCACGACCAGCGAATCGGCGTCGGCGAACGCAGTGGTGAACTCCTCTATCAGATCGCGCGTGCGCGTGTAGCGATGCGGCTGAAAGATGACGTGAATTTTGTTGAACCCGCACTGCCGCGCCGCCGCCAGCGTGGCCTTGATCTCGGTGGGGTGATGTCCGTAGTCGTCGATCACGCTCACGCCGGCGACGCGCCCGCGCAACTGAAAGCGCCGGTCCACGCCGCGGAACTGATCGAGCGCCGCCCGGATCGCCTCGACCCGAATGTCCAGCCCCAGGCCCACGGCAATGGCCGCCGTCGCGTTCAGCACATTATGCGCACCCGGCACATGCAAAGTGAACTCGCCCAAGTCTTCACCCCGGTAGCGAACGTGAAACCGACTAAGAGGGTGCCCCATCCTTGTCTCCGCGTTCTTTGCGGAGACAGGGTGGGGATTTTGACTTTCCCCGGAAGTGGGGATTTTGATCCAGAAATCCGACCCACGCTTGGTCCCGTACGTTACCGTCCGCCGCTGCACCTCGGGCAAAAGCCGCCGCAGAATCGGATCATCATTGCACGCCACAATCATCCCGTAGAACGGCACGCGGTCCATGAATTCCAGAAACGTGCTCTTCACGTCGCGCATGTTGCGATAGCAATCCATATGCTCGCGGTCGATGTTGGTGACCACCGAGAGGATTGGGGTTAGCTTCAGAAAGCTGCGGTCGCTCTCATCGGCCTCCGCGACCAGATACTGCGACTTGCCCAGCCGCGCGTTCGATCCCATGGCATCGACGCGCCCGCCGACCACCACCGTAGGATCGAGCCCGCCCGCGGCCAGCACTGCCGCGACCATTGAAGTGGTCGTCGTTTTGCCATGCATGCCGGCGATAGCGATGCCGTATTTCAGCCGCATCAACTCTGCCAGCATCTCCGCGCGCTGAATCACGGGCAGGTGCAGTTCATGGGCCCTGGCCACTTCGGGATTGTCGGCGGCGATGGCGGAACTGGTCACGACGACCTCGGCTCCGGTGACGTTCTCCGCGCGATGACCCTCGAACGCGGTCGCACCGAGTCCAGCCAAGCGCTGCGTGACCGCGGAAGACTTGAGATCCGATCCCGAAACTTTGTAACCGAGATTCAGCAGCACCTCGGCAATGCCGCTCATGCCGATCCCGCCAATACCCACGAAGTGAATGTGCTGAATCTTGGCAAACATAAAGTCAACTTCTTGGCCGCGGATTTACACGGATTCACGCGGATAAAACTCGGAACTCAGAAAGAAACAACATATGAAAAAGAAGTATCCGTGAATATCCGTGCGAATCCGTGGCTAGGTTTCTTCAATCCCCGCCAGCCGCGCCGCCATCGCCGCAATATCCCGCGCGGCGTTGGGATGCGCCAGTTCACGCGCCGCCTGGCTCATCTTTTCAAGCCGCGCAGAATCTCCCAGCAGCGCCGCAATCGTCTCCGCCAGCCAGACGCCTTCCAGCTTCGACTCTTCGACCACCACCGCCGCCCCGTGCCGCGCCAGCGCCTCGGCGTTCACCCGCTGATGATCGTCGGCCGCGCGCGGAAAAGGCACAAACACCGCGGGCTTCCCCGCCGCTGCGATCTCCGCCACCGTGCTCGCGCCTGACCGGCACACCACCAGATCGGCGCGGGCAAACGCCGCGGGCATGTCCTCGATGAACTTGAACACCTCAAACGTCAGCCCGGTAGCCAGCCCCTGATACGCCGCCAGCGCGTCATTATAGTCACGCTCGCCCGTCTGATGGATGACATGGATCCCCGGCGCCTCGCGCTGCAGCACGCGCAGGCAACGGATCATCGCCTCGTTGATGGCGTGCGCCCCCTGGCTTCCGCCGAAAACCAGCACCGTAGACGTTCCCCCGCACTTGGGCGCGATATCAAAAAACGCCTGCCGCACCGGTACGCCGGTGACTTCCGCATGACGAAAATACTTCGCGGTCTCCTCAAAATGCACCGCCGCAGCCGAAACGAATCGCGCGACCACCCGATTGGCGAAGCCCGGCACCACATTCGGCTCAAGCGCCAGCGTGGGAATGTGCTTCACAATCGCCGCCAGCATCGCGGGGCCGGAAGCGTATCCGCCAACGCCGATCACCACGTCAGGCGCGAACTCGTTCAACATGCGGCTCGCGTCCCAGACGGCGCGTGGCAAATCGAACGCCGTCTTCAGACGCGTAACCACGCTGACATTCTTCAGCGCGCCCACCCGCACCAGTTGCAAGGGAAATCCCGCAGCCGGCACCAGCCGGTTCTCAATCCCGCGCGCCGTCCCGATGAACAGGCACTCCGCCCCATAACTTTGTTTGAGCTGATTGGCGATGGCCAAAGCGGGGATCACGTGCCCGCCCGTGCCCCCGCCCGCCAAGATTGCGCGCATGGTCAAGATCAGAATCTACCACGGAGATTCGAAGGCAAAAGGGAAAGGGCAAAGGCCGTGTCTCTCGCTAGGGTACGAAGAAGTGAGGTTAAGTAGCTCATTTATCAGGCCTATCGCTGGATCAATATTAATCTTGATTTATCAAGATAAGCGCGCTATGATCCTCGCATGGCACCCGCCACCAAGAAATTCACTCCCGAGATCGACGCCAAGCTCTACGACGAGTTCGTCGACGCAGCCGAGCGCAACGGGCAAACCAAGCGCCACGTGCTGGAGCAGGCTCTGCGCTTCTATCTGCACAATGTCGTGCCGTCGCAGCATCTGGTGCGGCGCGAGGTGATGGACGCCTTCGAGGAATCGGTCGCGCGCAATCGCGAGTTGCTGCAACGCCTGGCGAAATAGATGCGCGTCTATCTGACGGTAGCCGAAGTCTACCGCATGCAGCATCGGCTCATCGACCTGTTCGGAGGGCTGCACGGTGTCCGCGATGCAGGCGCGGTCGAGGCCGCAGTCTTTCGCCCCCAGACGGGTTATTACGACTCTGTGGAAGAAGAAGCCGCTGCGCTCATGGAGTCGTTGGGCATGAATCACGGCTTCCTCGACGGCAACAAACGGATCGCGTTCACAGCGGCGGACGTCTTTCTGAGGCAAAACGGTTTCTGCCTCGACGTTTCCGCGGACGAGGGACACCGGTTCATTGAAGGCTCTCTGGAGCGTCGGGAATTTCGCTTTGCCAGGATCCTGGACTGGATCCGGGAGCACCTCCAGCGAGTAGGCTGAGTCCAATCGCAAATCGGAAATCGGTTTTTAACGCTTCCCCGCAAACTTCGCCGGCAGCGGGTTGTCCGCCCGCTCCGAGTCCCAGAAGATCGACACTACCCACCAGCGTTTGCCGTCGTTCAGCACCTGAATGGAATTGATGCCGCGCTCGAACGGCTTCCCCTCCGGAGCGTGCCGCGACTCGTAGCTGCTGAAAACCTGCGTCATGTTCCCGTAGCTTTGCGGGTGGTTCACGATCGCATGCTCGTAGAACGCTTCCTTGGAGAAAACTTCGCCCGCGTCACGGATAAACTCGTCGACGCCCCACGAAATCACAAAGCCCGCTCCATCCGGCCCTTTGCCCACCTCGGTGAATCGCGCCTGCGGCAGGCAGAGCGAGCGGAAGCGGTTCCAGTCCCGCGGCCCGGCCGGGCCGGAAATCACGTCGTAGATCGCGCGCAGGATCGCCTCCAGCGATTTGACGTCATCCGCCTTCGCAGCCGGAACCTTGGCCGCCAGATCCGCAGCGGAGAACATCGGCACCGTAGGCGGCAGCTGTGGCGGGGCAGGCTCGGCCTTCTGCGCGACGGCCGCGACCGCGCAGCCAGCCGCGATCGTGGCGAGCAAGGCAGCCCATTTCCTCAGACGCTTCTTCACGTCACCCCTCCCGCACGCCCCGCGGAGATTGAGTCGCTTGACCCACCGAGATGCAACTCCCAGGTTCCCAATTGATTCAATGATTCAATGATTCACTGACTCAATGATTCAATGCCTCGCTTCACTCCGTCTGCTTGGTGATATTCAGCAGCACGCCCACGCACGCCAGGGTCACGAACAGCGACGACCCTCCGTACGACACCAGCGGCAGCGGAATCCCCTTGGTCGGCATCATGCCCAGCACCACGCTGATGTTGATGAACGCCTGCAGCACCACCATGCTGGTGATGCCCACGGCCAGGTAGCGCCCGAATAAATCCTCCGTGCGCCACGAGGTCCGCATGCCGCGCCAGAGAAAAATCGCGAACAGCGTGACCACGCACATCGCGCCGACCAGGCCTAACTCCTCGGCGGTCACGGCAAAAATGAAATCAGTATGCGGCTCGGGCAGGTAAAACAATTTCTGCTTGCCCTCCATCAGCCCCGTGCCGGTCACGCCGCCCGTGCCCACGGCGATCAGCGACTGAATAATGTGGAACCCGGCCTTCTGCCGGTCGGCGTAGGGATTCAAAAACGCCAGAATGCGGTCACGGCGGAAGGCCACGTGGAAGATCAGGAAATACAGGGGAGCCAGCGACGCGGCGAAGGCATAGCCGAAGTATCGCAGGCGCATGCCTGCCACATAGAAGACGCAAGCCGCAATTCCCGCGCAGGCGATCGCCGTGCCCAGGTCGGGCTGCAGCACAATCAACCCCAGAAACACCAGCACCGGCGCGGCCGCGGGCACAAGCGTGTTGCGCACGTCGTCAATCGTCCTGGCGCGGCTGGCGAGGAAGTACGCGAGAAACAGGATCATCACCGGCTTGGCCAGTTCCGAGGGCTGAAAGGAAAATCCTCCGGCATGAATCCAGCGATGCGTATGGTGCGAGCGGTCGAGGAAGAAAACCGAAATCAGCAGCAGCGTGGTCAGGCCCATCAGCGAGAACACCAGCGCCGGATGCCGATACCGCCGGTAGTCCACACGCATGGTCACGACCATCGCGGCCAGCCCGGCCACGGCCCAGATCAGTTGCTTCGACAAAAACGCGTAGGGAGAGCCGAAGCGCTCCCGCGCCATCACCGCCGACGCCGAAAACACCATCACCAGCCCCACAAACACCAGCAGCATGGTCACGGTAAACAGCCAGCGATCGACACTCACCCGCTTCGCCATGGGAAGTTCATTTCACCACGGTGGCGATCAGACAAGGAGCAAGAATTGTTGATTGTTGAATTTTGATTGTTGATTGTTTTGGTACGGGGGGCAGGAGATTCATCACCACGGAGTCACAGAGGCACGGAGAAACCAGAATCGGGCAATCTCGGCAGCAACATCGCGCCGTCGAACATCGAAGAGCGAGGATCCCAGGTGGAGCTACCGGACTCCAGCCGCGGAGCGGCGGTATATGTTAGCCCAGGACGTAAGTCCTGGCTCAGGCTGGAAAAATGGAACCGAGTGCCGTCAGGCACGGCACAAGCCGGGCCGTGTGGGCAAACCTACCCCAATCCCCGCACAATCTCCTTGAACGCCTTCCCCCGGTGCTCGTAGTTCTTGAACTGATCGAAACTCGCGCACGCCGGCGCCAGCAACACGACATCGCCCGAAACTGCAGCCGAGTGCGCTTTGCGCACGGCGTTTTCCAGCGTCTCGGCGTGGACGATTTCGCTCTTCGGGAAAACAATCTGCGACTCGATCTTCGCCGCCGCTGCGCCGATGGTATACACGCGCTTCACCCGCTGCCGGAGCAAGTCGTTGAGCACCGAATAGTCGCTGCCCTTGTCCTTGCCGCCGAGAATCAAATGAATGTTCGCGGGAAACGACTCCAGCGCCTTGATGGTCGCGTCCACGTTCGTGGCCTTCGAGTCGTTGTAGTAATCCACGCCGTGGACGGTCGCCACAAACTCCAGCCGGTGCTCGACCGCCTTGAAGTCTCGCACGGCCAGCCGAATCTTGTCCGGCGCGCATCCCATCAGCGCGCCCGCGCACACCGCAGCCAGCACGTTCTCCAGGTTGTGCGCGCCCTTCAGAGGGATTTCGGAAACCAGCAGAATTTCCTTTTGGCCAGCCGCGTCGCGAAATAAGATGTTCCCGTCGCGCACCCACGCGCCCTGCTCAACTTCCTTCTGCCGGCTGAACCAGAAGACTTGCGCCTTCGTGCGCGCGGCCATACTTACGCACGTCGGATCGTCAGCGTTCAAGACCGCAAAGTCGTTTGCCTGCTGGTTTTCGAAGATGCGCGCCTTGGCATTCACGTAGATGTCAAACGTGCGATGCCGGTCGAGATGATCCGGCGTAACATTCAGCACGACGGCAACTTTCGGACGAAACGTCTGAATGGTCTCGAGCTGAAAGCTGGAAATCTCGAGCACGATGACCGTCTCAGGCTTGGCCCGCTCGGCCAGCGAAATGGCCGGCGTGCCGATATTGCCACCGACCAGCGCAGGAAAGCCGGCCGCGGCCATGATCTCGCCCGCAAGCGTGGTAGTCGTCGTCTTGCCGTTCGATCCCGTAATTGCCACAATCGGCCCCGGCAAAAACTGCGCTGCCAGCTCGATCTCTCCGATCACACTCCCGCCCAGCGCCCGCGCCTGGACCAGCGGCGGCGCGTCCACCGGAACGCCGGGGCTGACCACGATCAGATCCTGACCGCGAAACGTGCGGTCGCCATGTCCGCCGGTCTCGACCGTGATGCCGTGATCGAGCAGCACCGGAATCTCATTGCGTAGCTCATCGCCGCTCTTAGTGTCGGAAACGGTGACCCGCGCCCCATGCGCCTTCAGAAACAACGCCGAGGCCACGCCGGATTTCCCCAGCCCGACCACGAGCACGCGTTTGTCGTTCAGTTCCATAAACTTCGTTGGCCACGGATCAACACGGATTCACACGGATCAGCATCAGAAACATTCAAAGGACTTATCCGTGAATATCCGTGCAAATCCGTGGCCCAAAAGCCTCACCGCAGTTTCAGCGTGGTCAGCGCGAACAGCGCGAACACCAGTGAGGCGATCCAGAAACGCACGATGATCTTCGACTCCGACCAGCCCACCAACTCGAAATGATGGTGAATGGGTGCCATCTTGAAGATGCGCTTCTTGCGCAGCTTGTACGAGCCGACCTGCAGAATCACCGACAGCGCCTCGATCACGAACACACCGCCAATGAACGGAAGCAGCAGTTCCTGCTTGATGATTACCGCGACGGTCCCGATCGCCCCGCCCAGGGCCAGCGATCCCACATCGCCCATGAACACTTCGGCGGGATGCGCGTTGTACCAGAGAAACCCGATGGCCGATCCGACCATCGCTCCGCAGAAGATGGTCAACTCCGCCACCTGCGGCATGCGCTGCAACTCCAGGTAAGTCGCAAACGTCGCGTGCCCGCTGACGTAAGTGAGCACGGCCAGAGCGCCGGCCGCGATCACCGTGCATCCGATCGCAAGGCCGTCGAGGCCGTCCGTCAGATTCACCGCGTTGCTTGAGCCCACGATGACCAGGGTGACAAACGCCATGAACGGCAAGAACGCCAGCGGCCACCAATGCGGCGAGTGCTCCAGCGTCTGCACCACCAGGTCGGGATGAAACTGCTTGAAGAAAGGCACAATCAGCCGCGTGGAATACAAGTTGTAGCTCTGCATGGCAATGAGCAGCGAACCCACGACGATGGCGGTGGCGACCTGCAGCCCCAGCTTGGCGCGGCTGGTCAGGCCCAGGTTGCGGCGATGCGTCACCTTGGTGTAGTCGTCGGTGAATCCGATGGCAGCGAACGCGCAGGTCGAGAACACGGCGATCCACACGAAGCGGTTGCTCAGGTCCGCCCACAGCAGCGTGGGCACGATGATCGCAATCACGATCAGCAAGCCGCCCATGGTGGGCGTGCCCGCTTTTTTCTGATGAGCCTTCGGCCCTTCCTCGCGAATGTATTGCCCGATCTGAAATTCGCGCAGGCGGCCGATGACCATCGGCCCCACGATCAGCGCGGTGAACAGAGCGGTCAGGCTGGCAAACGCGGTGCGGAAAGTGACGTAGCGAAAAATGCGGAACGGCGGAACCGAGTGCTGCAGCTTGATGAACAACAGCCAGTAGAGCAATCCGCCTCCGCTACAGCTGTCAGCTTTCAGCCGTCAGCTTTCAGGAAAAGAATTGTTGAATTTTGATTGTTGATTGTTGAATAAAACTCCGAGAGTGCACATCCTCAAGGGTTTTCATTCAACCATCAACAATCAAAAATCAACAATCAACAATTTCTTCTCGCCTTCCAAACCTCCAGCGCCTTCTCCAGCTTCACGCCGCGCGAAGCTTTCAGCAGGATCACATCGCCGTCGCGCGCTTCGCGCGCCAGCCATTCGCCGGCTTCTTCGGGAGTGGCCACGAACTCGGCTTGCGCGCCTGCCTTCGCCGCTGCGTCCACCATCGCTTGCGCCGGCCCTTGCACGCCCAGCAGCACATCGATACCGCTGGCCGCAATATGCTCCCCGCTCCGGCGATGCAGTTCTTCCCCGCTCGGCCCCAGTTCCAGCATCGCTCCGGCGACCACAATGCGCCGCTTGGCCGGCATCCCCGCCAGCGCGTTCACCATCGCCTCCAGTGCTTTTGGATTGCAATTGTAGCAATCGTTGATCACCGTGATGTTACCCACTTGAAGAACCTGCCCGCGCTTATCGGCGGGCGCGAGGGTGGCGAGCGCGGCCACGGCGTCGGAGAGCTTCATTCCCCGAGCCAGTCCGACCGCAACCGCCGCCAGCGCGTTCTGCACATTATGTTCTCCGACCAGGGGCAGACCCGCACGCTCGCGGCCGCCCGCGACGACGACGTCGAACTCGGAGCCCTCCGCGCCCCTGGCCTGAATGTTCTCGGCGCGCACATCCGCCGTCGCAGCAACGCCGTAGCGAATCACTTTTCCCTGGAAGTCGCGCCCGAATTGCGAGACATATTCGTCGTCGGCGTTGAGCACCGCCGTTCCGCTCGCCGGCAGCGCTTCGATCAGCTCATATTTCGCTCGCGCAATGCCGGCAATCGACTCGAAAAACTCCAGATGTACGGGCGCGACGTTGGTCACCACGCCGATCTCCGGCTGCGCGATCCTGGCCAGCGCTCGAATCTCTCCCGCATGCGACATGCCCATTTCGATCACCGCCACATCGTGCTCGGGTTCCAGCTTGAGCAGCATCAGGGGCAGGCCAAAATGATTGTTGAAGTTGCCCTCGGATTTCAGCATGCGCCAGCGCGCGGCCAGCACATGGGCGATAGCTTCCTTCGTGGTCGTCTTGCCCATCGACCCGGTGACGCCCACCACTGGCTTGCCCCACACCTTGCGCACCGCCGTGGCCAGCGTCTGCAGCGCGACCAGCGTGTCATCCACCTGCAGCGTGCGTTCGGTCCACGAATAGCGATGCCATTGATCCTGGCGCACGACTGCCGCAACCGCTCCTCGTTCCAGTGCCGCGCTGACGTAGTCATGCCCATCCAACCGCTCGCCTTTCACCGCAAAGAAAAGCTCGCCCGCTCGGATGCTGCGCGAGTCGATGGAGTATCCCTGCGCGATTTCGTGGCCGGGAAAGTCGCCGGCGGCAGCCAGGAACTCCGCGATTTTTGCCAGCGTCAGCTTCATGTCACGAAAAGATCATTGTTGAATGTTGATTGTTGATTGTTGAATAAAATACCGGGTGCCCCATTTCTCGCGCGTCCTTTGCGCGAGAAGTGGGGATTTCGAATTTCAATTGTTGATTGCTGAATGAAAACCGTTAACGGCATGCGCTCTTGAAGTTTCATTCAACAATCAACAATCAACAATTCCCTCCCGCCGCCGTGCATTCAAATCCCGCCGCCCGCAGCGCCTCCTGCGCCACCTCGACATCGTCAAACGGGACCGATCCCTCCCGCGTTACCTGCACCTTCTCGTGTCCCTTGCCCGCAATCAGCACAATGTCTCCCGGCCGCGCCTCGGCGACGGCGAGCGCGATCGCCTTGCGCCGGTCTGGTTCAACGCTGTACTTCGCGCCCGATTTCTGCAGCCCCACCAGCGCGTCGTTGATGATCGCCCGTGGATCCTCGCTGCGTGGATTGTCCGAGGTCAGCACCACGAAATCGCTGCCTCGCCCCGCCGCCTCGCCCATCAGCGGACGCTTGGCGCGGTCGCGATCGCCCCCGCAGCCGAAAACGGTCAGCACCCTGCCCTTTGCGCCAGCCCCGGTTCCCGCGCGCGACACGAACTCCCGCGCCAGCGCCGTCAGATTGCGCAGCGCATCGTCGGTGTGCGCGTAGTCCACGACCATCGTGAACGGCTGCCCGCAATCGACGCGCTGAAATCTTCCCGGCACGTGGGTCAGCGACCCGACGCCGCGCGCAATCGCCCCCGACTCGCATCCGCGCGCGAAGCACGCCGCGGCTGCCGCCAGAATGTTGTAAACGTTCACCCGCCCGATCAGCGGCGAGAACAGCGGAATCTTCCCCTCCGGCGTGATCAGGTCGAAGCGCGTTCCGCGCGGCGCGATGTCCACATTCTCCACGTGAAATTCGCCGCGCTGCAATCCATAGGTCAGCACCACCGAGTTGTGTTTCCGGCTGAACTCCGCCAGCTTCGCGCCATATTCGTCGTCGAGATTCGTCACCGCCGCGCGGGGCGCATCTGTCCCGCAGCCCGCGAACAGCACCTGCTTGGCCGCGAAATATTCTTCCATCGTCCGGTGATAGTCGAGATGATCGCGCGTCAGATTGGTGAACACGGCCACGTCAAAGGGCACACCGTAGACACGCTCCTGGGCCAGCGCATGCGAAGAAACTTCCATGACCGCGTCGCTCACGCTCTGCGCGACCGCTTCGCTCAACAGCCGCGCCAGTTCCAGCGCCTCGGGCGTGGTGTGCGGCGCCGGATAGACGCGTCCCGCCACGTGATATTCGATCGTCCCGATCAGCGCGCTCTTTCGCCCGGCCGCCCCCAGAATTGATTCCACCAGAAACGCCGTCGTGCTCTTCCCATTTGTTCCGGTGATGCCCGTAATCGCAATCCGCTCCGCCGGGCGTTTGTAGAAATTCTCACTCACCCGCGCCAATGCCCGTCGCCCATTCGGCACCACCGCCCACGCTACTCCTTCGCGCAGCGTCTCGCCCGCCGAGTCGGTGACCACCGCCACCGCTCCCGCCCGAATCGCCTGATCGATGAAGCGATTCCCGTCAGACGTCTCCCCGCGCATGGCCACGAACAGGCATCCGGGCCTGACCCGCCGCGAGTCGTATTCCACACTCGTGACCTCGGCGTTCCCGCTTTGCGAAAGGAACTCCACCCCATCCAGCAGATGTTGGAAGGTCATTGGTGGAGATTATAAGCGGGGGTCGGGGACCAGAGGACAGGGGCTAGAGTCCAGGGACTAGAGTAGGCCGCGATTACTCTCCACATCGGACAATGCCTCCCCTAGCTACCAGTAGCTACCAGTCCCTGCATTACTAACCCCTAGCCCCTAGCCTCCAGTCCCTAGCTATTACCTCGGTCACGTTCCCGCCCCTGCCAGCCCGCGCTACATTAGGCCCATGAGTTCGGGAACCACTCATATCAAGTATCGCTGCGCGCAATGCGAGCAGTTGGAAGACCTCTGCCAGTGTGAAAAGTATTGTGTGCTGTGCCAGGCCATCACCGACATTCGCATCTGCCAGGACGGACTCATGTACTGCGAGCCCTGCCGCGACGCCTGCGACTACAAAACCTCGTCCGACTAGCGGTAGTCTGCTGATTTCATACAAAGGGCACGAAGAAGGTCAGCTACACTTTTGCCTTCGCGCAACTTCGTGTTTTCGTGGTTTGTCGATTTCAGGAAACTACACGACGAGCGCGGCCCTCGCATCTCCCGCAACGTCCTGTTATCCTGAAAATGTAGCTCCCGCTCCTGAGATCCCGTGTGATCCCGGCCCTTGGCAAGCAACGGATGTTTGAGGGAAAATAAAACGCTTTTGCCCTGATCCCTTTGCATCGCCCTTTCTTGAGGAGATTTCATGGCCACCACGATGCACGTCAGCGACGTAGCCGAGTTGCTGAGCGAAGGCAGAACGCACTTCAATCTCCATCCCGGGGCGCTGGTGGAGCACTCCATCCGCCGCCATGAGGCGAAGCTGGCGGCCAACGGCGCCATCGTGGGCTACACCAACCGCACCGGGCGCTCCCCCAAAGACAAGTTCATCGTCAAAGATGCCACGACCGCAAACACCGTGGCCTGGGGCGCCGTGAACGCCGCCATCGAGCCGGAGAAGTTCGACGCCCTCTATGCCCGCGTCATGGAGCACCTGCGCGGCCGCGAACTGTTCGTGCAGGATCTTTTCTGCGGCGCCGATCCTGCCTACCGCCTGCCCGTGCGCATCATCAACGAGTACGCCTGGCACAACCTGTTCGTGCGCCAGCTTTTCCTGCGTCCCACCGAGGCCGAACTCAAGACGCACCATCCCGAGTTCACCGTGATTTCCGCTCCCGAGTTCAAGGCCGATCCCAAACGCGACGGCGTGAACTCTGAAGTCTTCATCCTGGTCAACTTCACCCGGCGCACCGTGCTGATCGGCGGCACATCGTACGCCGGCGAAATGAAGAAATCGATCTTCGGCGTAATGAACTACATTCTGCCGCAGCGCAACGTCTTCCCCATGCACTGCTCGGCCAACGTCGGCCGCAACGGCGTGACCGCGCTGTTCTTCGGCCTTTCCGGCACCGGCAAGACCACGCTCTCGGCCGATCCCTCGCGCGACCTGATCGGCGACGACGAGCATGGCTGGAGCGCCGACGGCATCTTCAACTTCGAAGGCGGATGCTATGCCAAGTGCATCAAGCTCTCGAAGAAAAACGAACCGCAGATCTGGAACGCCCTGCGCTTCGGCTGCGTGCTCGAAAACGTTACGCTCGATCCCCACACCCGCATTCCCGACTACAACGACGATTCAAAGACGGAGAACACGCGCGCCGCCTATCCCGTCGATTTCATCGACAACGCCGTCATCCCCGGAGTTGGCGGACATCCTAAAAACGTCGTCTTCCTCACCGCCGACGCCTTCGGCGTGCTCCCTCCGATTTCGCGCCTCACCCCGGAGCAGGCCATGTATCACTTCTTCTCCGGCTACACGGCGAAAGTCGCCGGAACCGAGGCCGGCGTGAAAGAGCCGTCCGCGACCTTCTCGACCTGCTTCGGATCGCCCTTCCTGCCCCTGCGGCCCAAGGTCTACGCCGAAATGCTCGGCCGCCGCCTGCGCGAGCACAGCGCGCAATGCTGGCTGGTCAACACCGGATGGCAGGGCGGGCCCTACGGCGTGGGCAAGCGCATGGACATCCCCTTCACCCGCGCCATGGTCGACGCCGCGGTCGAGGGCGAACTGACCAGAGAAGAATTCGAGATTGAGCCCACCTTCGGCTTCAGCATTCCCCGCTCTTGCCCCGGCGTGCCACCGCAGGTGCTGAACCCGCGCAACGCCTGGCCTGACAAGGCCGCCTACGACCAAGCCGCCGAAGACCTGCGCCTCCGCTTCGCCAGGAATTTCGAAAACTTCGACGCGCCCCCCGAGGTCAAGGCCGCAGGACCGAAAGCGCAGAGATAGAGATAGAGCACGACTGGCTCTCCCTCCGAGCCACTCGATCTCCCCGCCGATCGCCTGCATCACACTCCCGGCGTGCTAGACTTCCGCCACTTGTCGATTTCCTCGGGGGGACCTATGTGGGAAGAAGACCACCCGGCCGGCCCATCCAATCCTGATGCGGAAACCCAGCTCGAAAGCCGCGCTGCCGGCTCGTCCAACTCCGGCGCCGACGCCACCCTCGACAGCTCTGCCGCCTTCGGCATCTCGCCGCTCGACGGCACCACTGCCAGAGAACCACAATCCATCGGTCCGTACCGACTGCTCCGCCGCCTCGGCGAGGGCGGCATGGGACAAGTCTGGCTCGCCGAACAGACTGCTCCCGTGCACCGCAACGTCGCCCTCAAGCTGATCAAGGTTGGCGCCTGCGACGCCGAAGTTCTCCAACGCTTCCGCTCCGAGCGCCAGTCGCTGGCCATGATGGAGCATCCCGCTATCGCCAAGGTTTTCGACGCCGGCGCCGCGCCCGACGGCCAGCCCTACTTCGTCATGGAGTACGTCCCCGGCGTTCTCATCACGCACTACTGCGACCAGAAACGCCTCAGCATCCGGCAGCGTCTCGAACTGTTCATCAAAGTCTGCGAGGGAGTGCAGCACGCGCACCAGAAGGCAATCATTCATCGCGACCTGAAGCCGGCCAACATTCTGGTCACCGAAGTCGACGGCCAGCCCATGCCCCGCATCATTGATTTCGGCCTGGCCAAAGCCACCGGCCCCGAGATCGGCGACGAAACCATGATGACCCGCGCCGGCGGTTTCCTGGGCACGCCCGGCTACATGAGCCCCGAGCAGGCCGAATCGAAAGGGGATGTCGACACGCGCACCGACGTGTACTCGCTCGGCGTCGTGCTCTATGTCCTGCTGACCGGCGACCAGCCCTTCGACGTCAGCCAGTGGAAAAAGCAGCCCTTTTACGAAGTGCTGCGCCAGTTGCGCGAAGTCGACCCGCCGCCGCCCAGCGCGAAGGTTCACGCCACGGCGGAGAAGGAAGCGAAGCGCAAGCCGGAGTCATCCTCGGCCTCCAGCGCCGAACTGCGCGGAGTCCCCTTCCGGCAGCTGGAAAGCCTGCTGCATGGCGATCTGGACTGGATCACCATGAAGGCGATCGAGAAAGACCGCGCGCGCCGCTACGGCACACCGATGGAGCTGGCGGCCGATGTCGGCCGCTACCTGCACAACGAGCCGGTCGTCGCCCGCCCCGCGAGCACGGCGTACCGCCTGCAAAAATACGTTCGCCGCCACCGCGTGGGCGTGGCCGTGGCCGCAGGGCTGGTTCTGCTGCTGGCCGGGTTCGCGGCCATGCAGGCGGTGCAACTGCGCCGCACCACGCGCGAGCGCGACCGCGCCGCCCGCATCACCGATTTCATGACCAGCATGTTCAAGGTCGCCGACCCCAGTGAAGCCCGCGGCAACAGCATCACCGCGCGCGAGATTCTGGACAAGGCTTCCAGCGACATCAACACCGGACTGAGCAAAGATCCCGAGCTGCAGGCGCAGCTCATGTACACCATGGGCGATGTCTATTCCAGCCTCGGCCTCGACTCCCGCGCCGAGTCCCTGTTCCGCAGTTCGCTCGACATCGACGGCCGGGTGCTCGGTTCCGGCAATCGTGATACGCTCCGCGCCGCCGCCAGCCTGGCACAAAGCCTCCGCTATCAGGGGCATTATCCCGAGGCCGAAGCGTTGATTCGGCCAACCCTCGACGCGCAACGCCGTCTCTTCGGGCCCAGGGACCCGGATACGCTCCGCTCCATCAACAGCCTGGCCAATACCCTCGACCTGCAAAGCAAGCACGCGGAGGCGGACAAGCTTTTGAGCGACCTGCTGGTCGTTGAACGCCAGGTGTTCGGACCGGAACACCCCGACACCATGAAAACCATGCGCAATCTCAGCATCGTGTTCCGCGAGGAGGGCCACTTCGCCGATGCCGAGAAAGTGCAGCGGGAAACGCTCGCCATCGAGCAGCGCCTGGTCGGCCCCGATTCCGGGGACACCTTGAGCATCATGGTCAGCCTGGGAAACACCCTCCTCGCGGAGGGCCACTATGCCGATGCCGAAAAGATCAGCCGCGAAGTCTTCGCCATTCGCAGCCGGGTGCTTGGTCCCGAGCATCCCGAGAGCCTGGTCTCCAAGTACAACCTGGCCCTGGTGCTCTTGCGTGAGGGACGTTTTGCGGAGTCGGAAAAGCTGGCTCGCGAAGCTCTGGCCAGCCGGCAGCGGGCTCTCGGCCCCGAGCATCCCGATACCCTCATGAGCATGGACCAGCTGGGAGAAATTCTGTCGGCAGAAGGGCGAGTCTCCGAGGTGACTGCGCTGATGCGCGAGGTGGTCGCGCTCAAGACCAAGGTCTTGGGCGTGGAGCACTTCAGCACGCTGATCTCGATGAACAACCTGGCGGAGGCGCTGTTCGCCGACGGGCGCTTGGCCGAGGCGGAGCAGGAGCATCGCGAGACCCTCGAGATCCGGCGGCGTCTGCTCGGACCCGAGCATCCCGATACTTTGTACTCCATGGCGGGACTGGCCGGGACTCTTTCGCACGAAGGCCGCTACCCGGAAGCGGAGCAGTTGCTGCAGCAGGCGTTGCAGATTCAGGTGCGCACTCTGGGCGCGGATTCGCCCGACGCCGCCCGCACGACCTACGGCCTGGCCTCCATCGCGGCACGGACGGGAAAGCGGGATCAGGCGTTGAGTCTGCTAAGCCAGGCCATCGATCACGGGCTGAGCCCCGACGCCGATCTGAGTGTGGCTACGGATGCCGATCTCAAATCGCTGCACGGCGATCCCCGCTTTGACAAGATCGTCGCCGATGCCAAACAACGCTCCGCCCCGCAGCAACCAAATTGAAGGCAGAAATCGGCCCGGCGCACCACCATCCCGATGTCTGCACCAATATTGGTGCAATAAGCCGCAAATTGCCCGTTTTCAGCCCTTTGGTCGCCTGGACCCCTGTGCAGGAAATTCATCCTAAACCATTGAAATTAAGGCACTTAGTTTCACGAGTTAAATCGATTTAGCTGTCCGCCAGAGCGCGGCCGAAGCCTGCCCCACCCGCAGTCCATCCGCACTGCGCAAACCCCGCCGCTCGCCCTGGAATCGCCGGGCGGGTCATTCCTCGCACCGATCAGCCTCGCCATGATCAGATCGAGATTCGATCGCTTCCGCCACAAAACTCCGACCGTGAACTTTGACCGCCGGCCCTGACGTCTGTAATCTCCTATACGTTTCAATAGCCACATGGCGTCATCACTCTCACGACATCCCTGCGAGGTCACCGTGCGCAAACACTTATTCGTGCTCTTTCTGCTCCTGGCCACTCTGCTTCTGGTCACTCCGTCGATCGCACAAACCGATGCCGCTTCCTTTGCCGCGTCGCTGGTCCGATACGATGTCCATCCCAACATCGTGTATCACACGGCCGACAACTACGAAGATCGTCTTGACGTCTACACGCCGGCGGATGCGTCGCCGCCCACGCCCGTCGTCGTGCTCATCCACGGCGGCGGATGGATCGAGGGCGTGAAGGAAAGCCGCGTGCTCGACGTCGTGCCTTTTCTGCAGATGGGCTTTGCCGCGGTGAACGTCGAATATCGCTTGGGGCGGGTGGCGCGAGCTCCGGCCGCGGTGGAAGACTGCCGCTGTGCTCTGCACTGGGTCTTCGCCAACGCCAAGAAATATAACTTCGACCCGCAGCGCGTCGTGGTGGAGGGAGGATCGGCAGGGGGACACCTTGCGCTGATTACCGGCATGCTAACGCCCGCCGCGGGATTCGATCGCGAGTGCCGCACGCCTGACGATGATGTCTGGCGGTCGAACCCGGGCACGGACAAAGATCCGCGGGTCGCGGCCATCGTGAACTGGTACGGCATCGCCGACGTGCCCGACGAACTTCATGGACCCAACGCCAAGGGGTACACGGTCGTGTGGCTCGGCGACCAGCCCGACGCCGACAGCATCGCCAAACGCGTCTCGCCCATGAGCTACGTGAACGCCAACGTTCCGCCCATCATCACCATCCACGGCGACAAAGACGAACTCGTTCCTTACTCGCAGTCGGTGCGTTTGCACAAGGCGCTCGATGCGGCGGGAGTTCCCAACCAGCTCTACACCGTGCCCGGCGGCAACCATGGCCGCTTCTCCGCCGAGGAGAATCAGAAGATATGGGTGGCCATCCGCCAGTTCCTGCGGCAAAACGTTAAGGGCCTGGCAGACAGCGCTGCTGCAAAGTAGAAGAAACGAATCAGTACCCAGTACTCAGTACCCAGTACTCGGTACTCAGGACTCGCATCTGGCTACAGGGCTAGGGGGGAAGTGGTGGTGAGTGGTCAATGGTCGTGTAGCGTGTGGAGTGAACCGTGCGGATCTATTTGGAAGTTTGTCATTCCGAGCGCCCGTTCTTCGGGCGCGAGGAACCTGCTGTGCCGCGGCCGGCAAACAGCAGATTCCTCCGCTTGCTTCGCAAGCGTCGGAATGACAAGGGGCGTGGGTGAGCTGATACCTCACCCGCGCGTCACTGGCCACCGACCACTGACCACTCCCCACAACCCCCGACCCTTAGCCCCTGACCTCTAGCCTCTAGCCCCTAGCCTCTGCTCTCACGCTTTCTTCAGCAGCCGCGTGATCCAGATCAAAATCACGGCGCCGAAGATGGCCACGATGATCGTGCCGATGAAGCCACCGGCGTGAATGCCGAGAACCCCGACCACCCATCCGCCCACGACGGCGCCGATGATGCCGAGGACGATGTCCATGATCACGCCGTAGCCGCCGCCCTTCATGATCCTGCCTGCGGCCCAGCCTGCGATCAGACCAACGACTGCCCACCAAATCAGGTTCATGATCATACGATCCTCCTGTGCTCTCGTGACCGGGGAGACTATTGGGAAACGGGCGATCTGTCAAATCGGAGTCAGTAGTCAGTAGTCCGGGGGTCAGCAATCAGCGGTTCAGTGACCCATAGCGGTGAATGCTTTGCTGAACTGACTACTGACGACTGACTACTGACCCCTAGTCCCTAGCCCCTGTGATTAAATCAACCCATGTTCGCGCGCAAGATTCGCGTGGAGTATGAAGAGGCCGGCCGCCGGCTGCCCTGCCCCATGAAGTGGCTCGACAGCTTCTCCATGCGCAACTTCACCAATGCCAGCGTCTTCGACGACACGCTCCCCGTCTCCGATGGCCACATGGAGATCGGAACCAACGTCCCGCTCCCCGACCTTGCCACTGCCATGGAGGACTGGTTCCGGCGCAAGGGCTATCTTCCGAAAGAGTCGAAGTTGCTACTAGCGGAGGCCTGATTCACGGCACACAATCGGCTGAAATTCAGCAGCGGGCGCGTGAAATCACGCTGCCGCGGCAGTCCTCTGACCCTGCCAGCAACTTTCGTGCAACGTGCGGGTTTCTGTTTTCAACCAGTTGCGCGGCCCGGGCAGATGGCAGTGGGGTTGCATCGTTGTGCGGAGTGAAGCGCGCGGCAGCACGACATCTGTTTACAAGCGCTTTACCTGGGGCTGACAAACCCGGCGTGCAGAGCGGCATATAAGAAAGCTGCGACGTCAAGAGGTGCCTCGTGAGCTACAAACTACAATCTCCCCGAATGAGCAATGCGGAAGTCTTCAACAACATCGTGGTCGAGGGCTGCGGCAGCAGCCTGCAGGAGCGCAGCAGCGACTTTCATCTTCTGCGGTCCTGGTACGAGTATGACGCCGAAGCGGCCGCACCGGCCTCCAAAGGAGGCTTCAACTGGAAAGCGCTGCTGGGGATGACGATCCTGGTGGGCATCAGCGCCGCGTTCTGGGTGGGAGTGGGTGCGCTGGTGTCGCGGATCTGGAAGTAGAATCAATTGTTGATTGTTGATTTTTGAATGAAAATCCCATGGCTCCGGCCTTGGTGGGTTTCATTCAACAATCAAAATTCAACAATCAACAATCGCCTCACTTGTCATAGTGCAGCAGGGCCATCACGTCGTAGTTCTTCAGCTTTTCCCGCCCCTTCAGGAAGTCCAGCTCCACCACAAAACCCAGGCCGGCGATTTCCGCTCCCAGCGAGAGGGCGAGACTGGCCGTGGCTTCGGCGGTGCCGCCGGTGGCGAGCAGGTCATCCACGATCAGCACACGCTGGCCTTTCTGGATCGCGTCCTTGTGAATCTCGAGCGAGGCCAGCCCGTATTCGAGCGCATATTCCTGCTTCACCGTCGCCGCCGGAAGCTTGCCGGGCTTGCGCACGGGAACGAATCCGGCATTCAGACGATAGGCGAGCGCGGGACCGAAGATGAATCCGCGGGCCTCCATGCCCAGCACCAGATCGACGTCCTGCGAGATGTAGTACTCCGAAAACTTGTCGATGAGCGTGGCGAAGCCGACCTTGTCCTTGAGCAAGGTTGTGATGTCATAAAAGAGAATGCCGGGCTTGGGGAAATCCGGGACTTCGCGAATGAGGCGCTTGAGCTGGTCGGAATTGAGGGGTGAGTTCGGCATCGATGCTCCTTGGCTGAGCGAATGTTGATTGATGACTGTTGATTGTTGAATGTTGATTGTTGAATGTTGAATGAAAACCGCGAAAGCGCCCGAGTTCCCGGGTGTTCATTCAACAATCAAAAATCAACAATCAACAATTTCTGCCCCTACCACGCTCCTTCAATGCGAAATGAGCTGAGCCCGTTGACCGTTTGGGCGTCGGAAACTTCGACCGCGTCCACGCGCGCGGCGCGCGGGCCTTCGCGCAGGCGCGAATGCAATCCCAGGAGCTGGTCGCGCGTGCCCTGGGCCAGAACTTCAACGCTGCCGTCGTGATTATTGCGCACCCAGCCGGCGATGCCGAGCACGTGCGCTTCGCGCTCCACAAACCAGCGGAAGCCCACGCCCTGCACGCGTCCGCGGACCACGTAGCGGCGCGCTTCAGTCGGTTTTTCCGTGGGAGCCACAGGAAGCAGTGTATTGTAGCGCCGGCATCCTGCCGGCTGTCGCGGGGCCATCCTGGCCTCGCCTGCGGGGGCGGGACGTCCCCGCGACAGCCGCCGGGACGGCGGCGCTACCAGTTACGCCCGCGACAAATACGCGCCTTCGGACGTATCCACCTTGATCTTCTCGCCTTCGTTGATGAACGGCGGCACCTGCACGACCAGCCCGGTCTCGGTCTTCGCCGCCTTGGTGACGCTGGAAGCGGTCGCGCTCTTCAGCCCGGGTTCGGTTTCAACCACGGTCAGGATGACGGTCTGGGGCAACTCAATGCCAACGGCTTTTCCGTCGAAGAATTCCACTTTGATTTCAAGGTTGGGAATGAGGTATTCGACCGCGTCGCCCAGAGTTTCTTTGGTCAGGTGGGTCTGCTCGTAGTTGGTGGTGTCCATGAAGTAGTAGCTGTCGCCGTCGGCGTAGAGAAACTGCATTTCGACTTCGTCCACGTTGACCTTCTCGATGGGATCGGGCGAGCGGAAGCGGTGCTCGAACATGGCGCCCGTGCGCAGGTTGCGCAGCTTGGCCTGGATGAAGGCGCGCAGGTTGCCGGGCGTGCGGTGCTCGACCGAGAACACGGAGTGCAGATCGTTGTTGTGCTTGATGATCATGCCGGGACGAAGCTGGGTGGCAGGAATCGACATCGGTTCAAAAGTCTCCTGGATGATGGCGCTTTGCGGAGCCGGCGAAAGGGCTTGTCCAGAGCAAGTAGAACGCGCCGAAGACAGGCAGGCCACTGGTTTCGCTGCTACGAAAGGGTGAAAGCGTTATTTTACACCATCACCGGCCGCGTAGCCCCGGACGCATTCGTCCGGGGCCGATCGATGTGGCCACCAGGGGCGGACGAATGCGTCCGCCCCTACGCGGTTCCACTGGCTTCCCGGCAGGACTAGAATCGTTACAACCCTGGGTTCGCGACGATCGTCTTAGGGAGGCTCGTCCTAGAAGGTTCCAAGACGCCGGGATTGGCACACGCCTTAGCGGGCGAGAAAGAGGTTTTCATCATGCGCATCGGACGGTATGAATCATCGGAGAGCAGCAACATCGGCACGGCGATCACTTTTCTGCTGATTGGATTGGGAGCGGGGGCGCTGGCCGGGCTTTTGCTCGCGCCCAAGAGCGGCAAGGCGCTGCGGCGTGACCTCAAGCGCGGCTACGACGACGCCGTGGATAGCGTCGGCGAATGGGCCGACGAGGCCGCCGACAAAGCGAAAGAGCGCGTGCGCGAAGCCGGGAGTAAAGTCCGCGACGCGGCCAGCCGCGGCGTTGAGATGGCCGCCGATCTGGGCGAAGACCTGCGCGACAAGGCCCGCGAAAAAGTCGAGCCGCTGCGCAAAGCGATCAATCGGGGCTGAAATACTAGTGGTCAGTGGTCAGTGATTAGTGATTAGTGATCAGAGGTCAGGGTCCGGGCCGGAGACCTGCCCACCCGAAATCAGCGACTGACACCGCCGTGGAAGAGCGGCGCTTCAGCGCCGCGTTAAGTGCGCTAAAGAATTGCGGGCTTTAGCCCCTGCGGGCCCCAGGGCCTAAAGGCCATTCCATCCCGGAAAAACGTGACGCGGCCCTGAAGGGCCGCTCTTCCACGCGGTTGCGCGGTCAAATATCAGTGGTCGGTGATCAGTGGGCAGTAGGGGCAGGTCTTCTCCAAACATTGGCCACTGATCACCGACCACTTCCTTTGGTCTTGCGGACCACTGGCCACTAACCACTGCACTCAATAGAGGTGGAAATCCACCTCCACCGCGATTTGCGTGGCCACGGGCTGGCCGTTCAGAGTGGCGGGCTTGAAGCGCCAGCGGCTGACGGCTTCGATGGCTTTCTCGTCCAGACCCATGCCGAGGCTTTGACCCACGCGAATGTTGTACGTGCGTCCGTCCTGCCCAACCACCAGCAGCAGAACCACGATCCCCTGATGTTTGACCTTGCGGGCTTCGTCGGAAAAGCTCGGCTCCGGGCTGTAGATCGGCTGCGGCACGGTGACTCCCTTTTTTCCCGCGGGATAGACGCCCGGCGGTCCCGAGCCCACATGCGGTCCGGCGCGATCGCCGACCCCGCCGCAACATCCGTCCCCGACGCCGCTTGGCCCACCGGGTCCGTTCGAGAGCCAGCGCGTGAAGGGAGACGAAGGATCTCCGATCTGCATGCTCTCTGGGAATTTCACCTCGGGCGCGACGACCACAGTTTCCTCAGCTGGCAGCCGGGGCATCTGCGTGGGACGCATGACATTCGGAGGCACGATCTGTTCCTCCAGCGAAGCTTGCGGAGGAGTGCCCTGCGACGCGGGAAGGTTTTCGAAGTTGCCGCCGCCTCCGCCGTTGTGGCCGGAGAAGACCAGCGGCAGATCGTCAAGCCGGGGCAGGCGGGCGTGAATCTCCGGCGGGGGACCGATTACGCAGGTGGTGAAGTAGATGAGCAGTCCGATGGCGGCGGCCTGTCCGAGCAGGGAAAGCACAATGGGCTCGCACCGCGTGCGGTAGAGGCCGTCACCCTCGCGAGAGAACATGGAAAAAAGATTCGGACCCGAGGGCCCGGCAGTGGCTGCAGTCACGGCGCGCTCCTGGTGGATAGTCGTGAGCGGTCGACTTGCGGTGAGACGCAGGAATGGAGAAAAAGGATTTCTGAAGGCAGGGGATAGAGGGAGGTCAGGGGCTAGGGGCTAGGGACTAGAGGCTAGCGGACCTGATCGAATGTTCAATACCCATCTCGGTCGCGGCCGACATATCTTCCCGTTTTGTCATTCAGGGCGCTGGTTTTGGGCGCGGAGAACCTCCTGTTTCCACGGGGAAGGCAAACAGCAGGTTTCTCCTCGCTGCGCTCGTCGGAATGACAACCCAATAAATGACAACCAGATTAGTTTGACCCTGACCTGGTCGGCTCGACCCTGACTGCCCCCCCGATCCGCTGGCCCACTGACCCCTAGCCTCTAGCCCCTGGCCCCTGAATCCTGCTAGCGAAACAGGGCGCCGAACACGCCTTTGATGTGTCCGAAGAAGCCGCGGTGTTCGGCTTTCTTCTTGGGCGGAGGCGGAGTTACGACCGCGTCGAGATAAACCTGGCGCGGCCTGGCCTCATCGATCACGGGCAAGTCACGGGCGGCCTGGGCCGGAGGTCGAGGCACGCTGCCGCGATTCTTCGCCGTGAACACGAACGGAACGTCCACCTTGACGTGCGTGTCGCTGGGTTGAGGTGGCGGCGGCAGAGGCGGGGTGACTACTCCGTCGGACGCCCGGGTCTGGAGAGAACTGTCGCCCGGAGAGATCGATGCCGGCGGATTAATCACGCCGGTGGGCGTGCGGACCAGGTGCGCCTTCGCCGACAGCTCAACATCGCTGATGGCGGGCGGTGGGGCGGTCTCCGCGGTCAGGCTGCGCCGGGGCGGAGGCGGGCATCCGCAGTCGAGCGGAATGCGGTCGTCGACTTGATCGATCTGGCCGCCGCGGAACACGACCTGCTCCTGCGGTTTCACCTGATAGAAGCGCTCCCCCATCAACTCGGTGACCAGCGCAGACGAAGCGTTGCCCTTGAGCGCGCGGACGCACGTGTTGCCATGCGCGTCGGCGCTGATGGCGAAATCGAACATCCCCGGTCCGGCGAACAGGATGCGGAAGTCGGGGGTCATGACGGAATGGGCCGCGGCATCGAGGGTGTAGTGCGTCTCCAGCGAGCCGGTGTTCATGCTGAGCATGAGGTCGCGCCGGTTCGGCGATGGCATGACCGAGATCGATGTGCCTGGGCAGACGTGAACTTCTCCTCCCCGCGACAGGTGCAGGATAGCGGTTTCCGAGCCCGCCGCCAGCGAAGAACCGGCGCGCAGCAGGTTTCCTGTTGGCACTGTGGGCTCGCTGGCCACGGGGACCACCTCGGCATGAGCATTGGCCGAAGAGCCCGGCGTCCTGCCGGCGGCCTCGGCCATTGGCTTCAGGCGAACCATCACGCGATTGCCGGCGGCGTCCCAGCTGTAGCCGTAAGGCGCACGCAGATCGACGACGATATGGGTTAACGGCGGATTGGTTTGTGATTGATCGGTGCGGATGCCCAGAATGTTTTCGTTCTCGGCCACGGCCGGCTTCTGCTCCAGCCGAAGGCGCGCGGGCAGGTCAATGAGGAGATGGGGCGGAGCATCGAAGGAATGAATCTGCGGCACCAGCGGAGCGGAAGCCAGAATCTCGATCGCGGGGACGCTGCGCTCCTGCACCACGCGGATGCTGGTGATCACTGGCGCCGGCCCAACCTCCGGGCCGGACGGCGGCTGGTCCGCCGCCTGCTGAGCAGCCACCGGCCCTGCCAGCAGGATCGCCAGCAAGGCGGTCGGCACAGATTTCACTGCGAGTCGCGGCAAAACTCTCTCTCCACGAGAAGATTAAAGGAATCGGGGGTCCGTCGCCAGTGTTCAGTGATTAGGGGATAGAGGCCAGGGAATAGGGGCTAGCGGCCAGAGGCCGGGCTCACGCCTGCGCTGCTCTTCACTGATCCCTAGCCCCCAGCCCCTGGCTTTTCACGCTTGCGGCAGAAACTCGTACTGCTCAATCACGGCAGCCACGGCGAGCTTGCCGTCGGAGCGAGGCTCCTCGACACGCACCACCCGCCCCTTGCACTGCACCCGGATGCTCTCGGTAAGAGTGATCTCGGGCGGCAGGGTTAAGGTAAAGGCAATAGGCGATCCCGGGCTCACTGCGGCCTCCAGGAAGAAGCAGATGCCGCGGGCGCTGACATCGCGAATCTGGGCGAGCTCACTGCTGATGTTGTTCTCTTCCGGACTGACGCTGACCGGTACGTGGAGCGCGAAGCGTCGTGCAGCCCGCTTTTCTTGCTGGGGCTCGGCCATGCGTGCCTCCAAAGTGGCGCTGAAGTGGCGATGGAACCTTTAAAAACGAGGATCACCCGAGCGGTTAGTCCGGGTCAATACCACCCATGGGTCAGCGGGTAGCCCGATCAGGGGAGGGGGATCAGGGGCTAGGGGCTCAGGGGCTAGGGGCTCAGGGGCTAGGGGCTCAGGGGCTAGGGGCTAGAGGTCAGCGGGTCAGTAAAGAACACTTGTCATTCCGAGCGGGCCTTGCCCGCGAGGAACCTGCTGTTCTGGCAGCAGGCAGAAAGCAGGTTCCTCCTCGCTGCACTCGTCGGAATGACAAGCGCAAATTGGGGGCACCGTCGATCTCTGATTTCTGGTTTCTGATCTCTGATTTCTGATTTCTGATCCCTCACTACTGGCAACTGACCACTCGTCCTGTGTACTCTCATAATCAGGAGCACATTCCCGTGGTCTTCGTCCTCGACAACTACGATTCGTTTACCTACAACCTGGTGCAATACGTCGGGGAACTGGGCGCCCAGGTGGAGGTGCGGCGCAACGATCAAATCACGGTGGGCGAGATCGAGGCCATGCGGCCGGAGCGGATCATCATCTCGCCGGGGCCATGCACGCCGCACGAGGCGGGGATCAGCATGGAACTGGTCCGGCATTTCGCCGGAAAAGTGCCGGTGCTGGGTGTGTGCCTGGGGCATCAGGCGATCGGCGAAGCCTTCGGCGGGCGCGTGGTGCGCAACTCTCATATCATGCACGGAAAGACGAGCCAGGTCGTGCACGACAACAAGACCGTCTTTCAAGGCCTTCCCATGCCCATGACGGCCACGCGCTATCACTCGCTCATCGTCGAAGAAAAAAGCTTACCCAGCGATCTGGAGGTCAGCGCCTGGACCACGGAGAAAGACGGCCGGCGCACCATCATGGGCCTGCGCCACCGGCACTATGCGGTCGAGGGCGTCCAGTTCCATCCGGAAAGCGTGTTGACGGAAGCGGGAAAGCGGCTGATCGGAAACTTTCTGAAGCAGTAATCAACAGCAAAAACCTGTAGCCACGGATTTGCACGGATCGTACGGATTTGGTTTGATTCTGTGAAGTATCCGTGTTAATCCGTGAGATCCGTGGCGCTTTAATTTCGTCCTCTCGCCATTTCCACCGCCCTCAGCAGCGCCTGCGCCTTGTTCATCGACTCATCAAATTCACGCGCCGGGTTGGAGTCGGCAACGATTCCCGCTCCTGCCTGCAGATGTGCGTGCTTGCCCTGCATGAGCACGGTGCGAATGCCGATGCAGGAATCGAGATTGCCGGCGAAGTCGGCGTAAAGGACTCCGCCTCCGTAGATGCCGCGGCGGGTGGGCTCGAGTTCTTCGATCACCTGCATGGCGCGAACTTTCGGCGCTCCGCTGAGCGTGCCGGCGGGGAAGCAGGCGGCTAAGGCATCGAGCGCGTCGAGATCGGGGCGCAACTTTCCTTCCAGCGCCGAGACCAGGTGCATGACGTGGGAGTAGCGCTCGACGTACATCAGGTCTTTCACTTTCACCGAGCCGTAGTCGCTGACGCGGCCGAGATCGTTGCGGCCAAGGTCGACCAGCATGACGTGCTCGGCACGCTCCTTTTCGTCGTTGCGCATCTGCGCCTCGAGCCGCTGGTCTTCGGCTTCGTCCTGGCCCCGGGGATGCGTGCCTGCGATCGGGCGGTATTCGAGTTTGCGCCCGGTCACGCGCACCAGCATCTCCGGAGACGAGCCGAAGATGTGGGTAGCGTTCCCGCGCAGATCGTTCATGCGCAGGAAATAGAGATAGGGCGAAGGATTGATCTGGCGCAGGGCGCGATAGAGATCGAAGGCCGCGACGCCGGGAGTGAAGTCGAGGCGCTGCGAGAGCACGACCTGGAAGATGTCGCCGGCAGCAATGTATTCCTTGCAGCGCTCGACGCCGCGGAGAAAGTCTTGGCGGCGGGTGCGGGCGTGGATCTTGAGCTTGCCGGGCTTGGTCTTCTCAGTTCTTGCCGTAGACGACTTACGCCAGAGGGCGGAGCTGAGGCCGGTGGCAAGTTTGCGCTCCAGGGCGGCGATGTCGCGCAGGGCGCGGTCATAGGCGCGGCGCGGAGTTTCGCGGGAAACATCGGCCGCGGCGACGATATGAATCTGGTGGCGCAGGTGGTCAAAGGCCAGCAGACGGTCGAAGAACATCAGCTCGGCGTCGGGAAGATGCAAGTCATCTTTGGCATGGTCGCCGATCTTTTCCAGCTGGCGGACCACGTCGTAGGCGAAGTATCCAACGGCGCCCGCGGTGAACGGCGGCAGGCCCGGTACGGTCGCGAGACTGTGCTGGCGCAACAGGCGTTTCACGACCTGGAACACGTTTTCTTTCACGACTTCGCGGCGACGGCCGCGCTCAATCTCGACCGCTCCGGCGCGCGCCTTCACGCGCATGTAGGGCCGCGCGCCGAGAAAGGTGTAGCGGCCAACCTGCTCGCCGCGTTCGTTCGATTCGAGCAGAAATGCATACGGCTCGCGCTCGGCGATGGCCAGGAAGGCGGAGACGGGCGTGAGCAGGTCGGCGCTGACCGACTTCACGACGGGAACGAGCGTGGCCTCGCGGGCCAGGCGGGAGAAATGTTGAAAGTCGGGTTGCAGCATCGGTTCGGGTCCAGACCGCGCGGCTGGCAGCGCTCAAGTTCAGGGCGACCCGGCGCAAGCTGCGGGGGATTTTTCATTATAGGGGACAGAATCATTGAACCATTGAGACATTGAGGCATTGAGGCATTGAGGCATTGAATCCATAAAAAAAACGCATCGCTCGCGTATGTTTCATTGACTCAATGACTTAATGCTTCAATTCTCATGTCCCAACGCCTCTTCTTCATTGACTCAATGCCTCAATGATTCAATGCTTCAATGCTTCAATGTCTCAATATCTCCAAACTTTGGTCACCTTGTGGGCTGGAAAGCAGCGCTTAGAATCGTCCATATCCTGAGTATTCACAGCATTTTGCGCGGTTGCACGGAAGGAACATGGGCATCCGCGCAGAGGCTGGCCGCGCTGCGGTGTGTGCAGCGCGACTTAGTGTTGCGCCGAATTCGCGGGAGGAGTTGAGCATTCGCACGGTGACGGCGAACAGCGAGATCTATGCGCATTAAGTTTTGGGGCGTGCGCGGTTCCACGCCCACTCCACAGGCCGAGAACATGCGCTACGGGGGTAACACCTCGTGCGTCGAGGTACGCCTGGGAGATCGCATCTTCATCTTCGACTGCGGCACCGGATTTCGCGTGCTGGGGCACGAACTGGAGCGCGAGTTCGGCCACAAGCCGTTGGCGGCGCACGTTTTCGTCTCTCACTTCCACTGGGATCACATTCAGGGCATGCCGTTTTTCCGCCCGCTGTACAACAACGCGGAGAGCCAGTTCGTCTTTCATTCCTCGGGCCGCACGCGCCGGCTGGAGCAGGTCATGGCCGAGCAGATGGCAGCGCCGTACTTCCCCGTCAACCTCGATCACATGAAGGCGACGCGGCGCTTTTATGACATCGAAAACGGCGGGCTCGACATGGAAGACGGCATCCGCATCAAGACCGCGTACCTGAACCATCCCCAGGGATGCATGGGCTTTCGCCTGGAAAGCAAAGACGGCGTGCTGGTCTATGCCACCGACAACGAACCGGGCGACCGCACTTTCGACCAGGCGGTGCGCAAGCTGGCGGAAGGGGCCGACCTCCTGATCTATGACGCGCAATATCTTCCGGAAGAATATCTGGCGCGGCGGCGGGGCTGGGGACACAGCCACTGGCGCGAAGCGGTCAACGTAGTGATGGAAAGCGGCGCGAAGGAATTGATCCTCTACCACCACGATCCCGAGCATACCGACGCCATTGTCGATAAAGTCGTCGAAGATGCGCGCAACTACTATCCCAAAGTGCAGGCCGCGTCCGAGGGACTGGAAATTCACCTCGGCGCGAAAGGCCAGGGATCGGGGGCCGGGCGCTGATCGGTCCTGCGGCTCGCAGCGGATCTAATTGCCACCGGCTGCGGCGGCTTTGACCAGGGAAACGAACTTCTGAACATCCTTCTGGATCAAACGCTCGAACTCGGCGAACACGCGCGGATCCCACCAACCCTTTCCTACTTCCTTCCTCATGACGGCCAGCGCTTCTTCGACTGGCAACGCCCGCTTGTAAGGACGCGAAGTGGTGAGAGCGTCGTATACATCCACGATTTGCAGAATCCGTGCGGTCAGCGGGATTTCCTCTCCCTTGAGCTTGTCGGGATAACCCGTGCCGTTCATCTTTTCGTGATGATGGCGGATGACCGGCAATACAAGATGAAACGACTTCAAGGGCGAGCAGATGCGCTCACCGACTATGGTGTGGTTCTGCATGATCTTTCTCTCCGCTGCGGTGAGCCGGGTTGGCTTGAGGAGAATGGAATCCGGCACTGCGACCTTGCCGATGTCATGCACCAGACCGGCACGTCGCAAAGTAATGATCTGTGCTTCCTCCAACCCCAGGAACTCACCCAGCCGAGCTGACTGTTCGGCCAGCCGCACGCAATGGCCCTCGGTGTACGGATCTTTCCCTTCGATGCTCATGGCGAGAGCAAATAATACGGACTCCGCTCGTTCCAACTCGTCGGTATAGGCTTTCTGCCGTAGAAGCGAGTGCACGCGCGCGATCAGCTGCAACCTTTCGACGGGCTTGGTGAGAAAATCGTCAGCCCCCGCTTGAATTCCAGCCACTCGATCCTGGACTGCTGTCAGGCCCGTGATCAATACCAGCGGGACGAGTCGCGTCTCGGCGTCGCTCTTGATGTGGCGGCAGAGCTCGATGCCGCTCAGCCCGGGCATCTTCACGTCTGAGAGCACCAGGTCGGGCTGTGCTCGCCGGAACTCTGCCAAAGCCACCTGGCCGTCCGCTGCAGTTACCACATTGAATCCCTCAGCAGAAAGTAATTCTGCCAGGCCCAGCAAACTGGCCTCGTGGTCGTCGGCAACGAGAATGGTCTTGGCGGCTTCCAATGCAGGGTTCCGGACGCGCGGGTGTCCAGATTGTCTCTAACAGCCGCGTGGCTGAACACGTTACTTGTGTCACCGGATATCCATTACTCTCGCTGGCTACAGGTGAGGGCTTGCAGCGTTATTGCACTCGTTGCCCCCTTCCCGAAAGTCGCGAGTCCAACTCCAATTTCCTGCTTCCTCCATGCGGTATGACCCGCAGTCATAACGCCTGAGCGATGCCAAAGTGAAATTTCTTGCACTGTGCGGCGGGAAACAGAGCCTTGTTTCCCCTTGACACTGTGCGCTGTTGCGCCGAAAATGGCCGACGCGCGCACTTTGCGGACGATCCCCCTTCTCAGTCATCCCGTACCTGGGAACCAACGCTTATCGGGCAGTTGTATGCAGCAGAAGTCATCCCCCGAACCGGGGAGTGGTCCAGGTTCGCCAGCAATCCCTGCGCGCTGACGGAGAGAGAGACACTATGCGCCACTTCGCCTTGGTCGCGGCATTGACCGCTATCGGCATTCTTCTCGCAGTGCAGCCTTCTACCGCCCAGTCCTTCGGCATCGCGCCGGGCGGGTTCACCACCACCAACGTGTGCGTGAACAGCAGCAGCCCGGCCGCCGCCTGCCAGGTTTTGACCGACGGATTTCCGCGACAGCCTCAAGTCATCAGCGGAGGCACTCTGCAGCTGACCTCAGCGCGGATGAACCAGCACGGCGCGGCCTGGTTCGCGACGCAACAGCCGCTGGCCAACGGATTTACGACCTCATTCCAGTTCCAGATCACCAACACGAACCTCTGCTCCTCCTGTACGTTTCCGGCGGACGGCATCGCGCTGGTCATACAGAACGATCCGGCGGGCACGGGAGCCATCGGATGGGTCTTTGACGGCCAGAACATTGCGTACGGCAACAACGACATCTCCATTGCCAGGGGCCCCGGATTCGCCATCCTGAACAGTCTGGCGATCGAACTCGATACCCACCAGAACACCGACTATGGCGATCCCGACGGCAATCATATTGCGATCCAGAGCTGCGGCCCGAACAATGCGAGCACGCTGACGCCGAACAGCGCGGACCACGGCTACATTTGTCCGAATGGCAGTCCGGCGAAACTGGCGCTGGCCAGCCTGCCCGCCGGGATGTCGCTGACCGACCAGCTGGTTCACACCATTACGGTCAACTATCTTCCGCCCCTGAACTGCACCAGCAACTGCAACAATCTGAGCGTGTTCTTCGACAGCACGCTGGTGGTGCAGGCGACGGTGAACCTGGTGACACAATTGAACCTGACGAGCGGGACCAGCGCCTTTATCGGCCTGACCGCCGCGACCGGCTCGTCGGCGCAGAACAACAACATCCTCAGCTGGACCATGAGCCAGTGGCCGCTGTCTCCGATCACGATCGTGCAGCCTGTGCAGACCACGGTCACCAATTTCAATTACACGACCAACCTGAGCGCCACCACCGATTACTCGCAGAGCGGGTTGGGGACGGGCGCATTCCAGGGCTTGTTCATGCAGGGCACGGTGCAGACGATCACGGATCAGCAGTTCAGCGACCTGGTTGCGAACACGCCGTTTCAAGGAAGCACCTGCCAGCACATCGACACCGGCAACGGCAATTTTGCCTGCGTGCCCACGACCGACCTGTGCACGACGTCGTCCAGTTCAACTCCCGCGGGCACGAACTGCCTGAGCACCGGGCAGAATCCCCTGATCGGGCTCAGTCACTCGTACAACATCGATCCTGCGCAGGAGCCCATCGTTGGTCCGAACTACATCATGGGCAAGGACAACGCGCTGAGCTGCGGCGCCTCGGGCGACAACACGTGTAAAGGGCTGTTCAGCGTTTTCACCGGCATCAGCGGCGACAAGATCACGACCAGCGGAAAAACCGACAACTTCAATTCGACGTTATTCCTGATTCTGGGCTCCGTGGGACCCAGCACCAGCGTGACCACGACTCCGCCGCTAAATCAGGGATGGGCCAGTGGTCCAGTGACCGTGAACTTCAGCGGCACCGAGGTTGTGCCGCCCACCAACACGAACGCGCCGTCGCCCCTGCCGACCGTCACTTCGATCAACTATTCGGCAACGGGAGCGAATGTGCCGTCGCCGGCTTCCGGAACGATCACCGGTCCGAGCGGATCGGTCATGGTGCCCGGGACCAACCAGGGCTCGACTACCATCACTTATTTTGCGACCGACAGCTCCAGCACGCCGGAATCGATAATCACCAACAGCGGAGGCACGGTCAGCAGCGCGAGTCCGACGTTTACCATCAACTTCGACTTGACGCCTCCGACCGTCAGTTGCACGCCGCCGGCAGTGGCGTGGACGAACATGGACGTCGTCGTAAATTGCACTGCCAGCGACAATGCGGGCGGGTCAGGGCTGGTGGGTCCGTCGGCGTTCTCGGTGCAAACGAATGTGCCGATGGGAATGGAAACCAACGCGGCTCTGACGGTGCCGCCATCGGTCACCGTCATGGACGTTGCCGGGAACACATCGACGCCTGCCGGACCGTTCGGCCCGTTCGAGGTCGATAAGAAACCACCGGTCATCACCGCGCCTACGATTTCGCCGGCGTCGCCGGTGTTCGGCCAGACCGTAACGGCGAACTGGAGCTGCACGGATGGAGGTTCGGGCGTGGTGAACTGCGGGCCGTCCGGGTCGGCGAATTTTGCCGCGACCCCGAGCACGGGGCCGCTCAACACCACCGTTAGCGGCACCACGGGGAATCATACGTTCACGGTCGGCGCTCAGGATCTGGCCGGCAACGTGAGCACGACGGCTTCGGTGAACTACACCGTGGGCCAGGCCACGCCGACCATCACGTGGGCGACACCCACCGCCATCACGTTCGGGACCGCACTGGGCGGCACGCAACAGAACGCAACCGCGAACGTGGCGGGAACGTTCGTCTACAGCCCGCCCCCGGGAACCGTGCCGACAGCGGGGCCGCAGACGCTATCGGTGACGTTCACTCCGGCGGACTCCGCCGACTACACGAATGCGACTGCGAGCGTGCCGCTGCAGGTGACTAAAGCCACGCCGACGATCACGTGGGCGGCGCCTTCCCCGATCACGTTCGGCACGGCCTTGAGCGGGACGCAACTGGACGCGTCGTCGGGACCAGTGGCAGGGTCCTTCTCCTATACTCCGGGGGCAGGGACGGTGCTGGCGGCCGGGACGCAGACGCTGAACACGACCTTCACTCCGGCTGATGGCAACGACTACAGCACGGCGACGGCGAGTGTGCCATTGCAGGTGAACAAGGCCAATCCTACGATCACGTGGGCCACGCCGGGGCCGATCGTCTTCGGCACAGCGTTAAGTGGGGCACAACTGGACGCGTCGTCGGGAGCAGTGGCAGGGTCATTCTCCTATGCTCCGGGGGCAGGGACGGTGCTGCCGGCCGGAACGCAGACGCTGAACACGATCTTCACTCCATCGGACAGCAACGACTACAACCCGGCCAACGCCAGCGTGATGCTGCAGGTGAGTAAGGCCACACCGACGATCACCTGGGTAACTCCGGCGCCGATCGTGCTGGGGACGCCGTTGAGTTCAACCCAGCTCGACGCCACGGCGAACGTCGCGGGAAGCTTCAGCTACAACCCGGGGCCGGGGACGGTTCTGGCCGCGGGCAACCAGACGCTGACCACGACCTTCACTCCGGCCGACATGAACGACTACAACTCGGCGGGAGCGCAGGTGACTCTGCTGGTGACCCAGCCGCTGATCAGCTTCTCGCCGAGCAGCGTGAACTTTGGCTCGATCAAGACGGGGACCAGTGCGACGATCACCGTCAATGTCTCCAACCCCGGCACCGCGCCGCTGAAGATCACGAAGATCGCGCTGGCGGGCAGCAACGAGGACAACGACCTGTTCAAGTTCACCGACAACTGCGTGTCTCCGGTTGCGCCCGGCGGCATGTGCAGCTTCAAGGTGACGTTCCATGCCAGTGAAGTGGAAACCTATAACTTCACGATCCTGGTCACGGACAATGTTGTGGGAAGTCCGCAGCAGATTCCGCTGACGGCTACGGGGGCCAAACATTAGGGCCGTCTCACAAGTGGAGGCTGCGGAAGAACAAATTGATGGCGCATAAAGCGCACCTCAGGCGCTGAAGCGCGGACACATTTTCAACGACTCAACGGCACGAGTAAACTCGGGCCCTTCCCGTTCATCGCGGCTCTTGAGTTTTTCCGCAGCCTCTGAAGTCGTGCCCTTCCCGTTTCATTGCGGACTTAACGGCACGAGTGAACTCGTGCCCTTCCCGTTTCGTTGCGGACTTAACGGCACGAGTGAACTCGTGCCCTTCCCGTTTCGTTGCGGACTTAACGGCACGAGTGAACTCGTGCTCTTCCCGTTTCATTGCGGACTTAACGGCACGAGTGAAGTCGTGCCCTTCCCAGAACCATTTATGAGACGGGTTGTAGAACCGCGACGTTGTAGAACCGTTGCAACGTTGTAGAACTGCCGCAATCATGTGAACGCGCGGGATCGCGGATTCCGTGCGTTTTGCTTTGGGAGTTCGGAGGGCCCGGCAGCCGCTCTTAGTTTATGGCCCGGCTCTATTTCGCGTACTGGGCGTCTTCCGCGAAAACGGGTTTTAGATCGAAGCGCTCGGTAATGTGCTCAGCGCCCTGTTCTTTCCCGATCTCATCGAGCACGCGGCTGGATTCCCGGTACTGCAAGCTGGCTTCTGCGGTGGCTCCCGAGAGCCGGAGCGCCGTGCCGAGCAGGTAGTGAATTTCGGCGCCCTCAAGCCGGAGGCCCAGCTTCTCGGCACGTCCCAGGCTGCGCTGCAACTCCTGGCGCGCGGCAGGGTAGTCCTTGTTCCTGATCAGCGCGTCGGCGAGGAGTACGGAGCTGGCCACGGAAACATACTTTCTTCCTTGCGCATCAGCCTGCTGGGCGAGGGCGCGCAGATCGCCGGCGGCGGCGCGGGAGCGTCCATCGAACACCGCGACCTTGGCCGCGTCGAGCTTCGATGCCAGCAGAACATCCTTGTCGGCGGAATGCGCGGCCAGATGCAGGGCCTGCTCGTAAGAATTCCTGGCCGACTTGAGATCGCCCTGGTAGAAGAACGCGTCGCCCTGACTGTTGAGAATGCCGGCGAGCAGCGTATCGTTTTTCAAATCGCGAGCCAATGGTTGCGCCTCGTCCAGCAGCTTGCCGGATTCCGAGCCTCGGCCAGCCCGGGCCAACCCTCCCGCAAGATCACCGAGAGCCTCGGCCATCGTGCTGCTGCGATCGCCCAGGTCGCGAAGACCCTTGACTGCGTCCTGCAAAGCGCCAACCGCCGGACCGATGCGGCCCTGATGTTCGAAGACCAGGCCCATGCTGTGCGACATCACGGCGGCGCCCTGGGTGTTGCCGGCCTTGCGGTAGAGGTCGAGGCCGCGCATCAGGGCGGTCATGGCCTGATCGTACTGGCCGAGGGCGGCGTCGGTTGAACCCAGGTTTTGCAGGGTTTCGGCGATGTCGCCGGGCACGTTGAGCTTCTCGCGGATTTGCAGCGCCTGCTGCAGATAGGTGAGGGCGTCTTGGTTTTCGCCCTTCTGGGTGTAGGCCGTGGCAATGTTGTTGAGGCAGATCGCCTGATAAGCTTCGTCGCCGGCGTCGCGTTGAATCTGCAACGACTCTTTGAACACCTCCATCGCCTGATCGGGCTGGCCGCGTTCGAGATAAAAATCGCCGAGATCGATCAGAGTGTCGCCCGCTTCCTTCTTGTCGCCAATCTCCTTGCGGATCTTGAGGGCTTCGTTGTAGGCGGCAAGAGCGGCGTCAGGCTTGCCCAGCGCAAGTTGCAGCTGAGCGATTTCGACCAGGCTGGCCGCCACGCCCCGCTTTTGTCCGAGGCGCTGGTTGAGGGCCATCGAGTCCTGGTAGTTACGCAGGGCCTCGGTAGGCTTGTTCATATGCTTGTAGGCGATACCGGTCGCTTGCAGGATGAGAGCTTCCTGCTCCTGATTGTCGAGGTCGATGGCCAGATGGCGGGCGCGGTCAAGCGGGTCGAGGCTCTGCTGCGGATTGCCCGACTTGATCTCGACGCGGCCCATGGCCAGCAGCGCGTCGAGATTCTTGCCGTCGGCCTGCAGAACCTTGTCGTAGTACATGCGAGCTTTGTCGAGGTCGCGCTCGTCTTCGTAGAGGCTGCCCAGCGAATAAAGCACATCGAGATTGTCGGGGAAGCTCTTGGCCAGATTTTCGTAGGCGGCGATGGCCTTCTGATTGTCTTTGCTGACACGGGCCAGGCTGGCTTCCATAAAGTAGCGCTCGGCCAGCGGGAGATTCTGGCTGAGATCGACGGCGCGGCGGGCGGCCTGCTCGGCGTCGCTGTCGTAGCCGAGAGCCGAATAGGCTTCGCCCAGGCGGGACCAGGCAAAGGCGAATTGCGGGTCTTCGTTGGTGGCCGACTGCAGGCGCTTCTGGGCCTCCAGATTATTTCCCTGGCGGAGGAACTGCAGGCCCTCGTTGTAGTCGCGGAGGGCATCGACGGAGCTGGACGTGGGCTTGAAGGATTGCGCCTGCAGTTCCTTCACGATGTCGGAGGAGAGCGCCAGATTCTTGCGGATTTGATCGGCCAGGCTGTCGACGGCGGCGGATAGATCTTTCTGGCTGGCGGCTTCGGCTTTCACCTGGATGGTGCGGTTGTGCTTGCGGTCCTGCAGGTTGGCGTCGATGCGAATCTGATCGCCGAGCTTGGTGTACTGTCCCCAAACCAGCGTGTCGGCGTTGGTGAATTCGGCGATGCGGCCGAGGGTCGAGGAATCGACGACGGAGTTGGGCGCGATCCGCAGATCGTGGAAGACCTGCTGCACGCGGTCGGGCGGCACGGTGCGCAGGTGCGCGGATTGGCCGACGTCAGTGCTCAGCATGTCGGCGAGGCTGGGCCCGAGCCAATCCCACGATTGATCGCCGGAAGAATTCTGGAACGGCATCACCGCCAGCGAAAGCGCCGGGCCGGCCTTTGCCGGTGGGGGCGAGAAAAGAGGCTTGCGGAACACGTAGCCCAGCATGGCCAGAAGCAGAACCGTGGCGACGCCGGTCACCACTGGCCAATTCAGGGTCTGGCCCCAGGGCTTGACGTCGGCGTGGAAGCCGAGCGTGGCGGCGGCAATCTTGCCCTGCCAGGCCTCCAGATCGCGCAGCATTTCGCTGGCGCTCTGGTAGCGCAGCGCGGGATCGCGCTCCAGACACTTACTCACGACCATGCTGAGGCGGCCGGGAATGGTTTTATCGAGATCGGAGACGGGAACAGCGCGTTCCTGGGTGCGGCGGATCAGGCTGGCCAGCGCGCTCTCGGCCTTGAACGGCATCAGCCCGGTCAGAAGCTCGTAGAGAATCAGTCCAGCGGTAAAGATGTCGGAGCGCTGGTCGAGGTCCTTGCCCAGAGCCTGTTCCGGCGACATGTATTCCATGGTGCCGACCAGGGCGCCGGTCTGGGTCATGCCCTCGCCTTCCATGGTGCGGGCCAGGCCAAAATCCATCACCAGGATGCGGCCGGTGGTTTCCTGCATGATGTTCTGCGGCTTCAGGTCGCGGTGAATCACGCCCACGCTGTGCGCGGCTTCCAGCGCCTGGCAGACCTGCTCCATGATCTCGACCGATTCTTCCGCGGATAACTTCGTTTTCTCTTTGATGAGGGCGCGCAGGTCGCGGCCTTCGACGAACTCCATGGTGATGAACTTCACGCCGTCGGCGTCGCCCAGGTCGTAGATGCGGATGACGTTCTTGTGCGTGACCTGGCGCGAGAGCAGCAACTCCTGCTTGAAGCGGGCGAGCATAGCCGGGCTGGAGGCAAGCTCCGCGCGAATCAGTTTCAGCGCGACGGGGCGGTCGAGTTCGCGATCGCGGGCCTTGTAGACCGCGCCCATGCCGCCTTCGCCAAGAAGCTGCAGGATTTCGTAGCGGCCGCCCAGCACATCGCCGGGCTCGAACAGAGGCGTTGTGACTTGCACGCGAGGGGCACGCGACTTCAGAGGAGGCAGAGGCGGCAAGGCGCCTTCCACCATGGTCGCGTCGGGATCGAGCGGAGGAGACTTGGCATCCACGAGCGTGGGCGCATCGCCTGAGCTGGGGTGATCCAAGCCAGGATGATCGGAGCGAGGATGATCCACGCTGGGATGATCCACGAGCGTAGGGGCGTCGGAGTCCGGCGGGGCGTTCGAGCTGGAGCTATCGCCCTTGGCCGGGGCGCGCACACCGCCGCCTTCGTCAGGGGTATTACGTCGATCTCCCCCGCGACCCTGGGGATCGAAAAGTGGATTTGACTTTTCCATTAACGCCCGGCCCGGCGGATTGCTTGAAAGGCACCGCCGCCCTTCAAGACAGAAAGGATGCCCTTGAGTATATACCGCCCTCGGGCCGAAACTGCAGGGCAAATCGGGGCGGCTGACCCTTGGTTCTAACCCGGGAAAACAGCGCAAAACCTTTCACCACTAAGGACACGAAGGTTCACGAAGGAAGACCCTGGAGGGTTCCTTCGTGGAACTTCGTGTCCTTCGTGGTTGATGAATTTTCCCGGAGGGGCTGATGTATACTCGGTCACTCTTGGAATTCCCTGACTGCTCAAAAGCGCCAGGCTCACCCTGTCCCTGAGGAGATCCGCTATGCAGAGCCGCATCAACGGCACCACCATGCCCGTCCTGGAATTCGTCCTGGAACCGAATGAGTCCATCATTTCCGAGGCCGGAGAGCTGTCGTGGATGGGCAGTTCGGTGCAGATGACCACCCACACGCAATTTGCCGGTGGAGGAGGAATCTTTGGCGTGCTCAAGCGGGTGGCGGGCGGCGGGTCGATCTTCATGACCGAGTATCGCGCCGTGGGCGCGGCCGGGGAGCTGGCGTTTGCGACCAAGCTGCCGGGGCACATTGTGCCGGTGGAAGTCTCGCCCGGACACGAGTACATGATTCACCGCCACGGATTCTTGTGCGCCACTTCGCAGATTCAGATTGGTGTCGGCTTCCAACAATCGCTGGGCGCGGGCATTTTCGGAGGGGACGGATTTCTGCTGCAGAAGCTCAGCGGCCAGGGGACGGCGTGGCTGGAACTCTCGGGCGAACTGGTGGTGCGCGATCTGCAGCCGGGGGAAACGCTGCGGGTGCATCCCGGACACGTGGGAGCATTTCAGGCCAGCGTTTCGTTTCAGATCACGACCGTGCCGGGGATCAAGAACATGATCTTCGGCGGGGACGGAATTTTTCTGGCGGCGTTGACCGGGCCGGGGAGAATCTGGCTGCAGACGCTGCCCATCGCCAAGCTGGCGCACGCCATCGACCGCTATTTGCCTCACGAAGTACGCCGCCAGACGGTGGAAGGCGGTGTGGTGGGCGGAATCGTGGGATCGATTCTGGATGGGATGAAGTAGCGAGCGGATGTCGTGTTCTGAAGTGGATGACAAATTGGGCCCGCTTCCGTCACGATGCGAGACCACCGATTGCGCAAACAAGGTGCACAGGTCCTTCGCTTCGCTCAGGATGACAATCTGAACAATGTTGCGAATTTATGGGCGCCAGGGAGGATCATGAGCATTCTCACGCGCGTGATTGCGGTTACGGCGATCGTTCTCCCGTTGTGCGCCTCGGCGCAGGAAGCGCCTAAGTATCCGGTCAGCGAGAGCGACTTCGTCGCTCACGATTTCAAGTTCCGCTCCGGGGAACCGCTCTCCGAGTTGCGCCTGCACTACTGGACGCTAGGCGCGCCGGCGCGCGACGCGAAGGGCAATGTCACCAATGCCGTGCTGCTGCTGCACGGGACCGGCGGGTCGGGAAAACAGTTCCTGGCGCCTCAGTTTGCCGACGAACTCTATGGGCCGGGGCAACCGCTCGACATTTCGCACTATTTCATCATCGCGGCCGACGGCATTGGGCACGGGCAGTCGTCAAAGCCCAGCGACGGCATGCACGCGCGCTTCCCGCAGTATGACTACGACGACATGGTGGCGGCCCAGCATGTGCTGCTGACCGAGGGGCTGAAGGTACGGCACCTGCGCCTGATTTTCGGCACCTCGATGGGATGCATGCATTCGTTCGTGTGGGGCGAGACCTATCCCGATTTTATGGACGCACTCATGCCCATGGCCTGCCTGCCGGTGCAGATTGCAGGACGCAACCGGCTATGGCGCAAGCTGCTGATGGATGCGATCCGCAAAGATCCCGACTGGAAAGAGGGCGAGTACAAAGAGGAGCCAGTGCGGGCGCTGCGCACGGCGCAGGATTTGCTGATCATCGCCGGCAGCGCTCCGGTCGCTATGCAGCGGACGCTGCCCACGCGCGATGCGGTCGACAAATATATCGCCGATAGGGAGGGGCGGCCGGGCACAGCGCCGGATGCGAACGACCTGTTGTATCAGGTGAACGCGTCTCGCAACTACGATCCGTCACCGCAGCTGGAGAAGATCACAGCGCCGGTGATGTGGATCAACTCGGCCGATGACTTCATTAACCCGCCGGAGCTGGGCATTGCCGAACCCGAGAGCAAGCGGCTGAGAAACGGAACCTTCGTGCTGCTGCCCATCAGCGAGAAGACGCATGGCCACGGGACGCACACCTGGGCCGTGGCATGGAAGGATTATATGGAGCAAATCCTGAAGCAGACAGCTCACTGATCGACGTCTCTGTGGAACCCTGTCCCCTCTGTGGTTAAGATCCAAAAAACTAACCACAGAGGACACAGAGGGACACAGGGTACGGCGCCGGATATCTCCGGTAGACTAGTAGAATTACCAGAGCCATGATCAACGGCAAACGCATTGCGGTCGTCATGCCTGCCTACAACGCGGAGAAGACGCTCGAAGCCACGGTGGGCGAAGTGCCGGAATTGGCCGACATCCGCATTCTGGTCGACGACCATAGCTCCGACCAGACCGTGGAAGTGGCGCGGCGCCTGGGCCTGCGCGTCTTTCAGCATGATCGCAATTACGGCTACGGACGCAACCAGCAGACTTGCTATCGCGAAGCGATGGAAGCGGGAGCGGACGTGGTCATCATGCTGCACCCGGATTACCAGTACACGCCGCTGCTGATCACGGCGGTGGCCAGCATGGTGGCCTACGACGTATACGACGTGGTGCTGGGCTCGCGCATTATCGGCGGGCGGGCGCTGCGCGGGGGCATGCCGCTGTACAAGTACATCTCGAACCGGCTGCTGACCGCGTTCGAGAATCTGTTTCTGGGCGTGAAGCTGTCGGAGTATCACACGGGTTACCGCGCCTTCAGCCGCAAAGTGCTGACTGACTTGCCGCTGCTCGAAAACTCCGACGACTTCGTCTTCGACAACCAGATGCTGGCACAGTGCGTGCACTTCGGCTTTCGCATTGGGGAAGTTTCGTGCCCGACGAAATATTTCAAAGGGGCCTCGTCGATTAACTTCCGCCGCAGCGTGAAGTACGGTTTTGGCGTGCTGGGCACAACTCTGCAGTTTGCGCTCGAACGAATCGGTGTGCTGCACCTGGCCCGGTTCAGCGATAAGGGACGCAAACTGGAGACCAGCCAGCAGAGCTACTACACCCGCAGCGGCGAAACGGTGCGCTCGGCGTAGCGTGCGCCGGGCCTTCTTCTCGCATGTCCGATCTTCGCGTGTCCAATCCTCGCGTATTCGATCCTGCGCAAAATCCGGCGGCCCTTCGATTGCGCAAGGGCAATTTTTCTGCGATGAACCTGGCGCTGCTTATTCTGCTGGCTGCGCTGGCCTTCGTTGTGATGGGCTACCACCCGGGCCTGGAAGATGATGCCTTCTACCTGGCTGCAATCAAACACAACCTCAATCCCTCGCTGTTTCCGCACGACTCGGATTTCTTCACTCTGCAGTTTCAGGCGACGATTTACGACAAGCTGGTTGCGCTGTTCGTGCGCTTCACACACCTGCCGCTGGCGTGGACGCTGCTGCTGTGGCAGTTCGCAGCCGTTTTTCTGATTCTGCACGGCTGTTGGCGCATCAGCCGGCGCTGCTTCTCGCAGGTTTCGGCACAGTGGGCGGCTGCGGTTTTAGTGGGCGTGCTGCTCACCCTGCCGGTATCCGGCACGGGCATCAACCTGGCGGACCAGTATCTTCATCCCCGCACGCTGGCGACGGCGGCGATTGTTGCCGCTGTCGTGGCAGTAATCGACCGGCGGGTTGGGCTTGCCGCAATCCTGCTGGCCTTTGCTTTTGCAAACCACGCCATCATGGCCAGCTTCGGGATCTCTTTTTGCGTCTTTCTGTGGTGGAGCCTGAAGGCGGCAAGCCGACCGCGTTCTGCTTCCCTTTTGGCTGCCGCACTGCTGGTGCCGCTGGGATGGATCTTCGAGCCCGGCTCGGATGCCTGGCGCCAGGCGGCTTCCACTCGCAGCTTCTACTACCTTTCTCACTGGGAGTGGTATGAATGGCTGGGAGTGGGCGCTCCGCTGGTGCTGATCTATGCCTTTCAGCGCTTCCTGTGGCATCGCAAAGCGGCGGCGGGCTCCGCTCCGCAAGATTTCGTCTTGCAGAGCCTGGTTTCCAGTCTTCTGTACTACGGCATCTTCCAGACCGTCGTGGCACTGGCGATCATGCTTCCGCCCGGCTTCGAGCGGCTGCGGCCGTTTGAGCCGATGCGGTATCTGCACTTGCTTTATCTCCTGTTCTTTGTGCTCGTCGGCGGCCTGCTCGGACGTTACGTGCTGGGCCGGCATGTCTATCGCTGGATTTTGCTCTTGGTTCCGCTGAGCGCGGGCATGTTCTACGCGCAGCGCCAGATGTATCCAGCTAGCGCGCATCTGGAGTTGCCGCGGACGAAGCCGGCGAATGCCTGGTTGCAGGCGTTCACGTGGATCCGGCAGAACACCCCGGCCGACAGCTACTTCGCGCTGGATCCGATGTACATGTTGCTTCCGGGGGAAGACTTTCACGGATTTCGCGCTTTGGCCGAGCGCAGCATGCTCGCAGACTATGACAAGGATGGCGGAATGGCGGCGCGCGTGCCACGGCTGGCTCCGCGGTGGTGGAAGGAGGTCAGTGCATTGCAGGGCTGGAGAAATTTTGAAGGCGGGGATTTTCAGCGGCTCAAGAATGAATTCGGCGTGAACTGGGTGGTCCTGTCTGGCACGGATGCGGAGTGGTCGCATGCGGGCGAGCAGACGGATGCGGGAATGACGTGTCCGTATCAGAATCAGCAAGTGCGGGTGTGCCGTCTATACTGAGGCGGATCTCAGGGCCGAGACCAGGGCTAAAGCCCGATCGTTATAAGCACGACCGAACGCGGCCCTAAAGGGCCGCTCTTCCACGAGGGACGGGTGATTCGAGACCGCTCCCTCTACTAAGAATTTCGGCTCAAGGAGCACTCTCTCACGAACGTCGCGTTGCCAATGGGAACGGAATCAAACGCTCGCTCGCCGTCTCAACCTTACTTGCTCATGGCGGTGGTGGCGCTGGCGGTGCGGCTGGCGGTCATTTCGTTTGTCTACACCGACTGGACGGATCCGTTTGTGCTCGGGCACTGGGCCTTTGGCCTGGTGGCTCAATCGCTGGTCACCGGCCACGGCTTCGGGAATGTCTTTGCCCAGACTGGACCGACGGCAGTGCTGCCGCCGGTTTACGCGTATCTGGTCGCCGGCATTTTCAAGGTCTTCGGAATTGAAACCAAGGCGGCGGTGATCGCGGTCCTTTCACTGAACAGCGTGTTCTCCGCGCTGACCTGCGTGCCGGTGTTTCTCATCGCGCGCCAGGCTTTCGGCGATCGGGTGGCGAAATGGGCGGGCTGGGGATGGGCGTTTTCGCCGTACGGCATTTACTACGGCGCGGACTGGGCGTGGTCGACGTGCCTGGTCACGCTGGAACTCACCTGGCTATTTCTGTGGGCGTGGCGGCTGGAAAAATCGTCGCGCACGCGGGACTGGCTGCTGTTCGGCCTGGCCGGCGGATTCACCGCGCTGACTGAGCCGGTTACGCTGGCGGTGGTCCCGCTGCTGGGGCTATGGACGCTGTACCGGCGCTGGCGCAATCGAAAAACGTGGACGATGCCGATGCTGGCCGCGGCGCTGGCGGCGATCGTCATGATGGCGCCGTGGATCGGGCGGAACTACGAAGTCTTTCATCACTTCATTCCGGTGCGCAGCGGGTTTGGACTGGAGTTGTACATCGGCAACAACGGGTACTCCACGCGCTGGGTAAACAGCGCCCTGCACCCCAATCACAGCGACGCCGAACTCGGCGAGTACGAGCGCGTCGGCGAAGTGGCGTACATGGACCACAAGCGGGAGCAGGCGATGGGTTACATTAGGGCCCATCCCGGCTGGTACGCGTGGATGACCGCCCGCCGCATCGTCTACATGTGGACCGGCTACTGGAGTTTCGATCACGCGTATTTGAAGGATGAGCCGCTCGATCCGCCGAATATTTTTGTCGACACTACGATGACCATCCTGGGACTGCTGGGCCTGCGCCGGGTGTTTCGTCTTGACTCAGGGTTGGCGATGCGCTTTGCCATCGTGCTGTTCTTTTTCCCGCTGGCCTATTACTTTTCGCATCCGGAGACGTATTATTTTCGTCCGGTCGATCCCCTGATCGTGGTGCTGGCGGCGGTGGCGCTAGCTGGGTGGGCGCTCCGACCGCTGCCATCCGCGTAGCGCACTATGGCAAAAGCTTTTTAATCGCAAAGTTCGCGAAGGCAGAGCCGCGAAGATCGCAAAGAAAATCCAGCTGTATGTCAGGCTGCGCATTGCGGCTTCTTACGAATGGGGCTTAACATCTAATCAGCTTGATGGCGAACGCTACGACCACCGCACCGGTAACGGCTCCCCGCCGTTTCACGATTGGACTCAACGAAGTCCTGAACTTCGCCTACGACGCGTTCTGGAGCAACAAGCTGCAGTTCATTCTGACGGCGCTGGCCATGGCCGTAGGCACGGCGTCGGTGATTCTGGTGGTCACCATCGGACTTACGGGGAAGCAGTACGTGCTGCGCCAGATTCAAGCCATCGGCTCCAACATGATTTATGCCGGCTATTCAGGCGGAGCGCAGCGGATCGATTCGACGCCCGATCCCATGACCGTAAGCGACGTGCAGGCGATTCGAGAGCAGGTCCCCAGCGTGGTGGCCGCCTCACCAACCGTAGCACTTGGCGACCGCATCAATGTGGGCGGCGGCAAGCAGCGGGACATCCTGGTGCTGGGCGTAAATCCCGAGTACCAGCGGGTGCGAAACCTGATCGTGCTCGCCGGGCGCTTCTTCGATGCGGACGACTCCGCCGGCCGCAACAAAGTCGGCGTGATCACGGAGAAGTTGGCGCTCAAGCTCTACGGCGCGCCCCAGGAGTCAATCGGCCGGGTCATCAAGCTGAGCGGCGACCTGCCGTTCACGATCATTGGGGTATTCAAGGAAAGTGTGGACACGTTCGGGCAGTCGGAGATCCAGGAAGACACCATGCTGATTCCCTACACGGTGAGCCGGTTCTTCACGCCCACGGGGGACATTTATGAAGCGTATTTTTCTGTCGCCACGCCGCAGGATGTGATCCCGGCCACGTCGGCCATCAAGCGAGTGCTGCAGTTGCGGCACCGGGCGGAGTCGGTGTACAACGTGCAGAATCTGACCCAGCTTTTGACTGTGGCGGAACGGACCGCCAATGCCCTGACCGCCGTGCTCATGCTGGTGGCCTTTGTCACGCTGTTGGTGAGCGGGATCGGCATCATGAACATCATGCTGGCGACCGTGACCTCGCGCATTCGCGAAATCGGGATTCGCAAAGCGATCGGAGCGACGAACCGCAATATCCGCTTCCAGTTCCTGGCGGAGGCGATTCTGATCTCGCTGACCGGAGGAATCGTAGGGATTGTCGTGGGCCTCGCCATCCCGTATTCGGTGCGCTTTCTCACCGATTACCGCATTCCGATTTCAGGCTTGTCGGCGATCATCGCCATCGTGGTGTCGTCGATTGTGGGAATTGTCTTTGGGACGGTCCCGGCGACCCGCGCCTCGCAGTTGGATCCGGTGGAAAGCCTGCGGTATGAGTAAGAAATGAGTCTTGAGTCTTGAGTCTTGAGTCTTGAGCCTTGAGTCCCGAGTTGCTAGCCTCGGGAATCGCGCTGGGGCTTGGCTTGTAGCACTCGAGCCCTGGCTGGCGAAATGGGGCTCGCGACTCTCGAGTCAAACACCACAAAGCCGGGCTGGTTGGCCCGGCTTTCCCTTTTGTGGAACTGGCTCGGCTGGTACTTCAGACCGCCGACCAGCATGTCAAAATCTCAGGACGTTCGTCCCTCACCCGCGAGTTCCAACCCACCGCGTGCAGGTTTCTCACCCAGGTGGAAGCTCGCGTTCCCTGTTTCTTGCCGCCACCTTCTCCGGGCTCGCCCGGGCGGTAGCGCAAGCCTTACATCACCATTGCCAGGTTCTCCAACTCATGCTGCAGCACCGGGAGGGCGCAACCCGCCATCTCAACCCGGCCTGCCGCATCCAAAGCTGCCTTTGGCGAAACTCCGTAACCGCGGCCCATCAGAAACACCTGGAGCAACTCGGCCGCCTCGTAGGAATCGAGCATCCCGCCCTGGAGCAGGTCGTTCCTGAGAGCTGCCAGCTCAGTGATGGTGAATCTGTCTTTGTCGTTCATCTTCTCGTTCGTCATGGCCGTCATCACCTCCGACTCCGACCTTTTACCGCTTTGCCGTATTAGACTCATCGGCAGCTACTCAAGTTGCATGCAATTCGGCTGCCGCAAACGACCCTACTTTCTATATACGGTCCCCAAACCCTGCTGGATTCATTAACCCCTGTGGATATCAAAAGTTGCGGGCAGCGAGGAGGGCGATTCCGGTCCGCCGGCATCCCCTTCGTACCCAGCAAGTAATCTCAAGAGTGACACAATGTGTCGTTCCGTGACGGAGCGCGGTCATATTGCACAAGTTGGGGGGAGATTAGGTTAGGGCGCGGGCGCCTGAGGCGCCAGATTCCAGGACCTGAGACGAAGACTGTATCGACGGGGAAGAACCCGGTAGAAAGCCGAGTGCGGAAGCCAGGAGTAGTGTGAGCTGCCAGCCCCACCCTGAGGCTCCGAGCCAAAATCTCAAGCCCGGACAAGGCTTCCCATTTGCGCGGTCCCGCACGGGGGACGACCGGGAACGTTGCTCCGACCGAGCCCCGGGCTACACCGGCTCCAGCAGGGCGTCTTCCACCTGGGCGGCAAGGCTTTCGAACTGCTCATGGTCCATGCAAACCGCGTGCTGCCCGTATGTGGCGACTTTCCCGACAACGTGCCAGTAGGGCATCCAGCAGTATTGTTTGCCATCGCCAGCCCGTTGCAGCACTACCAGGAACGGGTAGAACGTGACCTCTTCCTCCTCCTCACCCAGCCAGGAATCGAGCTTCTCGGGAAGGAAGGAGGAGACGACCTTGAAGTCTCCTTCGCCGGCGCCCAACTGAAAGTCGAGGGTCAGGCGCAACTCGCGCGCGGCTCCGCAGGTGGCGCAGGTTTCGGGAGCAGTTTTCGAAAAGTTGTACAGAACTTCAAACAGCGTCTGGTGCGTCGGGTATTTCTTATGACATGGAGTGCAGTAGAAGAATTGGGTGGCCATGTTGGACTTCCTCTCCGGGGAGACTGCCGATTCCCCCGTTCGCTCTAAGGCTCGACCGTGGCCTCATCCACCAGCATGATGGGGATGTCGTCCTTCACCGCATAGACTCGGTGACATTGCGTGCACTTCAGGCTTTCCGGGCTTTGGCGGTACTCGAGCGCCTGCTTGCAGGCAGGACAGACCAGAATTTCCAGCAACTCTTTGGCAATCATGAGGTGACATTGTACGACAGGCAGACGGCTTGAGATGTGATGGGAGTCACTCAGGATTTGCAATTGCCGATGGCCGATTGCCGATCAAATTTCGGTGGGATGAAATGGGGGCAATTGGAAATCGGCAATCGCAAATCGGAAATTCTGTCACTTCCGTGGCGAAGTCCTCCGCGGCCAATGGGATAGAATCAGGGCCGGAACCAACTCATGCCCGCCATTGTCTTAGACGGAAGCAGGATAGCGCAGGAGATTCGCAGCGAGGTGGCCGCGGAGGTGAACGCCATGGCTGCGGCCGGAGTGCGTCCGGGGCTGGCCGTGGTGCTGGCCGGGCACAACCCGGCCTCGGAGATTTACGTCCGGGGCAAGGTCAAGGCTTGCGAGGAAGTCGGCCTGCACAGCGAGAAGATCACGCCGCCCGAATCGGTCACGACCGCCGAACTGCTGTCCCTGATCGAAGCGCTCAACCGGCGCGCCGACATCGACGGCATCCTGGTGCAGCTGCCGCTGCCCGCGCAAGTGGATGCCAAGAGAGTACTGCTGGCGGTTGATCCCGCGAAGGACGTGGACGGATTTCATCCCATGAATGTGGGGTTTCTCTCGACCCAGCGGCCGGGACTGGTCCCGTGCACGCCCGCCGGGGTGATGGAAATTCTGAAGCGCAGCAAGATTGCGATCGCAGGACGCGAAGCGGTGGTCTTGGGACGCAGTGACATTGTAGGCAAGCCCGCAGCTATGCTGTTGCTGAATGCCAACGCCACGGTTACGGTGTGCCACTCGAAGACACACGACCTGCCGGGGGTGTGCCGCCGCGCCGACATTCTGATTGCCGCCATCGGACGCGCGGGCATGATCACACGCGACTTCGTGAAGCCTGGCGCCACCGTGATTGACGTGGGCATGAACACGGTTACTGACGAGGCCGAGTTCAGGCGGTTCTTCGCGGGCAACACCAAGCGGGAAGAAGCTTTCCGCAAGAAAGGGTCGGTGCTGATCGGAGATGTTCATCCCGAGGTGGCCGAAGTTGCCGGAGCCCTGACGCCCGTGCCCGGCGGCGTAGGGCCGCTGACCATTGCGATGCTGATGTTCAACACGGTGAAAGCGGCGAAAATGCGGCGCGGAATCCGCGTGGGGGAATTGTCGCGAGCTTGATCCCCAAAATGAAAAATCCACCACGGAGACACAGAGACACGGAGAAAAGCGATTGTTGAATTTCGATTGTTGATTGTTGATTGAAAACCTGGAATTCGTTTCGGGTGGCGGCAGTCATTCAACAATCAGAAATCAACAATTATTCTCCTCCGTGCCTCTGTGTCTCCGTGGTGAAAAAGACTTTAAGAAAATCATGCTGAAAGTCGGGCTTACAGGAGGAATCGCCTCCGGCAAGTCGGTGGTGGGAGAGATGCTGGTGACGCTGGGGGCGCACCTGGCGCAGGCCGACCGCATTGCGCACGCGCTGATGCAGCCGGGGGAAGCGGTTTACAACCAGGTGGTGCGGCAGTTCGGGCGCGAGATCCTCAGTCCCGACGGAAGCATCAACCGCGCCAAGCTGGCGGAGGTGGCGTTCGGCCCGCCGACGCTGCCTGCCGGCACACGCGCCTCGCGCGTGCTGGAACTCAACCGCATTGTGCATCCCGTAGTCATCCGCAGTCAGAATGAGTGGATGCAGGAGGTTGCGCGCCAGGACCCGCACGCCGTGGCAGTGGTAGAGGCGGCGCTGATTCTGGAGGCGGAAGCCGGCGATCACTTCGACCGGCTGCTTGTCGTTACCTGCCATCCGGAGCAGCGCGTGGCCCGCTTCGCGGCGCGGCAGAAAATGGATGTGGAGGCGGCGCGCAAGGAAGTGGAGCGGCGCATGGCCGCGCAGCTTCCCGACCAGGAGAAAATCAAGGCTGCCGACTACGTGATCGACAATTCGGGCACGCTGGAGCAGACTCGCGAGCAGGTGCGGCAGGTGTGGGAAAAGCTTCGGAGCGAAGCCAGCAAACATTGACCCTGTTCACCACGGAGACACGGAGGCACTGAGGCACCGACAGCTTGAGGGTTTTGTCATTCCGACGAGCGGAAGCGAGGAGGGATCTGCTGTTTCTCGCCTGGCAGACAAGAATCGGATTCTACGTCGCGGCGCTCCTCAAAATGACAAGGGATAGGAATGCGCACAAGCAGCTCGAGCACCTCGTTCTCCGTGCCTCCGTGACTCCGTGGTGTAGCGATACTGGGCGCATCGCCTGAGTCGGACTGCGGCATTGTAAAATTAGGAAGGAACTTACTTCGGACGTCATCATGAAACTCCTACGGCCTCTCATCCTCGCGCTGGTGATCGCCGGCGCGTTCTTTTACTTCACGACGTGGCGTTCGAACTCGCAAGCCGGATGGCATCCCTCGAACTGGCTAAGCCATCCGGCGCAGGTGGAGATCACCGAGGCGGCTCCGGGAGAATCCCTCGACAGTGAAGAGCAGAACAACATCTCCGTTTACCACAAGAACATTCCTTCGGTGGTGAACGTGACCTCGCGCTCTCTGGCGTTTGATTTCTTTTACGGAATGGTGCCCCAGGAAGGCCAGGGCTCGGGCTTCATCATCGACAAAGATGGCCACATACTGACCAACTATCACGTGATCGCCGACGCCCGGCAGGTGAAAGTCACGCTGCATAATCGCAAGACCTATTCCGCGACCGTGGTGGGCACCGATCCGCCGCACGATCTGGCAGTCATCCAGATCAAGGCGCCGGACCTGGTTCCGGCGGTGCTGGGCGATTCGCGCAATTTGCAGGTGGGGCAGAAGGTATACGCCATCGGCAATCCGTTCGGCCTGGCCGGAACGATGACGCGGGGCATTGTGAGTTCCATCCGGCCAGTGCGCGAGCCCAACGGCGCCATGATTGACGAGGCGATTCAGACCGACGCCGCGATCAACCCCGGCAACTCGGGCGGTCCGCTGATGAACTGGCACGGCGAGGTCATCGGCATCAATACCATGATTCTTTCGAGCGTGGGCCAGAACGCCGGCATTGGCTTCGCGATTCCCATCAATACGGCGAAAGCGGTGCTGAACGATCTGATGACGCTGGGGCGGGTGCGGCGTCCGGCGCTGGGCGTGACCACGATTCCGATCAGTCCGGAATTGGCCGACGAGATTGGCTTGCCCGTCGACTACGGCCTGCTGATCGTGCAGGTGACCCCGGGCGGATCGGCCGATAACGCCGGGCTGCGCGGCGGCAGCGAACGCGCGTATCTGGGAAACATTCCCATCATGCTGGGCGGCGACCTGATCGTGGCCATCGACGGCGAGAAGGTCGGAGATCAGCAGGACCTGGCGCAGATGATGAACAACCATCGCGCCGGCGACACGGTGAAGATCACGATCTATCGCAACAAGAAGAAGATGGACGTCAGTGTGGCGCTGACCGAGGCGCGGCAGCAGGTGTGAGGAAAGCAGCTTTCAGCTATCAGCTTTCAGCTATCAGTTGAACCCGATCGCAAGAGGATGGAGTTGTCAAACTCGAACTGATCGAGAGCATCCACAACTCTTCCTGCGAGTGCTTGCGCGTTGGTGACGGAATGAATTAGCCTCATGTCCTGCCTATGACTGCCGCCCGCTAAATCCTGCAAGGCTGCCGCGATGAGGGAAGTGCGCGGACGTGCGTGCGCTCTCTCTTCTTTCCTGACTCCAAAACCAGAAAGGATTCCTGACATGCATTTCGTAGATAAAGCATTCGCTCGCCGACTAGAGTCGTGCGAGGAGATTCCGCAGGTTGAGTATGCGCGGGCGTTTCGCAAGTCGCGGCCCGAAATTGGGGCGGCAGAGGAGGAAATTTGCGGCGGGCATATGATCTTTGCCGGCCTCGGATCGCCCATCGGAAGGGCGACCGGAGCGGGACTCGATCATCCGTTTACCGCGGAGGATCTGGATTCGTATCGAGCAGTTTTATCGTGCCCACAGGGCTCCGTCGCAGGTCGATCTGACTCCTATGCACGAGCCGGCTGTGTTCGAGATGTTCAAGCAGCGCGGGTATGCCATCGCGGAGTTGAATAACGTGTTGTATCGGAAGCTGGACGCCGCGGAGAAGTTTCCTCCCGCTCCGGCGGGGTGCGAGATTCGGCGCAGCCGGCTGGAGGAAGCTGAGATCACGGGCACGATCGTAGAAAGTGCGTTCTTTCCCGATGGCGCGCCGGAGGCCTTTCGCGGACTGATCAAGCCCCTCTACCAGATGGAGCATGCGCTGGCATTCGCGGCTAGCATCGACGGCAAGTTGGTAGCCTGCGGCACGGGGCTGATCATTCCGGAGCACAAGGTCTTTGCGCTATGCGGGGCGGGCACACTGGCGGAGTATCGTGGGCGGGGGCTGCAGACGGCGCTGTTGCGGGCGCGCATGGCGGCAGCTACCGAGCAGGAATGTGAGTACGCGGTGGTGGTCACGCAGGGTGGAACGACCTCGCAACGCAATGCGGAGAGGCTTGGCTTTCGAGTCGCTTACAGCAAGGTCACGGTGATCAAGCAATTGGAAAAGTGAAATTGGAAGGCCGTGCGTGAGCATCGTTGCGGATTGAGGCCCGACGTTGCATAGTGGAAGGCGTGACTGCAGAAAGCTTTGCGCTTAGCGGAGAGCACGTGCGGCTGGAGCCGCTTGACCGTCGGCATGTGGACGGACTTGTGGCGGCCGCGGCGGCGGATCCGTCGCTTTACCGGTGGAGTCCGGTTCCGCAAGGGAGAGTCGAAACAATCGATTACGTCGAAACAGCCCTGGCCTGGCGCGATGCCGGAACCGCCGTGCCATTCGCAATCGTGCGTTTGCATGACGAGGCGATCATCGGCTCGACCCGCTTCTTTAATATCGAGCGTTGGACGTGGCCGCCGGGGCATCCCTCGCGCGGGCGCAGCGGCCCCGACGCCTGCGAGATTGGCTACACCTGGCTGACCCGCGCCGCCGTCCGGACCGCGGCCAACACTGAATCCAAGCTGCTCTTGCTGACGCACGCCTTCGAGGTGTGGCAGGTGCTGCGCGTCTGTTTTCACACCGACGTCCGCAACGCGCGTTCCCGGGCCGCGCTCGAACGCATTGGCGGGCAGTTTGAAGGAATCTTGCGCTCGCACCGGATGGCGACGGATTTCATCCCGCGCGACTCGGCCCGTTTTTCGATTGTGGCCGCGGAGTGGCCGGGGGTGAAGCAACGGTTGGTTCAGTTGATGCAAAGATACGGGTGACGGAAAAACCGGCGGGCCCTACCGGGCGATCCTAGGCCCGCTACCTCGAAGGATGCTGGAAGCACAAACCGTAGCCGTCGGGGTCGGTGAACCACAGCTGCTTCATGCCGTAGGGAGCGACTTTCGGCTGGTTGACATTGAGTCCCTGGGCGCGCAGGTGACGGTAGGCGGCGTCGAGATCCTCGCAGCCGAAGAACAGGCAGGTGTCGCTGTGTCCGGCGATGCGGGCTGGATCGGGAGCGGGCGGGCGATGGGCAGCTTCGTAGGCGGTATTGAGCATAACCTCCGCGCCGTTCAGTCGAAGTCCAGCCCAATTGCAATGATCTCCCGGCTCGGACGCTGCCCAAACCGTGAAGCCCAGTACGTCGCGATAGAAATGCAGGGCCGTTGGCATGTCGAAGACTTGCAGCAGCGGAGCCACGCCGTGAATATCCATAGGGGCCAGCCTCCTGATCCGGCTGGAAAATATATCAGACAGTGAGCAGTCGGCTTGTCAGAGGCAGGTCTGGGCAGGAGATGAACCACCATGAACGTCGAAGAGGTCCGAAAGTACTGTCTTGCGTTTCCTGAGGCGACGGAGAATCTGCAGTGGGGAGACGATCTCTGCTTCAAGATTCGCGGGAAGATTTTTGCCACCGTCGCGCTGACGGCCACTCCGCAGAAACTGTGCTTCAAGTGCGCCCCGGAGATGTTTGCCGACTTGATCGAGCGTGAAGATATCCGTCCGGCACCGTATGTGGGTCGCTATAAGTGGGTCATTCTGGACCGACTGGACGCGCTGCGTGGCGGCGAGATGAAGGAACTGATCCGGCAGTCCTATGAGATGGTGGCGACGAAAGCGCCTAAAGGGAGGGCAAAGAAGCCGAAGCGCAGAGGATTGCGCCGGAGCTGAGTTGCGTTTCGAGGATTTGACTCGACTCCTTCCGCTCGGCTAGCCTCAAGAGTCTCCTGCAATTCTGGAAACCGCAACCTGCATGCGATCCCCGCAAGCACTATGGATTGGGCTGCTTCTGGCCGGGCTGGCTGTGTGCCCGCCGCCTCCCGCCGACGCTTCGACGCATCCGGTTCACGCCCAGCACGGCATGGTGGTGAGCGTGCACGAACTGGCATCGCGGGCGGGAGTGGAGATCCTGCAGGCCGGGGGCAATGCCGTGGATGCGGCGGTGGCTACGGGGTTTGCGCTGGCGGTGGTGCATCCCGCGGCGGGAAATATCGGCGGCGGCGGACTCATGCTGGTGCGCATGGCCAACGGCCAGACCCACTTCCTCGACTATCGCGAGAAAGCGCCCGCCGCCGCGACTCGCGACATGTATCTGGATGCGCAAGGCAACGTGATTGAAGGCGCCAGCGAGTACGGATACAAAGCGATCGGCGTGCCCGGGTCGGTTGCCGGCATGGTCTCTGCCGAAGCGAAGTGGGGCAAGCTGTCGCTCAAGCAGGTCATGGCTCCGGCGATCGCGCTGGCGCGCGACGGGTACGCCCTGACGTGGGAAGAGGCGCGGGATTTCCACGATGACTATCTGGCGAAATTTGCCGAATCGCGTCGAGTTTTCCAGCGCGGCGGCGACTACTACCAGGCCGCGGAGATCTTCCGTCAGCCTGATCTGGCAAGGACTTTGGAACGCATCGGGGCGAATCCAGACGATTTCTATCACGGCGCGCTGGCGCGGGAATTGGCAGGAGCCGTGCATAAAGGTGGAGGGCTGATCACCGCCGACGATCTGGCGCACTACGAGGTGAAAGAGCGCGAGCCGGTTCGAGGTACATATCGAGGATATGAGATCGTCAGCGCCCCGCCGCCGTCGTCGGGTGGAACCGTGCTGATTGAATCCCTTAATATTCTGGAAGGCTACGATCTGGCCAGTCTGGGGAATCGGTCGGCGCAATCGATTCATTTCACCGTGGAGGCGTTCCGGCGGGCGTTTTTTGATCGCGCGGAGTTTCTGGGGGATCCGGACTTCAGCAAGATTCCGGTGGCGCAGTTGATCGACAAGCGATACGCGGCGGCATGGCGTGAGACGATTGATCCGGCGCGTGCCAGCGCGAGCAAAACGTTGAAGCGTCCGGCGGTGTTCAGCGAACTGGAGCAATATGCCGCAGCGCGCCCCCAGCCTGCGCCGCGCGAGTCGCCGAACACGACGCACTATTCGGTGGTCGACGCCGAGGGGAACGCGGTCGCCGTCACGACGACGCTGAACGACTGGTTTGGATCGCGCGTGACCGCTGACGGGTTGGGCTTTCTGCTGAACGACGAGATGGATGATTTTTCGGCAAAGCCGGGCGTGCCCAACAGCGATGGGTTGATTCAGGGCGCTGCCAACGAGATCGGTCCGGGGAAGCGCCCGCTGTCATCGATGACGCCGACGATCGTTGTTCACAACGGCAAAACGCTGCTGGTGCTGGGTTCGCCGGGGAGTTCGAAGATCATCACGACGGTCGCGAACCTGCTCATGGGTGTGGTTGACTACGGCATGAACCTGCAGGAAGCGGTCAACGCGCCGCGTTTTCACAACCAGTGGATGCCTGACGTGGTGATGGTGGAGAAATGGTTTTCGCCCGACACGGTGAACGCTCTGCGGCAGATGGGCTACACAATTCAGATTGGGCTGACCGACGAAGGATATGCTCCCTATTGGAGCGACGCCGAATGCATCGCCATCGATGAGAAAACCGGCGAGCGGCTGGGCGCCACCGACGACAGGAACAGCAACGGGAAAGCGGTAGGATACTGAAAAGGCAATTTTTGATTGTTGATTGTTGAATGAAAATCGAACGTGCCGGGTTGGTGTTCATTCAACAATCAACAATCGTCAATCAACAATTCTCAGGAAACGAGATGGTCAAAGCGGTATCAACTTACTTGTTCGTAAAAGAACGCCTGCATCCGGGCATTCTGGACGGACTGGCGCGCAGCGGGGTGCAGGCGATCGAGATTTTCGCCGCGCGACAGCATCTCGACTACGCCAACCGCAAGGCGCACGTCAAGGAAATCGCCGACTGGTTCCGCGGCAGCGGGATACCGCTCAATTCCGTGCATGCGCCGCTCTACGCCGACTATGAGTGGGGACGAGCCGGGGCTCCTCCCGTGAACGTGGCTTCGATCGATCGCGCAGCCCGGGTGGACGCGATGGACGAGATCAAGCGCGCGCTCGAAATCGCCGAGCAGATCCCGTTTCGCTTTCTGGTGCAGCATCTCGGAACGCCTAACGAGAGTTTCAGCGAAAAGAAGTTCGAGGCGGCCATGACCTCGATCGAGCACCTGCGCGCCTTCGCCAAGCCGCTGGGGGTGCGCATTCTGCTGGAGAACATTCCCAATGAGCTCTCGACGCCCGACAAGCTGGTGGAACTGATTCACAACGCGCACTTCGACGACGTGGGGGTGTGCTTCGATTTCGGCCACGCGCACATCATGAGCTCGGTGCGCGAGGCGTTCGAGATTCTGCGCAATCTCATTCGCTCGACCCATATTCACGACAACGCTAAAGAGAAAGACTCACACTTGTGGCCGGGGCAAGGGACCATCGATTGGAAAGAGGCCGTGGAGCTACTGCGCTCGGCGCCGCAGACGCCTCCGCTGCTGCTGGAGATTGAAGAGAGCGAGAAGGTGAATCCGCTGGAAAAGCTGGGAGAAACGTTCGAGAAGCTCGATAAAATTGAGTAATTGAGCAATTTTGTAATTGGGTAATTTGAAAGACACCGCGCAGCCAAGGGGTTTTCAATTACACAATTACCCGATTACCCAATTACTAAATCCTACTTATGTCATCACCCGTCACCACCATCGCAGACATCGGCAAGCATGACGGCCAGTCGGTCACCATCCGCGGCTGGCTCTACAACCTGCGCGAAAGCGGGAAGCTGCTGTTTCCGCAGTTTCGCGACGGCTCGGGCGTGATTCAGGGCGTGGTGCCGAAGAATGCGGTTACGCCGGTGGTTTTCAACGCGATCAAGACGCTGACGCAGGAGTCGAGCGTAATCGTCGAGGGCAAAGTTCGCGCCGACAAGCGTGCTCCGGGCGGCTACGAGCTTGATGTGTCGAACGTGCAAGTGGTGCAGCGCGTTCCCGAGTCGGATCCTTATCCCATCACGCCCAAGGAGCACGGCACCGACTTCCTGATGGAGCACCGGCATCTGTGGGTGCGGTCGCAGCGGCAAGCTGCGATCCTGCGCGTACGGGCGGAGATCATCAAGGCGGTGCGCGATTTCTTCGACGAGCGCGGCTTCACGCTGACTGATCCGCCGATCATTACTCCCGCCGCGTGTGAAGGCACGACCACGTTGTTTCCGGTGGACTATTTTGAGGAGCAAGCATTCCTCACGCAATCCGGACAGCTCTACATCGAAGCGACTGCCATGGCGCTGGGCAAAGTCTACTCGTTTGGGCCGACGTTTCGCGCCGAGAAATCGAAGACGCGCCGGCATCTCACCGAGTTCTGGATGGTCGAGCCGGAAGTCGCCTACATGCAGCTCGATGAGCTGATGAATCTGGCCGAAGAATTCATCAGCTTCATTGTGAAGCGCTGCGTCGAGCGGCGGCAGGTGGAATTGAAGACGATTGGTCGCGACGTTTCGAAGCTGGAGAAGATCACCCCGCCTTTCCCGCGACTCAGCTATGACGATGCGGTCAAGAATCTGCAGGAGGGCCACGCCAAAGGCGCGCTGGAAGCGAGGTTCGAGTATGGCGGCGACCTGGGATCGCCCGACGAAACTTATCTCTCGTCGCAATTCGAAAAGCCGGTGATGGTGCATCGCTATCCGGCGAAGGTGAAGGCGTTCTACATGGAGCCCGACCCGCAGCGTCCAGAGTTGGCGTTGTGCGTCGATGTGCTCGCGCCGGAGGGATACGGAGAAATTATCGGCGGTTCGCAGCGTACGGCCTCGCACGAGTTGCTGCTGCAGCGCATTCACGAGCACGGCCTGCCGGAAGAGGCGTTCAAGTGGTATCTGGATTTGCGCAAGTACGGCAGCGTACCGCACAGCGGCTTCGGCATGGGCATTGAGCGCGCCGTCGCCTGGATCTGTGGCCTGGAGCACGTGCGCGAGACGATTCCGTTTCCCAGGATGCTGTATAGACTCTATCCGTGAAACAGATTGAGTAATTGGGTAATTGCGTAATTTGGGAATCACTCGGCTTCCGGTTCTCAAATTACTAAATTACTGAATTTCTCAATTACTCAATCCAATCAATCTCCGCGATTCTTATGACGACCACTGCCACCTCGACCAACATCATCCCGAAGAAAATCCGCGTGATTGGCGTGCCGCTCGATCTGGGCCAATCGCGGCGCGGCGTCGACATGGGGCCGTCGGCCGTGCGCGTGGCTGGGCTGGAAGCGCGGCTCGAAGCTCTCGGGCACGAGGTCGAAGATGCCGGCAACGTGGCCGTGGCCATTCCCGAGCAGAAGAAAGAGGGCGACACCCACGCCAAATACTTGAAAGAAATCACGGCCACCTGCACCAAGCACGCCGAACTGGTGATCAAGACGCTCGAGGCCGGAAAGGTCCCGCTGGCGCTGGGCGGAGATCACTCCATGGCGGCGGGCACCGTTTCCGGCGTGGCTGAATTTTATCGGCGGCAGAACCAGCACGTCGGCCTGATCTGGATCGATGCGCACACCGATATCAACACGCCCGAGTCGTCCCCCAGCGGCAACGTGCATGGCATGCCGCTCGCCGCACTGATGGGACTGTGGCCGTCGGAACTCGCCAACATTTTTGACTTTTCGCCGAAAGTGAAACCACAGAACTGCGTGCTGGTGGGCGTGCGGGATATTGATGCGGTTGAGAAGGAAAATGTGCGGCGCACCGGCATCGGCGTCTTCACCATGCGCGACATCGACGAGCGCGGCATGCGCACCGTGATGGAAGAGGCTCTACGCATGGCCGGGCGCGGTACGGCGGGCTATCATATTTCGCTCGATATGGATTGGGTCGATCCCGAGGATGCGCCCGGCGTGGGCACGCCGGTGCGCGGCGGCGCGACCTATCGCGAGGCGCACCTGGCCATGGAGATCATTGCCGACCACGGCCGCATGTTGAGCTTCGAGATCGTAGAAGTGAATCCGGTGATCGACGAGCATAACCGGACCGCGGACCTGGCCGTGGAACTGGCGTTGTCTGCGTTTGGGAAGAAGATTTTATAGACAGTCAAAGTCGATGAGAGAAACCATGAAGATCAGCTTCAGTCGTGTTCTACTCGCGGCGTTGATCGCAACCGCGTTGACAGCCGCGAGTCAAGCACAACTTGCGCCGCCACCGGAGAAAACTGCGGTCATCTACGGGCAGAACATTCGCTACTTCGAGGCCGGGCAGGGACCGGCGGTGATCCTGCTGCACGGCCTCGGTTCGGTCAAGGAGATCTGGCTGGCCAATTTGGGCCCGCTTTCAGCGCAGTACCACGTCTATGCGATCGATCAGGTCGGCTTCGGGCATTCGGACAAGCCGCTGCTCGACTACCGGATCGGAACCTGGGTCGATTTCTTGCAGTCGTTTATGCAGTCGCAGAACATCGCCAAAGCGACGGTGGTGGGCAATTCGCTGGGAGGATGGATTGCGCTCGACTTCACGGTCCAGCATCCGGAGATGGTCGACAAGCTAGTGCTCGTAGATGCGGCGGGGCTGACGTGGGCAGGATCGGCGTCGGCCGTCGAATTGAATCCGTCGTCCATCTCCGAGACTCGAACCTTGCTGGAAGGCGTTTTCTTCGACAAGACGAGGCTGACCGACCAGTTCGTCGAAAGCGTGTTTGAGAACCACATGCGCAACAACGACGGGTACACGATTCAGCGCACTCTGGCGGGCTTTGCGCAGGGCGCGCCGTTTGAGGACCAAAAACTCGCATCCATTCACACACCCACGCTGGTGATTTGGGGACGACAGGATCAACTGATCAACGTCGACCGTGCGGAGAAGTTTCACACCGGAATTCCCGGATCAAAGCTGGTCATCTTCGACCAATGCGGCCACGTGCCGCAGATCGAGAAGTCGGAGCAGTTCAACCAGGCGCTGCTGGATTTTCTCGGGAAATAGCCGGCTGCACCGTCCCTTGGGAACCAATCGTGTGATTGACCGAAAATCGCCCCTCATCCACACTGGATAGTCATGAAAAAGCTCCGGGTCGGAATTCTTTTTGGCGGGCGCAGCGGAGAGCACGAAGTGTCGCTGCTCTCGGCCGCATCGGTGCTCAACGCCATCGACAAAGAGAAGTATGAGGTGGTGCCCATCGGCATCACCAAGGATGGTCGTTGGCTGACGGCCGAGCACGCCGAGAATCTGCTGACGGGCAAGGCGGGCAAGAGTGCCCGCCCCACACATCTGCGCGCCGGCGATCCGGAGACGACTCCCGGTGCTGCCGTGCTGGAGCAGGGCGAGTCGGTCGTCATTCCGCCCGAGCCGGTGCACCGCGATCGCGGGCTGATGCCCTTCCAGAGCGATGCGGCCCTGACCCGGCGCGCCAGCGACCGCGCCATCAACGTGGACGTGATCTTTCCCGTGCTGCATGGCACGTTTGGCGAGGACGGCACCATCCAGGGCCTGCTCGAACTGGCTGACCTTCCCTATGTGGGCGCGGGCGTGCTTGGGTCGGCTGCGGGTATGGACAAGGACATCATGAAGTCTTTGTTCATCGCTGCGGACATTCCGATCGTGAAGCACGTCACGATTCTGCGCAGTGCGTGGGAGAAGGCGCCGAAGAAAATCGAGAAGCAGGTTGCCAGCAAGCTGAAATATCCGGTATTCGTGAAGCCAGCGAATCTGGGATCGTCGGTGGGAATCAGCAAGGCGCACGATCGCAAGGAACTGGGGCCGGCTATTGAAGAGGCGGCGAAGTTCGATCGCAAGATCGTGATCGAGCAGGGCGTCGGCGGCAAGAAGCAAAAGGCGCGCGAGATCGAGTGCTCGGTGCTGGGGAACGACGCGCCGATCGCGTCAATTCCGGGGGAAATTGTTCCGGTGAAAGAGTTCTACGACTACAACGCGAAGTATCTGGATGAGGGCTCCGAGCTGATCGTTCCTGCCAAGCTCACCAAGGCCCAAACCAAACAAGTTCAGGAGCTGGCCGTACGCGCCTTCAAAGCCGTGGATTGCTCAGGCCTGGCGCGCGTGGACTTTCTGATGGACCCGAAAACGCGGAAGATCTATCTCAACGAGATCAACACCATGCCCGGATTCACCGCCATCAGCATGTATCCCAAGCTGTGGGCGGCATCGGGGCTGTCATACCCCGATTTGATCGACCGGCTGATTCAGCTTGGCATCGAGCGTCACGCCGACAAGAAAAAGAATCAGTACAGGCGGTGAAGAATTGTTGATTGAAGCACGGAAGCGGGCTTACCACTACACAATCATGTCGTCCTCTGTATTCTAGTCTTCACTGCGCCCCTGCCTTCTCCATAAACGCCGCCTGATCTGCTTTCATCTTCTTCAGTCCCGCCGTCGGCAGGTAGACCATGTGTCCCGCCTCATACGTCGCAAACGAAATGTTGTCACGATATTTCGGAGGCAGGTTCAGATGGTCAACCGTGTAGTTGGCGGCGAAATAGGGCGTCGCCAAGTCGTAATAGCCCTCCATCACAAGAATCTTGAGATACGGATTCTTCACGATCGCCTGGCGCATCGCCGAAGCCGTGTCGGGAAATCCCTGAATCGCCGATCCCCAGTCCCATGTGTCGTTCGGGCCTCGCGGCGCGCTCACGTTGTGCGGCATGTCTACCTTGTATCCCAGTTCGGTGCGGAGATAGTTATTGAACACCGACGTAAACGGCGGCTGCGTAGCTGATCCCGTGGGATCGTAGAACGGCGTATCGAGCAGTCCGTTCGGATCGGGGCCGGTGTAGCGCCCGTCGAGCCGGCCGACGCGCAGTTTCTGGTCGATGAGCAGATAGTGCGTGAACTTGCGGACGTTGATGCGCAGGTTGGCTTCATCGATGACCTCTTTGCTGAGGCCGGTGAAGCGTGTCAGCTGGTCGATAATCTTCTGGCGCTCGTCTAAAGCGAGCGCGTCACCCTTGTCGAGTGCGCACTCGTAGTCGGTGGAGGCCCATTGCTCCGCCGCCTGCCGGGCTCGGTTCATGTCCTGGGCCAGATCGGCAGACAGCTTGTGGTGAAAGCCGGCGATCATGGTGAACGACGGAATCAGAAAAACGTATGGCTGGTCGTTGGTGTTGTTGTCTTCGAGCGTCTCGAAATTGAGAACGGTCGAGAGCAGCGTGATGCCGTTGAACGAAATGCCGCGGTCGGCAAGGTATCCGGCAATGCCGGCGGCGCGCGTGGTGCCGTAACTTTCACCGAGGATGAACAGCGGCGACGACCAGCGCTCGTTGCGGCTGATGTAGAGGCGGATGAATTCGCTGAAGGCTTCAATATCTCCCTTGACGCCCCAGAATTTTTTCATCAGCTCGGCATCGGCGGCGCGGCTGAACCCGGTGCCGATCGCGTCAATCAGAACCAGATCGCTCTTGTCGAGCAGCGTGTAGGGGTTGTCTTCGACGTGGTACGGCGCCGGGGGCATGAAGCCGTCGGGCTGCAGCACGACTTTGCGCGGACCGAGCGCTCCCATGTGCAGCCAGATGGAAGCCGATCCCGGGCCGCCGTTGAAGGCGAAGGTCAGCGGACGTTTGGCGGCGTCCTGTCCGTCGAGTGTGTAGCCGACGTAGAACATTTCAGCTTCAATCTTGCCATCGCCTCGCTTGATGGGTAACCGGCCGGCCGTGGCCGTGTACTTCAGCAACTTCCCGTCGACGGTGATCTGGTGATGCGTGATGGCCGGCGGCATCTCGGCCATGTCGTAGTGTTCTTCCTTTTCTTTTTCTTTGTCGACCGAGGCCTCCTGGGGCGCGGGTTTCTCCGGCGCAGTCTCGGGCTTGAGTGCGCTTTCCACCGGCTTCTCCTGAGGCTGGGCTGGCGACTGCTTCTTCGCTGCCGCGGCCTTGGGAGAGTCGGCCTGTTGCGCCGAAGAAGTGGCGACCAGAGATGCTTCGAGCGAGAATGCAGCTACCAGGAACAGGGTCATCCGAAAGAATCGTTTCATGATCTGTCCTTGCAAAGGATTGGTGGCGAGCAATCGCCTGAATTTCGTGGATGCGAGGAATTGTACACGCCGGTCAGGTTGCACAGGATGCTTGATTTTCGCCGCTCGCCCGCCATAACCGGCGGATCGGTGGAATCTTCAGCGTGGTCACTTGACGTTGACTGCCCGCTTTTTGTAGCATCACCAGAACAAGTTCGCTCTGACGTTCATACCGAGGGGCGGACCTGAATTTCATGCAGAGTGGCTGAGGGACGAGCCCTGAGACGCCACGGCAACCGGTCCGGGATCATATATCCCGGATGTCTGGTGCCAACTCTCTCCTGGAAACAGGGAACATGGGATTCGGCTGCGAGCTGCATTGCATCCGATAGCCTCTTTTCCTTTTCCTGGAAAAAGAGGCCTTTGCTTTTTTAGGCCGCTTTTTCCGGCTCGTCCTCAGCTATTCGCTAGTTAGGAAGCGCGCCAAACGCGCCCTTCGGTCGCTTCGCTCACTCAGGGCAGGCTCCGGTAGGTCGCGCGGCGCGCCCAGGTCCTTCGCGAGATAAAACGCGTCTCGCTCAGGATGACGAACCTAAAAGAAAGCGAGTAGCCAAATGTCTCACTACGAACTGCGGTGCCGCGAGTGCGGACGGACCTGGGGCAACCAGCCTCGTTCGATCTGCGACGAGTGTTTCTCTCCTCTGGAAATCACCTACGACTACGACGCTGTGCGAGCGCAGATTGCCCAGGGCACATTCAGTCGCGAGCGCATTTCTCCGCGGCCGCCGAACATGTGGCGCTACTCCGAGTTGCTGCCGCTGCCGGAGGGATTTGAGCCGCGCCTGCCCGTCGGCTTTACGCCGCTGTTTCTGGCGCCGCGTTTGGCTGAACGTTTGAGTGGAACAGCCGCGACTGCGCGGAATCTTTACATCAAGAACGACGCGGTGTGCTTGCCGACTCTCAGCTTCAAAGATCGCGTGGTGGCCGTCGCGCTGTCGCAGGCGCGGGCGTTTGGGTTCGATACGGTTTCCTGCTCGTCGACCGGAAACCTCGCCAACGCCGTCGCGGCGCATGCGGCGCGAGAGGGGCTGAAGGCATGGATCTTCATTCCGTCCGATCTGGAGCCGGCGAAGATTCTGGGCACAAACGTGTTCGGCGCGAAAGTCGTGCGCATCGTCGGCAACTACGATCAGGTCAATCGGCTGTGCTCGCAGATCGCCGACGAGCACCGCTGGGGATTCGTCAACGTGAACCTGCGACCGTATTACTCCGAAGGTTCGAAGACCGTGGGCTTCGAGATCGCCGAGCAGTTGGGCTGGCGGTTGCCGGATAACGTGGTCTGCCCGATGGCGGGGGGCTCGCTGATCGTCAAGATCAAGAAGGCCTTCGATGAACTCGTCAAGCTCGGCCTGGTCGAAGGCAAGGAAGTGAAATTCTTCGGGGCGCAGGCGACGGGCTGTTCTCCGATCTCAACTGCCGTCAAGACCGGCAGCGACGAGATCGAGCCGCAGAAGCCTGCGACGATTGCCCGCTCGCTGGCGATCGGCAACCCGGCGGACGGACACTACGCCATCAAGACCATCAAGGGCAGCGGCGGATGGAGCGAGGATGTTGGCGACCCTGACGTCATCGATTCGATCCGGCTGCTGGCCGAGACGGAAGGCATCTTCACTGAGACTGCGGGCGGCGTCACGGTCGGCTGCGCGGGCAAACTGTATCGCCAGGATCGCATCCTGCCCGACGAAACGACGGTGCTGTGCATCACCGGCAACGGACTTAAGACCACCGACGCGCTGGCGGGCGTCTACAAGACGGAGCGGCCCATCGCCCCGAAGCTGGCGGAGTTCGAACAGTATCTGCAGCAGACTCTGGATTTGGCCGAGGTGCCGGGGCTGGTCGCCGCATCCGAAGAAGCCACCGGAGTGGGAGCGTAATCATGCCGATCACCGTACAGATTCCGACCGCATTGCGACGCCATACCGCGGGCATTGGCTCGATTACCTGCGCGGCAGCGAACCTGGGAGAGCTGTTCTCCGTGCTCGACGAGAAGTTTCCCGAACTCAAGCCGCACCTGCGCGACGACCAGGGCCAGGTGCGCCGCTTCCTGAATATCTATGTGAACGAAGAGGACATCCGGTTCCTGGGCGGCGCAGCATACGCATTTCAGGAAGACGACGAGGTTCTGCTTGTCCCCTCGATTGCGGGCGGAACTGCGTAAGCGGCAAGGGCAGAGGGACATTTTTACGGCTAGCCGGATTCGTATCGGGGCGCGCCTTGTAGGCGCGCCGTACCTGAACAGCATTCAACGGCGGCTTTATAGCCGCTGCCTGATGCGCCCTCAGCGGCTGAAGCCGCCATCTCCGACCGCGCTGGTGGCATCGCTGAAGCGATGCCCTGATACGAATCGTTGCTGATCCAATCGTCGCTGTTCCGAATTGCTGCTGATCCGAATCGCGGCTGTCCCGAGTATGCTCCCTTGGGGAGGAGCTCTAGTCTAGTACTGCTCCGTGGGCGCGGTGACCTCGCCGGTCGACAGGTGCAGTTCTTTGGTCTTCTCCATCACCCATGGAGCAATGGGCGGGCCTTCTGCCGGAACTTTGCCCTGCGAGATGGCCCAGTGATCGAGCCAGCCCGTGCCTTCTTCTCCGACATAGGTGTCAGGCAGGCTGTAGGCGCCGTCCTCGAGCGCGTCCTGCAGCGTGATGAAGCGGTAGCCGCGCTTGCGCATCAGGTCCATTAACTCCCCAATGTGATCGGCTTCCAGGTTGCTGGCATGCAGCAGCAGAATCTGCTTCGGCTCGTAGCCGAGAAGCGTTCTCGATTGCTCCTCGCAGTACGTGAACACGGCGTCGTGATGCGCGAGATATTCCTTCACGATCTGCTGCTGTAGCGCCGTGTCGTTGCGTTTCTTCGCGTCTTCGTAGAGGCCGGCAAACATCCAGTCCCAGCCGTCGAGGGTAATCGGGGCGATGCGGTATCCGCGCTGGATCAGGAATTGTTCCGCCTGGCGGCGTGTGAGCAGGTCGCGCCCCGTGTCAAGGAACGGATGGCGGAAGTAGCGCAGTCTCATTTTGTGCTGCGCCATCAGCATGCGGATGACAGGCTCTCCCTGGATGACGTCGTCTTCCCACGCCTGCAGCGGCACCTGGTTCAGCGAAGGATGGCTGAAGGTGTGGTTGCCCAGTTCGAAGCCGTAGTCGAGCCACATCGAGAGCGCCTTGATGCGCTCGTCGACTTCGCCCGGCTTGTAGAGCTTCTTCTCGTTGACGAAGCCGACCACGGGGATCTTCTGATCGCGAAGCGTGCCCAACAGTTTGGCGGTCAGCGCGGTGATTTCAGCGGCTGGCAGGCGATCGGCCGTGCCCGAGGGAAGGTCGTCGATGGTGACGGCGACCTGGCGATCGGGCGGTTTTGCGGCCTGGGCTTGGGCCATCCCGGAGAGCAGAGCAAGCGTGACCACACTGAGCAGGACGGGCGACGATCTCATGAGCAGGACCTCAAAGAACAATTTTCAGCGGAAGCTGTATTAGAACACGGGAAATGAGAGGCCGAAGCGGAGACCGCGGCGACTTCCATTCTGTGGAAAACAAGCAGGGTTGAGGGCAGTTTTTGGCATCGCGCCGGGTCGTGTTATAATCTAACTAACTGGTTAATTAAGCATATGGCTCGCCTTCTTCAGCCCCGACATTCTCTCCACCGCCGCCTGGGCTCGCGCGGCCAGCCGGAGGAAAGCCGCGCGGCCATTTTGCACGCCGCCGCGCAGGAGTTCGCTGAACACGGCATCGCCGGCGCCCGCACCGACGCCATCGCCCGCGAGGCCCGCGTCAACAAGGCCCTGCTCTACTACTACTTCAAGGACAAGGAAACCCTGTACGGCGCGGTGCTCGACGACGCTTTCTCCGGTCTGAAAACAACCGTCTTCCGCGTGCTCGACAGCGATCTGCCGGCACGGGAAAAGATGCTGGCCTATGTCGGAGCCTACTTCGATTTTGTGGCCTCAAACCAGATGTACCCGCGGCTGATGCAACGCGAGATGATGCGGGCGCGCGAGGGCCATTCGCAGCATATCGACAAGATCATCAAGAATTACATTCAGCCCATTTTTGCTCGCGTCGCCGAACTCATCGGCAAAGGCATCGCCGACGGCGCGTTTCGCCGGGTGAATCCCGCGCACTTTGTGCCTTCGATGGTGGCCATGATCGTTTTTTATTTCAGCAGCGCTCCCATGATGCAGAAGATCGTCGGCTTCAACCCTCTGACTCCGGAGCGGATCGCCGAACGGCGGGCGGCGGTGCTGGATTTCGTGTCCGCGGCGTTATTCCGCGCGAACCCCGCGCAAGGAGCACGCTCATGAGCGCGCGCAACCGGTTTTTCATCCTTCTCGGAATCATCTTTGTGATCGCTGCTGTGTACTACTGCTTTTCGACCGACCACTCGCGCGACCTGGTTCTGATCGGCACGGTGGACTCGAATCAGGTGATCGTGAGTGCACAGGTGGAAGGCCGCATCCAGAAACTGCTGGTGGATGAAGGCACGCCGGTCAAAAAAGGGGATCTGATCGCCGTGCTCGATCCGTCGGAACTGCAGGCGCAGGAAGCGGCCGCAACCGCTACCATCACCAGCCTGCAGCACAAAGTCGCCGAGATGCAGCACACGGAGCAATCGACCTCGGGTTCGACTTCGAGTGACGTGGCGAACGCGCGCGCGAAATTGTCTTCCGCGAAGGCGCAACTCCTGCAATCCCAGGCCGCGCTCGACCGCACCGAGAGCGACAGCCGGCGCACCATTGAATTGGCCAAGGCTGGAGTCGCGTCCGACCAGGATCGCGTGCAGGCCGAGACCAATCTTCAGGCCGCGCGGGCCACGGCGCAGGCGCAGCAGGATCTGGTCAGGGCCGCCGAGGCCGATCTGACCTCTGCCATCGCCCGCACACAGCAGGCCAACGCCGCCAAGAGTACCGTCGCTTCGACGGAGGCCGACCTGAAGAACGCGATCGCCCTCAAGAATCAGGCTGCGGTGCGGCTGGGCTACACCAACATCTACGCGCCGGTGACGGGCACGGTTTCTGTGCGGGCGGCGCGGCAGGGCGAAGTGGTGAACATCGGCGCGCCCATCGTGACCATCGTCGATCTCAGCGATACCTGGGCGCGGGCCGCGATTCCCGAGACATACGCCGACCACATTGGCTACGGCGACGTGCTGCGCGTGCGCATGCCGGGAGGAACGATCACCAGCGGCAAAGTCTTCTTCAAAGGTGTGGAAGGCGACTTCGCCACGCAGCGCGACGTGAGCCGCATGAAGCGCGACATCAAGACCATCGTATTGAAGGTTCGCCTGGACAATCCCAAGGGCGCGTACGTGCCCGGCATGACGGCCGAGGTACTGGTTTCGCCCGAGCAGATGAAAGGCAGCGCGCCCAGCTCCACGACTGCGGAGCAACGATGATGGCCGAGTCGAAGCCCAACTCGAAAACGAATGGCGGTGCGCCCGCCTCAAACGGCGCCGGCTTGGAGAAGCCGATCTACGATCCGGCGGCGCCTTCTGCCATCGCGGTCGAGCACATCGTCAAGCGGTACGGCGACTTTACCGCCGTCGACAACGTTTCCTTCGACGTGAAAGAAGGAGAAATCTTCGGACTGCTGGGTCCGAACGGAGCCGGGAAATCGACGCTGATCCGCATGATGACCACATTGATTCCGATCACTTCCGGGAAGGCGTTCATCGCCGGACACGACGTGGCCAAAGAGCCGAACGCTGCCCGCCGGATGATTGGCGTGATTCCGCAAGCGCTGACCAGCGATCTCGACCTGACGATCGAAGAGAATATGAGTATCTACGCCAAGCTCTACGACGTTCCGGCGAAGGAGCGCAAGCAGTCGATCGACGAACTGCTGGAACTGGTCGACCTGACGAAGTGGCGGGACGCGCAGACCAAGACGCTTTCCGGCGGGATGCGGCGCCGCCTCGAGATTGCGCGCGGGCTGGTGCACCATCCGCGCATATTTTTTCTCGACGAGCCCACCACCGGCCTCGATCCCGTCTCGCGCGTTGCCGTGTGGGAGATGCTGGGCAACATTAAGGCGCATCGCAACCTGACCATTTTGATCACGACGCACTACATGGATGAAGCTGACCGCCTGTGCGACCGCATTGCGATCGTCGATCACGGCAAGCTGGTCGCACTCGACGCGCCCATGGCGCTGAAGGCCAGCGTCCCCGGGTCGAACGTCATCGAGGCGCAATTCGACAATCCGCCCGACGACTGGGAGCAGCAACTGCATACGCTGGATGACGTGACGTCGGTACAGCACGAAGGCGGTGGAATGTATCGCGTGCTCACCGGCAACGGCTCGCGCACCACGACCGAACTGGTGGAGATGGCGGTGACCAAAGGAGTGTCGGTGAGAACGCTATCCGTTCAGAACACAACGCTGGACGACGTTTTCGTGCACTACACCGGCCGGCAGCTGCGCGACGAACTGCAGAAAGCATACGCATTTGTAATGCCGCAACGGCCAGGATTGCAACCGTAGTGAGTCGCGAGCTCCGAGCTGCGAGACACGAGGGCATCTATCGAGACGCTATGAGCCAGAGCGTTCAGCTAACCGGATGATTCGAAGTTCTTCGCGTCCTTTGCGGCCGTTTCTTTGCGCCCTTCGCGGTAAAAAGCTTTTGACCGCAAAGATCGCGAAGAAAGGCCGCAGAGTTCGCGGAGAAGAGCCCTGTTGATCATGTCGCTGAAGGAGCACGACAGATCTCAAGAGTAAGGGGTGCCGGGCTCGCGACTCACAGCTCGGGACTCAGGACTGACCTATGAATCGCATGATGGCCATTGTCGAGCGCGAAATGCGCAAGTTCTTCCGATCGCCGGCGCTCATGCTGGCATCGATGATCTTTCCGCTGGTGCAACTGATCATTCTGGGCAACGCCTTCGGAGGGAAAATTCGCGACGCCCGGGTCGCTATCGTCGACCAGGACGGCGGCACGCAGGCGCTGAAGATTCGCGAGGCCTTCGACTCGGTGCGCTCGAACATCCGTACGTTTGTGGCGATTCCCTACGACAGCGACAAGCAGGCCATGGAAGACGTGCGCAACGGCAAGCTGGAAGGCGCCGTCATCATTCCGCCGCAATTCTCGCGGCGCGTCTACGAAGAGAACCATCCGCGGATCGCAGTGGTGGTCGACAATAGCGACAATTTCATGAGCAGCGCCATTGAAGAGGAGCTCACCTCGCTCACCAACGCGCTCAACCAGCCCACGGTCGAGCCGCGCATCCTGCAGCAGACGGCGCTTGATATCGTCGAACTTTATCCCTACATCGAGTACATGAAGTTTCTGCTGCCAGGATCGCTGGCACTGGCCATGTTCGTCTCGGTGATGATTGGCGGCGGCATGCTGTACATCGACGACAAAGCGCGCGGGGTGCACGAAGGCTATCTCGTGACGCCCATCACCAAGCTTGAACTGGTCCTCGGTCTCAACCTGGCAGGATCGATCAAGGCCGTGATGACGGGGGTGATCATCGTCGTCATCGGCTCGCTGCTGGCGGGGGTCGGGACGATCTTCAACCCCATCACCATGTTTGGGCTGCTGATCATGATCACGCTGACGTCGCTGGCCTTCAATACCATGATGTTCCTCCTCATGGTGCGCATTGAAGATCCGCTGGTGCCGAGGGCCATGTTCGGCATTCTCAATACGCTGCTGTTCTTTCCCAGCGGTTCGGTCTATCCCATCCAGGCGTTTCCCAAGTGGCTGCGCGCGATCGCGAAAGTCGATCCCTTCACCTACGCGGTCGACGGCTTCAAATGCCTGCTGCTGAAAGAAACCTCGCTGACCGCCGTATGGGGAGACATACTGTTCCTCACTCTGTTCGCGGCGATTACGCTGGGCGTGGCCATCCCGTTGTTCAAGCGAACGCTGTGAAGAATTGAGTAATTGTGTAATTTTGAAATCGAGGAATTGAAAATCCAGAAGGCACGTTTTCGTTCGACAATTACACAATTACCAAATTCCCCAATTACTCAATTTCTTCTTGGGAACTTTTGCCTTTCCCCCTGTGTCCGTTATGCTAGTAGCGTATGACCCTTCTGGATGCCCAGGAGTTCGACGTCAAAAAAGCGCGCAAGCGCAAGCAGAGAATTATTGCGGCCATTGTGATTTTGCTGATTCTGCTCGGCGTGGGCTGGTGGTTCCGCTACTGGCCGGAAGAACACCGGGTAGGCAGGTTCTTCACGCTGCTGCAGGCGCAGGACTACAAGTCAGCTTACGCCATCTGGATGCACGATCCCGGCTGGCAGCAGCATCCTGAGCGATATCCAAAATATCCCTTTGCCGATTTCTATCGCGACTGGGGGCCCGGCGGCGAATGGGGAATCATCAAGACGCAGAAAGTCTTTGGAGCGGCTTCTTGTCCCGGCGGAGGCAGCGGTATTGTCGTTGATGTTGTTGTGAACGATCGCGCGGAGCACGCGCAGGTCTGGGTGGAGAAGTCTGACCACACGCTCAGTTATCCGCCCTGCGATCTGATCTTCCGCTGAGCCTGGACAATCGAATGATTTGATCAACCGAGGTGCTGCCGATGCATATCGCGCGGTCCAGTGTTGCTAACGCCCTCGGAATCGTCAGCGTTGCTCTTCTCTGTTTCCTCTGGGTCATCGCACTGAACTTCCTGAGATTAAATCTGCGGTTTCCAGGGGGACTTCAAGGCGGAGCAGTCACAATGATTTTGGCAATGCTTTTTTCTTTGTTGGCGGGAATCTGGGGTAGGAGGATGTGGTTTGTCGTTCTGGCTGCGGCAATTCTTACGTTCGTCTACATCGGATTTTTCTACAAGCTCCAATTGTGGTACTGAACACCAGAACCAATCACACGTGAGCTTGCGTGAACGACTCAACCGTTTTCGCGAGCGACGCTTCATCGCCGACGTTCAGGCAGGTTTTCGAGCGGTCGATCTGGCGCATCAGGCCGCACAGAACCTTTCCCGGTCCCACCTCAATAAATGTCTGCAGGCCCTTCCCGATCAGCAGGTGCATGCACTGCTCCCATCGCACCGAGCCGGTAACCTGGCGGACGAGCGTGTCGCGAGCGCGCAGTTCGTCGATAACCAACTCGGCGTCTACGTTGCAGGCGACGGGATAAACCGGCTTCTGCATCTTGAGTGCGTTCAGGTCGGTCTCCAGCCGGTCCTGCGCCGGTTTCATCAGCGAACAATGGAAGGGAGCGCTCACGGGCAGGACCTTGGCGCGCTTGGCGCCGCGCTCGTCGGCGAGCTTTACGGCGCGCTCGACTGCGGCCGTGTTGCCGGAGATCACGATCTGTTCCGGCGAGTTGATGTTGGCTGCCTGGCAAACCTCGCCGTGCGCCGCATCGTGGCAAACGGCCGTCACCTTGTCCAGATGCATGCCCAGAATTGCCGCCATGGCACCGACGCCAACCGGCACGGCTTCCTGCATGTACTTGCCACGATTGCGGACCGTGCGCACGGCGTCGGCAAAGCTGATGGTGCCTGAAGCGACGTGCGCGGAGTATTCGCCCAGGCTGTGTCCGGCGACGAAGCACGGCTTGGGGACGCGTGCCTCCAGCACGCGCAGAGCGGCGACGGATGCGGTCAGGATCGCCGGCTGCGTGATCTCGGTCAGGCGAAGCTGATCTTCCGGGCCTTCGAAGCAGAGCTGCGAAAGCTTGTAGCCTAGGGCTTCGTCGGCTTCGGCAAACGTCTGGCGCGCAATCGGATACTTCTCGGCCAACTCTTTACCCATGCCGACCGCCTGCGAACCCTGGCCGGGAAAGAGAAATGCGATGGCGTTGTTCGAGTCCGTCATGATTTGGAAGAAATGCAATACTCGGTTGACCGTAGCGCCGCCGTCCCGGCGGCTGTCACCGGGGCGTCCCGTCCCCGGAGGCGAGGCCGAGACGGCCTCGCGCCAGCCGGCAAGATGCCGGCGCTACGCCAGCCTAGGTCACGGCTTCAGCCGCCGGCCGCAGCGCGGCCAGGCCGTTCTCGATCGATTGATTGATGCCGCGCTCGGCAAACTCCGCCGCCACGCGCACCGCATTCTTGATGGCGTTGGCGTTTGATGATCCGTGCGTAATGATGCAGGCGCCCTTGACGCCCAGCAGCGGCGCTCCGCCGTACTCGGTGTGGTCGAGGCGCTTCTTGAAATCCTCGAAGGCACTGCGCGAGAGTAGCGCACCGACCTGCCGCGTTATGGTTGCTTTGAGCGATTCTTTCAGCGCGGTTCGCACCAGGTTGGCGACGCCCTCGGAAATCTTCAGCGCCACGTTGCCCACGAAGCCATCGGCGACAATCACGTCCACGTGCCCATTGTAAAGATCGCGGCCTTCTACGTTGCCGACGAAGTTGAGCGGAAGCTGCTTGAGCAGTTGAAACGCTTCGCGGGTCAGATCGTTGCCCTTGCTTTCTTCTTCGCCGATCGAAAGCAAGCCGACCCGCGGCCGCAGCGATCCCGGCCGCTTGCCATAGCCGGACGTGCCTTGTCCAAACATGGAGCGAAAGTAGACATCGCCCATCACGGCGAATTGTTCGAGATTCTCCGGCTTGCAGTCGACGTTGGCGCCCACGTCGAGCAGCATGGCCGCCGTTCCCGGAGCGGTCGGAAAGACCGCCGCCAGCGCCGGTCGATCCACGCCCGGAACCGCGCCCAGCACGACTTTCGCGGTCGCCATGGCCGCGCCGGTGTTGCCGGCGGTGACGAAGCCGGCGGCTTGCCCCTCGCGCACCATGCGCAGTCCCACGCGCATCGACGAATCGCGCTTGGCGCGAATCGCCTCCACCTTGTCTTCCATGGTGATGTATTCGCTGGCGTGGACGATCTCGATGGGCAGGCGGGCGGCGGCGCGATGGCGGTCCAGTTCGGCCCTGACCACCGTCTCCGGACCCACCAGCAGTACCCGCACGCCATATTGACGGGACGCCAGTATCGCGCCCTCAATCTCAGGCTTGGGCGCGCGGTCCGAACCCATCGCATCCAGCGCGATCACGCTAGGCATGGTGAGCAGAAGTTAGCTGGCTTCCTCGACGTCGAGAACTTCGCGTCCCTTATAGTACCCGCACTTGGGGCAGGCGCGGTGGGGCATTTTCTTTTCGTGGCAGTTGGGGCATTCAGATAGTGAATGGCTCTTAAGCGCGTCGTGAGCACGCCGGGTGGAAGTGCGCTTCTGGGAGTGTCGCCGTTTCGGATTTGGCATTGTATTCCTTTTCGCGGGGCTGTCGGCCGGCCGCTGAAATCAATCAAAAGCTGTAAGCTTTCAGCCATCAGCTTTCAGCTTGAACCCAAATGCTGACTGCCTCGGGTGAAACCTAACTTCCTGATGAATGCGGTCAACTACTAGCAAAGCGTTTCGTAGCTAAAAGCTGACGGCTGAAAGCTGATAGCTGTTTCTAATGCTCGAGCCGGCTGCGGACTTCCTTCAACGCTGCCCAGCGCGGATCTTCCATAGGGACGCTGCAGGAACACGCGCCCTGGTTCAGATCTTTGCCGCAGTGCGGGCACAGCCCCTTGCAATCTTCGCGGCAGGTGATCTTCAAAGGCAAAGCCAGCAACACCTGCTCGCGCAGAACGTCTTCCAGGAGAACGCCGTCGCCCTGATAATAGCCGATCTCAGCTTCGGCGTCGGTCACCGACAACTCGTCGCGGCCGGCATCAGTTCCCAGCGGCCGGTAGAGCAACTCGAACTCGCGCGCTATCTCCTGGGCGACCGGCTCGAGGCAGCGGGCGCATTGCAGCTCCAGACCAGTCGCGAGCCGCCCCCGCAGGCGTATGTCCTTGATTATCTGATGCTTGCCGTGATGCTCCTCGACCAGTTCAGCGCGCCCGGTAACCTGCAAGGGCGATTTCTGCTGCACCTCAGCCGCCAGATCGATCACACCCGGCTGAAACTTCTCCTCAAAATCCAGAGGACGAATTTCCAAGTCTTTGATGTCGAGGAACATCGCGAAACCTCCGCGGCAATGTTGTCCAAGCAGGCCCGCGGAGCACGCCAAGGGGCGTAAGTGCCGCAAGGAGCAAGACTTAGAATATACGGCGTGGACGGAAAGTGTCAAGAATCGGGATTGAATCTCAGCCTAGGGATATGCTAGGGTATCCCTAGGAGTTCCCTATGGCAACGCTCTATGTCGAGAACGTTCCGGACGATCTTTACAAAGCCCTGCGCAAGCGGGCCAAGAAGAATGGCGGCTCGATCGCCTCCGAAGTGATTGCGCTGCTCAAGCAGTGGGTCCCGACCGAAGCCGACCTTAAACGACGGCGCGAATTCTACAACCGGCTGGCAGAGTTTCGGGCTGCGGCCTCGCCCGGCCCGGGTCCATTTCAATCGACTCTGGAAATGATCCGTGAGGATCGTGAGCGTTGACCACCCTCGTTCTGGATGCTAGCGTGGCGGTCAAATGGGCGGTTCCGTCTGCCCAGGAGCCACTAACGGAGCAAGCTCTGAACCTATTTCAGCGCCATCTTTCCAGTGAGATCGAGTTCATCGTTCCCGACTTTTTTTGGGCCGAAGTGGGCAATGTCTTGTGGAAGGGCATTCGGCAACAACGGTGGCAGAGAGACAAGGCGGAAGCGGTCGCGGCAGACCTATGCGTTCAAGATTTCCAGACAGTGCCCTCGAAAATCTTGATGCCGGTGGCTCTGAACATTGCGTTGGCCTATAACCGCAACATCTACGATTGTCTCTACGTGGCTCTCGCGTCTGAGTCTCAGGCTGACCTCATCACCGCCGATGAGCGCCTCGCCAATTCCATGGCGGCGCACTTTCCGGTGAAGTGGCTGGGCGGGTACTGATCCCGGCTTTTACGTTTTCACCTCAGTCCGAGCGCCTTGACAACGTTCTCATCCAGCACTGCCTTGCCTTCTTTTTTCGTCGCCACGCCGAAGCTGTCATCGTAATCCCACATGGCCCAGCCGATGTTGTGGCGCTCGAGCGATGTGCGCACATCTCTGATCCAGGCTGCGCGATCAGCCGGATCAGCATAGTCGCGCAGCACGCCGAACTCGTTGCAGACAACCGGAACTCCGCGCTGCTTCGCCCAGTCCGCGACCTGCGCAATTTCTGCCTCGATGCGGGCCGAGTCCCAATGCTCCTGGCCATAGCGGATCACGGCCAGCCGATCAACGGCATCGGGCACGCGGGAAGCGGCTTGCGCCGCTGATTCCGGAGTCGAGGGGTAGCGGATTCCCCTAAGCCAGTGCCAGTAGTACACACCCCAGGTCGCACCTTGATGCGTGAAGATGTGCGGGTAGTAGAAGTGGAAGTTGTAAATGACGTTAGGATCGTGCAGGGGCTCGAGAAACAGAAACTGGTCGTCATTTGAATAGCGCGAGGCGGTGGCGATGATCGTGTGTTTGGGCGCGCTCTCGCGAATCGCGACGGCCACTTTGGCCTGGATGCCATACCAGCGGTAGGGGTCAGTGACTTCAGGCTCGTTCAGGATCTCGAAGAACACTCGCTCCGGGTCAGAGGTTGCATAGTGCCGAGCCAATGCGCGCCAGAAATCGGCGAACTGCTGCACAAAGGTGTCGTCTTTCAGGCGGTCTTTGAAGTCGTCCTCGGGCTGGATGTCGATCGTCACACTCAATCCCTGATCGAGGATCATTTTGACCGCGGCGTCGAGATAGCCGAGATATTCCTGAGGAATGTCTTCTGGATGATTGGCAGTGAACAGCGGCTGAGGATTCACGCTCAGCCGCACGTAGTCAAAGCCTGCGGACTTGATCAGAGCGATGTCGTCGGCGGTAACCCAGGCTTGGAGATGCTCCTTGGTATATCCCTTGGGATCGTAGACCTGCGAGAACCAGTGGCTGGTGTTGATGCCGCGGCGGAGATGGGCGAGGCGCGCGGCTGGGACGGAAGCGAGCGGAGCCGTTTGAGCCGGACACAAGGAAGAAAGTAGAAATAGAACGACGGCGATGAACCTGCGAGACACTGTCGGTTCTCCAGGTAGCGCCGCCGTCCCGGCGCTACGAACTTTAGCTTCAGCTCAGGATCGGCAGGGCGCGAATCCGCTTCTTCGTGGCCGCGTAAATCGCGTTACACAGCGCGGGCGCCAGCGGCGGCACCGAGGGCTCTCCGATTCCGGTCGGAGACTCCGTGCTGGGCACGGCGTAAACTTCCACCACCGGGGTTTCCTCCATCCGCAGCGGAGCATAGTCATCGAAGTTGCCCTGCACCACGCGGCCCTTCTCGATCGTGATCCTGGCGCGCAGCGCGTTAGCCAGCGCATAGACGACGCCGCCCTGAATCTGCTGTTCGAGAATGCCAGGGTTGACTACCTGGCCGCAATCGACCGCAGCGACCACGCGATGCACTTTCGGTTGAGCATTTTCTCTTTGACCACCCTCCATGCTGATCTCGACCACTTCGGCCATGTACGAAGCGAAGCAGCCAAAGCACGCCACGCCGCGGAAGCGCCCGGCGGGAAGCGGCTTGTCCCAGCCTGACTTTTCAGCCGCCAGTTGCAGCACGCCACGCATGCGGGAAGTTTTCCATGTCGTGGTGAAGTATTGCAGGTCTTGATCTTTCGCAAGCAGATACAGCCGATATTGCAGCGGATCCTTCCCGGCTGCGACGGCCAGCTCGTCAATGAAACTCTCGAGCGCAAACGCCGCCTGCAGCGCATAGACCGAGCGCATCCAGCCCAAGGGCACCGGGGTCTCGGTCATTACATAGTCGATCGCATAGTGTGGAATTCCGTAGACCGGCCCGGCTTCATCGGGAAGATCGGGGTCGACATTTCCTGGTGTAGGCTGACCCTTCTGTCCGCTGATGGAGGGCGCGATGATGCGATGATTGAGCGCGAGGGGAAATCCTGATCCGTCGAGCACAGCGCTCAACTGATGCAGGCTGGCGGGCCGATACGTCGAAAAGCGCATGTCGTCTTCGCGCGTCCAGACGACTTTCACCGGAGCGTTGATCGCCTTCGACACCAACGCGGCTTCAACAGCGTAGTCGTGCTCCAAGCGGCGGCCGAACCCTCCGCCCATGAGCGTGACGTTGACTTTGACCTGATCGGGATCGAGGCCAATCGCAGTGGCGACGGAATCGCGGCAATCCTGTGGAACCTGCGTCGGCGCCCACAGCTCGCAGGTCGAGCCTTGATAGTTTGCTGTGCAGTTCCCCGGCTCCATGGGAGCGTGTGCCATGAAGGGCAGCTGATACTCTGACGAGATTCGTCGTCCCGCAGCCTTCGCGGGATCGCCCGCCGCATACAGGCTCGCTCCCTTCTTCGAAGCCGCCTGCTTGAGTGAAGCCGTAACGGCGGCCGTGTTCAGGTCCTTGTTGGGTCCTTCATCCCAGTTGACGTTCAACACTCGGCGGCCTTCCATCGCACCCCAGACGCTGTCGGCCACCACCGCCACGGCCGAGTCGCCGATTTTGCCTACATAGCTCACGCCGGAAACTTTCTTCGACTCTTTATCGTCAAAGCCAGAAACTTTGCCGCCGATCACAGGGCAGCGCGAGAGCAGGGCAAACTTCATTCCCGGCACGCGGATGTCAATCCCAAACTGCGCCTCGCCTTTCACCTTTGCCGGGGAGTCCACACGCGACAGGCGCTGCCCGACAATCTTGTAATCCTTGCTCTGCTTGAGCGGCACGTCGGTGGGGATCGGCAGAGTCGAGGCTTTGCCCACCAGTTCGCCATAGCTCAAGCTGCGGCCCGAGGGAGCGTGCTTGATATGGCCGGCCTCCGCGGTACATGCCGAATGCGGAACGCTCCAGGTCAGAGCCGCGGCCGAAATCAGCATCTCGCGCGCCTGCGCGCCAGCCTTGCGCATGGGATCCCAGGTAGTGCGAACGCTGGCGCTTCCGCCTGTAGTTTGATCGCCGAAGAGCGTGCTCGCGCCAGCCTGTTCGATTTCGATCTGCTTCCAGTCGGCCTCGAGTTCTTCGGCCAGGATCATGGGCAGCGCCGTGCGCACGCCCTGCCCCATCTCCGAGCGCGCCACCACGATGGTGACCTTGTTGTCGGGCGTGATACGCAGGTACGCGCTGGGCGAAAAGGCTTCGTTCTCCGAGGGGCCGTGCGGCAGATAGAAACCGATCACCAGCCCGGCACCGGCCGCGACTCCGGCGGCGACAAATTCACGGCGGGAGAGCGGGCTCATCGCGCGCCTCCGCCAGCTTTGAGTTCATCACGCCAGTTTTCTGCGATTTGCTTGTTCTCATGTTTCGGAGTGTCTATGACCCGGTGAATCGCCTTGCGGATCCGCTCATAGGTTCCGCAGCGGCAGAGGTTGCCGTTCATGGCCTGCGTGATCTGATCGTCGGTGGGATTCTGCGTCTTGGCCAGCAGCGCGGCCGCGGCCATGATCTGCCCGGTCTGGCAGTAGCCGCATTGCGGGACCTCCTCCGCGATCCACGCCAGTTGCAGCGCGTGCAGGCCGTTGGCGCCGAGGCCTTCGATGGTGGTTACGCTTTCGCCTGCAACTTGTGAAACCGGAGTCGAACAGGAGCGCACGGGATTACCTTCCACGTGCACGGTGCAAGCGCCGCACAATCCGGCGCCGCAGCCAAACTTGGTTCCCGTCAATTCCAGAGTGTCGCGCAGAACCCAGAGCAGAGGCGTCTCGGGCGGGACACTGACTTTCTTTTCACTGCCGTTAACACGAAGCGTGAAGTCGGCCATGTCGGTTCCAGTGGAATTGATCTGGACCAACATCGTACTCAACTGAGGGGAAAAGGGGAATGGGTGCACGACTATATGTAGCGCCGCCGTCCCGGCGGCTGTCGCGAGGCCGTCTCGGCCTCGCCTGCGGGGGCGAGACGCCCCCGCTACAGCCGGCAGGATGCCGGCGCTACTCCGAACCGGTCAGCGTTGCGGTGTGGACAACATCTCCTGCACAATCTGCGCGCCGATCGCCTCCGCAAACCTGCGGAAGGCCGGAATTTTGTACAGGCGCAACCCGATCTCATTATGCGGATAAGTTGCAGCCCGTGCGCCCGCTGCGCTGTCACGGACCGCACTCTGTATCTTGGCGGCCATTCCGCTGTCGAAGCTTTCCGAAACGACCACGCTGTTATCGGCCCACTGCTCTACGATCACCGGCCCTTCTTCGGTTTCGATCTGGGTGCTGGCCACGGGGCAACTGGATCCTGCGCAAGCGGGAGCCGACTGCGCGGTCGCGCTGCGATACCGTTGGGCAATGGCGTTCGTGTAAAACCGCGCAAAGTGCTCAGCGGCCTGCGAAGTCTTCCATCGCGACACGTAGAGAAGAGCCAGATCGGTCGTCGCCGCCGCGGCACCCGGCTTGTCCTTCCGATGGAAGGTCACATAAGCACCGCCCTGCCAGGCGGAAGAAAGGTCGTCGGCCACCTTGCGTTCGCCATACTGCTTCAAAAGCGCGCGCACGTCGAGCTGCCCAACGCCGCCCGAGTCAAACACGTCGTAGTCGTTGCCCAGCAACGGTTTCAAGTCCGGAATCGCGACCGGCGGCAGTTTCTCTCCGCTGATGTAAGCTTCGGGCTGCAGCACTTCGTGCGAGTTTTGCGGCGGGCGCGCAAAGGCTCCGGCAAACGCCATCTTCTTACCGCCCTTGTGCAGCAGCTCGCCTTCGAAGATCAGACCTTCGTTGTAGGCAAACGATCCTGCCTCGCGCAAAATCATGGGAGCGTCGTGCAGCATCTGGGAGTCAGCCGCGGCTTTCACGGCGGGCTCTTCCATCTGGTAGAGGAGGCCGGGCGTGTCCGCGAGATTACGCCCCAATGGCTTGAGCACGTAGTCGACGTACACCACCATCGCCTGACCCTCAACTACCGCTTTCCGGGCAACCGCGCCGTCATCGTTGCTGCTCCCCGCGGCGTCGCCGCCCTTCCCCTCGGGCTTCATCGCGACCTGCATCCACTTTTTCAGGTTGTAATTCTGGTCCTGCAGCGCGTGGGTGAGTTCATGAGCCAGGATCGGCGCCTGGCGGTCGGGTGGAACCCAGTTCAGCAGGGAGATGGTCTTGGTTTCATCGTCGTAGTATCCGGCAATTTGCTGCCCCGTGGACTTCACCAGAAATTCGCGCAGGTTGAACTCGCGCGGCAGAAAACCAAGCTTCTTCATGCTCAGTTCTTCCTGGGCAAAGCGCTGCGCGAACTCCTCTTTGGCAAGCCGGCCGCTGGCGTACTTTTCCACGTCGGCTTTGCTGACCAGCTGACGCTTCACCGCTGCGTGCCGGGGCATGTCCGTGTCTTCGGAGGCAAAAGCGAAAATTTTGTCCACCGACTCGAACAGTTTCTTGGTGTCGGCATCGGTCATGCGGACTTCGTCGGTCGTGTCTTTGCGCAGCTTGCGGGCCACGTCACCCAGGCTTTGCCCGGAAGAAGCTGAGGATGACGAATCATCCTGGCCGAAAGCAATGGCGGTCAGTCCAGAGAGACAAATCGCAAGGGCAATCATCAAGGCACGGCGCCAGATCCGGCAGGTCATCAGTTGGCCTCATCCCAGGAGGAAGAATGCACTCTTCCAGATTCTCCCTGAGGGTGCACCGGGACTCACGGCTAAACGTAGGGAGTGGGCTTACGAAGGTAATCGGAATCCAGTGGTCAGTGGTCAGTGGCTAGCGGTCAGGATGGGGAGTCAGTGATTAGTGGGCAGCGTTCAGCAGAGAGTCGATTTGGGGTGAATCTTACTGGCCACTGATCACTGGCCACTAACCACTGTCTACTTCAACTCCGCCAGCTTCTGCGTAGCCAGCTGTCCGGCTTCGTTGCTCGGATTCTCGCGCTTGATCTGCTCGTAGATGCGCTTGGCGTCGAGCGGCTGGTTGGAGTTCTGGTAGAGCTCGGCCAGCTGCAACTGCGCGGTCACCTTGCCGACCGACGATGTGGGCTTGTTGATCAGCTCCTGGTAGAGAGCGGCGGCTTCCTTGGTGCGGTTCGTCTGCCCATAGAGCGAAGCCAGCGCAACCTTTGCGACCGCAGCTAGATCTTTGTTGCTGGCAGACGCGGCGTCTTTAAAATCGCGCTCGGCGGTGGCGTTGTCCGACAGATTTTCTGCCGTCACGCCCAGGAAATAGTGAGCCATGTCGGCCGTGCGCGTGTGCGGATACTTGTCAACGATGGCCCGGAATTGCTTTTGGGCCGCTTGCATCCGCTCCTGGCTCGACTGAAAGGTGGGAAAATCCGGCTGCTCCGGCGTGCCGGGCGGACGTAGAGGCGTGCTCAGGGTGCGAACCGCCTGGGAAAGCTCGAAGCTTGCCTTTTCGTCCTGCGCGCCCAGATACAGCCAGCCGCCAATCACGGCGGTCAAGACAATGGCGACCGCCACTCCGGAGATGATTAGCGTCGAGCGGTGCTCTACCGTCCAATGAGCTGTTTTTTCAGCAGCTTCGAGTGTGACGCGGCTGAAGGCATCCTGTTTCAGTTGTCGGCGGGTCTCTGCGCGCACGGACTTCCCTTCTCGTAGGAACGGCTGGACAAACTAGCAGTTTAGCAGGGGGCAAAACGGCGCGTCAAAAACTGCGCCCGCATGGAACTTCTGACCATCTCCGGACCCACGCTACAAACACGAACGCCGCCGATCGCTCGGCGGCGTCGCTCAACACCAATCCCTTCCTACCTTGAAGCTTCCTCCAGCGTGCCCTGCTCCAGCTTTTCCTGGCAATCGATGCAATGCCGCGTCCAGGGCACAGCTTCCAGCCGCTTAGCATTGATCTCTTTGCCGCAGTGGATGCATTCGCCGAAGCTGCCTTCGCGAATCCGAGCCAGCGCCTTCTCCACCATCTGCAGCAGCTGCCGCTCGTTGTTGCTCTGGCTGAAGAGAAACTCCTTGGTGTAGGAACTCGCGGCCCGGTCGGCGATGTCCTGAGCCGTGTCCTCGTCGGCCGAGCGCCCGTCGGCCTGAGTGCGGTTCACCGTGCGGCGCAACTCCTGTTGCCGCGTCTCCAGCCGCTTCTTGAATGTTTCCAGCTTCTTTTTTTCCATATCCCCCGTCACTTGCCCCGCGGCAAAAGCCGTATCAAACATCTTGGGACGCCCCTTTCGGAGGCGTCCCCATACGAGCAATCCTATATGATAAGCGCCAAAATTAAGATGCGTCAACCGCGGCCGGATGGGTGCTGCCCGAAATCGACAAACCACGAAGGACACGAAGGTTCACGAAGAAGAAATATTGGAAGAGGGTTCCTTCGTGAAACTTTGTGTCCTTCGTGGTGGAATCGAGAGACTAGCGCGTGGTGGCACACCGCTACCGCGGCAGCGGGTTCTTCATGTCGGCCAGCGCGTATCCCATAACCGCCATCGCAGCCCCGTTCTCCCGCAACTCCGAAGGCACAACTTTGTCCAGCGTGTCCGCGGCGGTGTGGTGGTAGTAGAAATACGTGCGGCCATCCTGCATGATGCCGAGCGCCGGCACGCCCGCGTCCGACATGCCGGTGATGTCGGCTCCCGGCGAGGAATCGCGTTGTTCCAGCGCCGTACTGCCGATGCTCTCCAGCACGGACGTCACCGGCTTCAGCAACTCCGCCGCCTTCGGCGCAATCCTGATGTCAAAGCCGAGGGGGTGTGCGGCGCCTGAATCGCTTTCGATCGCCGCCACATGGTGCGTAAATTCCGCGCCGTACTCCTTCGTGTAAGTCTGCCCGCCGGCTCCGCCACTTTCCTCATCCATCCATGCGATGACGCGCAGCGTGCGTTTGGGATGCAGATGCAGCTTCTGCACAATCTCTGCCGCTTCCATTGCCACCACGACTCCGGCTCCGTCGTCGATCGCTCCCGTGCCCAGATCCCAGGAATCGAGATGCCCGGACACGACAACCACCTGCTCGGGATGTTCGGTCCCCTTCACGTCGCCGATCACGTTGTAGCCCGTCGTATCAGGGAGTTTTTGCGGCGTCAGGGTGAGCCGCATGCGCACGCCGCCTTGTGCGGAAAGATGAGCGATCAACTCGGCGTCTTCAGCGCTGACGGCGCCGGCAGGGATGCCTGCAGCAGCGCTCCAGCCCGTATGCGGCAGGCGGAAGTCGGCGCTGCCGACCGAGCGCACCAGCGAAGCTACAGCGCCCAGCTCCGCCGCAGCCTTGGCCCCCGCGCCGCGGAAGCGCACGGCTTCCCCGTAGGAGACGAAAGAGTATCCGGCGTCGGCCTTGCGCTTGTCGAAGATTTCGTTGAACAGCACAATCTTGCCTGCGACTCTGTCGCGCCCCAAGGCCTTGAGTTCCTCGAACGTGTTGACTACAACCACGTCGGCGGTGAGTCCTTCGGCGGGCGTGGACGTGCTTCCACCCAGCGCCGTCAGCACGATTTTCTGCGCCGTTCCCGGAACCTGGCCGGCATATTCCACCAGTTCCGCAGTCTCCGCCCCACGCACCCAGTGCGGCACTTTCACTTCCTCGAGATGAACATCCAGTCCGAGCTTGCGCAGTTCAGCCGCTACGTATTGCGCGGCCGCTCCGGCCTGCGGCGATCCGCTGGGTCGCGGCCCGATGTTCTCGGTAAGGTGCGCCAGTTGCCGCCAGGCATAGTCATCGCTCAACGCCGCAGCCTTGATCTGGGCCAGTTCGTCCAGCAGTTGAGGAGAGAAGTTCTCCTGCTGCTCCGCGGTCATCTCCGGCACCGCGCCCCACGAGGCGGGGATGCCCTGCTTCGGTTGCGGATTCTGGGCGTGGGCCGCAGCCAGCAGCGCAATTGCGTACGTCGCGGAAGACAGCGACCACAACGAGAAACGACACAGAGTCCGGCGAAGTTTCAGCTGGGCAAGTTTCCTTCGTGCTCCTTCGTGTACTTCGTGGTAAATGGGTTTTTGGATCGAACCTGAGCGGGTCTGGATAGTGTTCATGGTCGGGGATCAAGTGTATCTGACCGCGCTGTGGATAAGATTGTTCGGGGCAAAGTCTCGACTCACCCCAATAAAAATGGCCTCATCGCTGAGGCCAAGTTCAAAGAGGCTCAGATGGAAGGTAATGTCAGGAAAGGCGATGCAAGATGCCGCCCCGCCAGTCGGAGCGGCAGTTCGGGAAGTGACGCGGAGAGTCGAAGAGGGTGAAAATCATGTAGAGTTAGCGGCCTCTTTTGTTGGGGACAATGAAGCACTTCCCGCGCCAAAGCCGCCGGCCCGCGCGATGCCGCCTCCCTGAGCGCTTAACTGAATGACTGCGAATGGGTTAGCCGAGCCAAAAGCAGCCAGGAGGCTGGCCCCGCCGCGCCCGACCGATACGCCAAGTGCATAACAATGCATAATCACTGCATTCGCTTTGGTGCAGTCGCCTCAAATGCCAAGCCCCTGGCGGCTTTTGGCCGATCAGGGGCTTAAAGAACGGGTCGTTTAGCAGGAGCTCTAACTGTTGCCGGCCACCGTCCGCAGCTTGCCCGGCAGGAAATGATAGGGCGGCCAGGGGCCGCTGACCGAGACTTCGCAATTTTTCAATTGTTTGGCAGCAGTGGAGTAGCGGTTCTGGTACTTTTCCACGCTCTTGGAGTCGATCAGGTGGGCAATGTCAATCAGCATGCCTTCGGGAGCCACCTTTTTGCAGCTGACTTCCTCTTCCAGCGGGTTGAACAGCTTGTGCACCTGCACCGAGAGAGCCCGGGCCTTGGTCTGGCGTTCGCGCTCCCGTGAGGCCTTCACCCGCAGCTTCGACAGGTAGTCGCCGCCGACAGTGTCCGGCAGTTCCACGTCGATCATGGCCTCGCGCAGCGAACCGTCCCGGACGACCAGCTTGATATGCATCTCCGACTTGCCGCGCAGCCGCGCGACGCTGAGGCCGAAGGCCCGCCGGTTGACCCGGACGGCCTGCCGCAAGGCGTCGTCGCTGTCGAAGACGGTTCCGAACTTGAAGGGGAGGACCGTGGAACTGCGGAAGCAGGTACTTACCACCCGGGCGTGTTCGATGGCCGCGGTCTGATCCAGCTTGCCGGTTGTGTGGTCAAATTCGCTTACGATCACGGCGAACTCACCACTGGGATAGCTTAGAACCGCGGCGCCATTCACTCCTTGAATGCCTTCCAGCAGGAAAGGACGGCGAGTGCGGGTGCCATTGGGGAGGGTTTGATGCTCAGTAAGGCAATACGCGTACCACGCCATGTTGAACTCTCCGAACCGGGATCGAGGCGGAACCGGGCCGCCTCTTACGTCGAGTTTTTCGCCAAAGCTTGCGTTGCGAAACTGTGGAAGTTGGGAACCGGGCGGTACAGGTAAAAGAACCGGAAATGCTTACAGTCGCATTTCCTAATTGCATATTACTTTGGTCATCATCAAAATTGCAACTTTTTCTTTCCGATTGGCATCGAAGCCTTTCATTTTGCACCCGAAGAGCGATTGGCGCGCTCCTGCAGAGCCAGCAAAACAACCCGCAGCATCTCGTCCCAGGGAGCGGGCTTGCCGGTCCAGATCTCAAATTGACGCGCCGCCTGGTGGACGAACATTTCGATGCCGGGAATGACTTGCGCTCCCCGTTCTTTGGCCAGTTTCAGCAGGCGCGTTTCGGCTGGATCGTACACCATATCAAAGACATAGCGCGCATTGATCTCGTTTTCCTGCAGCGGCGTCTCGCGCGTGTTCCCCATCCCCACCGGGGTAGCGTTAATGATCACGTCGAAGGCGAACTTCTTCAGCTCGGTGCGCTTCATAATGCGCGCCCGCGCCTGGTGCGCCAGCTTTCGGGCCGGAGCCGCGCTCCGGTTCAGAATGTAAACCTCGGACCCGCGTTCCTTTAGCCCAAAAACCGCTGCGCGGGCAGCTCCGCCCGCCCCCAGCACCAAAATGCGGGCGCCCTCGAGAGTGCTCAGGCGCCGTTCCAGAGGACGCACGATCCCGGACGAGTCGGTATTGAAGCCGTAGAGTTTGCCATCCTGGGCCCGCACCACGGTGTTACAGGCGCCAATCTTGGTGGTGTGGGAGTCGGTGTTGTCGAGATGAGCAAGGATGGCCTGCTTGTAGGGCATGGTGACGCTGATGCCGTGAATTGGGATCTCGCGCACGCAGCTGAGCAGGTCCTTTAGAGTCTTGGCGTGGAGAGCCAGGTATACGGCATTCACGTTCTCGCGCCGGAAGGCGGCATTCATGATGGCGGGCGACAGCGAATGCGCAATGGGATCGCCGGCCACGCCGTAAACCCGCGTCGCCGCGTCCACCTGCTCGATGCGGTAAACGCTGCGCAACTCCTGCGCGGTAACCTGGCCGGGCGCGGTTTCCTCGCCCGCACTCGCCGCGGCGAAAGTGAACAAGCTGCCTGCGCGCAAACCCAGGACGCGGCTGATGATTCCCTGCTCCCCCATGCACATGCTGACCAAAGAATGGCGGTCGCCGTGGTTCGCCAGGAACTTGATCATGGTGACGTTGTCGGTGAGCGTGGTGGCAGTGCTGACGACTTTGTAGAAGTCAGCCGGGTAGGTCAGCATCTTTTCCAGCGTCTCGTCGAGCTTCTTGGTGCCTCGAAAATCATGGAAGGAGAGCAGGACGGCGGCCCGGTTGCGCAGCTTCGCCAACTGCTCCGGGCGGCATTTGCTGGCGGTCTGTAACTCGACGTCCAGCAGCTGGCAGCCGGCAGCTGCGGCCTTAGAGAGGATCTCCAATTGGGACGCAATTGAGCCGCGGAACTTGCCTCCGCTAACGGCTCGCCGGCAGGTGGCAACGACCACCGTACCGGGGTGGGATTCGGTGAAGCGCTTGATGCGCGCCAGTGCCAGGCCGGGCTTGGAAAGGTAATCTAACCTGAACTCAAGAAAGGAGTTATCCCGAGCCAGCGTCTCGGCTTTCTCTGCCATCTCATTAGGGTCAGAACCGATGACCGCGACACAGACGCGAGGCAAACGCAGAGGCAGAAGGCGCGGCGTGTAGGCAGGGGCGGAGTTCATCTAGCTACGTTCACGCTCGATTCAAGGCTCATTGTGTAATGACGGCGCATTATTACAGGGCCGTAATCGCAGATGCAACAACGGAGTGATGATCAGGGGAGAAACTTTTTGCGGTGCCGTGGCCTACACCCTCGTAACCTTGACCCTACCTTACCCCCTTGTTACCTTCCGACTTAAGCCCGTGTATTTCAGGGACTTGAGGTAGTTTCCGACTAGGGGCGGGGATCGATGGGGTTCCTTCCCGGAGGTAACATGAAGAAAACAGGACTGTTAGTGTTGCTATTCGCGACTGCTGTCTGGGCCCAATCGGGCGCTGACAACAGCGCCCCGGAGGTTCCGCAGGGAACCGCGCCGACGACCAACAGCTTCCCCGTTGAGCGAGTGCAGACGCCGACGTACGCGGACTTGTATTGCGCCGGGTTCATCAATAAACAGATCCTGCCAGACGCCAATTATGTCGCGGGCGGACTGGAAACGCCCACGACGACAAAGTTCACGCGCGGGGATATGGTGTTCCTCATGGGGACCGGATATAGCGCCGGAGCGGAGTACGAAATCATCCGCGCGCTGCGTGACGTCAACGAATACGAGATGTACCCCGGGCAGCAGAAGCTTTTGAAGGAGACTGGGCAACCTTACGAGGAAGTCGGCCGCGTGAAGGTCATCGACACCCGCGGCAAGTCCGCCATCGCGCAGATCGAGTATACGTGTGACGGCATCAATCCTGGCGATACCGCCATTCCCTTCGCCGAGAAGCAGACCGTGAGTTTCCATACGCCGGTCCGCTTCGATCGTTTCATGCCCTCCAGCAGCAAGCTTTCCGGGCGCATCGTGATGGCGAAGGATTTCGATTCGCAGCTGGGTACGGGACACAAGGTGTACATCAACGTCGGCGCCAACCAGGGAGTCAAGGTCGGCGACTTCTTCCGCGCGGTCCGCTCGTATGATGCCGATCTGCGCGACCCAGTGGATTCACTGTCGTTCCAAGCCTCGATGGCCGAGGACACCCAGAAAAAGACACCGTCGTTCGATCCCGGCATGTTCGACGCTCGGGGCAATGGCCCGACCATCCACGTGCGCGATCTGCCGCGGCGGGCCGTGGGCGAGATCGTGATCATCGGCGTAACCCCAACCACCGCGACCGGCATGATCGTCTTCTCCATGGAAGACGTGCATGCGGGCGACAACGTGGAAGCCGACCAAGTGAACTAGCTCCAGTCAAGTTCAACGCAGTCAGAGACCGGGGACGGGAAACCGTCCCCGGTCTTTCTTTTGTGCTGGTACGATCGTTAGGAGACGCTAGTGAAAGGACTCCACCTTCAAGATTGACAAGAACCTGATCCAAGCAGCACGCCGCGTGGGCAAACACCGATCCGACGAGGAAGCGGTTGAGGCCGCTCTCAAAGAGTACATCCGCTTCTGCACGCAGCAGGGGATTCTAGGGGCGTTCGGCACCGTCGACTTCGATCCTGCATACGACTACAAGGCAGGGCGCCGCAGAAAGCGCGTCTAGTAGGCTGTCGCCGTGAACGCGTTAGCGGCGAACCATGACGAGGGTACGCCCTCGCTACGGCGGGGCGGACGAATGCGTCCGCCCCTACACTGCTTGCAGTAACGCCATCTTTGCGACAGTCCACTAGTCTCGCGTTCACCCGGTACCGGCGCGCTCATCCCCGAAGATTTCCGCGGTGAAGGCCTCGATGGCCGCGCCCTTCTGCCATGCATCCAGCGGCAGGCCGGCTTTGCGGCAGGTTTGCTCGAGGAAGGTGATGCGATCCCAGTGATGCTCGACGGGCACTTGCGGCAGGAGGAGACCGCGAGATCCGCTGCGGCTGATCAGCAGGCCGTGACGCCCGATCTCGACGTCCTCGGCACGAATGGGCTGCGGAGGAGAGAGGACGCTGAGTTCCACTTCCAGTTCCGGCGCTTCTGCGGGTGAAACCGGATAAAAGCGGGCATCTTCGAACGCTGCGGCCCGCGCGGTTTCCGCGACCGCTCGATAGAGTGAACTCACGGGAAGCACGTAGCCCACGCATCCCCGCAACTCGCCGCGCCAGTGCAGGGAGGTGAACACACCGCGCGGCTGGGCGAGGTGATCGGTCGGAGGATCGAGCGAGATTTCTCGCCGCTCCAGCGCCGAGAGAATGGATTCGTGGGCCAGACGCAGCAGAATTCTGCGCTCGTCTTGCGAGTACTCGCCGAACTGAACCGCCACGGGACTAGGTTGTAGCGACATCGCGGTCGGCCTGAGCGGGCGCTACGGGCTTGCGGCGGCGGCTCAGAATGAAGGCGCGGCGGCGGCGCTTGATTCCGCGCCGGTCAATCTTCGACCAGAACGCCACAAAGTAGTCTGCCGCCGACACCAGGGACACACACACCGTGAACCAGATCGCAAGGTAAGCGATCCAGTGAATGGGGAAGACGGAGTAGCCGTAGATGGGCCATTCTTTCCAGCGGTGGTCGAGGATGACAGCCACGACCGCCACAATCTGCACCACCATTTTGAACTTGCCCAGCTCACTGGCTTCGATGGTGAAACCTTCCGAGGCTGCAATGGAGCGCAGGCCGCTGACCAGGAATTCGCGTCCGATCACCACCACCGCGATCCAGGCGGGAACCAGGCTGGGATTGAGCTGCACCAGGGTGACAAAGGCGGCCGCGATCAGGAGTTTGTCGGCCAACGGGTCGAGCAGGATGCCCATGGTCGTGATCTGGTCGCGTTTGCGGGCAAGATAGCCATCAATGCCGTCGGTCATGGCGGCGGCGATAAACAAAGCCGAGGCCAGCAACTCTTTTTCGCCATTGGCGCTGCTGAAGCGCGAACTCGACAGGATCCAGATCAGCAGCGGGATGCTGAAGATACGGGTGAGCGTGATGGAGTTGGGCAAATTCACGCGTGGGAGAGCCCGCCGGAGGCCGAACTGATTATGCTCCACGGGGATGGGGAACGCAATGCACGAGAGGGCCCGGCGGTTCAGTCTCCGGCCGCCGTCGCCGGGCATGGATATCCTGAAGCACGACACTGTTCTTCACTTCGCCTCGCCAACCGTCAACCGCAGGTCGGCCGCGTATCAGGCAGCCAAGCGCGACGAAGATATCGTCTCCGTCGTCTTGCGCACGGCCAAAGACAGCATCACCCGCGATACGCCGCTGATGATCATGCTCACGCCCACCAGCGTGCCGATGGCCCAGGCGGAGCTCGACGGCCATTGCCTGTAGATCATCAGTCCCAAGGCGAGGGAAACGATTGCGTCGATCAGCACCCAGCTCGATCCCCGCATGGAGCGCATCTGGAAGAAGAGAACGATGTCGAGGACACCCTCAACCAGAAAAAGCGACGCCAGCAGTAACGTAAGTGACGCGACCCCGAGCACGGGATGCACAATGAGGTATCCGCCGAAGCACAGATAGGCTAACCCCACCAGCAGCTTCCAGATCAGGCTGCCGGCTCGGTGCGCGTGAAAGGCGAGGATCAGGTGGACCACTCCTGCCAAAACGATGAGCCAGGCGATGAATGCATTGACCGCGATGGCGGCGAGAAGCGGTGATCCCACGGCGAGCATGCCGAAGATGATCAGCGCAACGCCCCACACGATGGACCAGGTCGAGGCCTGCCGGAGGGTATCAGACGGAGTCTGTGGCATGGGTGACCTCCTCTGCCAGATGGTTAGAGACATCGAAGACGGCAACGCTCAGCTCTCCTGCGCTCCGTCTCCGTTTTCACTATTAGTTGGCGTGTTCCCGCACGCCGTTGCTGAGAATGTGGCAGATTCTAATCCGACGCAGGGAACTTCTCAACCTTCGGCATGGAAAGGGGCTAGGGTCCACGGACTAGGAAGCACACGTTCCTCGTTCGTGATCTCTAGTCCCTAGTCTCTAGACCCTGGCCCCTGGGTTTCTATCCGTTGGTGCCCGTTTTGCCGAGCGCGGCGAGAAGACCCTCTCCCATCTGCAAGAGGTTGGAATGCTCGGGGACGGCGCCGTTAGGCGATAGTTTGTCCACAATGGTGGGCAGCAATTGAGACAACGTGGAGCCCGCCTGCTCGGGAGACACGCCCAGTTTCTGGGCCAGCGCCTGAACCGGCGCCGAACCCAGCGCCTGCTGAATCTGGTCGGGAGTAACAGCCTGGTTCTCGCCTGTGCCGATCCAGGAGTTCACCACGCCTCCCAAGCCTTTGTTGTGGAATGCTTCGACCATTCCACTCACTCCTCCGGGATGGTTTTGAATCATTTCCAGAACCGCAGCGGCCTCGGGATTGGAACCAGCCACGCGGCCCGCGGCCATGTTTTCCAGATTGTCCAAAAGACCCATAGATACTCCTTGGCGAAATGCCTGATTCGAGATAAACAGAAGAAAAGCGCAGGCGCAGGCTTGCCGCTCGCCGGGCGCTTCGTATGCTTATTTTTGTTTGGCGATAATCTTGTCTTTGATCTTGTTGTAGGTGGCCTGGGGGAGGATCTTCTTCTTCACCAGATCGGTCTTCGCTTTGTAAGGCCGACCGTCGATGATCTTCTGGGAATAGACGGCGCCGATGCCGGGCAGGGCATCGAGTTGATCCTTGGTGGCGCTGTTAATGTCGAGCAGATCGGTGGAGGCAGCCATTGCGGATGGGGCCTTACTGGCAGCTTGCGGTGCGGCGGCGCGGGCCACGCTCAGCGAACCGAGCAGGGTGACGGCAGCCAGGGCAATGAGAATGCGCGTGATCAGATTCTTGCGAGTCATCAGGTTTCTCTCCTTACGGGTTTGACTAGTCGCTCTGAGCCGCTTTGTACCCGGCGGCTTTCGCTTCGTCTTCCGTCATAAACTTGCCACTCTTTGTTTTGCCGTACCAACGTCCGCTCTTGTGGTAGACCTTGCTGTCGAGATTGACCCAGACTTTGCCCGAGGACTTGGCAGAGGCAATGTCTGCGTCGGAAGCATTCTGAGAAGGAGCCGGTGGTGCTTTCTTGGCGCTCTTGGCGGGCGCAGCTGCCGACGACGATGAAGCCGAAGACGCAGCGGGCGCACTCGCCGGAGCTGGGGTCGAAGCGGGTTTTGCAGCCGGTGCGGAACTCGCCGCCGGTGCAGCCATGGAGCCGCCTGCGGACGCGGATCCCGAGGGCGCCATCCCGGAGTCTGCCTTCTTACTCTTCTCTGAGGACTTGGCCTTGCCGGCGGAACTGTCGGCCTTCGCGGCTGGCGCCGCAGTGGCGCTCGTGCCCGCAGCGGTTCCTGAAGCCGGCGCGGCCATGGCATCGGCCTTCTTCTTCGAAGACTTCGTGCTCGACGATTTGCCGGAAGACTTATCGGATGCAGCTGCGGATTTGTCGGAGGCAGCGGCGTCCGTCTTCTTGGATTTTTTCGATTTCTTGGTCGTGGATGTGGTGGAACTTTGATCGCTGGCGGGACTGGTCTGGGATTGTGCCCAGCTGAGCGTCACCGAGAGCGCCATAAGAACACAGAACAATAGACCTGCTTTTAATCGTGAGTCGTTGCCATTCACAGGGATTCTCCTGAAATCATAGTGCGAGGCCGAGCCTGCCCCGCTGTCGTGACCAGATTCATCGTGAGCAGCTAGGACTGCTCACGGACCTGAATAAGCGGTTGGCGATCATGATGCCTATCCACCCTCGAATGGTCAAGCGGGAAAACGAGAGTCGTCCAGCGTTTGCCCAGTCACGATGAAAAAGGCCTCCATCTGACTGGAGGCCTTCAAAATGGACAGGTGCCGACTACGCGTAGATTCCGCGCTGACGGATCGTGTAAGCCACGCGGTCGATCGCCAGCATGTACGCGGCGATGCGGTTGTTGACGTGGTGAGTCTCGGCGTAGCGGACCACATCGTCAAACGATGACTTCATGATGCTATCGAGCTGCTCGTTGACTACCGACTCCTTCCAGAAGTAGCCCTGTCGGTCCTGCACCCACTCGAAATAAGAGGTGGTTACGCCGCCGGCATTGGCGAGGATGTCGGGAATCACGAACACCTTCTTGTCAGAAAGAACGTCGTCGGCGGCGGAGGTGGTGGGTCCGTTCGCGCCTTCGGCGAGGATGCGGCATTTTACCCGGTCCACATTGCGGCTAGTGATGACGTTCTCGGTAGCGGCCGGGATCAGGATTTCGCACTCGGTGGTCAGCAGGTCGGCAGCGTCGCACTTTTCGGCGCCCGGAAATCCGTGGACAGTTCCGTTTTTCTGGCGGAACTCCACCAGGGCTTTCAAGTCGATGCCGTTCTTATTGCTAAGGCCTCCGCCGACTTCCGCGATTCCGATGATCTTATAGCCCGCCTCATGCATGAGCAACGCGGCGTTGGAGCCGACGTTGCCGAAGCCCTGCACGATCACGCGCGCCCGTTCGCGATCGATGCCCAGTTTCTTGCAGGCTTCGTCGCACACGATCATCACGCCGCGCCCGGTGGCTTCGCGGCGTCCGCGCGATCCGCCGATGTTGATGGGCTTGCCGGTGACCACTGCGGTGACCGTCTGGCGCATGTGCATGGAATAGGTGTCCATCATCCAGGCCATGACTTGTTCGTTGGTGTTGACGTCGGGGGCGGGGACATCTTTTTCAGGGCCGATGAACTCGATGAGTTCGGCGGTGTAGCGGCGGGTCATGCGTTCGACTTCGCCAATCGACATTTTGTGCGGGTCGCAGATCACACCGCCCTTGGCGCCGCCGAAGGGAATGTTGACTACGGCGCACTTCCAGGTCATCCAGCTGGCCAGGGCGCGAACTTCGTCGAGGGTAACGTCGGGAGAGTAGCGGATGCCGCCCTTGGCCGGGCCGCGCGCGATCGAGTGCTGCACACGGAAGCCGGTAAAAACTTCGAGGTGACCATCGTCCATCTGCACCGGAATGTAGACCGTAACTTCGCGCGTGGGATAGCGCAGAACCCGCCACAGGCCTTCGTCGAGGTTCAGTTTCTGCGCGGCCAGATCGAAGCGGGCGCGCTGCGACTCCCACGGATTGGTCTCTTTGTCCACGTGCGGGGAGGTGATCAGGGTTGTCATAGAAGTACTCTCCGGAAATGAATGCAGGGTGGCGCCTTCGCCGCGAGATTGACCGTCAGGCAAACGTTCCGAGTATATGAGGCAGGATGGCTGGGAGGCAAGCCGGACGCCTCGCGAGAGCGGAGCGATCCCCGCATGCCAGACCGTGGTGGAACACGCAGGATGCGGGCGGCCGAGGCGTTGCTTACCGATTGATCATGCGTTCCTCGAGTTCGAGTTTCAAACTTTGCCATAAACGTTGCGGGGCAAGGCTTCGACGAACATGACTCGCCGCGGCAGCTCGAAGGGATTGGGCTAACTTCCCTGTCGCATCCCCTTGAATGCAGTCAGAGCGGGAATCATAATGCCCTGGTGAGCTTCGAAGATCTCGGGTCGCCGGTTCGATTCCTCCAATCCACTATCGGTGCTGTTCGCTTGCCGGTCTGGCTGGAAACATTGCAGCACTGGTGGGAAAAAGAAGGACAGGGTATTTCTGATGCTACCGATCGTCTGGGCACACCCTGGCTGCGAATGTTCGATCCAACCGGCAAGCGGGTGGATGAGATTCTGTATCCCCCCGAGTACTGGAGGATGCTGAAACACGGCTATCAGACCGGCCTGCTTTGGCGAGTGTTCGAGGAAAACTCGGTCGTCCCTGCGGGCCTCGGCATCTATGTAACCTCTTTCTACGACCCTGGGCTGGCATGCCCGTATACGGTTTCGCTGAGCACAGCCGTTCCGCTCTCCAAGTACGGCGACGCTGAACTGCGGCAACGCTTCCTGCCGCGCTTGCTCCAGAAAGACGAATCGGTCTGGCAAGGCGCGACCTGGATGACCGAGATTCGGGGAGGCTCCGACCTGGGCGCGACCGTGGAAACGATCGCGCGGCCGGCGGCGAACCACTGGTCGCTCACCGGCGACAAATACTTGCCAGCAACGCCATCGCGGAGCTGGCGGTTGTGGCGGCACGGCCCGAAGGCGCTCCGCAGAATGTGCGCGGATTGGCGCTGTACCTCGTTCCACGCTGTCGCGATGATGGCCGGCTCAACTATTTCATTCGCCGCTTGAAGGACAAGATTGCCACGCGCTCGGTGCCGACCGGAGAGATCGAATTGCGCGAGAGTGAGGCCTGGCTGCTGGGCCGCGCCGAAGATGGGATTTATCTCATCCTCGAAGTGTTGAACGTGTCGCGGGTGGCGAACAGTATGGGAAGCGTCGCCTTGGCGCATCGCGCACTGGCCGATGCACTGTCTTTTGCCCAGAGCCGAATGGTCTTCGGGAGGCCCCTCATTGAGCAGCCTTTGATGCGACGCCAGTTTGAAGACCGCGTTCACCAGCTTCGGGCCGCTGCGAAGCTGGCTTGGAAGGCGCTCGAACTCTTGAACGAGGTGTGGCAGGAGAAGCCTCCGTATTCGGGCCGCTATCATCTGTTCCGGCTCGTGGCCCACTTATCCAAGTACTGGACCGCCGAACTCGCCGTACAAACCGCCAAGTGGGCCATGGAAGTGCATGGAGGCCTGGGAACCTTGCACGAGTACCGCGCGGAGCGCTGGCTGCGAGAAGCGATGATTCTTGCCATCTGGGAAGGGCCATCGCATCGCCAGATGCTTGACGGCCTGGAAGTCATGGAGCGCAAGAAAGCTCACCTTCTGCTTTTCGAATGTCTGTCGGCTCATGTGAGCGCATCAGCGCGGCAACAGATGGAAGCCAGGATTGAGCGCCACCTCGGTTTGCCTCGCGAAGAGAAGGAAGCCGGAGCTGACACCATTTTTTCGGAGCTGGCGGCGTTCACGGCCGATGCGCTGTTGCAGTCGCAGACATTGAAGTAGTGTCCTAAATCGACAACCACGAAGGACACGAAGTTGCACGAAGGCAAAAGAGCGTCGCTGACCTCCTTCGTGTCCTTTGTGTCCTTCGTGGTGAAATTAGGACTCTGCGGGACAATTGACACGCTGGCGAGTCGCTTTTTAATATGTTTTTCCCCGCTCGATTCAAGTTTGTTTTGGCCCAGTTTGGTTTGGCCTGATAGTTGGCTGTTCTTACTGTCAACAACAACTGCCTATGATCAGCGTGAAAGAGCTCACCAAGCGGTATGCGCGTACCGTGGCCGTAGATCAAATCTCGTTTGAGATTGCGAAGGGCCAGATCGTGGGATTTCTCGGCCCCAACGGCGCCGGCAAGACCACCACGATGCGCATGCTCACCTGCTTCTTGCCCCCGTCGGCGGGCACGGCCCGAGTGGCCGGGTTCGATGTCCTGGAGCAGCCGCTGGAGGTCAAGAAGCGAATTGGATATTTGCCCGAGAGCCCGCCCATCTATCCCGAGATGGAAACGGCTGAATATCTCAAATTCGTGGGCAAGCTGAAAGGGCTGTCCGGGAGCGATCTGCAGAAACGAGTGGAATACGCCTGCGATCGCTGCGCCATCGCCGACGTCAAGAAGAAACTCCTCGGAAAGCTGTCGAAAGGCTACCGGCAACGCGTCGGCCTCGCACAAGCCATCATCCACAACCCCGACGTGCTGATTCTCGACGAGCCCACCGCCGGCCTCGACCCGAAACAGATTAATGAAACCCGCGACCTGATCAAGGATCTTGCCCCCGATCACACCATCATTCTCAGCACCCACATCCTCCCGGAGGTGGAGCAGACCTGCGAACAAGTCATCATCATCAACAAGGGAAAGCTGGTGGCGACCGACTCGGTGCGCAATCTGCAGGCGCGGGCGCGCGGCGCTGAATCGGTACTGCTGGAAATCGCCGGGCGCGACGGAGTGCTCGAAGCGCCCATCGTGCAGCACAAACTGGAGCAGGTCGCAGGCGTGAGTCGCGTGCTGTGCAAGCAGCAGGTCGACAGCCGCGTCCTAATTGAAGTGGAAAGTGAAAAAGGACGCCTCGTCCGCGGAGACCTGGCGCGCGCCGTAGTGCAGGCCGGCTGGGACCTCAACGAACTGCGCCCGGCGGCCATGAGCCTGGAAGAGATCTTCCTCCAGCTCACGGGAAGCGAATCCGGCGAGGCCGGGAAGCCGGCGACCAAGGAGTTGCCGCGATGAGAAACACCTGGACCATTTGCCGGAAAGAGCTGGGCAGCTACTTTGTTTCATGGATCGCATACATCCTGCTGACGCTCTTTGCGGCTGCCTTTGGCTTCTTCTTTTGGACCTTGCTGACGGTGTTTGTGGTTGAGGGCATGGAGATGCAGATGCGTGGCCAGGCATTCCCCATGAATCTGAACGAACAGATCATCCGGCCCCTGCTGATGAACGTCAGCGTGATCGGTCTGTTCATGATTCCGCTGATCACCATGCGCCTTTTCGCCGAAGAAAAGCGCAACGGGACCATTGAGTTGTTGGCAACCTCTCCCGTCCTCGATCTGGAGATCATCCTCGGCAAGTGGCTGGCCGCGCTGATTCTCTACTCCTCGTTGCTTCTGCTTACCGGCCTGAATCTGGCCTTTCTCTTCAAGTTTGGCCACCCGGATTGGAAGCCTCTGGCGGTGGCCTACCTGGGGCTGCTTCTGCAAGCGGGGGCGCTGCTGGCCATCGGAACATTCATATCGACCCTGACCAGGAATCAGATCATCGCGGGCGCCGCGACCTTCGTGGTCTGCCTCCTGCTGTACGTCTTCGGCTGGGTCGAGGGCTTTGAGAGCTCCACCTGGGCGCATGTTCTGGCGTACACCTCGGTGGCCACCCACTTCGACTCTTTTGTGAGAGGCGTGATTGATTTGAAGGACGCCGTCTTCTATCTGACGGTGATCATTCTGGGGCTTTTCTTTACTTCCCGTTCCATGGAATCGCTGCGCTGGAGGTCATAAACAGGAGATCGCGATGGCAAGTCAATGGCTGAAAGCGAGACAAACCAGGTACGCCGCGTATGCAACAACGTACATCCTGGTGGTGATTACGGCGGTGGTCGTAGCCAATGTCCTCGCTGACCGCTACAACAAGTCTTACGATTCCACTTCGAACAAGCGTTACAGCCTCTCCGATCAGACCGCCAAGATCGTCAAAGGTCTGAAGCAAGGCGCCACCATCACCTATTTCAATCAGAGCACGCGGTTCAGTGACGGCAAAGACCTGCTCGACGAGTATGCGAACCTGTCGCCGAAGCTGAAAGTGCAGTACGTCGATCCCGACAAAGATCCTCAAGCGGCGCGGGACGCGGGTATCCGGAACTTCGGAACCGCGGTGGTCCAGGTCGGTGAGAAGAAAGAGGAAGCCAAGAGCATGACGGAGGAAGGCATCACGGGCGCCTTCATCCGCGACCTCAAGAGCAGCACCAGGACGATCTGTTTTGTCAGCGGAGGCGGCGAACATCAGATTGACGACAGCGAGCGCGGAGGACTTTCCCACTTCAAAGATCTCCTGACCAAGGAAAGCTACGAGACCAGGACGATCAGCCTGTTGCAGAAAGCCGAGGTGCCGAACGACTGCACCACCCTGGTGGTCGCCGGACCTACCCGAAACTACGAGCAACCGGAAGTCGACGCGATTAAGAGCTACGTGGAAAACGGCGGGCGCGCGCTACTCATGCTCGACTCACCGCTGAAGATTGGACGTTCGGAAATCGCCGACAACGACGCTCTCGCCAACCTGCTTCAGAGTTGGGGTGTAACGCTCAAAAAGAACCTGATTCTCGACCTCAATCCCATTGGCCAACTGGTGGGACTCGGCCCCCAGGTGGCGCTGGTCACGAGTTACGAGTCCCAGCCCATCGTCAGCGAGATGAAGGGGACGGCCACAGGGTTTCCCCTGTCCCGCTCGCTGGAGATCAAGAGCACCGACAAAAGCAGCGTGCAGAAACTGTTCGATTCGTCGAGCACGAGTCTGGCGACGAGCAATTTGAGTTCTCCGGCCGTCGATGCCAACGATCCCAAGAACACGAAAGGCCCGCTGACGCTCGCGGCCGCGGGCACCTACAACACCGGCAAGGAGAATTCCGAAGGGCGTTTCGTGGTGGTCGGCAGCTCATCCTGGGTCGACAACGGGTTTATCAATTTCAACGGCAACAACGATCTGGCGCTGAATACCATCAATTGGCTTTCGTCGGATGAAGACTTGATCTCGATCCGTCCCAAAGAGCGCGAGGACCGCCGCATTACGATGACCCGCGCCCAGTTGAGCTGGGTACGCGCCACCAGCCAATTCCTGCTGCCGGCCATGGTCGTCATCGCCGGGATTGGAGTGTGGTGGAAGAGGAGGTAAGACAACCCTCTACCGATTCGAGCTTACTTGAAGAAGCATCATGAAAATCCGCAGCCTGATCTTTGCCACATTCGTACTCCTCGTACTCGTCGGTGCTCTCTACTGGTCGGGACACCACAAGCCCGCCGAGGAAAGCACAAAGGCATCGGCCGATACTCCGCCCACGATCCTCAAGCTGGATGAAGCAGCAGTTGCCGGGCTTGAACTAAGGAACAAGAACGCCGAGCCGATCGTCCTGACCAGGAACAGTTCCGGCGCGTGGCAGATCGCGCAGCCCAAGCCGCTCAGTGCCGATCAGAGCGCGGTTTCTGGCGTGATTTCCACTCTGTCCTCCCTGGACTCTGAGCGCCTCCTGGTTAATAAGCTCGATAACAAGGCATCGGACCTGAAACCTTATGGCCTCGACCAACCTGCTGTCGAAATCGACGTAACAGAGAAAGACAACAAGACGCAGAGACTCTTGATCGGAGACGAAACACCGACAGGAAGCGCGGTCTACGCGATGCTGGCGGGCGATCCCCGAATCTTCACCATGGCCAGTTATCTCAAGACCAGCCTGGACAAAGGGCTGGACGACTTTCGCAATAAGAAGCTCTTTGACATTGGCTTCGGCGACCCCGCCAGGATTGAGATGCGCAGCGGTGCGAAAGCTTACTTTCTGAGCAAAGGTGGCCCCGATTGGTGGTCCAACGGGAAAAAGATGGATGCTGCAAGCGTGGAAGATTTCATCTCAAAGCTGCGCGACCTGACGGCCAGCAAGTTTGTTGAATCGGGATTCGCGAATCCCGCGATTGAGATTACGGTCACGTCGGATGACGGCAAGCGCGGGGAAAAGGCTTCCATCGCGAAGTCGGGCAGCCACTACATCGGCAAACGTGAGAACGAACCGACTCTCTACGAACTGGATTCCAGTGCAATCGCTGCGCTGCAGAAAGCCGCGGACGAAATCAAGCCATCGGCTCCCGGAAAGTGAGGATTCGGCCCCGCCCACCGCTTTCGCTTTTTCTACGCTTGGTGTTTCATCCTCCGGGAGCCCGCCCGTTGGTACCTGCCATGGCACAAGGCGCTGGTTACCCTGCATTACTAACTTCTATTACGTTCTTGCGATTGCGCAAGGACACTCCCGAAAGTAATCTCGACACATGGTTGATCACATCGAATCCGGGGCAAGAGGGAAGCTAAGCACTGGAGTCGTGCCGTCGATGGCGGTCCCAGAGGTCCTTATGAAATCGATCCTATGGGTTTCGCTCGTGGTCCTGGCGATGAGCACAATGTGCGTGGCGAAGGACCTGCCGGACGCGCCCAGCACCGTGGCGGCGGCTGCCCCGTTCGAGATTCAACCGGCTACTCCCGCTCCTGCGACGAAAGCCATCGCTGAAACGAAGACGGTCGATGCGAAATTCGTGAGCCTTGCGGTGATCTCGGCTGGCAGCACTTTTGCCGACTCCTATACCACGCTCTTTGCCCGGCAAAACTGGCTGGCTGGCAAGCAGGGTGTCTGCAACATGGAAGCGCAATCGGCTTATCTCTACGGCACGCATCCGACGGTGGGCCGGGCGTATGCCGTAGCCTCGGCAAAAACTGCGACCTCAATCTTTGCCGCTTACTACCTGCGCAAGCATCACAATCGGTTCTGGAGCGCGCCTCTGGTGGTGAACTCGCTGCTCAGCCTGGAGGGTGTGACTCAGAACATGGTTCAGTGCAACTAGGCCGGTCGAGCTTTTTCACTGAACTGTGAGAGTCACTGGAACAGAGTGCTGCAGGTTGCCGGAAGTTCCAGTTACCGTAATCGTATAAGTGCCTGAAGGGGTGCCTGGCTGCTTCTGCGGAGCGATGCCAGTACCGCCGGCACAGGCGGACATCATCAGAACGGTCCCGGCGACAAAAGCCAGCGCCAGCGCTGACCCAAGGTTCTTCTTCCAGCGCCTCGAATCCAGCAGGACAATCCCGAAGAATCCGAACGCCGGAAGCGGGAGCCAGGCCGCCAGGTAGATCTGATTTTGCACTGAAGGCGTCGGCGTCATTGCCGCAGACGTAGCTGTAGTCGTGATCTTGAGAGTTGAAGTTGCGGCCTTTGATCCGGGAGTGACGGATGCAGGCGAGAAGCTGCACGTGGTCGCAGTGGGCAACGTGCCGCAGCTGAGGGCGATTGCGCCGCTGAATGCTCCGCCCAGCGGAGCAGCCGTCAGCGTATAACTAGCGGCAGCGCCGGCGTTGACGGTGGCGCTGGTGGGGGCGGCGGTAAGGCTGAAGTCCACGATCCCGTTGCCGAAAAGGCTGACCGTTTGCGGGCTGCCGGATGCGTTGTCGTTGACAGTGAGTATACCGCTTCGACTTCCGCTGGCCGTGGGCGTAAAGGTCACGCTGAACGTGCATGTGGCGCCCGCGGCCAGGCTCGCCGGGCAATTGTTGGTCTGCGCGAAGTCTCCAGTCACCTGCACGTTGGCTAGACTGAGCGCCGCTGTTCCCGAGTTCGACAGTTGAACGGCTTGCGCGGCGCTGGATGTTCCCACCACCTGACTGGCAAAGGTCAGGCTGGAAGGCGTGAGCGAGGCCGCCGGAGCCAGGCCGCTGCCGCCGCTCAAAGTTACGATCTGTGGCGATCCCGCAGCATTGTCGGTAATCGAGATCGAGCCGGCACGGGCCCCCGAGGCGGTTGGCGTGAAGGTTACTGACAATGTGCAGCTGCCGCCTGCTGCTACGCCGGTCCCGCAATTGTCGTTCTCTGCGAAGTCTCCCGTCACTGCAATCGACGTGATATTCAGAGCTGCGCTGCTCAGGTCACGCAGCAGCACCGGTTGCGGCTGGCTGGTCGAGCCCACCGAGATCGCCGGAAACTGCAAAGATGCCGGGATCAGCGAGACCGACGCTCCCGACCCGGTTCCAATCTTCGAGATAAAGCCGTCGGCGCTTCCTCCGGGTTGAATCTGGAAAGCTGACTGGGTGGTAGGAAAGTCGGATGAATTCGTCGTGCCCGCAATGTAGATGTTGCCCTGCGCATCGAGAGCCATGCCGCCCGGCGCATCGTTTTCACTTCCTCCCAGATAAGTGGCGAACAATTGCGTGCTGGCTGCAGGATCGATTTCCACCAGGAGCACGTCGGTCTGGGCGGCATAGGCTTCGATTGCGTTCTGAGTCTGAACCAGGCCGCTCGAGGTTGCGGTCGCGATATAAGCGTCGTTATTCGAATCGAGAACGATGGATTGCGGACTGGCAAAGTTGTTGGCGCCGAGAAAGGTCGAATACATCAGCGTCGCCGCCCGAGGGTCAAACTTAGTCACAAAGGCATAGCTGCAGGCAAATCCCGACACACTCGGATCGCAGATGCCGTTGGAAGTGACAGGGAACGTTCCATCACTCTGCGCCGTGCCCGTGATGTACGCCGAACCGGTGCTGTCCACGGCGACAGCCGCAATCCCCACCGGGTTGCCGCTCGATCCATAAAAATAGGTCGAGTAGTCGAGCGTTCCGGTGCTGCTCAGCTTGCTCAAGAATCCGATCTGAGCATCCTGCGGAGTGGTGTTCGTGGTGAGGTAGGCGCCGGATGTCGCGGGGAAATTGTAGGTATTGGTCGTGCCCACCAGGTAGGTGTTTCCGTTCGCGTCCAGGGTAAGCGCATTGATCGCGCTGAACGGAGTCGGCCAGCAGGGAGTGTTTCCACAGCTCAGAACAACGTTCGTGTTGCCGGCAAAGAACGTGGAGTATAGGAGCAAAGAGCCGTCCGCGCTAAACGTGGTCACAAAGCCATAGGTTCCAAAAAGGCCGCCCTGGTTGGCTTGTGCCGCGGCCTGGTACGCATTGGCCACGGGGAAATTTGTCGACTCGGTAAATCCGCCGATGTGCGCTTGCCCAAGGCTATCGACGGCGATGCCCGCAGGCTGGTCAAAAGTGTTTCCGCCCAGGTAAGTCGAGTACAACAAGGTGGATCCGCCGGCGGAGATCTTGGTGAGAAACGCGCTGTAAGGCCCCGGCAGTTGCGCCTGATACGGCGTCACGGTGGGGAAATTGCTCGACTCGGTGCTGCCGGTCACGAACACGTTATTGGAGCTGTCCAGAGCCAAGGCGAGGCCAAAATCCTGGTTGTTGCCGCCGAGGTAGTCGACGTAGACGAGATTCGAGCCGGCAGGGTTGAGTTTCGCCACGAAAACGTGATTGTCGTTTTGCGGAAGGGATCCGAGTGTGGCCAGTGGGAAATCGGGCGAGTCGGTGTAGCCCACGACGTAAGCGCTGCCGGTGCTATCTACAGTGATTCCGGTGATCTGGTCGTTGCCGCTTCCCCCCAAATACGTCGAGTAGACCAGAACCGGGTCGATCACAAGAGCCTGGGATGAGTCGTAGTGGCTGATCTGAAAGCCGACGTGAGTTGCATCCTGCACGGTGAATGCGCCGCCGACGGGCACACGCTGACCGTTGATTTGCTGATACACGATCGGACTCTGAAAGTGCACCTCGCCATTCGCCGTGCGCAAGACCAGATTGTCTGATCCGTCCAGTGAGATGTGGCTTGCGCCCTGGATCTCGAGCTGAATCCGGCTGGGGTCGGCGCCGGGGAGAATCTCAAAATCGTATTCGAGCTGGCGATGATTCCCGTAGTAAACCAGATCAATTCTGGGATACACGTTTTTGTAACGCACTCGACCGTAGGTAGGAATATTGGTCTTCCATTGCGAAGGATCGTTGCCAAAAAAGTAGTTGACCGCGCCGGGCCGAATATCTTCGCCCACCACCGCAGGATGGCTGGCCGCGCCCACCAGGCTGAAGCGGAGAATTGCGTTTGTGCCGAGCTTGGGAGGGGCAGATGTGATGGACGCGCCTTCCATTGCTGCCCCGGGACTAGGGCGCAAAGACAGCGTCAGCCCGCCAGTCGTGAGGTAGGCGCTATAACCGCTGCCGCGCGAAAGGAATTTGACCTCTGGCTGGCTCTGGCCACGGTTCGCCTCGAAGGTAAGCGGCAGCTTGCCATAGACGGCATCGGGCGGTCTGACCTGCGCGTGCAAGGAAATCGAGATCGAGACCGTGCTCAAGATCGCGGCAACGACTACCCACCTCGCATTCCCCGATGGCATCCCTTTCCCCCTCCTGCTGCGTTCACCCTGCCAGGAATTTGCCTGGGCGCCGCCGGAAAACGGACACAGCGGCACCCTGACATTGCAGGGCAATGCACGACAGGGACCGAAATTATCGTGTAGCGCCGGCCGCGGCTTACGACTAAAAGTTCGTGTGGGTTACAGCGGCGAATGGTCCTGGACCGCTCGGGAACTGGCTGGACTTGCTGTCCATCATCAAGAAAATTGTCCGGCTATCGCACAGCCCAAGGTTTCCGAGCGAGCCCTCGGCTGAAAAAGCCTTCGCCGGTCGCCGCCGGGATGTTTGTTCGGATTTCGTAACAAAAAACCAGCGGTACGGCATTGGGCGCATGGTTCCGGCACACTCTGTGCAGAGCGAATAAGTATGGCTCCCGGTGACGAATACTCGCCCCCCAAGCTGAGAAAACACACTTTTGAACAGGCCGCCCTCCTGCTGACCGGGCAAGCCTGGATTGGATCTCAAGCGGCCAAAGAGCTGCTGGAACTGCTCTTCCCGAAGCCCAAGCTGCAGGCCGATGAAACAGAAAGAAAAAAGGAAGGGCCCGAACTCGCAGCGCCGAGGAATCGAACAGAATCTGAGCAGTGAATAGGCGAAAATCCGCGAATCTGCCGCAGCGGCGGCAGAATCCCTCCGGCTGTCTCTCAGCTAAGGTCCTGGGCGGCAGCGTCGATCGGCATCTCGGCTGTCTCCAGCTTGGCCAACTCCGCGGCTAGCCAATTCTCCAGCACCACGCGCTCTTCATCCGGCACGAAGGAGAAGCGCACCCCGGCGCGCCCGGTGCTGTTTGCATTCACTACACAGCCGGTCACGTGAATGAGTTGGTTCGTGCGGGGAAGCGAGAAGTTTGCCATCACCTGCTGGTTGCCTTGCAAGGGCCGTGTGCACTGCAGGGCAAGGCCTCCAATGCTGAGATCGCTGATGCGGGCTTCAATCGGTCCGAGGTCGGCCACTCTGGCCACTACCGGCAGATCCACGGCGACGCGCGCGGCGCGCCGGCGGTTCTGCAACATGGTTCCGTAGGCGGCTCGCATGCAGCGGCGGGCGTGCTCAACGTCCGTCGGCTTATGGATCATGAAATTCGCGCCCACCAGCAGCGCGTGGGTTTCCGACCCCTTGCTGACCATGGCAACGATGGTGGAGTTGGCATTGGGGGAAGACTTGCGCGCCGCCCGAACCACTCGCGTAGGATCGTACGCTCCCTCCCAGTCGACGATCACGGCGTCAAGCCTGCGATGAGTGACGGCATCCAGAGCGGCTTCCATCTCGCCAGAAATCTCAGTTGCGATGGCGAAGGTATCCAGAATCCCGGTCATCACTTGCCGCACGCTGGCATCGCGGGTGAAGAGCAGGCCGTCAAGGTGAATCTGTTCGGTCATAAAAACTCCCTCGGAAAGGGTATGCAGCTTTCGGCCCAAACCGGAATTGCGTAGCAACTGATTCTCCGCCTTGCACTTGCGGAGGCCGGCGGCCTTGCGGGCGGTCCCGGCTGCTTCCAGTTCTCGGACTTTGTCTATTCCTTGGACATGGGATTATGCAATGCCCGGCTGGCCGGAAGTCGGACCGATGTCTGAATTGCGGACACGCAGGTGCGGAGGTGTTGCCTTAACTGATTCAAAAAGATTGACTTACCGCGGACCGGAGTTGGCCACTGGCATGCCTTCTTCCTTATGGCACTAATCCCAGGAGGGCCGAGCTTTAGAACGGCCTGGATCCGAATGCTGAACCAATCCGAACCCAAGACTGCGAACAAGCACCTTCTCCGCATGCGCCAGGTCGAGGGGCGGGAGTGGTGGTTGTGGGGATTTGCGGTTGCCGTCACGTTGGTTCTGACCTTCGGAATCCTGTCGTTAACGTTTCCCGACATCCATCTCCCCACCGACCGGATCTACGCGGTTAGTCTGCGGGAGTGGATCCGCGGGCTGACTGCTCTGGTGCTGATGTTTGACATCTACACCGTCTACCAGCATCTGCAACTGCAGCGCATCCGCCGGCAGTTAGCGGAACGCGACCGGCTCTTTCAGCTCATCAGCGAAAACGCCGCCGACATGATCGCTCTGGTCGACAGCGAAGGGCATCGCTTGTACAACAGTCCCGCTTACCAGAAGGTCCTGGGATATTCGCCCGACGAGATGAGCGCGACCGGGGCGCTGGAACAGATCCACCCCGACGACCGTCCGCGCGTGCTGGAGGCTGCCGAGAAAGCCCGCCGCACCGGCCGGGGCGAGCGTCTGGAATACCGCATCCGGCACCGGGATGGCTCCTGGCGCGTGCTCGAGTCCACGGCGAGCGCGATTGGCGAACAAGGCAGCGTTCAGGGACTGGTTATCGTCAATCGCGACATCACCGAACGCAAGCGAGCGGAGGAGATGCTCGCGCACCATGCTTTTCACGATGGTCTGACCAACCTCCCCAACCGCGTGCTGCTGCTGGATCGCCTGAGAGGCGCCATTGCTCTTTCCCGGCGCCACACCGACTTCAAGTTCGCGGTCCTGTTCATCGACATCGACGGATTTAAAGTCTTCAACGAGAGCCTGGGCCATAACGTGGGCGACGCGCTGCTGATCCAGATTGCGCAGCGTTTGACGCTTTGCCTCCGCCGGGCCGACACCATTTCCCGGCCGCAACTAGCACTGCAACAAGGGCAAGATGAGAAGGCGATCATTGGAGACAGCACTCTGGCCAGGCCCGGAGGTGACGAATTTGTCGTGCTGGCCGAGGAGCTGCGCGATCCCAGCGACGCCGTGAGGGTGGCGGAGCGCGTTCAGGAAAAACTTGCCATCCCGTTCCATGTCGAGAACCACGAAATCGTTATTACCGCCAGCGTCGGGATCGCGGTCGGCCGCAATTCCAATGTGACGCCGGAGGATCTGCTTCGAGATGCGGAAATCGCGATGTACCGCGCCAAGCACAACGGCAAGGCGCGCTGCGAGGTCTTTGACAATGCCATGCACGATCGCGCCCTCAAGCGCCTCCAGCTTGAGACGGACATGCGCAGGGGGATCGAGCAGGGCGAGTTCCTGGTCTATTTTCAGCCGATTGTGTCGCTGCAGGAGGGACAGGTCGTAGGTTTCGAGGCGCTGAGCCGCTGGCAGCGTGCGCAGGGGATCGTGATGCCCGGCGATTTCATCCCGGTGGCCGACGAAACGGGGCTCATCGTTTCCATCAACCGCCAATTGCTTCCCGCGGCCTGCCGCCAACTTCGCCGCTGGAACGATCTTTTTCCTTCCCGCCTGCCCTTCTCACTCAGTGTGAACATCAGCTCGCGGGAGTTCGCTCAGATCGACCTGGCGGCACAGATTCAGCAGCTTCTCCAGGAAAGCAGCATGGATCCCGCTTGCCTGGATCTTGAGATTACAGAAACGATTGCCATGGCCGACGCGGAAAGATCGGGCACGATCCTCGCGGAGTTGAAAGCGCTGGGGGTTCACCTTGACATCGACGACTTCGGGACCGGCTATTCCTCCCTCAGCCGCCTGAAAAGCTTTCCCGTGGACAAGCTGAAAATCGACCGCTTCTTCGTCTCCCGCATGGACAGCGACCCGGAGACTCACGAGATCGTCCGGGTGATTGTCACGCTTGCTCACACCCTCGGCCTGAAAGTCGTCGCCGAGGGAGTCGAGACTCAGGTGCAGCTGAACCTGCTGCGTGACATCGGCTGCGAGCTCGCCCAGGGCTACCTCTTCTCGAAGCCTGTCGATCACGCAACTATGGAGAAGTTTCTGAGCTGCCATCGAGCCGGGGTGGTTCCCGGCTTCAACGCCATGGGCGCGGGCGCGCCGTAGGTCGCAGCAAAGGAAACCGAGGAACGCAAGCCCCGCCTGCCCCGAAAGTCCGTGGGGGGCAACTCAAACCGAGGTCAAAGGACTCGACGAGGGTCCCTGCTGCGGTCGCGTATGCGCCAACTCAGCCTATCCTACTGGTTGAGCGGGTTGAAGGTCAGCACGGTCGGTTCGGTCGTGCCGCACTTGCCGCCCTGATCCACGCGAACCACGCCATCTTCCTCAGCGCAGAAAGCGCGGATACCGGTCTGGTTGACCGTAATCGGCGCCGCGTTGATGACGTAGCCGACGTTACGGCCACTGGCAACCGTGCCCGCCCCAGGCAGGAACGTATAACCGCTCTTGCCACTGGCAGCCGGGTTGCCGTTGTTGGCCAGCACCGAGTCGATCAAGCACGCGGTGGTCGAAGTCGGAACGCAGGCCTTGCCCAGAGGTCCGCCCAGCGAAACCAGGTCCGGTGAGAACCCGATGGTCGGATAGGTGGAGTTGTAGGTGACTTGCGCTGTGTTGACGGTACGAACCGAAGCGACAGCAGACGACTCATTGGCCGCCATGCGGGCGCGCAACAGGTTTGGAATGGCGATGGCTGCGATGATCAGGATGATGGCCACCACGATCAGCAGTTCGATTAAGGAAAACCCTCTCTGTCTTTTCATATTCTCTCCGGCACCTTTGTGCTTATCAGGAATGGGGTGGCACCAATCACTACCGCGCTGCCCGGCAGAACAGCCCAGTTCAGCAATCCGACTGCGATGCAAAGCCACTCGGGCCGGTCGAGTTGGCTGCCGACTGCCATGGCTGTAAATCCCAGGCTGACCAGGCCGAACCACACGGCCGCCGGAAAAAGGCCGGCGTCAAAGCAAGCCTTCGGTCCGCCTCCGGCACGGCGGCAAATATAGGCGCCTGCGGCGCCGGCCAGCGGCAAGGTGGCAATCCACGGGAGATAAAGCAACATCGGCATATGCCTGATCCACAATACGTGCGGTTGGCTTCTTGCCATGTGCAGGATGGTCCACGACCCGGTCGCCAGTCCAAGACTCGCGAGCCGCGGCAGCCACAGTTTCCCGATTCTGCCGTTCATGGCCTCCCCGCCTCCTACCCAATCGCTCCCGTCGGTCGAATCTCCGTTGCGCCAGCTATACTCTGTGCTCCAACCGCCATTCCCAACTCAGCAGTGGGGAAATCACGAAGACGCCGCAATTGCCAGAACCCCGGCCGAGGACTCAACCCGGTTGCGTCCCTTGCGCTTGGCCTCATACAAAGCGGAATCTGCTCTCCGCAAGAGCAATTCCTTGCTTTCGGAGGCTTCCGCACCCGCCACCCCCATGCTCACCGTGACCGCGATCGGTCCCTGCGGCGATGAGATGGGCTGGCTCGCGATCAAGTTTCTGATTTGATCGGCTCGCCGAGCGGCGGTCGAAAGGTCGCATCCCGGCATGATCACGAGGAACTCCTCGCCGCCATACCGCCCTACGCCGTCGTACTCGCGGACAGCGCGAGCAAAGCGCCCAGCAATCTCCTGCAGAACCAGGTCGCCGGTTTGGTGTCCGAACTGGTCGTTTACCTTCTTGAAATGGTCCACGTCGACCAGAATGGCGGCTAGCGGCTCGGCGCCACGGCGGGCACGGGCTAGCTCGCGGGTCAGGAAGGCCAGGATTTCGCCGCGATTCCAGACTTGAGTCAGGGAATCATGACAGGCGGCAAAGTAGAGGGCCTTGTTGGCCGAGACCAGATTTTCCTGCAGTTCCACAATCCGCTTTCCCACCATGAGGCGCGCTTTCAGTTCCGGGGGATCAAAGGGCTTGACCAGAAAGTCGTCGGCGCCGGCATCCATGGCTTCCAGCATTTCCTGCTTTTGACTCTTGGCTGTCAGCAAAACGGTATAGGTGTAGCCCTCGCCTTCCGGGCGGCTGCGCAGCCGCCGGCAAAGCTCGATGCCCTCAATCTCGGGTAGTACCCAGTCGAGCAAAGCCAGCCGCGGAGCGTCCTTTCCTGCCAGTAACTTCCACGCCTGTTTCCCGTCCTGAGCGGTTACGAACTCGAACCCCCACTCTTTCAGGTGGTTCGCGATCATTCGCCGGTAAAAGGCGGAGTCTTCCGCCAACAGGATTGTCACGATACGGGTCTCCCAATACCCCTCTGTGGCCTTAGGGTTTCGCTTTGAGCCTCGGTCCCCGCTATCACCGGACAGCGAAAGAATTGGGTTGCGCGGTTTTTGCGAGCCAAACGACGTTCTCGCCCCAATGGCTGTAGTACTGATCCGGAAGTGCAAGCGGCGTACCAAACTTCAAAGTGAACAGATACCGCACACCCGTTCCAGATACGGGTCAGAGGCGGGATCCGGGGTGAGCCGGGCTTGTTCGGATTTCACACATTTTTCCGAAACTTGGACAAGAGCGCGGGCGCGCCGCATATACTCGGGCGCCATCGCCGATGTAGATCGGGGAAAACGCGCTGCGGCGAGCGAGCTCGAATTCAAGGATTATCCTTGACTTCGCTCTAGCTTTTTGCCATAAGAGCCGTGTCCGTGCTTCCCCGCGTTGCGGTGAGCCAGAGGGGGTTGTACATGGCCAGCGTAGGGAGAGCGTTTACGTACCTGCCGTGTGTCTGCCAGCTGCGGGAGCAAAGCTCCCAGCGCAGGCCATCCGTTCGCTCAAGGTTCGCCGGTCCTCGCAACGAGTGCATTCGTACATCCCTTCATAAGTCACCAGCTGAAAAGAATCCCGAAGGAATCATATTGATTCACGCTGGAACGCTTAAACAGAGTTTCGTCTGGCAGAAGCACCGCAGCCAGACTTAGCCGAAGAGGGGGAGCGTGCATGCATCAGCGGGAAGAGACCAGCATGACCAAGAGCAACGCGTTTAAGTTGCTGGCGATCGATGACGATCCTCAGACTCTGTCTCTCATTGCGGACGCGCTGGGAAGCGAGAGCCTGGAGATACTGACGGCGGAGGAGTCCGAGGCGGGCTTCGAACTGTTTATGCAGGCTCGGCCCAGGATCGTGCTGCTCGACTTCATCATGCCCAAGGTCAGCGGCCTGGAGCTGCTGGAGCGGATGCTCGCCGCGGATCCGGCAGCGAACGTGGTCATTATCACTGGCCACTACTCCACCGAGTCGGCGATCGAGGCCATTCAGAAGGGCGCCTGCGATTACCTGACCAAGCCTTTGGACTTTCAAAGGCTGCGTGATCGCATCGCCAGCGTTTGGACCGAGGCGGAGATCCGGCGTAAGACGCTGCTGCTGGATCAGGAACTGCTCCAGGCTTGTCAGTTCGAGGGCATTGTCAGCCGCAGCCCGCTGATGCTGGAGGTGTTTGCCAAAATCCGCCGGGTCGCTCCCCACTTCAGGACGCTGCTGATCAGCGGCGCTACCGGAACCGGAAAGGAACTGGTCGCGCGCGCCGTGCATCGGCTGAGTCCGGCCCAGCACGACCGCTTTGTTGCCTTCAATTGTTCGGGGCTGGTGGAGAACCTGGCGGAAAGCGAGCTGTTTGGCTACGTCAAGGGCGCCTTCACCGGCGCGGTTCAGGACCGGGCGGGCCTGTTCGAGAGTGCGGACCGCGGAACCATTTTTCTTGATGAGGTGGGAGAACTTTCTCCGGGGGCGCAGGCCAAGTTGCTCCGCGTGTTGCAGGATCATCACGTCCGCAGAGTCGGTTCCTCGGTTTCACGCGGCGTGGATGTGCGCGTCATCGCGGCTACAAATCGCGATCTGAGAGCCCTGGTTCGCGACGGCAAGTTTCGTGAGGATCTCTATTACCGCCTGGCCGTGGTCGAGATCGCATTGCCCTCCCTGGCCAGCCGGCGGGAGGACCTGCCCCTGCTGGAGCGCTATTTCGTTCAAAAGTACGCCGCGGAATACAGCAAGCCGATCGCCGGCTTGACGCGCAGAGCACAGAGCCGAATGGCAACTTATCCGTGGCCGGGAAACATCCGCGAACTGGAGAACGTCATTGGCAACGCCTGCATGATGGCGGAGGGGAAGTTCCTGGACGTGAACGACCTGCCGGAACGCCTGCGCGGCGAAATCAGTGACCAGACCACCGTCGACGATGCTTTCCTTCCCCTGGAGGAGATTCAGCGCCGTCACATTCTGCGGGTGCTGGATCTGGTCGGCGGCAACAAAGTGAGGGCAGCCGAGATTCTGGGAGTGGGGCGCGCCACCATCTATCAATTGCTGGCCAGAATGAAGCTGGAGAAGAAGGAAGAAACGGCCTGAGGTCGCCGGCAACTCCGCCCCGCGGCAATCGGCAGTCACTCACAGGCCGCCCTGGCAGGTCCCTCAGTTCTTTGTGGCAGTTGCGTGTGGCAGTGGCGTCTGGTTACGCTACACATTTCTGAATAAAAGCCAAAGTTCATCCTTCCCATGCGGGTGCCACTCCCACAGGATCATACCGTTAGAGCGGGGCTGCCTCTGGCGATTGAGTTGCAGTGACAGCAGTTAGCGGCAGACGTTGCCATAACGTTCGGCTTGCCGGCAAGCCTGGGCAACGCATCTGCGACGAGTACTGACCTGAGGTGGTTGTGACGTCTGACATGGCTTTTGAGTGTTTGCTGGTTTCCCGGGATCCGCAGGTGGTTTGCACTTTGAACCCACTGCTGGATAGCCTGGCGATCTCGACCAAGGTCTGCCTCAGTCCCTCCAAGGCCCTGAACGAGCTGAAAGCCGGAAGCACCGATCTGTTCTTGATTGACTGGGAAGAAGACCGCTCGGCATCCGAGTTACTGCATGAAGTTCGGGAGTCTGACTCCGTCGGGAAGAAGACTGTGGTTGCGATATCCAGCCTGGATCAAGCCATTCCCGGCACCCACCTGGTGCTCAAGAAGCCGGTAACCGCGGAATCAGGCGCCAAATCCCTGAAGTTTGTTTACTCCCGCATGCTGCAGGATCACCGGCGGCATGCCAGGTACGCCCTGATGGCCCCCGTCATCGCCAATGTCGGCCGCGATCGCCTGTTGCCGATTAACATCACTAACATTGGAGATGGCGGCATGGGACTTAGCAGCCGCGAGCAGCTTGCCGTCGGAGACGTGCTATCTTTCCGATTCTTGCTACCGAATGCGAGGCGAGCCATTTATGTCGAAGCCCGCATCCTCTGGACCCGGGAATACAACGTCTGCGGATGCGAATTCCTGCGCATCCCGCCCATCGACCTTGACATCCTGCACGACTGGCTTAAGAGCAAATGTCAGGTCAAGAAACCGCTGGTCTCGCTCTAAGTCGCAGGCTTTCACCAGCGGTAACTTAGATTGTCCCTATCGATTGAATCCTTATGACAGGTAGCGACCGGGATGCACTAGTGTGTTATGTTGTCGCCAGTGGGGTTTGCGGCCGCTGCGGCAATCGCTGTAGCCGCTAGTCGTTATTCGTTATGTGCAGTGTAGTAGCCATTGAGCGTGGCGAGAGCCGCCAGGCAGCCGATCTGCTTGCGGGCCAGAACCGCGTGCTTGAAATGATCGCGTCGTCGGCCCCGCTGGCAGATATCCTCACCCGCCTGACTCGCCTCATCGAATCTCAGTCCGAAGGGTTGCTGTGCTCGGTTCTTCTGCTCGATGAAGAGAATCGGCTTCGGCACGGCGCTGCTCCCAGCCTGCCCGACGCCTACAACCAAGCCGTTGACGGCTTGTTGATTGGACCGAAGGTCGGCTCGTGCGGCACGGCCGCCTACCGGCGGGAACCTGTGCTTGTAACCGACATCCTGCAGGATCCGCTATGGGAGGATGGCCGTGCCATCGCGGCCGAGCACGGTTTGCGGGCCTGCTGGTCTACTCCGTTCTTCTCCCGGCAGGGTCAAGTCCTGGGAACGTTCGCGATGTACTATCGGACTCCCCGCGCCCCCAGCTCAACGGAGACGGAGTTGGTCGAGACGGCCACACGCCTCGCCAGCATCGCGGTCGAGCGATCTCTCAGTGATCAAAAACTCCACGGCGCAGCCGAAGACTTCCGCGTTTTGGTCGAGAACTTAAACGACATTGTCGTCAGCGTCGACGTGAAGGGCGACGTGTCCTACATCAGCCCACGAATTGAAAGTCTCTCTGGATATCAGCCCAACGAAGTGGTTGGCAAGCCTTTTGGACGGCTTGTGCATAAAGAAGATCTGGCCAGTCTTCAGGATTGCTTTGCCAGCACTCTTGCCGGGAATCCGAAACCGTGCGAGTTTCGCGTTCTCGACAAACAGGGTAGTGCGCATTGGTGGCGAGTATCGGGCAGGCCGCAGTATCTGCGAAATCAGGTCGTGGGCGTAACCGGCGTCGTGGTAGATATCACCGGGCAAAAGGAGACGCAGGATGCTCTGCGCAAGGCCGAGCAAAGATACCGCACTTTTTTCGAGGAGGCCCTCGTCGGTATTTTTCGGAGCTACCCGGAAGGACATTTTGTAACTGTGAACCCGGCGCTGGCCCGCATGCTGGGATATGACTCGCCCGAGGACCTCACAGCTTCGATCCGCGACGCCGCTCACCAGGTTTACGTCGAATCCGAGCGCAGGGACGAGTTCAAGCTCCTGATGGAAAAGGATGGGAGCGTCCGGAACTTCGAGGCGGAGGTTTACCGCAAGAACGGCACGCGGATGTGGCTTTCCACCAATGCGCGCGCGGTGTACGAAAATGGCCGGATCGTGGCCTATGAGGGAACAAGCGAGGACGTCACCGACCGCAAGCTCCTGGAGCAACAGCTCGTGCAAGCACAGAAGATGGAAGCAGTGGGCCAGCTTGCCGGGGGCATCGCTCACGATTTCAACAACCTTCTGGGAGTCATTCTCGGGCATGGCGAACTGTTGCTCAGCCGAGTGCATACCTCCGATCCGCTGCGCCGTCGAATCGAGCAGATTTGCCAGGCGGGAAGCCGCGCCGTTTCGCTCACGGGACAGCTTCTGGCTTTCAGCCGGCAGCAGATTCTGCACCTCGTCGTACTTGATCTGAATGCGGTGGTGCAGAACGTAAACGACATGATCGGGCGCTTGATCGGCGAAGACATTCGCGTGGTCAGCAAGCTGGATCGGGCGCTGGGCAGAGTGAAGGCGGATCCCGGTCAGATCGAACAGGTGCTGTTGAACCTGGTGCTCAATGCCCGCGATGCCATGCCTGCGGGAGGAACGCTCACGATTGAAACCTCCAATGTCGACGTCGACCAGATGGCGCGGCGTTACACCGGCGCAAAGGAGGGCCGGTATGCCCTGCTGGTAGTGGGGGATACAGGAATCGGAATGGATCACGCCACAATGTCGCGCATCTTCGAGCCCTTTTTCACCACCAAAGAAGCGGGCAAGGGCACCGGACTTGGCCTGGCCACGGCCTACGGCATCGTGAAGCAAAGCGGCGGGTACATCTCGGTGACCAGCGAGCCCGGGCAGGGAACCACGTTCAGTATCTACCTCCCGCGCACCGAAGACGCCGCGGAAACGGCAAGGACGTGGCAGGGCGCCTCGGAAACGGCAAAGAGAAGCGCGACAATTCTGCTGGTGGAAGATGCCGATCCTCTGCGCGAGGTCACGCGGGAGTTTCTGGAAGAGGAAGGCTACGAGGTTCTCGAGGCGAATGGCGCAGACCGGGCGCTCCGGGCCGTGGAAGAATACCCGGCGCCGATTTCTTTGATGATTACCGACGTGGTGATGCCCGGGATGAACGGGCACAAGCTGGCAGAGCGGCTGCAGTCCATGCGACCGGAGACGAAGGTGCTCTACGTCTCGGGGTACACGGACGAGGCAGTTTTTCGCCAGGGGGTGCGGCCGTCAGAAACCAATTTTCTTCACAAGCCTTACACCCGCGACGGCCTGCTCACCAAGCTGCGGCAAGTCCTCGATGTTTCGTCGAGCCAGGCGCAAACGCCCTCCCCGTGAGCAACCGGCCTCGAAAGGTGGGAAAGCGCGGCCATGCTCAGTGGATTGGTGGTGGTTTCCAGGCACTACACTCTTTTTCCAGCACCTTGGCGACCGCGAGCACCTGTTCTTCTTCCCACGGCCTGCCGACGAGTTGCACTCCGATGGGCAGACCTGTGGCAGAATGGCTCACCGGCAGCACAACCGCAGGATTGCCCAGAAGATTGAACCATTCGCAATAGCTCCAGGCGTCGAGGTACTGCACGGTCTGTCCGTCAATCTGCCAACTGCGCTCGCCGTGCCGGAAGGCAGGAATCGCGGCGGCGGGACAAAGCAGGATTGGGTACTTCCGCATCTGGGCCAGAACATCCCTGCGGATGATGTCGCGACGAATCCAGGCATCCAGCAGCGACTCTCCAGTTAGTGCCGGCTCCGCCGCTGACCATTCCAGAAACTGCTTCAGGACGGGGCTTTGATCTCGCTCACGGCCCGTGAACATGGGGCGAATCAGCATTCCGGCGACCTTGACGAAGAACGTCTTCCACAGAAGCCGCGCTTCTTCCAGCCCTTGCGGACGAAACGGTTCTACGCGAAATCCCGCTGCGCTTAGCGCGTCCGCGGCAGTATGAACCGCCGCGCGCGTTTCCGGAGTGACCGGTGTGCGACCGTCGTCCTCGAAATAGCCGATGCGCAGAGTCCACGCCTGCTCGTCGGTCGGCCATCGCACGGGCACCGGAGCGGCGCACGAGTCGCCGTCATCGGGTCCTTGCATGACTTCAAACAGAGCCCGGACATCAGCCACCGTGCGCGCCATCGGCCCCACCACTCCAAGCAGAGCAAATGGCCCGCTTGATGCCGGGAAGTGCCCGCTTGCCGGTATCCGTCCCGGCGTCGGCTTGAGCCCGCAGATGCCGGCAAAGTGTGCCGGCACTCGAATGGACCCTCCGCCATCGCTGCCCACTCCGCCTGCAGACATACCCGCCGCGATGGCGGCCGCCTCGCCTCCGCTCGACCCTCCCGGCGTGCGTTCCAGATCCCACGGGTTGTTGGTGCGGCCGTAGAGAAGATTGTCGGTCTCCCAGGCCATCAGCAGTTCCGGCGTGTTGGTCACGCCCAGCACGATCGCTCCCGCATTGCGCAACCGCGAAACCAGCGCAGCATCGTGCCGAGCCACGTATCCGGCACGAAGCCGCGTTCCGGACTCACAGCGAAATCCGGCCACGTCGAGCGAACTCTTGATGCTGATGGGAACGCCGTGCAGCGGGCCGAGGACGTTCCTGCTCATCATCGTGGCCTCGGCCGCGCGAGCCTCCCGGCGCACACGGTCGGTGTCCACCTGCACGAACGCATTGAGTATGGGGTTCAAGCGTGCGATCTTTGCCAGATGGGCTTCGGCAAGATCAACGGGAGAAAGCTCTTTCTCTTGAATCTTCCGGGCCATGTTCACAGCAGAAAGGAAAGTCAGATCGCTCATGCAGCGCAAGAATCTCCCGGTTGAGCTTGTCGGCGGGGAAACAATTCCGTAGACCTATTGGCGGCCATAGTCAAACCGGTAGCCTCGCTGCTCGTTGCCCGACATCTGGCGGGTGTTGTATTCCAGCAGATAGTTGACGTGCGCATCGTCGAGCGGGAATGACTTGGGGGTTCGGTAGGGATACTCTCCCATGCTCAGGAACGGCAGCGGCGCGACGTAATTTCCCTGGGCAGCGTAGAAATCCATATCCTTCTCATAGCCGTTCGCCGCGAAGAAATAGTCGCGCACCCACCCCTTGGGCAACGCAGGCAGACTTGAGGGATCGAAATCAAGCCGCACTTCATCTCCCGACCCAAAGACAACGAGTTTGTCGTCGGTCGCGGTCAGCAAGGGCAGAACATCCCCATATCTTGTGTAGGTTCCGGCGGGCCGCGTGTAAGGACCGGTTGCGCTTGCTTTTTCGTAGATGTAGTTGACATTCCCGGGCGGCGTACCTTCGATTTTGAGCGGATAGCCGTGAAATTCCAGATCGGCGCGCACCAACGGAACCGGAGTCAGGCGAGGATCTGGCGTTGTGCTTCCGACGTTGTCATTCCGAGCGAGCGAGCTCTTCGCGCGAGTCGAGGAACCTGCTGTTTGCCGGTGGCCGTCCTGCGCCGTCCGATCAATCAGAATGCTGTCCCAGTAAATCTGCAAATTGGTCGTAATGCGAATTTTCCGTGTGCCGCGGGGCAGTTTGCCCGAAAGATCGGCGGTCATGGTGCGCGGCCCGCCCGCAGGAAAACCCATGTCGTCGACAACGCGTTGCCACGTGCCGTCAGCGTCTTTCTTGTTTGGAACCAGCGCCTCCACATACGGCGCAATCGCCTGAATCCCCGCCTGCGACGCGGCATACATACTGTTCGCAGAAAAATATTCGACCTCGCCATGCAAAAGCAGCCACAGCGGACCGCCATTGTACGGTGCTCCCAGATCAAGCGTCAGGCTGTGCGGCTTGGCTAACCCCAGAAACTGCGTGAGCGCGAAATCGCCAAAATAGCGATGCGCCTGCAGGTCGGGCAACACGTTGTGGCCGTGCTCGTCCCACGCCCCGGCAGGGGGCCGCGCATCGCGGCTCACGACAACCTTGAACGGTGGATAGGGCGGGTTCGACGCGAAGTATTCGTTCGGATAGACGTCAGTGTCGGCCGGATGATCCACCGCCAACAGCCGCACCTGGTCGAGATAAACGGCCTCCTCCAGCGGTTCCATGAAACGAAAACTCAAGGTCTTGTTCAAACCGCCTTGGGCGCTGTCATCCTGAGCCGCGGCCTTTTGCGGCGAAGGACCTGTGCAACTTGCCTGGGAGTACATGGATCCTTCGCCTCGCTCAGGATGACAAGGCACGAGCGTTTTCGGCTGAATCATGTCGCGGTCAATCTTGATCCACTCGACCGGCCGCGGAATGTCGCGCTGGCCGGGCCCAACCCAATGCCCGACCACGCCTGCACCGAGCATGTCTGCCACAAACTGGTAGCGCTCGCCGTTCCACACGAACAGCGTCGGGCAGGAACTACCGCGCCGGTCGATCTCGAGAAAATTCTGCTGCCGGTCGCCCGCAATGTTGACTTCATCCTGCAACACGCCGGTCGGCCACAGCATGCGCACCACATCGGCTTGTGTCGCCGCTCCCAGGCCGACGGTTAAGTACGGTGAATTCTGCCCGAGATATCCGTTCGATCCGTAGATCTCAAACTTCTGCCGGTTGCCGCCCGCGAACACTTCGACTTTCGTGCCGATCGCCGACTTGTTGTCGTTCAGCCCCTTCAGCGCCAGCCGCAGCCAGTGATTCTGGTTGCCGCCTTCGTTCCGCAGCAGTACGGCAGGCCCGTGATTCTGGGTGATGAGCAGGTCGACGGCGCCGTCGTTGTCGTAGTCGCCGGTGATGATGGCGCGCGGGCTGTCGAGATGAATCTTGTCGAGGCCGACGTCGGTGGTCACGTCTTTGAAGCCGTCGGGACCCAGATTGCGGAAGAGTTTGATCTCGCCCTTGCCATCTTTCGTCTCGCCGACCGCGACGAGGTCAACCCAGCCATCGTTGTCGTAATCGAACGCAGCAACGCCGAAGGCGCGGGCCCAGTTTGTCTCGGGCAGTGGAACGCGCTCAAAAGACTTGCCGTGGTTGTTGCGCCAAAGGGTGACGCCCTGATCCCCTGCACCGGAGACGGCTAGGTCCATCCAGCCGTCATGGTCAAAGTCGAGCGCCGCAATTCCTGATTCTGAGATCCCAATCACCGACCGAGGAGAGAGGTCGATCTCTCTCCGCCAAGGATATATGTCAACAAACTTCCCCTCCCGTGGATTTACGTAGATGCCAAACCCTGTATCCCATGTACGGCTACCGCTGTACTGACTCCAATGGGTTGTTACCAGATCCACCGCGCGGTCGTTGTTGTAATCGCTTCCAATTGCGGCTATGGTCGCGCCATTGCCGTTAAGCCCCGTAGCTTCGGTCACGTCGGTAAAGGTCCCGTTGCCATTGTTCCTGAACATGCTGTTCCCAGACCAACTCGCGTCAAACGGAGGGCTTACCCCGCCTGCTGTGCTGGGTTTGCCGCGGGTAATATAGAGATCAAGATCGCCGTCGTGATCGTAGTCGATGAAATTTGCCCCTATGCTGAAGCCATCGTTCTTGATTCCTGAGGCATCGGTCGCATCCTTGAAAGCTCCGTTCTTCTCATTGTGCAGCAGCATTACACGAGCACCGGTTGTAAGCACAAGGTCTGGAGCGCCGTCATTGTCGTAGTCACCGGCGGTGCAGCCGATTCCGTGTACGTGCGGGTCGAGTCCGGCCTTTCTCGTCACATCTTCAAACTTGCCGTTCCCCAAATTGCGATACAAACCAACTCCACTTTCTTGTCCGTTATCCGCGACGAAAAGGTCGATCCTTCCGTCACCGTCGTAGTCTAGAAAACAAGCACCTGATCCCAGAAATCGTTCTGCACGGTCTCTTTGTTCTAAGTCGCCGGGATTGGCCTTGCCGACTATTCCTGCTTCCTTCGTCACATCCACGAACTGCACCTTGATCTGCGGCAGCGGCTTCAACACACCCAGCAGCGACTCCACAGCGCGCGAGTACTGGCCCTGCTCGCCGTAGGCCAGGCTGATGGGCGCGCCGATCTTGGTTTCCGTGATGTGCTGAAACTTCTTGAGATGCTCGCGGGCGAGGTCGACCTCGGCCGACTGCTGATAAGCCCGCGCCAGCCCGAACTCCGCCGAGGCGTGCAGCGGATTCAACTGCAGCGCGTGCTGGAAAGCTTCAATCGCCTGCGGAAACTGCCTCACCTGAGCGTACGAAGCACCCAGGAAATACCACGTGTCGGCATCGTTCGGGTCAATCTCCGCGACATGCCTGAACGCCTCAATCGCCGCCTGTGCGTCACCAGTGTTCTTGGCCAGCAGGCCCAGGTTGTACCAGGCGCTTGGATTGGTCGTGTCCCGCTTTAGTGCGTCGTCGAGCACTGCCTTGGCTTCGTCGATCTTCTGCAAGTTCAGGTAGGCGACACCTTCATTCAGCCGCGCAACCGTCAGTTTGGGATCGAGTTCCGCCGCCTGCTGGAACGACTGCAGGGCCTTTTCAAACAATTGCTGGTTCATGTAGGCACAGCCCAGATTGTTCAATCGAGCCGCTTCGATTGGATTAGGTTTCGACTCAGAAGTGAGCAGGACGAGCGCCGCCAGGGCCACGCCGGACAAAGTCGCTGCAACTCGAAAGCTCATCGGCTAGAGATTTAACCACAGAGGACACTGAGGAACACAGGGGAAACACCTCTACTTCGCGTACTTGTGCGTCGCGGCATAGGGCCGGACGCTGGTGATTCCCCTCCCCTCCTGCACCGTAACCGTCTGGCCCGCTTTTACATCCGACAACTTGTCGACCTGGCCGCTGGGCCACTGAATCTCCACGCTGTCGGCCTGCGTTTGCGAGCCCAGGCCAAAGGTCAGCACCAGTTCGCTCTGAGCTAAGTAGCTTGAGCCCGAGCGCAACATCTTCCACTGCTTGTCTTTGTTAATGCCACCGCCTGTGGTCACGCGAACGACGCTCCCGATCCCGTCGCGATTCGATTTCGTCCCAACCAGCTTGATACGCAGGCTGTGATTCGTTCCACCTTCGTTGTGAAACAAGAATGCCGGTCCCGCGTTGGTCGTGAGCAGGATGTCGAGGAATCCGTCGTTGTCGATATCGGCGTAAGCCGCCGCCCGCGCCACTCTCGGCGCCACGAAAGCCTCGCCCATCTGCGCGGTCACTTCCTGAAACTTTCCCGCACCGAGGTTCCGGAACAAATGTGCCGGTTCGGCGTATGACACGCGCTTCTGCACGCGCTCAATCTGATCTTCAATGTGCCCGTCGGCAACGAAGATATCGGGCCAGCCGTCGTTGTCGTAGTCGAAAAAGAAACAGCCAAAGCCGAGCGTAACCAGCGTCGCGCGCCCGACCTCCGACTGCGGCGCTTCATCGACGAACAAACCGTTACCCTCGTTGTGATACAGCGAAACCATCTGGTTGGCAAAATTGCTGATCAGGATGCTGGCATGTCCGCTGCGGTCGTAGTCGGCAGCGTCGACTCCCATGCCTGCGCGCGCCACGCCGTCTTCGCTGAAGCCGATGCCGGCAGCAACACCGCGTTCTTCGAACGTTCCATCTTTCTTGTTCAGGTAAAGTTTATTGGGCTGCGTGTCGTTGGCGACCAAAATGTCGGGCCAGCCGTCATTGTTGATATCGAGAATCGCGATACCGAGGCTTTTCGAGGTTCGATCTCCCAGCCCCGCTTTCCCGGTCACGTCCTCGAATTTGCCTTCACCCAGGTTGTGCCACAGGCGCAGCGAAGCGCCCTTGTACGACTCCGGCGTGCAATAAGACTTGTGCGCGCCATCGATCGTGCAGTATAGGTCGCCTGGCTCCGACCACTGCACGTAGTTGGCAACCAAAAGATCGAGTTTGCCGTCGCGGTCATAGTCGACCCAGGCAGCGCTGGTAGAAAATTCGTTCGGCCCCGACAATCCTGCGGACTTTGTAACATCCGTGAACGTGCCGTTGCCGTTGTTGTGAAACAGATGGCTCTGACCGAGCGCAGAGACGAAAATGTCGTCGAATCCGTCGTTGTCGTAGTCGCCCACCGCCACGCCGAACCCATAGATCGGCACTGCCAACCCCGCTTTGCGTGTCACATCGGTGAACGTGCCGTCGCCATTGTTGCGGTAGAGCTTGAGCGTGGTCGCGCCGGCGTGCGGATGACCAGGAAAATCGGTGCCATTGATCAGGAGGATGTCGGGCAAGCCGTCGTTGTCGTAATCAATGAAGGCGCAACCCGGCCCCATGGTTTCCGGCAGCCACTTCTTGCCGAAGGCGCCGTTGTTATGGGTGAAGTGGATATTTGCCTGAGCCGTGATGTCGCGGAAGTGAATCTGGGCGTGGGCGGATGTTGTCACGAGCGCCAGAATCAACCACGGAGACACAGAGGCACAGAGAAAATCACGAAGAGAAAAATGGGGGATTTCTCCGTGCCTCCGTGCCTCCGTGGTGAATTGCTTCTTGGGAACGAGCATCAGCGGGAAGCTCCTGCGGGCGTGGATGGGGCAGCCGGATTCTGCCCGGTTGGACGGACGAATGCGTCCGTCCCTACGTGTTCATTGCCGGTCTGAGGTAGCGGCACCGATACATGCTCATGCACGGCCTGCCGCTCGTTGTTATCTTCGGGATGCTGCTGCCTGTAAGGCCCCGTGATCGCCTGTGACGATTCGTCGGCCTTGAAGCGCAAGTAGCGCGCCTCGTGCTCCTTCGCCAGCTTCTCCTGGCCCAGGCCGTTGAAGCATAGCATTAAGTTATAGTGCGCTTGCAAATCTTCCGGGTCGATGGCCAGCACAATCTGCAGCACCTTCACCGCCTCGTCATACTTGCGCTCCAGAAACAGAATGCGCCCCAGATCGTTCAGAACAACACGATCCCGCGGATACTGCGCCAGCACTTTCTGCAAGCGATCGGCCGCGCCGAGATAGTTGCCGTCGGCGCGCAGAACCTTGGCATAGAAAAAATTCGTACGCGCCAGATTCGGGTTCAGCGACAGAGCCCTCTCCAGCACGGCGCGGGCGCGCGCCATGTCGCCCTCCTGCACGGCACAGCGGCCAATATTCACCCAGCCATCGGGATTGTTGGGATCTGCTTCTGTCACTTTCTGAAACGCCGCCGCTGCGCCCTTCAAATCCCCTTGCAGAAACAGGCCGATCCCATAGTCGTTCCAGCGCTGCCACTCGTCTTTGCGGGCGATGGCCTTAGGCGCGGGCTCGGGCACGTTGTGCGCGACCACCGGCAACGTAACTTCATCCTCGGCCAGGGCGACGACCGGAAGGTCGGGAATGTTTTCTGCCTTCGCTGATACGCCTCTCAGTGGTGCGTCCATCACGAAGGAGCGATCGTCATAGGACGGAGTCACGGCGCCGGGCTTGGCGGGATCGGGCTCACCCGCGAATGCGAACTGCGTGTTCCACCACGAGAATTTCCGATAGCACAAACGCGCATGCAGCGTGATCTTGTTACCGGCGTTCCCGGGGATCAACATGCGATAGTGCACGGTGTCGGCCGCTCCCGGAGGAATCAACCGCACGTAGACAACGGAGCGTGTGGCCCAGGCGTTGCGCTTGTTGACGGGATTGCCGTGCGCATCGATCTGCAACGACCGGTAGAAGTGCGCGCCGGGCTCGACCGGTCCGTGCCCGTTGTCCTCGACCATGCCGCTCCAGAAAATCGTCTGGCCCTTGTCGTCCGTCCCTTTGAGTTCAAGCCAGGTGTCGTAGGCATCGACCGTTCCGCCGGGGAAAAAGTGTCCGACCTTCTTGGTGCGCACCACCACATCCACCCGGACGGTGTCGCCCCGGCGCAGCGCAGGAAGCACGCGATTCAGCGGAGCGGTGACGGGAGTTGCTTCCTCGGTCCCGCCGGTCAATTTGCTCTCCGCTTCCTCGCCGACAGCAAAGGTCGTAGAAAGTTCCGACTGCGCAGCCGCGCCTGCCTTCAACGGCGCCTGCGCCGCTGACAGCGCAAAAATGTCGACCGTGAGCTGGCCATTCTTCAGGAAGTCTTCGGTCAGCTTCAACTGCGCAGCATCCTCATTCGCAGTCGGCACCGCGGTGTTGGCCGCCGGAAAGCGGTGCGAGTGCACGAAGCCGTTGATGTTGCCTGCATCTTTCGACGCCTCTTGCGGCATGTGGCAGTCGGCGCACTGTTGCGCTTTCGGCGGATAGTAGAACGACCGCGCGCCTTGTCCGGAAACTCCGCTGGCCTGCCAATTGTCGTATTCGTTAAAGCCGCGGGACCAGCGATAGCTGTTCACTGGCACGTCAAGGTGAACCTTGTGGCATGAAGAGCAGAACTCCGCCGTCTGCTCGCTCATGAAGGGTTTGAGAAACACGCGCCGGTGCGGTTCCGGATTCAGCCGGATCAGGAAATCGTGCAGTGCGCGCGCCACCGGATTCTTCGTGGCTGCCAGCTCGTGCAGCTTGGGATACTCCAGATAGAAGTCCGCCTGCCCCATCGTGCTCTTCACCCGCGCAATGGAGTGGCACATCATGCAGCCCAGGCCGGCCTGTGACTCCGGACGATGCACGATCTGCTTGATCGGTGTATCCATCAACCCCGCGTAGAGCACCGCCGGATCGTGGCATCCTCCGCACCACTTCGAAGGCTTGGTACCGATCGTGTCCTGCATGTACTCGATCGATTTGCGGTACCACTGATTGTTGAACGAAGAAAAGTGATGAGCCGAGCTGAACCACTGGTTATAGATGTCTTCGTGGCAACGTTTGCACGAGTCCGATTCCATGAAGAACTTGCTGGGAATCTTCTCTCCGCCGTACACCTGCGCCGAACTGGGGAAGAATGCGCCTTGAGGTCCGTCGCCTTCGCCATTCATGCTGTCGGGCGGCATGGCCGGATTTTCGATGCGATTTCGTGTGTGCCAGCTCTCGCGAATATAACGGGCGCCACAGCCGACGCTGGCCGCGATTGCGAGACTGACAGCGACCCGCGTCGCGGCAGCCCGCGTCCCCGACGCAAGCCATCCGCGGTTCCCTCCCCAGTCCGAGATCAGCAATCCAACACCGGCAAGCGAAACCACGATGTGGAAATAGAGCGTGTTCCACTCCGTCCGCGGAGTCCCGGTCTTGATGAGGATTACGCCCACGACCGCTCCCGCGCCAATCAAAAGCCATCCCATACGCGAGGAAAAACTTCCTGTGCGCAGCAACCGTACCAACGTTGGGATCAAAAAGATCGCAAGCAACACGCCGCCGAGCGCGTGGAGCAGCACCACTCCCGCATAGAAGATGGTTGGTTCGGGAAAGCTGTAGAGAGAGACCGCGGAAACGACCAGGAATGCCGTCAGCCCCAGCAGGGATCGGCGAATGCCGCCGACAAACTTCCCAGATTTTGATCTTTCCTGCATACCCCGGCGTAGGACTGAGCGCCTGATGTGATCCCACAGTAACCGAAATCGTGTGCATAAACGTTACACACGCGCTGCCCTGCCGGAATAGTCGAAAAATACTAGTGGAGACGGTTCCTCTGGCAAACCTTCTGATGTGAATGTCTGCGACGCTGAAGGGTTCGGGCGCTGCACTGCAGGCATCGTGCACAACAGCAGAAAGGCGGCAGGCTAGGATAGTCTGGAGCTTAAGTAGCTGAAACTAAGCGCTGGTGCCGGGAGGGGGAGTCGAACCCCCAAGGTACTAAGTACCGGCGGATTTTGAGTGTGGCGGGAGCTTGTGCGCAAGCGCCTGAAAACACATGAAAAGCCAAGCGGGGTGCGGGTTTAACGGGCTTTCGGGGGTGCGCCGAGTGAGGTTTCTTAGTGTCTTGTGAGATCTCGTTGGTTACGTTTTTGGTTACATTCACGCTGTCCACTCCTGATAGCATCGGCGGCACTGCCGCCGGAGGTGCCGAGGGCGCATGCCAGTGCAGGCCCACATGCCGCAGTCGACATGCTGGACTGCTGGACTTCCCGATCGATTTGCGGATAATTGCGGTCAGAGGAATACACTCTGGCCGACGAAGATGTCGAGGGTTGTTTGCCGCGCGGTTCGTTGGAGTCGGGTTAAGCGGCGGACGAAAAGGCTTATTGTGGCGATCCCCGAATCATCGGTCGAGCAGAGCAGGCCGCTCTCATGAACACTCCAGGGCCACCTCGCCCACTTACTTTCACCGAGGCACTTCACTACTATTTCGAAGCCGGGAACGAGCTGTACGAAGCCAAGGTGCGGGGTACTGACTCTGAAAAGGTTGATGTCCTAGAGCGCTTCATTGATTCGCTCCTGGCCGAGTTGACAAAAGCCGCTGACGAAAAAGGCCTCGGAAAAGAACTCCAGACTGCCGTTCGGACTGAGCGACGGTTGAAAAGCGCACTCTTTGGATTAGAAGGAGTGCCAACAAACTAAAAGCGGCAAAGCCTGGCCTGCTGAGTCTCGAGCTGGTCGGGTCTGCGGGGGTTGTAATCGCAGTCGCCCACTACCTCCTTCATTTCGAGACTTCGGCATCTCTCATCGCGGGTCTGGTGATAGTCACGCTCCGTCTTGCGCTACCTTGGGCAATGGATAAACTCGCAATCCACGAAGAACGAGGGATGCGCAAGCTTCGTCACGTCGACAACCTCAAATAGTTGAGAAGCACCGATGCGCCCGAAACAGAAGACAGCGCGGCTTTGGGTAGTGGTGCAGTTTGAAATCCACAGAGCTGGCAATCAGGATCGCCCTGTGGGAAACTGCGGGTATGGCAAATGAATCCAAGAAACGGCTCTTGAGTGTGCCCCGGACAGGACCTGGTGAATGCACTAAATGCGGGCAGAGGTTCACTAGGGAAACTCCTTCCTGAGGAAGTTCTCGCCAAATTCCGGGCACACAGCTGTGACGAGGATTTTAGCCAAGCCGCTGGAGAAACAACGCCGGCGCTGATCAGAGATGGGGAGGATCAATTATTGATTTCCTAGAGGTAGATTTGTAATTGGCGATCACTGGCGCGGCATCACCGGCACGACGATTCGCGACGGATGAAGGGCTCCTAGGTGAATAGTTTGCGTCGCTGCTACAGCTTGCGACCATGACCGGAACGGCTCCCATGTGTTTGGGTGCACGTAGGGATAGACGCTGCCTCCGATGTAGGCCTGTAGGCGATGCCCAGCGCGAACCACGTAGCTCGTGTAGCCCAGGTTGATCTCCAACTCCACGGGTTGATCGGGCTTCAATGGGGCTGGCGACGCCTCATGCTCGGTGCTGCGGTATCGGGTGCGCAACACACCGGGCGCGGCGGTCAGGTTGCACGCTTTGCCATCCGGCATCACATCGAGCAAACGCATCGATACATCGGTATCCGGCGCAGTAGAAGTGAGCCACACATATGCCAGAATCTGGCCAGTAATCTCGATGTCGTGATCCGTCGGATCCGACGTAAAGAGCGCGATGTCGCGACGATTTGTAACCATGCGCCAGTCGGCGCTGCGGGGGCCGCAGGCGGCATAGTATGCCCCCTCTAACCCCTCCGTGGGTGTCCGTATGGGATTGTGGGGGTCGTAGACAAACTGCACAGTCTCGTTGCCCGTGACCGCGTCCCACTGCAATCGACCGCTCGAGGTGAGCATCAGACTCGTGGGCTTTGTGCCTGGTGGGGGCCAGTCTTGCGCGTCGCGCCAAACGTTGTCTCCCAGCACAAAGTAATGGACGGGGGGTTCTTGTGTGTACCCGTCGTCGATCCCCTTGAGCCAGTAGTCGAAGTACCGCAGCAGAGTCTCGGTGTAGTCGAAGCCGGCGCCGGGCCCGAAATCGACCCCTCCGAATGTTGTGCGATTGAGGGTGGGCACGCCATGGGTCCATGGCCCAATGAGGAGACGCTGTCCGCGGCGCGCGGCGTCGCTACCACCGTGCGCCTTCATACCGATGAAATTACGAATTGCACCCGGCTGGCCATAATCGTCGTCATTCCAAGCGGTAACGTTGAGCACCGGCACCTGGACTTGGGAGTGCTGGGCTTCCATGTCATAGGGCGCCCAGTAGGGCCCATTGTCCGGGTGGTCAATCCACTCGCGCCAAACGGGAAAATCTTGCATGAGCGGCAGGTCGCGAAGAGGATGATAGGTGACCCACTCTTCAAGATGCTGTGACAGAGCACCCTGGGCTTCTTCTACTGACTCGTAGGGGAGACCGAGTTCTCGTCGGGCCTTCACCTGCCTCTGGAGGAGCCAACCGAGTGTGGGATGTTTAAAAATTCCTCCCTGATATTGAAAATGACGCGCACTGGCGAACGTCATCGCTGGCACCATCGCCACGAGATGCGGCGGGCGCGTTGGAGCGGTCATCCACTGAACCGCGCCCGGGTACGAAAGACCAAAGGTGCCCACTTTCCCGTTGACATACGGCTGGGCTGCGAGCCACTCAATTGTGTCATAGCCGTCAGCAATTTCTTGCCGGTACGGATCAAACCTACCTTCGGACCGGAACTGCCCGCGTACATCCTGCAGCGCCACAGCGTAACCATGCTTGGCCGCACTAATCACGAACGCATCGACCGCTTCGCTCTTGTTGTACGGGGTGCGCAGGAGCAGTGCAGGGTGTTTGCCCGAATCAGTCGGCCGGTAGACATCGGCATAGAGGGTTATGCCGTCACGCATTTTTACCGGCACGTCTCGGTCCAACAGGATGTTGTCGTGCCGTCCCGGATTGCTCTCGGCTGAAGCCGCTCCGATCGGTTCGTCAAATGCCACCGTGTGCACCAGAGCGTCAGCGGGAGCAGCAACTGTGACACCCGGAAAGCCGCCGCGCAGGACGGTGTTGGAAAGCCTGGGGGAGGGCGGATGGCGCAGATCCGAGGTGTCAACTGGTTGCTGGCGGAGCGAGGCGCCATAACATGCGAGGGCGAACAACGTGACCAACAGACAGAGGCCTGCAATCGCGAGCATCGCGCCCTCGTGGCGTTGTTCGCAATTCGAACATTTGTGCGACATATGCAATAGACTCTAGCGTCGAGTGCTACCTCTGTCAAGGGTCATGTGTGTTTTTCTTGGATACGAGAGCTCACCTTGAAAAAGGCGCCAGATACTTGGGTGGTTGGCACCCTCGTAGGAACCAGCACGGGATCCCGTGATGTATTGTTCAACGAATTCCCAAAATGCTAATCTACGCCGACATGAAAGCATCCCAAGTATTCTCACTAGCGATAGTCCTTTCAGTTGCATGGTTCACGCCAACACAGCTGCGCGCCCCGTCTCCAGATTATTTAGTCGAGAAGGACGTCGCCGTCCCCATGCGCGACGGTACAGTTTTGCGTGCCGATCTGCTACGTCCTAAGAGCAACAGCCCTTTCCCCGTGCTCGTTTACCGCACACCATACGGCAAAGAAGCTGCGCTGAAGCAGTACAAGACCTTTCGCCGTGCTGTAGAGCGAGGTTATGCTGTGATGGTCGAAGATGTGCGCGGGCGCTATTCTTCGGATGGTGACTTTCTTCCTTACCAGCAGGAAGGGCACGACGGATATGACACGATCGAATGGGCGGCCAGACAGCCATGGTCCAACGGAGCTGTCGGGAGCTTTGGACTCTCCTATCCCGGTGCCGTGCAGTGGTTGGCAGCAATCGAAGCCCCTCCACATTTGAAGGCCATGGTTCCCGCCATGACGTTCTCTACACCACTGAACTTTTTTTATGCCGGTGGGACATGGGACATGTCGTGGATCGATTGGATATGGAACAACATAGCCCCCGATGTGCGTGTCAAGAGGTATCTGACTGGTCCCAAAACGTCTGAGGAGGCAGTTGCAGCATGGAAGGAGGTTCGGCCTAAGGCAGTCCGCGAGCTACCGCTGGCCAGCTTGGTCGAGCTAAGGGAAATCGCCCCCTATTACTACGAATGGCTGCGACATCCACCCGAAGATCCATGGTGGGACTGGTGCGAACTGCGCGACAAATACGATCGCGTACATGCAGCTGTGCTGAACTTTTCTGGTTGGTACGACGACAACTACGGACCCGAAGGCGCGACAACGAATTTTGCTGGATTGCTGAAGGCACGCACGGGAGAACGTGATCCCCGCTCACACCTAATCCTCGGTCCCTGGGTCCACGGGGTAGAGTCGACAGCAAAGACGAATGCGGGAGAACGCGAGTTTGGACCGGCTGCAACCATCGATTATGACGAGATTGTCCTGCGTTGGCTCGACCATTACGTTCGAGGAATAGATAACGGAGTGGAACGAGAAAAACCGGTTCACTATTTCGTCATGGGAGACAACCAATGGCATGATGCAGACTCTTGGCCGCCTCCGGCCAAAACGACTTCTTACTATCTCGAGCCTTCGAAATCGCAGGAATCCCCCGAGACCAATGCCAAGACCCTCCGCAATGCGTACGGTGGGACAACAGCCTTCAGTTCGTTCGTCTCAGATCCCGCCGATCCAGTCACAAACCCTTACGCCTCGTCGGGCGCGCATGACTACCGCGAGTTCGTGAACCGGAAAGATGTCTTGACCTTCGATTCCTCTCCGCTGAAGGAGGACATAGAAGTCACGGGCCCCATCCACGCGAACATTTTTCTCTCATGCGACTGCCGTGACGTTGACCTGTGGACTCGCTTGCTCGATGTGTCTCCCGAAGGCACAGCTCTCAACTTGATGAGTCCTGGGCTCGAAGTACTTCGTGCGAGCGATCGTGAGGTAAAGCGCGGACGAAAACCGCTCGAGCCTGGCCGGGTCTACGAAGTACGGCTCGAAAGCCTCATCACGAGTAACGTTTTTCACAAGGGTCACCTCATTCGGGTGCAGATCTCCGCCTCATTTTTCCCGGATTTCTCGCGTAATCTTCAAAGCGGCGAACTGGAAGCCACTTCGACAAAGATGCACAAAGCCACTGTCCGAATTTACCACGACCACCAGCATCCCTCGCGCCTGATCCTGCCGGTTGCAGAGCGGTAGCCTTCAACGACTGTCGTATCAGTAGCGACTTCTTTTGATTTGCCCTGAAGGCTTAGCGCAGCAGCGCAGAAAGGCGATTTGCTGCCGCGTGTAACTGGGGGTATATCGTCTCCCTCAGTTGTCCAATTGACACTCGTGCGGCTTGCGTTCCTGTATTCATCGCGGCCAGGACCGCCCCTGAGCGCCCGAAGACGGGCACAGCAATAGAACGCAGCCCCATCTCCAACTCCTGATCGACAATGGCATACTGCTTCTTGCGTACGTCAGCAAGCTCTTCCGTAAGTTTTGCGTGCGAAATAATAGTGCGCTTGGTACGAGGAGGGAATTCTGCTCGTGCGAAGTACGCCCTCAACTCCTCCTGCGGCTTATACGCTAAGAGAACCCGCCCCATAGACGTGCAGTATGCCGGCAAGCGGCTTCCTACCCCGAGATCTACGGACAAAATGCGCGCCGTTGTTGATGACCGCGCCACATACAAAATGTCATCGCCATCCAAGATTGAGACGGAGCACGACTCGCGGACTGCCTCACACAGACGATCAAGGATGGGTTGGGCCCCAGCTGCAAGTGGCGTCGACGAGAGATAGGCGTGACCAAGATCGAGAATTTTCGGTTCCAGCTCAAAACTACGGGGACCCGATGAAACATATCCCAACTTTGCCAGAGTGTACAGGCAGCGTCGCACAGCTGCACGGGAGAAACCGGTCCGCTCGCTTATCTGCAGAATCGTGAGGCTGCGTCGATGGTCGGAGAACGCACAAACCACAGCCAACCCACGCGCTAGTGATGTCATGAAGTTCGGATCGCCCTCTTCAGGGTGCTTTCCGTGAGCGCTCGAGCCAGGGGCGCTGTCGGTGCGTGCTGGATCCTTTCGGTCTGAGACTCGGGAAGCAGGTGGGCCCTTAGATTGGCCGCTAGTAAGCTTGGGTGACGAGCCAATACGTTCAAGGTCGGTGTGTGACAATGCCTCGCTCCTACGCCTTCTGTTAGATACAACTTCGAGGTTTGGAAACATCAAAATCAATAGTACGATAGGCGCGCAAACCTGAGTGCTAGTGGGGAATCTTCACGCCTCGACGGAGCTGACAAGAACCAGCCATTGGTCTCGCATGACATCCGAACCATATCGAATTCTACCCTTGGAAGGCCACGCGCAATGAAGTGCTGCACTCGAAAATGGTAGATACTTCAGACTTATATCCATGGTACCGGGATGTGAACAATGATCTCCCAGTCGGCAAAGCGCTCCACCTTCCACAAGTCTTCTCTTGCTTCTATCTTCTTCGACCGCAGATCAAAGCGTGCACCTTGCTGTCCCAATGATTGAGTTCGTCTTCAAACGTGACAATTGTGATGAAGGGGACAGAACTCATGCAATCTTCCGGTCGCGGAAGTCGGGAACGAGACGCAGGCCAACCGCGGGTCGAAACACTACAGAATCAGCGGCCCTGACCTGCGAGCAAACTTGGTGCCCAGGAAGGGACGAAGATGCGCTCCCCCAATCCCCAATCCCGATCGGTCACTCGTTTCGCTTCAGCACTATCTGTATATGGCGAGAGCTATCTGTTCAGCTACGTCTTCGGACCGGGCCTGTCCCTGATGTACTTCTCCTCCCACCAAAGTGCCCACGTCTTGCCATCGGCGGAGATTTCGCCTTTTGACGTATAGCTCATCAAGTCTGCGGCAAATACGATGGTGTTTTTGGCCATATACTGCTTCCCCCCGACGACAAACTTCCCCTTGTAGGCGCATGTGTTTCCATTGAAGGTATACGCCCCTGAAGCTGTGCTTCCGTCGTCATGATATTCGCTAGTGAGGTAGTTCTGTTTCACGGGGTCGTATTTGTCGATCTCCAGACCGTGCGTCTCGCCTGCAGCTCCCTTTTCTGTCCATCGGAATTCGATGAAGAACCCTCCTAGAATCATTTCACCGGTCAGTTCGCCAGTGATCTTGCCGCCGGGCCCCAATGGTCCGGCCTTGTATTCTCCTTCATACGTCCAATGACCAGCCCAAAAGACACCAACCTTCTTAAGCTCGGGAGCGGGTTTCGGAGCGGGAATTTGTGCCTGCATTGCCGTAGCGACCCCAACTATTAGCAGCGACAGCAGAGTAGTGAATCGTTGCATGACACCCCTCCTTGATCTAAGGTTCTACCGAATCACTTAACGCCTATTCCGGACATTCGGTGGGCGTCTATTGCAGTCACGCTCAGGTGTCCGCACCTCACGAAACAATACGGATTCAGTCTCCCAGAATATTCTCATGCAGTTCTTTGACCAGCGCTCCTCTGTCTCGTTACTAGACAGCAATCTGAATGATCTAGTCGCAAAGATGCAAGTAACTCATCGAGCGAAATGAAGTGTAAGAAGTCACCTTCACTCTGTCAAGGCGATAAACGTCATCTTGTGCGATTATCGTCCAGTTTGATTGACAACCATGGCGCCTCGACGGATAATCCCGGCCGTGACTGATCCCTTTCTCTCTAAGGAGCCGCTACGTTCTGCGGTTCTGCAGCGGTCGTTACGCGGACCCTTTCAGTCGGCGGTGCGAGGCAAGGGTGTCTACGTCTGGGATTCGGAAGGCAAGCAGTATCTGGACTTCTCCGGTTCGGCCGCCGTGAATCTGATCGGTCATGGCGTGACAGACGTTCCCGCTGCCATGGCCGAGCAAGCCGCGAATCTCGAATTCGTTCATACAAGCCAGTTCACTACACCACTAGCCGAGGAATACGCTCGGGAGTTGCTCGATTTTGCCGGAGAGCATTTCAGTGAAGGCTGTGTGTACTTCACTTGCGGTGGATCCGAGTCGATAGAGACCGCGCTCAAACTGGCGCGGCAGTACCAAGTGGAGATCGGGAAGACAGAGCGGTATAAGGTGTTGAGCCAGGACCAGAGCTATCACGGTTCGACACTGGGTGCGCTCGCGGTGTCTGGGAACCGTCGACGGCGCGAAATCTATTTACCGATGGTTAAGGAATTTGCACACGTGAGCATGCCCTATTGCTATCGCTGTGTATACCAATGCAAGGACTGCGGCCGACAGTACGCGGCGGAGATCGAACGAGCAATCGAAGCTGCCCAAGGTGAGGCAGCGGCGTTCGTTTTTGAGCCCGTCAGTGGAGCAACGCTGGGAGCGGCTTTGCCCCCCGAAGGATATCTTCAGCAAGTTGCTGAAATCTGTGGCCATCACGAGGTTCTATTGATTGCTGATGAAGTTATGACCGGAATGGGTCGCACTGGTCGGAACTTTGCCGTCGACCACTGGGGAGTCGCTCCAGACATTCTGGTAACGGCGAAGGGACTTTCCAGCGGTTATGCTCCGCTAGGTGCGGTCATCGCAACGAAAAAGGTTAAGGATGCGATTGCTGGGGGATCAGGCTCCTTCATCCATGGCTTCACTTACAGTGCACATCCCATTTCAGTAGCGGCTGGGCGTGCAGTACTACGCCATTTACAAGCACAAAGGCTCGTACAGGCCGCAGATTCTGGACGACAAGAGACCGTAGCTGCAAAGCTAGGCCGGTCGCTCGAGTCCTTACGCAAACTGATGGTCATCGGTGACGTGCGCGGCATTGGCATGCTGTGGGGTATCGAATTCGTCTCGGACAGAGCCGGCAAGCTGCCCTTTCACCCGGACTTGAATTTCGCCGGACGTGTGGGGAAAGCGGCGGCAAAGCGTGGGTTGCTCGTGTATCCCGTCCAGGGGTGCGTGGACGGGATTTCCGGAGACCATCTTCTACTCGCGCCGCCTGCGATCATTACTGAAGAACAAATCGCATGGGCCGTGCAGCAGTTGGGCGCGGCTGTGGAAGAGGCGCTGGTGAAAGATTGACTTTCGAAGTGGGACATCACCGCCAGACCTGCCCCTCCCGAAGCTCAAACTTCATGTTGGGGTGATCTGTGACTTACCCCCGGTTCTCCGTTCCTAGTGCCAAATACGATCACTTGACGAAGCGGGCTGTGTAGCTTAGACAATCGCTAGAGGGATTGAAGTGATCCGATTCGGTGTTGCCTCCGTTGATCGGCGTCCGGCCCGGTCAGAGCCGAGAATGGGAAAAGAGCGACACGGCATGTCGGTTTTTCCGGAACAGCCACAAATGAACCGACTCAGGGCTTCGGAATGACCAAAGCTCTGACCCATCCCCGTGACCCCAGCATCGGGACTGACCTCGCGCGAATACTCTAAAACGAAAAGCGGGCGCCGAACTGTGCTTCACGGCTGGGCGCTGCGCTCGACAGTGTCAGGAAAGTGCCCGAGATCGCTGTCCCGTTGGGTGAATCAAAGTTCGGATGGTTGAACAGATTGAACATCTCTCCCGTGAATTCTAGGGATCGGTGTTCGCCCAGTCGCACGATCTTCGCCAACCTCATGTCGAAATTGACGAACGCATAAGTGTGGCCGAGTTGAGCCGCGGTAACCGTAGTCAGACCGTAGGTCGTCCGGAAGGCGTTCACGGAGTTCAAATTATTTTGAGAAGCGTACCCACCCTGATTGAGACCGAGCCCAGAAGGTCGGGCACAGCAGGTCGTACCGTCGCCATAAAGATCGAATCCGGCGACGATGTTGAACGGAGGACCTGTGTTGCCTACAATAATCGTGCTCAATTGGAAACCCAAGGGCAACGTACCGATGGCGGCGACAGAAAGCTTGTGCCGCATGTCATTGAGCGTCGGTCCCCGATCAATGCCTCCGATCGGGTAGCTGGGTGTGTAGTAGTGCGTATCAGCTCCTAACTGTATCGCATGTGAGTAAGTGTAAGACGCCTGCCCCTGGATTCGGTGGGAGAATCGCTTAGTCAATCCCACCTGCAAGGCGTCGTACCACCCTTGCCCGTCCGTCACCTGCGATAAAATCTGGCCAAATCCATACAAGTAGGGGTTTGCGGCAGTCCCGGCTGGGTTTGTAGGTGAAAAGCTAGGCGGTAGATTTTGGATGCGCTTCTCGAAATCGTGTACCGAATGCGAATACACGCCGTCTATGTTCAGCGCTAGCGTGTCACCAAACTGGCGTGTGACCCCAAGCGTGCCATTCAATGCATACGGAAGCTTAAAGTTGTTCGCTTGGATGTTGCTCATCGCCCTGGGACCAGATGGCGTGGGCCCGCCGCCAAGAATGGCAGTGATATTTGGATAATTGGCGAGTAGCGCTGGATCCGTGACTATTGCAAAAAAATCATCGCCCGTCAACTGTTGCAGCGCAAGCTCTTGCATGAACATGCGTGCACGGGCGTGATACATCCCGAAGCCGCCCCGCACGACCGTGTTTGACGACGGGGAATACGCGAACCCGAACCGCGGATCTACCGCATTGAAATTTATGCCGGGATGCTCGCTGTAGACCCCTCTGAGTGACTGGTTCCTCGGCAACTGAAACGCCTGCTCCATTGTCTGGTTGTCACGCACGCGCGTATCCACGTCCCAGCGGATGCCGATATTCAGCGTTAGTTTCTTGGTGAGCCGCCAGTCATCTTGCGCAAACATCCCGAAGTACTTGTCCGGCAAAGGAGCATGTGACGGATTGATGGATTGCTCGAAATACACAGGATCTGTGCTCGGATCCGTTGGGTTAAACGGCGCGTCGGTCACAAAAACAAATAAACCATTTTGCTCGGCGCACGAGCAGTACCCAGTCTTCATGAAGGTCACATCACCTCCCACTTTAATATTGTGCTTGGGGAGATTGAAGTACATAGTGTCGTAGAGCTGATGCCGATGGCGGGCTTCCACCGAGTAGTAGTAAGCCGCACCAATCGTGCCGGATGGACGAATTTCGGTTGGAAGTGCGGAATTCGGTGTGGGTTCGACGTTTATAACGCGGAACTGATATCGGAAGGTGTTGACAATGGTAGGACGGAGTGTCGCAGTTTCCTGCGCCACGATTGAGTACGCCCCCGTCACGGTCTTCACTCCAAAGTTCTGCGCGAATGTGCCTCCGAAGCCTCCTTGCGAGCTGTCATGCTCATCGATCCCGCGCAGCATCAGAGAATGTTTCGGCGATAGCTGATGATCGAATCGCGCGTCCAGGTTATGATTCGTCGTCCCCGCCACGAACGAGCCGTTGTACTGCGCGAGCGGTGATGAGTCGGGAATGGCCACAGTCAGTGGGTCGTTTACATGGAGATACTCGTAGCTGCCAAAGAAGAAGGTCTTGTCTTTCACAAGGGGACCGCCGAAGGTTCCACCGGCCCGCTGTTGATCAAATGGGGCCTTGACCTGTTCAAAGTAGTTCCGCGCCCTGAGTGCGTCAGCTCGGAAGAAGCCATACCCGCTGCCATGGTACTCATTGGTCCCTGACTTGGTAACGACGTTTAGGGCGCCTTCGAGGGCACCACCGTACTCGGCATCGAACCGGTTCGTAACGACCTGGAACTCCTTGATGGTGTCTTCGTTGATGTTCTGTACAGGAGCGCCCCAAATGTCATCGTCTATATCCCCGCCATCGACGACAGTGGTGTAGGCATAACGGGAGTCGCCGCCCCCAATCTGCAGCGGCTGCGTGCAGGTGATCGCGGTGCACCGTCCGGCGCCTGGCACGAGTGCAGCCAATCCCAGGAAATTGCGGGAGAGCAGTGGCAACTCCTGGATGTTTTGCTGATCGATGGATCCTTCCACTTGCGATTGCTGCGGTTGGACCAGCGGCTGAATGGCCGCGACGTCTATCGTCTCCGTGACCGCGCCAATCTTCATGGTGAAGTCGGCCACAACCTGCGCACCGACCATCAGTTGCATCTTCTTCCGCTCTTCAGTACTGAACCCGGGATGCTCAACTCGGATGGTGTACACCCCACTTTGAAGCGCGGGAAATCGGTAGTGCGCTGCATTATCCGTTACAGCGGAGCGAGAAATGCCCGTTTCTTGGTCAATGACTGTTACTGTCGCGCCCGGCAGCACCGCTCCGGATGCATCAAACACGTTACCTTGGATGATCGCGCTGCCTTGCTGCGCCACCGCGGTGAACTGGAGCACCATCAGAAGAAGAGCCGAACCCAGGATCTTTGGAAACCTGCTCGACATATTGCCTCCTTAGTTGTTACTCCTTATTCATCGCCATCTCGTGCGCGAAACGCGCTATCGCCCCATGTTTCTGGTTAGCTTCGTACATCGGCACACCGCCTACGACCGTCATCGTGACCGAGAGATCTTTCAAACCTTCAGGAGCAGTGGTGCGTGGATCAGCCGAAAGTACAGTCAGATCAGCAAGGCGGCCGACCGCCAGTACACCGAGATCCTGCTCTTCGAATGCGGCGAACGCGGGCGCCCACGTCATCGCGCGCAGCGCCGTCATCACGTCCACACGCTGTTCGGGATGCCATCCTTCCGCAGGAGTACCGTCCGCCCCCTTGCGTGTCACCATCGAGTACAAGGTGAGAATCGGATTGGGAGAATCGGAGGCCGGGAAGTCTGTGCCCGAAGCCACTACGGCTCCACTCTTAAGCAAATCAGCGACCGGCAACACATAGGTGGTACGCACAGGTCCTAGGCGCTCCAGCGACCACCGGCTGTACTCACCGACAAAGATTGGCTGCGTAGACGCAACTACGTGCAACTGCGCGAATCGCTTAAGATCGCCAGGATCCACTACCGAGGCGTGCTCGATGCGGAATCGCTCTGTAGCAAGATCACTTCCACCAGCTTTCTCGAATCCGTCGAGTGCACGGTGCACGGCCTTATCGCCGATGGCATGAGCATTCACTTGGTACCCACGGGACACGGCGCTCTTCACTAGTGCTTGAAAATCTGCGTCGCTCATCAATTCAAGCCCGTGCTCGCGCGGCGCATCACTGTATGGAGTGAGCAACTCGGCACCTCGCGAGCCGAGGGCCCCGTCAAGAAATACTTTGAAGCTGCGGATTAGCAACCGGTCATCACCCAGTGGAGGTTCGGGAGCGTGCCCAAGCATCTCAGCAGCAGTGGTCCCGGTTCCCAAGGCCATTACATAAGCTCTCAGCGGCAGCCGTTCTTTAGCCAGCAGCTCCTTGTAGAGAGCGATCCCTTCCAAATCCACGCCAGCCTCGTGGATACTGGTCAAACCTAACTGCACACAACGATGAACCGCGGTATCCAGCCGTTTAAGCAATTGATCATGAGTGGGCTTCGGAATAACCTTCATGATCAACCCGACTGCGTTGTCTACCAGCACGCCAGACGGAGAGCCGTCTGGAAGACGCATGAGGTGTCCTCCTTGGGGATCGGCGGTGTCGCCCCGGATTCCGGCAGCCCGGAGGGCAGCGCTATTAACCCATATCGAATGTCCGTCAATGCGTGTCAAGATTGCCGGGTACGAGGGCAAAGCAGCATCCAGATCAGCAGCCGTAGGAAAAGCAACCGGATTCCAGAACCCCTGATCCCAGCCTCGACCTTCAATCCACGATCCGGTGGGGAGTTCCTTCGCTCGTTGCACTACGAGTCGAATTATTTGTTCTTTTGACAGACCTCTAAGGTCGAGTTCTTCGAGCTGATGACCAAACTCGATCGCATGGATGTGCGCATCGGCTAATCCTGGTACAGCAGTCCCCGGCAGATGCAAGCGGCGCACGGCACTTCCGACTGTGGCCAAGACCTCAGATTCGCTTCCAATGGCAACAATGCGCCCTGCTCTAACTGCAATTGCACCTGCGGTTGGATGGTTCTCATCCATCGTCACGATCGGGCCGATGAAGATGACATCCGCCTGCACTGTCGGGGCGTTTACGGCTCCAGTAAAACGCGCAGCAAAGACAACTATCCAACACGCTAGCAATGCGCGAACGCTTTCCATTCGTTCGATATGCGCACACATGTTCGGCATGCGGAGCGAATTCTAAGTTTTTTGTGAGAAAATTGTCAAGAACGAAATCGTAGCGTGCCTGGAAATCAAGAAATCCGGGGTTCCGGCTGTCCCGCCGTTCATTCCCGGCGTACGCTTTCTCGGATTGAGATGGTGGCAAAACCAGACTTCGATGAGCTATCCGCGGCTTCTCGGAGGTGCACCAAGCAGGTTCGAAATGCGCTCGGCTGCCTGAAGCGCAATTGGAAGATAGCGCGCCCGCAACTCTTTCATAGAAACTCGTGATGCGTGAGACGAGATATTGATCGCCGCAGCCGTACGTCCAGAGTGATCGCGAATGGGAGCAGCGACTGAGCGTACGCCGACCTCTACCTCTTGATCGATAATCGCCCATCCTTGCTCACGCACCTCATCCAAGATGCGGCTCAACTGCGGCTTGCTCGTAACTGTTCGCGCTGTTAGAGGCTCCAGAATTACTTGGGACAAGTAACGATCGAGGCTGGCCGGATCCAGACTGGCTAGCAGCACCCGTCCCATTGAGGTCGGATACGCCGGCAGGCGCGCCCCGACCGCGAGAGCAATTGCCATGATTCGCTTCGTCGGAACACGGGCAACATACACGATATCCATGCCGTCGAGTACCGTAATCGAGCAGGACTCGTGCACAGTCGCTACAACTTCCTCCATAGTCGCCTGTGCGACATCTGGCAATCGCATCGTGGAAAGAAACGTGAATCCCAAGTCGAGTACCCGGGGAGTAAGCCGGAAAAGGCCGTCCTCGGCTGAAACATATCCGAGTTCCTTGAACGTTAACAAAAATCTGCGCGCTGCAGCTCGGGATAGGCCTGTACGATCCGCGACGTCTGTGATCGTTAGTGCGTCGGCCCGCCCTGAAAAGGATTTGATAACCGCAAAACCACGGCCGATTGACTGCACGTACTCGCGGCGGGCAGACAGCTTAGGCGGCTTCAAAGGGCGCAATGATGTTGGAGGTTTTTCCACGGTCTGACGAGTTCGCATACCGAACAAATGGTGTCACAAGTTGCCTGCAACTGCAACCGCGATGGATCGAGGTTCGTCCCTCACGTTTCACTGTAATCCAGCCAAACCCTCGCGAGCTGCAGGAACTATGGGGTCCGAGCGAGGCGCTTCTGCCAGACACTCCTGATAGGCAGCGCGCGCCCGTTCACTGTCTCCCAACCGGCGATAAGCTTCGCCGAGAAGGTATTGAGCCCGGTATGCGCCAGCCCAACTTCGGCGGATGCTCTCGAGACGGGAAACAGCATCCTGTAAATGACCCGCTTCGAAATCGATCATCGCTAGACTCAGTTGGGGTTCCGGACGACTAGGCGCCGACTTCACGACGAATTCGAATATTTTTCTTGCCTCATCTGCCCTTCCTGCCTGGTGTAAGACAGCCGCTAGTCTTTCAGCCACATCAAGATTAGAAGGATCAAGGTTTGCGGCCTCTTGAAAGGCCGCAAGAGCGCCCTCAATGTCGCCTGCCCTTTCTCGGTCAGAGCCGACCGTTTGGAGAATCAATAAAAGGTTGGCGCGGGCAGCCTGATGGCTTGGATCCGCGTGCACGGCAGCACGAGCGCTAGTGAGAGCGGCATCTAAACGGCTCGAGCGATAGTACGCCAGCGATAGATTGCTTAATGCATCCGCCAGATGCAGGCCCGTGGAAACCACTCGTTGGTTGTAAACGATCGCTCGCGCAAGATCGCCCCGTTCCAGGGCAGCAGCGCCGAGGAACTTCAACGCTAGTACATCTTCTGGATCCTGATGCAGGACCGATTCAAACACCGATCCTGCTGCTTTCTGATCACCCATCAGAGAAAGCTCGATGCCGTGCTCAACTTGTTCCCACTCGGCAATCCGCAGCTTGGGATCAATTCCTGCTACGGGGACAAAACCCGCCACAGTACGTCCGCTGGCCGCGACATATCCCAGAGCTGCGAGCTGGCGGAGAGCTTTCGCATCGATGCTGAATGGGGCAGGCTGTACTGCTTTTTTGGCGAGCGTGTTTAGATGGCCGCGCAGTTCTTGGCGAAGTCGCCGCATTGTCTCCGGCCTATCCGCAGCGAGATCGCGAAGTTCTCTTGGGTCGCTCTCAACATCGTATAACTCTGGTGTGGGAGCATCTATCAATTTGAAAGGTCCCAAACGAGCTGCATACATCGAGGACCACCCGAGCTGCTGAGCAAGGTACAGTGTTTCCGCCACAGGAATGTCTGGTTTGGGTTCGCGGTCCAATAGCCCCGGTATCGCACTATCGTTCGGCAATCCGGCGAGGGAAAGTATTGTAGGCTCGATCTGTGCAGCACTGACCGGCTCACTCACTGTAACAGGAGACGAAATCCGTGCGGCTGCACGAATAATCAACGGCACGTGGATCGTAGAGTCGTAGAGAAGGGCGCCATGAGTCCGCTCTCCGTGGTCACCAAGTCCTTCTCCATGGTCCGCCGCGACAATCACGGTGACACTTTTTGACAAGCCACGACGGTCAATTTCGGCAAGCAAGGAACCCACACAAGCATCGGCATATGCTACCTCCGCATCGTACGGGTAGTCTTTGTATTGCGACTTGTAAGGTTCCGGCGGGTTATAAGGCAGGTGCGGATCGTTGAGGTGAACCCACAAAAAAAAGGGCTTTTCTTTGACGTTCTGCAACCAGTTGATAGCGCGCTTTACGACTTCTCCACCTGGCCGCGCAGCCGCCTGACCCATATCATCGTCATATAGCTGGAAGCCCCGTGAAAGGCCAGTCGACGATCGGAGTACGGAGCTCCCTACAAAGGCGGCCGTCTGATAACCTGAGCGCTCGAGGGCTTCAGCGACTAACGGAATACTTTCGGGAACACGGTACCCGTCATTGCTTCTAACCGAATGTTCGACCGGCAATCGTCCACTAAGAATCGACAGGTGGGAAGGCAGCGTGAGTGGCACCGTGGAGTATGCCGAGTCGAACCGAGTACCATGAGCTGCCAAAGTGTCCAGAGCCGGCGTCCGGACGGTTTTCGATCCGTACGCCCCCACTCGGTCTAGGCGAAGCGTGTCGATCGTGATCAGGACAATCCCGGGACGGGTGGGCGTTCGCAGTCGCAAGTAAACAGCGGATCCCAGTAATAGCACCAGGACCGCGACCGCTACCACCTTCACACTACGCGCCAAGCGCCCCCCTGCAACACCAACCCTTTAGGCACGACAATTGAAGCCGAAGCAGACAAATCGCAACGGCCGCCAGAGCGACGTCGTAAAATTCTATACGATGTCCGAAGTCGGCGGGAACACATTCCGATCCGTTACCTAGGTTCGCCAGTATAAAGAGCCTTTCCGGTCACGAGCCTAAGCTCGTTTGAGATAGTAACAATTCGGATCCAGCTGCTCTCGCAAGATCCGAAGTTCCTGTGGCTCCGGGGGCAAGGTCGTGTTCAATTGGGCAGGAATCTCGATATCCCATCCGATATTCATCCGGATTTCCTCTGGAGTCACGCCCGGATGTAGGGAAACTACTCGCAATTCACCCTGGCTGTCGAAATCATAGACGCCGAGGTCGGTCACGACTAGTTGCGGCCCGCCCCCGCAGGCTCCTTCAGGCCTTCCACCGCCTGCCAAATTGCCAGCACTGGTCACAAACTCCACTCTCTCAACGAAGGACTTTCGGGATTGATTCCCGATGATGAAGATCCTTTTCGCCAGGGTTGCGATATCCGATGCCCCGCCGCTGCCAGGCAGTCGCACCTTGGGGGATTTGTAGTCGCCAATCACTGTAGTGTTGAGGTTGCCGTACCGGTCGACCTGCGCTCCGCCAAGAAACCCGACGTCGATCAGGCCTCTTTGCAGGTAAAACAGGAAGATTTCGCTCAGCGGACTCACCGAAGCAGCCCCCGACACCAGGCACGGGTCTCCGATAGAAAGTGGCTGCCTCTCGGGATCGGCGCCATAAATCCCTGACTCGTAGACCATTTGGAGTCGAGGAGCGTGCAGACGCTTTGCAAGATTACAAGCGAGATTCGGCAACCCGATTCCAACAAATACAACATCCTCGTCGCGCAATGCCCGCGCGGCCGCAATCACCATCAATTCTGAACGGGTAAAGAGCGCAGCTTGTTCAGTGATGACGGCCATAGTTCACCGGTTCCGAATAGTGCGGCGTAGGCCGCAGTGCTTCCAGTCTTGTTCTCCCTAGTTTCTCAATATAGTGCTCGCGCGATGGAATTTTTATTACCCATTCACGCAACCAATGCTGTAGTGTCGTCGGGTTGCGTGCGATTTCGTCCCATTCCAGATAGAAATCTGTGTCGCGATCGTAATAGCCCTGCGCATAGGAGGGATGGGAACCGAAGGGTACTTGGCATATTGCCGAGACTTTGAGCCCGGGTAGAAGGGTACGATTTGGATCTGACCGGATAATGTCGGATGACACCACCTCTTCCACTGTGACGATGACGTGCTTCGAGGCGAACGCAGCTTCCTTTTGCACCCCGGCGAGTCCCCATACCTGAACGTTACCCTGCTGATCCGCGCGCTGCGCGTGCAGTATTGCTACATCTGGAGTGATGCTAGGAACGACATATAGAATCTCGCCGTCAAACGGTGACACAATCGTCTTGATCAAGCGGTTCGCGCGTACGAGGTCTGATCCGAAGTAACTACGAAGGGGCATAAATGGGAGATTGGATGCGCCAGCGAATAGGCGCATGGCTAGTCCGAAGTGTGAATACTCTTCAATCTCAACCTGGCCGGCTTGTACCGCACGTCGAAATGCGTGCAGTGATCCAACGCCGGGATTGCCTGCCCAACTGAATATGAGCTTCTTACAACAGCCGGCAGCAATCAGTTGGTCGTAGATTATGTCCGGTGTCAGCCTGACAAGGGTCAAGTTCATTTTCTGCTGCCGGATGATCTCATGGGCGGCGGCAAAAGGGATCAGGTGCGTGAAGCCTTCCATGACAACGGTCGAGCCGTCATGGACATACTTGTTGATTGCCGTCTTGAGGTCTGTGATTTTTTCCATTACTTGCGAGACATTATTGGCACCGTGATTCGGGATGGATAGCGGGATCCCAAGTATACGGTTTGAGTGGCAGGAACAGCTTGCGACCATGACCGGAACGGCTCCCACGTGTTTGGGTTAACGTATGGATAGACACTCCCGCCGATGTACACCTGCAGTCGGTGGCCAGCACGAATGACGTAGCTGGCGTACCCGAGGCTGATCTCGAGTTCCACCGGCTGGTTCGGTTTCAGAGGTGTGGGCGTTGTTTCATGCTCGGTGCTGCGGTAGCGGGTACGTAACATGCCCGGCGCGGCTGTGAAGTTCACGGAGTTACCCTCAGGTCCAACATCCAGCAGACGCATCGATACGTCGGTGTCCGGAGCTGAGGAACTGAACCATAGGTGAGCAAGGATCTGTCCGGTAATCTCTGTATCCTGGCCGAGCGGCTCAGAATTGAACACCAAAACATCGCGCCGGTTAGTAATTAAGCGCCAGTCCGGTGACCCAGCCCCGCCAACGTGATAGACGCCGTCGCCCGGTACCCGCAACGGATTTCGGGGATCATAAACAAAGCTAGTTGTTGAGTCTTCACTCTGAGTCCGGGCTAGATGTCCTCCCGCCGCCAGCATCCAGTCGGTAGGCTTGTTCCCCGGCGGAGGCCAGTCTTGCGCGTCGCGCCAAATGTTATCTCCTACCACGAAATATCGTACGGGCGGCTCCTGTGAGTACCCGTCGTCAACGCCTTTCAGCCAGTAATCAAAGAAACCCAATAGAGTTTCGGTATAGTCAATGCCTGCATTGGGTCCGAAATCCACCCCTCCGAAAGTGAATTGCTCAAGTCCCGGCACACCATGAGTCCACGGCCCTATCAGTAGGCGCTGACCACGGCGTGCGGCGTCGCTTCCTCCGTGTTGCTTCATTCCAATGAAGTTCCGGATTGCACCCGGCTGTCCATAGTCGTCGTCGTTCCACGCGGTTACGTTCAGACAAGGAACCTGGACCTTGAGATGCTGAGACTCAATATCGTATGGCGCCCAGTGAGGACCGTCGTCGGGGTGATCGATCCAGTCTTTCCACACCGGGAAATCCTTCATCAGTGGCAATTCGTCGAGAGGAACGTAGGAAACCCACTCATCGTAGTGCTTCGAAATGGCGGCGCGTGCTTCCTCGATCGTGCTGTAAGGCGATCCATGCTCGCGCCGGGCCTTCGCCTGCCGCTGCAAATACCAAGCCAGAATCGGCGCTTCGAAGATTCCTCCGTGGTAGAGGAAGTGCCGGGAGTTCGCAAAGGTCATCGCGGGCACCATAGCCGCAAGATGTGGAGGTTGTGTTACCGCCGTCATCCACTGGTCGGCTCCGGGGTATGAGAGCCCATAGGTCCCTACCTTGCCATTGACATAAGGCTGTGCGGCCAGCCACTCGATGCTGTCATATCCGTCGTTCACTTCCTGCAAATAGGGGTTGAACTCGCCCTCTGAACGATATTGCCCGCGCACGTCCTGTAGGGCGACGACGTATCCGTGTTTAACCGCGTCGATCACAAAGCCGGTAACCGCGTCCGTCTTGTTGTAGGGAGTACGCATCAGCAGAGCCGGGTATCTGCCGGGATCAGCCGGACGATAGATGTCGGCATACAAGTTGACGCCGTCGCGCATTTTTGCAGGCACGTCCTTGTCGACCACGATGTTGTAGCGCCGCCGGCCCTCCGCATCTGAGGATGATTCCCGATGGTTTTGGGTGGCGGCCGAGATAGTTTGGTCGCTAGAACTCGCGGTGACTGTGGACCCCAGGTAACCGAAGATCAGCAGGGCCAGCAGAACAGGAAGCAGGAAAACTTGCTTAGGACATTTCTGTTTTGTGCTATCCTGCTGTTCGTATCTCGAACACATGTTCGACATGCGTAACGCATTGTAGGGTGGCTCTCGTGCGGGTGTCAAGGAGGTTATTGCCTCGCTTCGGGCGCTACCAACGTGGCCCTGATTTTGGAAGAAGATTAGCCGTGTTGCCTCCTTGCGCGGACCCGGAGCCAAACCAGCTCTCGTCGTTGCATGAACCAGAGTAGAACTCGGATTTAGGCTGATTCCTGGAGGTTGCTATGCGAGATCGCTCTCACTTCTGCGGCCTGTCCTTACTGCTCATCTTGGCTGCCTTGCCCCTTTTCGGGCAGCGCGAACCTGTCCTGAAGCAGATTAAGGAACCGCATTCCTACTACTATCGAGAAATGTACATTCCGCAACTGACCACCGGCCCCAGCTCAGTGGCGTGGTCGCCCGATTCGCAATTCCTAATCTATTCGATGGCAGGTTGGCTTTGGCGGCAGCAGGTCACGTCGCAAACTTCCGAGCAACTTTCCTCCGGTCCCGGATATGACTACCAGCCCGACTGTTCCCCCGATGGCCGCTGGGTTGTTTATGCTTCTTACGCCAAAGATGCAATCGAGTTGTGGGCTCTGGATACGACAAATAAACAGGCCCATCAGCTCACGAATGGAGGCGCGGTCAACGTTGAGCCGCGCTTCTCACCCGATGGCCGGCGTTTAGCTTTCGTTTCTACCTCTTTCAACGGACACTTTCACATTTTTATCGCCGACTTCGCGGACGGTGTACTAAGTAACGTTCAGCAGCTCACTGCAGAGAACCGCAGCCCTCTCCCCCGCTATTACTACAGCTCCTTCGATCACGAAATCAGTCCTGTATGGTCGCCCGATGGAACTGAAATTCTGTTTGTCTCGAACCGCGGACATATCTATGGCACCGGCGGGTTCTGGCGAATGAAGGCAGTGCCGGGTTCGCCTATGCGCGAGATCCACTACGAAGAAACCACGTGGAGAGCCCGGCCCGACTTCTCCCCAGACGGCATGCGCATTGTCTATGGATCGTATCTCGGCAGGAACTGGCACCAGCTTTGGATCACGCCGTCAAAAGGTGGCGACCCTCTGCCTATTTCGTACGGAGAGTTTGACAACACGAATCCACGCTGGTCAAAGGATGGAAAGCAGATCGCGTTTATCTCGAATCGTGGCGGAAATACTTCGCTTTGGGTCCAGCAAGTACCTAGCGGAGCTGAGCGGGAGGTAGTCATCTCCGAGCGTCATTATTTGACGTCAGTAGGAAAACTGTTGATAACGATATTGGATGCTGCAGGTCATACCGCCGCGGCTCGGGTTTCCGTAACTGGTTCCGACGGTCGTGCCTACGCTCCGGACAACGCTTGGATGAATGCCGACGATAATTTCGATCGCGCCGAGCGACCTACCGAAGCTCACTATTTCCACACTGTTGGAACCGCCGAACTCTCGCTCCCGCAGGGTGAAACCACAATCGAGGTTATGAAAGGTTTCGCTTATCACATTGCCAAACAGACGGCGACTGTGACCAGAGAGCACGAGACGCATGTAACCGTGCGATTAGAGCCGATCCCCGTACCACATGACCCGCGTGGACTGTGGATGAGTGGTGATGCTCATCAGCACATGAATTATGCCGGCACATACCGCAACACACCCATTCATATGCTGCAGCAGGCCGCCGCTGAAGATCTAGAACTGGTGGAAGACTTGGTGGTGAACAAGGAACAACGGATACCCGACATCTCGTACTTTAGAACCGATTCGGATCCGGAGTCGACGGCGTCGAATATACTGCGGTACGGGCAGGAGTTCCACACCAGCTACTGGGGCCACCTCGCCTTGCTTGGTCTTACCAAGAACTTCATCCTCCCTACCTACGCCGCGTATCCGGGCACCGCTGCCGCAAGCCTGGTACCCATGAATGCTGACATAGCCGATGTGGCCCATGCGCAGGGCGGGCTGGTAGGGTATGCGCATCCATTCGCAAGCGTTCCCGATCCCGTCAACGACACCTCGCTGACCGACGAACTGCCCGCCGACGTCGCCTTGGGAAAGGTCGACTATATTGAGGTCGTGGGGTTCAGCGATCATAAGTCGACTGCAAGTGTGTGGTATCGGCTACTCAACCTCGGATTCCGTTTACCCGCCGCTGCCGGCACCGATGCAATGTCGAATTTCGCATCGTTGCGGGGACCGGTAGGTTTGAATCGTGTCTACGCCTTGATTCCGAAGGGACCGCTGGACGCTCAAAGCTGGCTCACCTCCATTAAGAACCGGCACACTTTCGTGACCAATGGACCTCTGCTAGGATTCACGCTGAACGGTCGCACGATCGGTGACGAGATTGACCTTCCGGCTGGAGATCACGAGTTGCGCCTCGCGGCGTGGATGCGTTCAATCGTTCCCGTTGATCACCTCCAGGTTGTCTGCAATGGACAGGTTGTCGACGACGTAAAGCTGGAGGGTAATCGTGCCAGCGCGGACGTCAGCTCCACGATTCATGTCTCTCAGAGTACTTGGTGTCTGTTGCGTACATGGGCTGACAAGGCGGAACACCCGATTCTTGACTTGTATCCTTACGCAACTACCAGCCCTATATTTGTCACTGTGGCCGGATCTTCGCTGCACGCGAAGGAAGATGCTGAATATTTCCTAGCCTGGATAGATCGCCTGATCACGGCGGCTAATACAAATCAAGACTGGAATACTCCTGCGGAAAAGGAACACGTTTTGAGCACCCTGCAAAGTGCTCGTGCGGTCTATGTTGGATTGGATAAGTAGATTTGGTGACACCTATGAGCGGCAGACAGTAGGTGGCAAGAATCCCGAAGGAAGGTGCGCTCCCATGTTTTACCGAAAGGCACTCGTTGCGCTTCTCGCGATCCCCTTGGTCTGTGTCGAGTCGCCGGCTCACTCGCAGAACATGTCTCCTGCCAAGCCAAAGGTAATCGTCATTGGTGTCAATGGAATGGAGTGGGACATCCTGCGGCCCCTCTTGCTGGAAGGGAAACTCCCAAATCTGGCAAGCCTTATCAAGCGCGGCGTGTACGGGAAATTGCGCACCGTTTCGGCGCCAAACTGTCCCCGGGTGTACTCAACGATTTCTACGAGCACCAGACCCGACGAACATGGCGTGACTGGGTTCGTCGTCGGGGGAATCACGGCAAACTCGAATATGCTTAAGGAGGAGCCGATCTGGTCGATCCTCTCAAGGAATAACATCACTGTGGGCATGGCAAATGTGCCCGCGACTTTTCCCGCCATGCCAGTGGATGGCTACATGGTCACGGGTATGCTGACGCGGGGTAAGAACTGTGAGGATGGGGTACTTTGCGCTCCAAAACTATCAGAGGTAGAAGGTGGAGACGCGGTTTATCCAGCTTCGTTGAAGCCCGAACTTTTGAAGAATGTTGGCGATTTCTACATCGATTGCGAGCGTATGCCCAGCGCCGAGGAATTAAATGGCCACGAACCTGAAGTAATCAATGCATGGCTCAGCAAGGTGCAGCAGATTCGCGAGCAGCAGGATCGTCTGTTCGACTATCTGTTGAACACCCACCCGGCCGACTTCACTTGGATGGTCCAGTCTTGCGAGGACCGTACCGGGCATTGGCTCTATCCAATCGCCCCCTATAACGCAGGCTACAATCCGAAGATCGCCTCAGTTCGCCCGGACGCCTTTCCCAGCCAGTATGTGGCTTTTGATAAAGTCCTGGGAACAATCCTCAAGCACACCGATGAGAATACTTACGTCTTCATCATTTCCGACCACGGTATCAAACCGTTGCGCGAGTTTGAGGACACTAATCCGCATGCGCATATGGATCACGAGAAAACTACCCCCGTAATCGCGAAGCACGATTTCGCTGATGGAGATGATGTCCCGGGTTCACTCATCGCGGTCGGCCCCGACATCAAGCACAATCTCCGTCTAATGGGGCTTGACGCTTCGGTATACGACATCGCGCCCACCGTCTTGCACATTTATGGCATCAAGCTGCCATCGGAGATGCGTGGTCGTGTGCTAGACGAGATATTTGTGAGCTCCGGTGGGCAGGCGGCGAAAAACTTAGTGAAATGAGGGCCCCTCCCATTACCTCAAAAGGGGCGTTCTGACCGAGACACTTGCTGGTGTTTCCGGAGCGAAATTGCGTGTTTTTGCGCTTGCGCGGCCAGATCGATCCTGCCCGATCGGCGATAGGCCTCCGCAAGCAGTTCGAACACCTCGGGGTTGCTTCTATTTGTCCTGGAAAGTTGAACGAGGGAAGGCAACACAGTCGTGATCTCTCCTACGGCCAAAGAGATCTTGGCGATTCCAAGTTGCGCCTCCACATTCTCCGGTTGCAGTTGCAAGACCGCCTCAAACTGACTGGTTGCAGCCTGCGTGTCTTTTAAGCCAAGGCAGACATGGCCCAGCAGCAACCGAGCTCCTACCTGATTGGGAGCGAGCCGCAAACTCGTTTCAAGCGACTCGCGAGCCGTCCGCAAGTGGCCCAATTTTTCCTGGACCAAGCCCTCACTCAAAGCGGCGGCCGCGTCGTCAGGACGGATCGACCGCATGCGTTTCAAATAAACCTCGGCCTTCGCATATTCGTGGGTCTGCAGCTCGATGGCAGAAATCTGCCGCAGCGCACTGTACGACTCAGGATTGATGCGCAGCGTTTTTTTCAACGCAAGCCGCGCATCGGAAAAACGCGAGTCCTCTTCGGCCATCATCGCTAGGTGCATTAGGTTCTGTTCTTCAATATGATCTTTAGGGTCGGGCAGCAGAGTAGGTTCAGATACCGTAGTGGTGCTTCCTACATCGGCAGGCCCAAGGTAGCCGAGCGCCATCAACTCATCGACGGTATGCTGGCTGATAGTTCCGGACGCGGCTTCGGACGGCCTGTTTCTGGCCTGCGACAACAGGCCTCGCAAACGCTGCACGGTGGGACTCCAGGGCTCGTACTTGTTCTTGAGTTCGACTGGGTCAGAATGGAGATCGTAGAACTCGGGGCGAGGCCCTTCGATGAACTTGAATCCTTCGGAGCGTACCGAGCGCAATGGCGCCCATCCGAAATGCAGCGGATAGTCCGTCTCTGCAAATGCCGTTCGATCCGTTGTTTCCTTATTCGTAATCAATGGCATTAGAGAGCGCCCGCTCAGCGACGGGAGAGATGCAATTCCAAGAGCATCAAGTAAGGTAGGCAGGATGTCGGTAGTGCGTACTTGCTGTGCCACAACCCTCGTGCTGTACATTTGTCTCGGCAGCTTGACGATTAGCGGAACGTGCGTAGTCGAATCGTACAAAAAAATGCCATGCGTGTTTTCGCGGTGCTCTCCCAGTCCCTCACCGTGGTCTCCGACTACAATCACGATTGAGCTGTCGTAGAGACCCTTTTTCTTGAGATAACCAAGGAACTCTCCGACAACCGAATCAGCGTATGCGACTTCACCATCGTAGGTTTTCGGGAAAGGAGCCGGCGGCTCGTATGGATCGTGCGGATCGTAGAGATGCACCCATACGAATTCTGCAGATTCAGTGTGAGCATCGAGCCACTTCTGGGCGTGTTGCACCACCGTCAGGCCACGGCGTTCCAGGCGGTTCCAGCGCGTCTTCGCAAGCGAATGCTCCGGAAAATTATCGTAGAAATCAAAGCCGCGGTTGAATCCCGGGGCGAGGGCCTTGCTATCCAGAATGACTGCACCAATAAAAGCAGCTGTCTCGTAACCATTTGCTTTGAGGACTTCAGCCCACGTTCGATTTGCTGTCGAGAGTGGACTGGCAAAATCAGTGACTCCATGGATACTGGGCGATAGTCCCGTCAGAATTGTGGCGTGCGAGGTGTTCGTGATGGGACTGGGCGTAAAGGCCTGGCTAAAACGAACACCGTCTGCAGCCAGGCTGTCGAGCACAGGCGTTTGGTTGAGAGCATAGCCGTAGCAAGACAAGCGGTCGGCGCGCAGGGTGTCGATTGTGAGTAGAAAAACGCTCGGAGATGGCTTCTTCCTTGCTTCAGTCCCCAGTCCTGCGATAGCCGAGAGGCAAAACACAGAGACGAGCAGAACCGACCTCATCGGCCTGAGTGTAGCACCGGGATTCTTGTACGACAATGTCGTGATTCGCACGTCCTCTGGGCTGCGTCGCGTGCGTCTCCTCACGAACGGACGTTGTTACGTCGGCATTGTGGTGCATATAATGGCGCCTGTTTCACAAAGGAGCGCAGTTCCCCAATAGAGCGGGCTTTGCCATGCACGAGATACGAGCATTGTCACACGGGCGGACACTCCTGCCAACGACGCGCGATCTCTACGCAAGACCATCGCCGAGGTACCTGATTGAAGGACTTCGAGCCGCTCGAGCAGAAGCCGCCACACACTGGAGGTCAAATGAGAAATGCAGCCCGCTCCCTTGCTCTTACACTCGCGGCTGTTTGCATAGCAGCCAGTTCGTTTGGCCAGGAGACTGCAACGCTGCCTGATCCGGATCTCCAAGAACTGGTTGCCAACTACATTAGGCTGTACACGAAGCCAACGTTAACGGATTGGAAGAAGCTCTTTCATCCGTCGCTGATTGTAGCCAATCCCAACAGAGATGGGTCAATCACTATTCGCAACTTGGATGAGTTTTACAACGCTCAAGAGGAACGCTTTGCAACCGGTCGCAGGATCAGCGAACATCTGGAAAATGTTTCGACCAGCACCGGCAATCGCATCGGTCGCATCAATGCCGATTTCATCTTCAGTGAGGAAGGAGTAGCGAAGCGCGGAAAGCTAGGTCTTCACGCAATCAGAGATAAAGAGGGCTGGAAGATAGTCGCGATTATCTTTTCTTATGATTAGCTGTTGCTTTATTACAGTTGATCATCCGGGAGCGTCGGGCTCCGCTCGATCCAAGCCTCGAGCAAAACTATTCAACGTATTGTTTACGCGCACACCCGGTCACTTCGTCCCTCCCATAGTCGCTCCAGACCCGGCGGGGGGAAGAGGGGGCGCCGCTCGCGCTAGTCACGCCGTCGTGACCAGTCGTTTTCCGGCCGTCCGGTGGGCGAGAAATCCGCGCTTCTCACTCCGTTGCGTTCAGCTAGCACTGGCTTCCTTCTGTGCTCTGCGCCAGAGTGTTGTGCGGCTGGGCTCACCTGCTTTGTACTCACGATTAGGCCCGCGCTTCCACGTCTTGCCCGCGGCCTTCAGTCGAGCGATGCCCGCCTTCGTCCTGTCGCTGATCCGTATGCGTTCCTGTTGGGCCATTGCCGCGAGCAAGCCGATGATCGCATCTCCAAATACGCCCAGCGAGTCCACATATTGCTCTGTGAAGGATTTGAACTTGACCCCGGCATCCGTAAGTTGCTTCAGGTAGCAGTGCGTTTTGAAAGTCCCTTCGCGCGTCAGCCTGTCCAGCGACCAGAAGAGCAGCACGTCGAAACGGTGTTTTGCAGCATCGATGAAGAGCGCCTTGAAACCTTTGCGCTCGCCGTTTTTGGCTGACGCTTCGTCGGTATATTCCCCCACGATTTCCCAGCCTTGGCGCGCAGCGAACTCGCGCAGTTGCAGGAGTTGGTTTAGTGGATCCTGACCTTTGTCATCAGTCGAAACCCTGGCATAGATCGCACACCGCAATTGTTTCATTTGAGGTCTCGTTTTCCAGGGGAGGAAGCCCCTTTGTTTTCAGCCGGGCTATGTTGGAAATCAGTGTTTCATATAAGGAACCATTTTGCAACAGCTCTTTCGCGCCACTGGCGGTCTTGCTTGGGAAAGATGTGTCCGGCTCCGCGCCTGGCGCGCGCGCCGGCGGCGCTCCACCGCTCGGCTCGTCGTGCGCCTATGGTCTGCCAGTTCGCGGTCTGCTGGCGCGTCGGCCGCGCGGCGAGCCAAGAGACGCCACCGCGTCACCGGCCCGAAATCGGCCAATTCGGGATGCCCGAAATTCGCGCCTTTGCGTCTGAATTTCCCATGGAAGCCCTGCGTTTGCAGACGTTTGCAGGAAGCGTCACAGTACTAAAACAGAGGGGGATTTGAACGGCGCGGCGGCAGGAGGATAACGCCGGGGCCACTCGAGGGTTGCTCAGAAATCTCCCACTTGGAGCGACGGAACAATGAAAAGAACAAGTACTAAGTCTATTATTATGAGCATTTTATCCAACTTGGCCCTCTGCAGCGCAATAAGTTTCCCACTAACAAGTCCGCGACGAGAGCGCGCCGACTATCCTCGATCGCACCGCGGCGTTCTTGGTCAAACGCATGCATTCATTGGCCTTCCGCTCGATCGTGGGTCGGCGAGCCGGCGAACCGACCCTGCCTGGATGGGAGAGGGAGCGCTTGGGGAGCAATACGGGCGGAAGACGGTTGCACATATCATACAGACTTAGGAACGGGAAATAGACTCCTATACGCGGCAGTGAGGGTTCCTGAAGAGGGTTTCAGACGGGTTACAGCGGCGGTAAGCAGCGACGCGGGCGGATCACGCCTGAAGAAATGGATCACACCAATCACACGTCGGGTTTTGGTTGGCGCAATACCGGCGTGCCATTTGGCTAATTTTAGAAAGTACCCGATGTGAGCGACGTGTGGAAAAGAAAGTACATAAGTCTTCTATTATCTTATTTTTATCACTCCAGTGGTTTCCCGTCGTGATCCTGGCGTCTGCTCTTTTTTCTGGCGTGTTCGCTACTATCTGGTAAACATATACCACCAAAAACAGACCGCGCCAATCACGCCAGGGATTGCAGGGTTTGAGCCTTCTTCATGCGCTTCTCTTCTGAAAACGGGGTATCCGTCGTCCGTCTTTCATAGCGTCTTGTCGAACGACCTGAACTGCCCAGCCCCCACTGTCTGTCTGGTATTTGCTGGCGCGGTAGGGGAGGCCTTCTGTGCGGATGACCCTTCGAAGGGCATCTGTTGCCACGCGCCAGGGGAAGGAGAGCCCGAGCTTATTTGTATCCTCGGGATCGAATGAGAGCGCCGCGCGCGGGGAGCCGGCGCGCATGGCCCGGAGGAGCTGTTGGAAGGTGGGGTGATCTGTGACTGGGTTCGTGTAGTGCTTTCTCTTCCGCCGCGGTGGTTCCTTGGAGAACCGCATTTCTGTCACCTCCCAAATTACGTGCCAAGGTTACGCTGGTCAAGAGCTTTTCGTCAAGTCGCTCGAAGTGTTCAGTTTATGTATAATGAACATGAGCGCGAGAAAGTGACGTGCGACAGTAACGGAATGACAGACGGACCAAGATGCCAACCGACAAGCCCAGCCCCCTTACAAAAGAGCAAGAAGACGCACTCGTTCAGGAAACCGTGCGGGACATAGTTGCTCTGCGCAAGTTGACAAGAGATTGTCAGACTCAGACTTCGCGAACACAAGGTGCTATTCTCCAGACCCTCGGTCCAAGAATCTTGACTCGTGTGGCTCGCTGCCTCGCGGAACTGGAAGAAAGCGGGGCAAGATAAATGAGCACATTTCTCGATCGTGCAACCCCTTGGCTTACGGAGTTCGGTTTCAGTGTGATTGCCTGTGATGTTGCCGACAAAGGCCCCTACGGCAAGAATGCTCGTGATAAGGCCATAAGCGATGCCACTGAGGCCTACCGCGAGCAGATCGGCAATCCCAAAGCACGCCTGCCCCTCGCGGATATTAAGGCGTTGAAGAAGGCGCACCCGCTTAAAGGCATTTACTCCAAAAAGAACACTCTTGGGGGACTGCAGGCCCTTGCCGCCACGGTATCGACCAAAGCCAATTACGGAATTTGTTCCGACGCCAAGTATACCGTCTTTGAAACAGACGATAGGGAGCGATTGGAAAAAGCCTTGGGCTTCAAGATGCCCAGGACTTTCACAGGTTCAGCGCGGGCCAACCGTGGTTATTACGCTTTCGAGCAAACAGATCGTACTCGCGCGTTTTGGGAAAATACCCAAGGTGGGATTCTTGAAGTGCCGGGACTTTTTGAGTGGAGGGAATCCGGCTATGTGGTTGGGCCGGGATCGATTCATCCCGACACGAAGGCACCCTACGAAGTAAAGTGCCGCGTCCGGCCGATTCCTTTTCCCGAGCAATTGTTGGATGCCGCCGTTAGATTGCACGCCGAGGCTCCCTCTTCAAAAGCGCTAGGTGGAGTTGGTGCAGTCGAAGAAACAGAAGAGGCGAAACTACTGGAGGCTCTTCACAGGCGCGGGAATCCCGAAGACATGCTCACTCTTCCGGACGATTTCGTTATTACGAGTCTCCACCCGCTCTTGAAATCGCTCATTGCGCATCTTTTTGATCCCGATAGGACAGACGAAATAGCTACACTCGTTCGTGAAGTTGGAGAGAAGTACGGGCATCGTGCACCGGGGGACAACGATGTAGAGGATATGGTGGAGTGGCATATACGCCATAAGTCGGAAGTATGCGTATGCGATCAGTGCGCGCTTGCCGCGGGTCAATTCATATGGCCCATAGCTACGAGGACTTACTCAGAAGAAGAGATAGAAAAACAGCATGGTCCTATTTGGTGCTTTCGGAACGAAGATGATTTTGCCCTATTCACGTATCGCGCAGGAAAGACTCCCGGCTGGGCCAAAGTAAACGGCGATTGTTGGCTTACGGGCGCGGCGCCGATTGAATACGACGAGTGGGTATTGACTCAATCAGGAGAAGATCCCCGCCTGTTGACGCACGCAATGCTGAAGGCCACACGCCTCGCCGTCCCCAGCCCGGAAATCGTGGAAGGCCTCATCTCGGAAAAATCCGCAAACATACTTGTGGGGGATTCCGGACAGGGGAAAACACCTCTCGTCGCGCAGCTCGGAGTGTGTGCTGCGCTGGGTATACCTTTCTTGGGGCAAAAAACGGTTCAGACGAAGGTAATGATGGTTGACTACGAGAACGCCGAAGCCCTTGCAGATGTTGTCAGTCAGATTTGTGAACACTTGGACAGGCCCTCTGATTTCGTGATGGATCCCGAGTGGTTTCGCATTGTTCAAAATGTGGATTCGTCCGACGTGTTGAAACTCGTGCAGGAATTCAAGCCCGGTCTTGTAATCGTGGACTCTCTCCGGGGATTCTGCCCTTCGGCGGATACCAAGAATGAAACCGCCAGCAAGTTAATCACGGAATTGCAGAGCCAGAAGACAGCTTTCTTGCTCATGCACCACGTTAGAAAGAATTCGACAGAGAAGCGCGATAAACGGCTACCCCTTGAAAAAGAGGAGCGCGTACTCGATTGGCTTGAAGCCGCGGCAGGTTCCCGCGCGCTCATCAATCAGACCTTTACCCGCATCGCTGTCGATTATTCGTCGGCCGACAATGCGGATTTGGTTGTACGGGGATTCTACAAAGGTCGGGGAGAATTCGGGCCTTGGCGGCTCGCGCGTAATTACAGCAAACAGCACGGCGAGCCGATTGGTTACGATCGCCTTACAGGCACCGACCTGTTGGACATAGAACATTCGGCATTTTTCGACGCACTGCCGAAAGATCAAGCCATGTCATACAAGGAGATTCAACATAATCTCCGGCAATCAGAAGGACAAATCACTAGATTCTTGGCGGCCTGTGAAAACGCCGGCGTAGTTGTGACTACCGGAAAACGGAAAACAAGAAGCCGCCGCTATACGTTCTTGACGCAAAAAAAGGCTCCCAGAACTCCCGAAGAGTTGGCACACGAAGAAGCTGTACAAGAGGCGTTCAAATAACCAATTTCAAAAGGAGAGAAACCATGAAAATGCCCGAAGGGCCGGTTGGGGTGTAGAGGAAAGAGGAAATGCAAATAACCAGTCTGGAAATGTCGGAGGATTTGGCCGCTGCGTTTTTCAATCCGCGCGTGCCCTCCCTCTTCCGCAAGACAAGCCGCATACAGACACGGTTTCTTGCGACGAGAGCCGCCGCCTTGGCATAAGCGTGTGGACCCTTCGGAATCACGTCCACGAGGGGCGGTTGTCCTATATTCCCGGGGGCAAGTGGCGCTTTGACCGCGAAGACCTGGATCGTTTCGCGGCAATGGCGAAGGAGAAAGAGCAAGTTTTATGAGCGGCAGACTACGCGGCACAGGATGCGTCTATCTCCGGGGCAAGGTCTATTGGGTGAAGTATCACCGCAACGGCAAAGCCTTCGCTGAGTCAGCCAAAACTGGAGACCGGGACAAAGCCGAAAAGCTCCTTCAAAGGCGGCTTGCACAGGTCATCACGGGCACATTCGTCGGCCCGAGAGCCGAGAAGATCCGGGTCGCAGAGCTCGCTGAGGATTTCCTACGGGACTACCGCATCAACGGCAGAAAATCACTCGACGACGCCGAGACGCGATGGAATCTGCACCTAAAGCCGGTGTTCGGGCATTTGCGGGCTGTACAAATATCCACCGATCAATTCAACAAGTACGTAGACGATCGCCAAAAGACGGGCGCATCGAATGCGACGATCAACCGTGAACTAGCGGCGCTGAAGAGGATGTTCACCCTTGGCGCGCAGACCACACCGCAGAAGGTGACCCGGATCCCCCACTTCCCTCACCTGGCCGAACGCAATGTGCGCAAGGGCTTTGTCGAGGATGCCCAATACGCAGCCTTGGCAAAGGCTTGTGCTGAAGTTGGACTCTGGCTCCGGGGTCTGTTTGAGTGTGGGTATACCTACGGCTGGCGAATATCCGAACTCCTTGGGCTCCGCGTCAATCAGGTCAACATCGCGGGCGGCACGATCCGCCTAAACCCTGGCGAGACCAAGAACGACGACCCGCGCATGGTAAAAATGTCCACCGGCGTGAAGGTCTTGCTGGCGGCGTTGATCGCGGGAAAACGACCTGACGATTTCGTTTTTACTCGGGACGGGGAAGCGGTACGGGACTTTCGGGGAGCTTGGGAGGCGGTCACGACTGCCGCCGGCGCCCCCGATCTGCTCTTCCACGACCTCCGGCGCACGGCCGTGAGGAACATGGTTCGCGCAGGCATTGCGGAGAGAGTCGCAATGAGCATCAGCGGTCACAAGACGAGATCGGTCTTCGAGCGATACAACATCGTTAGCGAGCGTGACCTGGACGATGCGGTGCGGAAGCTTGAGATCCGAAGAGAGACGGTTACAAAACAGCTACAAGCCGAGGCCGATGAGATTTCCTCTGTGCCTCCCTCTTCCGTTAACTGATTGAAAAGCTGGTGCCGGGAGGGGGAGTCGAACCCCCAAGGTACTAAGTACCGGCGGATTTTGAGTCCGCTGCGTCTGCCAGTTCCGCCATCCCGGCGTGGATGGTGAGTGACCAAGACATTCAGCATAGTTCACGTTATCAGTTTTGTCATCCGCGCGGCTGGGCGCCGCGACGTCTTAGCGCTGGTGCGCTCCGGCAGAGCCAGAGGCGCCAACCTCCACTTCTAACACAGCGATCTCCCGGTCTGCTGCGTTGCCCATCTCCTTTTCCGCCGGTGAAGTAAAGACTTGCCTGCCCGCACTGCTCGTGGCTAGCCAAATCTCGGAGAGGAAATACGAATCGCGATAGCGGTGAAAGATCATTTTTGCGGCGCTCCTTGGAGCCTTCCCCTCGACACTGTGTGTCTGGAAGATTACGCCTTGCTTGCCGGCGTGAATTCGAAGGTTCGTTTCACCGATTGGAGTAACTGTGTATCTCCCCGGCGGCAACGTCTGATTGGCCACGATGAACGGGAACGGGATGTTTGCGATCACTTCCCCTCGTCTTTCCTGCGCAAAGGATGCCGATGCGGTTAGAAGAAGCGTCACGAATATCGAAGCGGTCACTGCACTCATGCACTTTCTGAAAGCTGCCGGCATTGTTGTATCCTCCTTCAGTCGCTTCCGGCCAAAATCTGTCGGGCCGGATCGCGCTTCGATGGCAGCATGCGCGAGCAGGAAGTGAAATGTCCTTAAGGCCTGCGCTAAGATTTCCTAATTCTTCCTAAACGCTCGCCTCTCAATGAGATGAAAGAGATATACGAGTTCGGCCCTTTTCAAGCGGACGGCGTTCGGCGAGTCCTGTCGCGTAGCGGCGGTCCCGTATCGCTGTCAAATAAGGCGTTCGATGTGCTCATGGTGCTCGTCCGAGAGCGACATCGCGTAGTTGAAAAGGAAGAACTGCTGAACACGGTGTGGCCGGATACCGTGGTGGAAGAGAACAACCTTACGGTGGCGGTGTCGGGACTGAGAAAGGCTTTAGGGGAGGAATCCGGCGATCGCCGCTACATCGTGACCATCCCTGGCCGCGGCTACCGCTTCACGGCGGATGTGAGAGTTGTCGCCGAAGACAGAAAAGGAGAAGACAGCAGAGAATCAGTTTCACCACCAACCGCCGATCGAACCCCGGGGCGGCGTCGACTGCGCCCGTGGGTCGCAATAGGCGTCGCCGCACTGATCGTGCTGGCGATTCTTGCCTATTGGAAGTTTTCGCCGCCACCTTCGCCGCGCGTCGTGAACTACACCCAGATCACCAATGATGGTGCGGACAAGGTGGGCGTGCTGACGGTTGGCTCGATTCAACCGCCGATGGTCACGGACGGCTCACGTCTCTACTTCAACGAACAGCAGAACTATGCCAATGGCGTGATCGCCCAGGTTGCCGTCACGGGTGGAGCAACCGCAACGGTTCCCACGCCGTTTCTGAACGTTGCAGCGAATGGAATCTCGCCAAACGGATCTGACCTGCTGGTATACACATGGCGAACGAACGAACTTCTGACCCCGCTGTGGGTGATTCCGGCGCTGGGTGGATCGCCACGCCGGGTGGGCGAGACGACACAGGACGCCGCATGGCTTGCAGACGGGCGCATCGTGTACGGCTCGGGCCACGACTTGTGGATCGCGCAAAGCGATGGAACGGATTCCAAGAAACTGGCAACTGTAGGCGGTTTACCCGTATGGCCGCGCATGTCGCCTGATGGCAGAGTGCTGCGCTTCACCGAGCACGAACCTACGAGTGATTCCAGTTCGCTGTGGGAGGTTTCCGCGGATGGAAGTCACTTGCATCCTTTGCTGCCCGGATGGAGCAACCACGGCACGGAATGTTGCGGCAACTGGACACCGGATGGGAAGTATTTCGTCTTTCAATCCACACGCGGCGGCAGAACCGATCTCTGGGTGCTTCGCGAATCGAAGGGCTGGTGGCACGCTGATAATCAGCCCGTCCAACTGACGGCGGGTCCCTTGAGTCTGGCCCTGCCTCTCCCCAGCAAAGATGGCAGCAAGCTCTTCGCATTGGGCGCAAAAATGCGTGGAGAGTTAGTGCGCTATGAACCGAAGGCCAGTCAATTTGTCCCGTATCTTGGCGGAATCTCGGCGCTGGATGTTGCCTTCTCCAAAGATGGGAACTGGGCCGCCTATGTCACATTTCCAGAAGGCGATCTGTGGCGCAGCAAGACCGATGGAAGCGAGAAACGACAGTTGACTTTTCCGCCCATGGAGGCGCACGCGCCCCGGTGGTCGCCGGATGGCAAGCAGATCGCGTTCATGGGGCGCGATCCGGGCAAGGTTTGGCGGATCTATCTGGCATCGTCAGAAGGAGACCGTGCGGCCGCGCCGCTGCTCGTTGGGCCGGAAAGTCAGGCAGCGCCGGACTGGTCGCCGGAGGGGAACTTTTTGATCTTTTCCGGACTTCCCGAAGAATTATCCGGCGACAGCAAGGCGACGGCGGTCCACATGATTGATGTAAGGAGTCACGCGGGGTCGACAGTTCCGGGTTCCGAGGGGCTGTATTGTCCTCGTTGGTCTCCGAGCGGTCGCTATATTTCGGCGACGAGTTCGGATGGTTCCAAGCTGATGCTATTTGACATTACGCGCCAGGCTTGGTCGAAGCTAATCGACCTGCAGGAGGGGTGTCCAACCTGGCTTCATGATGATAACTACCTCTATTTTCAATCGTTTGACGTTAGCTCACCCGCGTTTGCCAGGGTGCGAGTCCCGGACGGAAAAGTGGAGCACTTGGCGAACATCGATTTTCGCCGCACGATTCAGCGCGATTGGTTTTGGTGGAACGGTCTCACGCCAGATGGCTCCGCGCTTGTGCTGCGAGATGAAAGCACTGAAGAGATCTACGCTTTGGACTGGAGGCTTCCCTGACGGGTCAGAATTGAGGTATCCACTCACTGCAATCTGCTTTGTCAACCTCCCGAAAGAGTCCTTCCAAGGTTACTGAAGTTTCCCAAGAATCCCTCCAAACGATTGTTTCTAAATGCGTTACCTGATATTCCTGGAGTCTTAGGAACTCCTATGGCCGAGGTGTGCTTACCCGTATGACCGGTGCCGCAGGTTCCATCGGGCGCGCGTCCCACTCGCATTCGTGGAGAGGACTGTCGCTACCCGGAAAACTATTCATCAGCCTGATCATCATTGCGGGAACAGCCATCCTGGTTCTTGGCGGGGTGCACCAGAGCAGCAAGAACATCGCCGAATTCATCTGCTACCTCGGCATCGCCATTCTGGCCTCGCGGCTCAAGGTAAACCTGCCGGGCATCACCGGGACCCTGTCGGTAAACTTCCTGTTCATTCTGATTGGCGTCATCGAACTGAGCTTCACCGAGACGCTGATTCTGGGTGCGGTCGCCATGCTGGCGCAGTGCCTGTATCCCGAGCGCCCCAGCGCTCTTCAGGTAACGTTTAACGTTTGCGCGGCGGCCATCTCGACCGCCCTGGCCTACGGCATCTACCACTACCCGCTGGCGAATCTTCTCGCGGACAGCCGAGCGCTCCTGCTGGGGGTGGCGGCCAGCGTTTACTTCATCTCGAATGCAGGCGCGATTGCCGCCGTCATTTCGCTCACCGAGCGCCGGCCTCTGACTCGCATCCTGGTGGATTGCTATTTCTGGTCGTTCCCCTACTACCTGGTGGGTGCCGGAATCGCGGGCAGCATCGCATGGCTGAACCAGACGTTCAACTGGGAAACATCGCTGCTGCTGGTGCCGGCGGTCTACCTCATTTATCGCTCCTATCGCCTGTACCTGGGGAAGTTGGAAGACGAAAAGCGCCACGTGGAGGAAATGGCAAACCTGCACCTGCGGACCATCGAGGCTCTGGCGCTGGCCATCGAAGCCAAAGACCACACGACCCACGAGCACCTGCAGCGGGTTCGCATTTACGCCATTGAAGTAGCGAAAGAGCTGGGCATCAGCGGGACTGACCTCGAGGCTTTGCATGCCGCTGCGCTCCTGCATGACATCGGGAAGCTGGCCGTGCCCGAGCACATCATCTCGAAGCCGGGGCGGCTCACGCCGGAAGAATTCGAGAAGATGAAGATTCACACGCTGGTCGGCGCCGAGATTCTGGAGCGCGTGCGCTTCCCCTATCCGGTGGTGCCCATCGTGCGTGCTCACCACGAAAAGTGGGACGGCTCGGGGTATCCGCTGGGATTGAAAGGAGCCGAGATCCCCGTCGGCGCGCGCATCCTCTCGGCGGTCGACTATCTCGACGCGCTCGCTTCCGACCGGCAGTACCGCCGCGCCCTGCCGCTGCGCGACGTCATGCAGAAGCTGGCTGCGGAGGCGGGCAAGTCCTTCGATCCCAAGGTCGTCGACATTCTGCAGAAACGCTATCAGCACCTGGAGCGGCTGGCCGTGGCGAAATCGGCGGAAGATCCCAACGGCCCGCTGTCGACCGCTATCAAGATCGAGCGCGGCCTAGCGCCCGCGGCCGGATTCGAGAGCGCCACGGCGCAGGACTACGCCGGAAAGGAAGCGACCTTCCTTTCCTCAATCGCCGCCGCGCGGCAGGAGGCGCAGGCGCTGTTCGAACTGAGCCAGGACCTGGGAGCATCGCTCAGCCTGGGCGAGACTTTGTCGGTGTTCTCGGTCAAGCTGAAACCGATGGTGCCTTACGATGCCATCGCCATCTACATCAAGCGCGAGGAAGAACTGGTCCCCGAGTATGTGAATGGCGACAACTACCGGCTTTTTTCATCCTTGCGCATTCCGCTGGGGCAGGGGCTTTCCGGCTGGGTGGCGCAGAATCGCAAACCCATCGTCAACGGCAACCCGTCGGTCGAGCCGGGATATTTGAACGATCCCTCGAAGTTCAGCACGCTGCGCTCGGCGCTGGCGGTGCCGCTGGAAGGCGTTTCGGGCATCATTGGAGTTCTGGCGCTGTATCGCGGCGAGCGCGATGCCTTTACTTCCGACCACCTGCGCATCCTGCTCGCAGTCAGCGGCAAGATGGCCCTGGCCATCGAGAACGCGCTCAAGTATCAGCAGGCCGAAAATTCCGCCACCACCGACTATCTTACCGGCCTGCCCAACGCGCGCTCCCTGTTCATGCAACTGGACCGTGAACTGGCCCGCTGCAAGCGCGACAATTCATCGCTCACCGTCATGGTTTCCGATATGGACGGCTTCAAGCAGGTCAACGATCGCTTCGGGCATCTCGAGGGCAATCGCGTGCTGCGTCTGTTTGCGCAGGCGCTGAAAGACAGTTGCCGCGAGTACGACTATGTGGCCCGCATGGGCGGAGACGAGTTTGTGGTCATCGCGCCCGGGCTCGGTGCGGATGGAGCGGGCAAGAAGGCCGAGCAGATGCGGGTTCTGGCGCGGCAGGCCGGAGCCGAAGTCTGCGGCGAGGAGATCCTGTCTCTCAGCGTCGGGCGCGCCTTGTATCCCGAGGACGGCAAAGATGCCGAACAACTTCTGGCCGAAGCCGACCGGCGCATGTATCTGGAAAAGCAGAAGCAGCTGGCCTACAAGGACCGGCGCCTGCATCCCCGCCTGAAGTGCCGGGTGACGATCGAATTGCAGACCGAAGCCGGCACCGCGCCATTGTTCGCCAATCTCACCGACATCAGCATGGGCGGCTGCTACATCGAAACCAGCGCCATTCTCTCGCCGGGCACGAAACTCAATCTCGGATTTTCAATGGATGACGGAACGCTTTCCACCGAGGGTGTGGTGGCCAGGCTGGATCCGGGCTCGGGAGTCGCTGTGCAATTCCGCGAGGCGAATCGAGAAGGGCGCGACCGCATGTTCCGTATTCTCGAGTTCGTGCAGAAAAACACCGCTTACTACAACAACCGCTACTTCGAGACTCTGCTCAAACCCTGACCGGCAAGGCCCGCTCCTGGCCGCCTTTCCTTACATCCGATCCTTCACGCCATCTGCGGACTTCGCACCGGCGCGGCCATCACCGGCAACTCCACGCGGAAAATCGCTCCTTCGCCGGGTCGGCTCACCACGGCGATGGCTCCCCGGTGCTGGGTGACAATCCATTTGGCGATGGCTAGTCCGAGGCCCGCGCCTCCCTGTTCCCGGCTTCTAGCCTTGTCCACCCGGTAGAAGCGCTCGAAGATCTTATCCTGCTCCTCGGACGCGATTCCCGCTCCGGAATCCTGAACCGACATCACCGCAGTTCCACCCTTTTGCTCCAATGCCAGGCGAACGAAACCGGTTGGAGGAGTGTATTTGAAGGCGTTGTCGAGCAAGATGTCGGCCAGCCTTCGCAGAGCGGCACCGTCGCCCAGCACAAATGGCTCCTGACCATCGAGGTGCGCGGAGAATTGCAGATTGCGGATGATCGCCACCTGTTGCCATCCCTCCACCACGTCAGCCAGCGTCTGGCGCAAATCGACTGGCTGCATGTGCAGGGCCTCGCGGCCGGAGTCGGCGCGCGCCAAAGACAGCAGTTGTTCAATGAGTGAAGTCGTGCGTTCCGCTTCCAGCAGGATGTGGCGCAGCGATTCCTTGTACTCGGACTCGCCGCGGGAACGGCGCAGAGCCAGCTCAGCTTCGGTGCGAATCAGAGAAACGGGGGTGCGCAGTTCGTGCGACGCGTCGGCGGTGAATTGCGTGATCCGCAAGAACGCCGCTTCCAGGCGGTCGAGCATTTCGTTCAGCGTGTCCGACAGGCGCTGCAACTCGTCTCCAGTATCGAGTTTTTGCAGCCGACTCGCGAGATTGGCTCCGCTGATGTCGCGCGCAGTGCGCACGATGGCATCGACCGGAGCGAGCGCCCGCCGGCTCAGCCAGTAACCGCCCACGGCTGCCACTAGAAACAGCAGGGGGGCGAACATCAGCAAATAAAAGCGAAACAGGCCGAGCGTTTCGACCACGTCGTCCGTCGGAGTGCCCATGGTCGCGGTGTAGACGTGACCGTTTGCCTCCAACCTCTGCACAGCGAAACGGAAGGGATGACCATCGATTCGCCGGTTCTTGACGATTTGTCGATCCTCCTGACCGGCAGGAGCCAGCGCCACGGGATGCGATTGCAGAAACGAGGACCGGTAAATCAATTCACCGTCGTCGGCGCGAACTTCAAGATAGTCGCCAGAGTGCTCCAGCAGATAGGTTTCGCTGACCTCCTCCTGCATCTTGGCAGTGGTGATGTCTTTTTTCTGCGCCTGCAGAAAGTTCTTCAGATCTTCGACCTGGCTTTCGAGACCGTCATCGACCAGATCGTAAAGATGCGAGCGCAGAAGGAACCACATGCCCGCGGCAAACACCAGTTGAGCCACGGCGAAGATCGCCAGATACCAGAGCGTGAGCCGCACGCCGATGGATAGCTTTCTCATGCCGGACCTTCCGCACGGATCATATATCCCACGCCGCGCACCGTATGAATCAACTTGTTCCGGCCCGGCGGATCGATCTTGTTGCGCAGCAGGTGCATAAAGGCGTCGAGCGTGTTGTCTTCGATCTCGCGGTCAAATCCCCACACGGCTTCGATCAGGGAACGGCGGGAAACCACCTTCCCGGCGCGGTACATCAGGCGCTCCAGCAGATTGTATTCGGTGCGGGTGAGCGACACCCGTTCTTCGCCGCGCACAACTTCGCGGCTGGCGGGATCCAGAACCAGGTCGCCGACCTTCAGATTCGTATCATGGGCGACCTGGGCCCGGCGCTTGACCGCCCGCAGCCGCGCCACCAGCTCCTCGAACGAAAAGGGCTTGGTCATGTAGTCGTCGGCGCCCAGATCGAGGCCGCGCACGATATCGGGCACGGAATCTTTGGCGGTGAGCATCAGGATGGGGGTCGCCACCTTCTCGGCGCGCAGACGCTTGGCCAGTTCATACCCGCTGAGTTTGGGCAGCATGATATCGAGAATGATGACGTCGAACTCATAGGACTTGGCCAGCGCGAGCCCTTCCGCACCGTCTTTAGCGCAGGTTGGGGTGTGCCCCTCCTCCGTTAGCCCCTTGCGCAGGAGGTCGGCCATGCGCGCTTCGTCCTCGACAATCAGCAATTTCATTTGTGGTACGGCGAATGCAGGACTGCTGTCGACAGTTTAGGCGGCAAATCCCGCCGCACACCCTGAATCTGAAAGAATTTTAACTTGCTATTCATCTGCGTGTCACACCGCCGCTCTAGGATTCGTAGTCATTCTAATTCCCTGAATCTCAGTTGACCGGAGACGGCGACTCCTCGCGCTTCCCGGCGCGGCGACCAGCACTCCCGGATTCCGCATTGCGCGCTACGAAGGAGATGCAGTCATGAAATCCAAGCACTCTGTTTCGACTCTCTCTCGGATCTTGAGATTTGGTCTCATGCTGGCGATCGGCGCTGCGATCGTGCTGATTGTGCAGCCTCGCGCCTTGGCGCAGGTGGACCGCGCGGAACTGGAAGGCACGGTCACCGATCCCTCGGGCAGCGTCGTCGTGGGCGCCACCGTCAAAATCGTCGCGACGGACACCGGGCTGACCGCAGAACAGCCGACCAGTTCCAAGGGATACTACCGCTTCCCCGGCATCGCCGTCGGCCCCTATACGGTGACGGTTACGAGCACGGGCTTCAAGACCAAGGTCGTCGAGGGCGTCATCGTCCGTATCGGGCAGACGCATACGCTGGATGTGCAGCTCGCGGTGGGCGCCATCAACGAACAGATCGACGTTAAGGCCACGAACGCGCCTGCCGATCGCACCTCGGCAGAGGCTTCGACGGTCATCGACACGGAGCAGATCGCTAATTTACCCAACAACGGCCGCGACTGGTCCAGCTTTACGCTGCTTGCACCCTTCGCTCAGGACGACGGCGGCGGCGACCAGCGCACGATTCGCTTCGCCGGGCGCGCTCGCGACGACAACAACTTCTCTATCGACGGCGTGGATGCCGGCGGCATCCAGGAGCAGGCGCAGAAGTCACAGACGCGGTTGCAGATTTCCCAGGATGCGATTGAGGAGTACCGCGTTAACAGCGCGCTGTACGACGCGGAGTACGGCACGCAGGCGGGCGGGCAGATTGACGTCGAAACCAAGCACGGCACCAATGACTACCACGGATCGGTCTTCGGGTATTTCAGAAACTCGGTGTTCGATGCCCGCAATTTCAACGATTACAACCTCGCCAACCAGGCTGCAATTCCTCCCTTTCGTCTGGGACAGTACGGGTTGACCCTGGGCGGGCCCATCAAGAAGAACAAGACGTTTTTCTTCCTCAGCTATGAAGGTATACGCCAGTTACAGTCGATATCGAACTCATTCTTTGTGCCGGCGGGCGTTGGTCAGGCGAATCCAACCAGCCCAACCGATCCGACGATGGGGCAGGCTCTCACGGTTCCCTATCAGCAAGCGGTCTTGAGCCAATCTCCGCAGATGTGCGCCATCATGCAGGCCTACCCCTGGCGAGCTTCGGTAGCTGCCAAGGGGCCTATCGCCGGTTGTTCTGCGCGGTTTACATACCCGGACTCGGCGTTTTCGTATCTTGGGCAAGGAAATCCGAATACGAATCCGAACTACAACGCCGACGCTGATGTTCTCACGGCGCAGACCCCCACCGTCGTTCACGAGGATACCTGGCTGGTCCGGATTGACCATCAAATCAGCGAAAAGACATTGCTCTATGGTCGCGCCCAGCGCGATATAAGTCTGGTCGATGCCCCCAACGGAAGTGCTCTGCCGGGAGACAAAGTCCAGACCATCAACCATCCGGCGAACTATCTTTTGGCGCTGGAGCACACTTTCAAGCCAAATTTGTTCAATGAGGTAAAAGGATATATCAACCGCGCTCCATTCCACAATCCTCAGTCGAGCATTCTGACGTATGCCGTAAATGTCCCTAGCAGTTTTGTCTCCCTCAACGATAACACCGCCGATATCGAGATCGGCTCCACTTTGGGAATCGTCGACAACCTAACCTGGGTTCACGGACGGCACGCGTTCAAGATGGGCATGGAGTATCGCCGCGTACGGCTCAATCAGGGGCAAACCGCTGACAACCAGCTTAACTTCGGTAGCGATGCAGACATGGTGAATGCGAATCTCTCCAAGATATCCTTCATCGCCCCGTGGTGTTGTCACGGTTTGCGCCGCAACTTCATCATGCCGTATTTCCAGGACGAATGGAAAGCCACACCGACGCTGACGCTCACGGCAGGCTTGCGCTGGGACTACTACGGCGTTGCCCACGAGGCAACCAACCGGACTACAGTTTTCGATCTCAACGTGTTTCACGGCGTCTGCCTTGGGACGGGTTCGTTCAATACGCTGCCGGTAGCGCCGAGCCTCGGTCCGATCAACACCCCCCCCTGTCCGGCACATCCGGCTCTCTATAATCCAAACTACAAGAATTTTGATCCGAGACTTGCGCTGGCTTGGGCTCCCAGTGCCCTGCATGGAAAAACCGTCTTTCGTGGGGGCTTCGGGATCTATCACGGCGCTGCGCAGAACGACGATTTGAACGCCGGGCTAGAAAGCGACACGTTTCGCGTAACTGTGCCTCCTCCGTCTGGCGGTCCAAATGCCGGCCAGCTCCCGCTAGAACCCGCGTACGAGCAAACAATACCCGACCTCTCGAACGTTCCTCAGGGAACAAGCCCCACGAAACAGGCTCAGCACCCTCGCGCCTTGCAGCGGCAGGGCCGCCGGGATCTGTATTCGGAGACATGGGGATTGACAGTGGAGCATGAATTGCCGTCCAACTTCACGGCTTCGGCACAGTATTTGGGCAGCCGTGGTGTACGGTTGTTCTCGCGCGGGGGCGTAAATCTGTGTACCGAACCGGTCACGATCAATGGTGCTGGCACAGATTGCGTCCGTCCGCTCGATCCGTTCTATCTTCCTGACCCGACCGTACCCAATTCTTCAACCTCCGATCCGTTCGGTTCCGTCGATAGCAAGAAAGATATTGGATCGAGCACGTACAACGCGCTTGGGCTATCGCTTGAGCGCCGTTTCAGCCAAGGGCTGTCATTCCAAGGCCGTTACACCTGGTCCCATTCCATCAACGACGGTTCGGTCGGCGGCGGTGAGTCCAACGGGCCTGAGAATGTGAACTGTCTTCAGTGTGACAAAGGTCCGAGCATCTTCGATGTGCGCCATAACGTTGCCGTCAATGCCGTTTATGAACTCCCGTTTGGTCCGGGGAAGACCTTCCTCAGTTCGCCCGGAGTGCTTGGCAAGATAGTGGGAGGCTGGGAATTGAGCAGCATCGGACTCTGGCACACCGGGCATCCCCTGACGGTCTTCTTGGACCTCAACGACGGCAACGGCGGCAACGGCATAAATGTTCCCGCTTCAAACCCCGATTTTGCCTTCAATGGCCAGGCGTTTACTTTCCTTCTTCCGGACGGCAACGACCAGACTACCCAACGGCCTGACATCGTGCCCGGAGTGCCTTTGACACTGCCGCACCCAACTCCGCTCACGGCTGTTTCCAATGGAAGTCCGCTAATCAACTTTGCTGCGTTCGCGCCTCCGCCGACCGACGCAAATGGAAATTTCACACGGTTTGGCAATGAGCCAAACGGAGCCATTCGCGCCCTAAGCTACTGGCAAATCGATCTCGCTCTTACCAAGGAAACGAAACTTACCGAGCGCGTCGCGATGGAATTTGCCGTCCAGGCCTTTAATATTTTTAACCATGTTCAACTGGGCGATCCAGGGGCGCTGAATGTCATCTACAATACCCAAGCCAATTCAGCTACAGGCTTCCTTACACCTCAGAGCGGCTTCGGGACCATCAGCTCGACGGTGAACTTCAACAACAACAACGACAACGCGGCCTCCCCCAACACCGGGACGGGGCTGCCGCGGCAGCTGCAGTTTATGGTCCGATTCACATTCTGATGCACGGGGTTTCCTCTTCAGGAAAACTTCAGGCAGTTCCGGTACAGTAGCGGGGCGAGGATATATCCATGCCAAATCGAGTTGTGTGTGCTATTGGCGTATTGATTCTGTTCTTCGCCGCGTGGGCTGCTCCTGCCTCGGCTGCAGGCAACTACTCCGTCACCAAGAAAATCTCGATCAACGGCCAGGGCAGCTGGGACTACCTCACCGTGGATGAGGCCAACCGGCGGCTGTACGTTTCGCACGGCACGCGAGTGGAAGTCCTGGACATCGATTCGATGAGCGCCGTCGGCAATATTCCCAACACGCCGGGCGTGCATGGGATCGCCATTGCTCCCGAGGCGGGCCGGGGTTTCGTCAGCGACGGCCAGTCCTCGATGGTTACGATCTTCGATCTGAAGACTCTGAAGACCATCGGAGAAGTGGCAGTTGGCAAGAAGCCAGACGGCATCATTTACGATCCTGCCACACAGCGTGTGTTCGCCTTCAACGGCGACGGCAACAGCGCTACCGCCATTGACGCCGCGACCGGCAAAGTCGCCGGCACGGTCGATCTGGGCGGCGGCCCGGAATTTGCCGCGGCCGATGGCGAGGGCTACGTCTTTAACAATCTGGAAGACGAAAGCCTGGTCCTCAAAATCAACGCTCGCGATCTCAAGGTCGAGCAGCGTTGGCCGACCGCGCCGTGCTCCTCCCCGAGCAGCATGGCGATGGACCGCCCGAATCGCCGGCTGTTCATCGGCTGCCGCAGCAAGGTCATGGCGGTCGTGAATGCCGACAGCGGCGCGATCGTCACGACCCTGCCTATCGGCGACCACGTCGACGCCACTGCCTTCGATCCCGAGACCAAGATGATTTTCAACTCCAACGGCGAAGGCACCATCACCGTGATTCACGAGGACGGCCCCGACAAGTATTCAGTGGTCGAAACGGTGAAAACCGCGCCCCGCGCCAAGACCATGGCGCTTGATCCCAAGACTCACCGACTCTTCCTCTCGACAGCCGAGAATGGCCAGTTCGAAGTGCTGGTCGTGGGAAAGTAGCTGACAGATTCCGAACAGGGGCCCATCATCCATGAATCGGCGACGCACCCCACTCGCGCGAGCCCTGACGCTTGCGTTCGCGCTTGCGGTACTGCTTGGCCTGACCGGCTGTACTAAGAAGTCGAGCGCGCAGACCTCCACGGTTGATTTGCGACTCGACCTGAAGACTCCGTTTCGCTTCGTGGCCTACGGCGACACGCGCTTTCACGATCCCAAGGACAACGACGCGGCCAATCCTGCGGTGCGGGTCGCGCTGGTGCAGGCGATTGCCGAGGCTAATCCCGCATTCATCTGCTTCACCGGCGACATCGTCTACAACGGCTACGACCCCGACGACTGGAAGGTGTGGGACAGCGAGACCAGCGTCTGGCGCGACAAGAAAATACCGATTTATCCAGCACTCGGCAACCATGACCTTCATGGGGACCAGAAGATCTCGCTCGGCAACTACTTCCAGCGCTTTCCCGAGCTGAAAGACAGTGTTTACTACTCGGTGCGCGTGGCCAACACGTTACTCCTTGTGCTCGACAGCGGTATGGAGGAAGTTCCCGCGCCGCAGGGACAATGGCTCGCCGACAAACTCGACCACGTTCCAGCTGATGTGGACTTCGTCTTCGTCATGGATCATCACCCGCCATATACAAGTTCGTCGGACGCGAAGAAGTTTGGCGGCGGTCACTCGGCGCGTGCGCAGGAACAGGCGCTCGCCAAAATGCTGGAAGAACGCCAGGCTCATGCGCGCTACCGTATCGTTGTGTTTTCCGGACACGTGCACAACTACGAGCGGCACGAGCATGGCGGCATTACATATTTTGTGACCGGCGGGGGCGCGGCACACGCATATCCCATCGAGCGGGCGCCCGACGATCCCTTTCAGAGCAAGGAGATCAACTACCACTACCTGCTGGTCGAGGTGGACCATCAGCAGATGAAAGTCACGATGAACCGCCTGGACTTGAGTACGGGCAAGGCCGTCTGGACACAGCCGGACACCGTCACCATTTCAGTCCCGGCTGCGGTCGCGGCTCAGGCAGCGGGCAGGTAACTGGATCATCCGGAACGCGGACAGCCTTCCTCGGTGCGAATCTCGCTCCATGTGACTCCCAGCGCGTGCAGAATCAGATTGTCGGCAAAGGAGAGTTCCTTTGGCTCCTGGACAACACGGTAGGCGTAGCGGACGAGAGGATCACGAGTGATGCACCACCGTTCGTGGCGGACGCTTCCACTGCAGTGTTCGCACGGAAACTGCGTTTTGTACCGATTGCCTTGATACCAGTTAGCCGTAGGCATGGGGAACATACTGGACCTCCAGACAGACGCTCGAACCAACATTCCCCGCGGCCTAACCGGACAGCTCGGTGGAACATGATCTGACTGGAGGCTATGGGCGGGCCGAAGAAGCTCCTATCCATCACGTCACGGCTCTTTGTGATTACTGTCACAGACAGACATCGCTGGGATGCTCGGCATCTCTTCAACAGAATTGCACAACCGGAATGGTATTCTGAAAAGTTGCTCAGTCCTCGCTGAAGCGTTCGTCAATCCCGTCTGTAGGTTCAGCGAGGGATCAGCTAAGAGCCGAGGGCGACGACCTTCTATGAAAACCGGCATCATTGGCCTGCCGCAAGTAGGCAAAACATCGCTGTTCCGCATTCTGACCAAGGCGCCTCTCTCCGAACACGCCTTTGCCAACCCGCGCGAGGCGCATGTGGGAGTGGCCAAGGTACCCGACGATCGCCTGGATCGCCTGGCCGCTCTCTACAATCCCAAGAAGCTGACTCATGCGTCGGTCGAATACGTCGATGTCGGCGCCATTGGCCAGGAAGCACTGAAGGAGACGGCTTACCTTGGCCACCTGCGCCAGGTCGACGCGCTGGCCCACGTGGTTCGCGCCTTCGACGATCCGGCAATACCCCATGTGGGCGAAATTGACCCCCTGCGCGACATCAAGAATGTCGAGTTCGATCTCATGGTCAGCGATCTGGGCCAGATTGAGAAGCGGCTGGAGCGGCTGGAAAAAGATTTGAAAAAGATGAAGACGCCGGAGCTTGAGAAAGAGTTCGAGTTGCTCAAACGCGCCAACGCACATCTGGGAGCAGACAAACCGCTGCGCGAGATGGAGATGAGCCCCGAAGACAAAAAGCGCATTCGCGGCTTCATGTTCCTCAGCGAGAAACCCATTTTCTATGTGCTCAATATCGGCGAGTCGAGCGAACTTGGGAAAGAACTCGACTCGGCGGTGAGCCGCTACCAGCTGACCGATGTCGCCGCGCGCCCCAACGCCGCCGCCACCGCAATCTGCGGAAAGGTCGAAGCCGAGCTGTCGGAGATCAGCGACGCGGAGGCCGCCGAATTTCTTTCCAGCTACGGCCTCACGGAGAGCGGATTGGTCCGCCTCATTCGGACCACATACGGGCTGCTCGGCTTGATTTCATTTTTTACCGCCGGCGAGGACGAATGCCGCGCCTGGACCATCCCGGCGCACACTCGCGCCCAGGAAGCGGCAGGAGCGATCCACTCGGACCTGGAAAAACACTTCATCCGCGCCGAAACCATCCGCTGGGACCAACTGCTCGAGGCGGGCTCTGAAGCCAACGCCCGCGCTAAAGGCACGCTGCGCCTGGAGGGCAAGGACTACATCGTGCAGGACGGTGACGTGATGCATATCCGGCATTCGGGCTAGCTTCTTCACCACGGAGGCACAGAGGCACGGAGAAATCCCTAGTATTTTCTCTGTGTCTCCGTGCCTCCGTGGTGAATCTATGTGTGGACTGGTATCATCCCCGCTGCCCATGAACCCCATTTTCACCAGCGTTCTTCTCGGTCTGACCGCGGCCGCCGCCAACATTTTCGGCGGGGCGATCATTGTGCAGCGCCATTGGGAGCGGCGCTACCTGCGCTACTTCGTGGCGCTGGGCGCGGGATTCATGCTGGCCACCGCCATCATGGAGATGATTCCCGAGAGCCTCGAACTACGCGGCCGGTCGGCGGCGTTTCTCGTGTTGCTCGGCTACCTGATCATTCACTTCTTCGAGCACACGGTCACACCGCATTTTCATTTCGGCGAAGAGACGCACCACGACGAATTTGTGCACTCGCACAAGAGCTACTCGGTGCTGCTCGGGCTTGTCATCCACACGTTTTTTGACGGGATCGCGATCGCTTCGGGGTTTCTGGTTTCAAACTGGCTGGGATGGCTGATTTTTCTGGCGATCTTCCTGCACAAGATTCCCGAAGGCTTTACCGTGAGCTCGGTCATGCTGGCCAGCGGGCGCAGCCGCGGAACGGCCTGGGGCGCTTCCGTGATTCTTGGCGGTTCCACGCTGGCTGGGGTTCTGATCATGGCGTTGTTTCGCCATGCGGTGGGAGCGGGCCTGCCGCTCTCGGCGGGGGTAACAATCTACGTCGCCGCTTCCGACCTCATCCCGGAAGTCAACAAGGAGCCCGCCATGAAGATGGCTTTGCTGGTTTTCGTGGGGGCGGGAGTGTTCTTCCTGCTCGATCGCTTATTCCGCTGACGCTCTCCCACCGATTCTTAGTCTACCGTGTGCTTCGCGGTATAGCCGTCGCGCGCCACCACCTCGATCTTCACGTCTTTGCCCTTCTGGTCTTTCACTTTCAGCGGGCCGCCATCAGGCGCCACCACCTGCACCTTCAGCTTGCGATAGGTGCCGTCGAGCTTGGTGTTGGTGGGGCTATAGGCCAGCGTGTACTGGTGGCGAATGTCGTCGCCGATGTCGCGGAAATCCTCACCGAACTCCGCCTCGAAGCGCGGGTAATACGCTCGACCACCGGTGATCGCCGCGAAGGTTTTCATCTCGTTGTCGGCCTGGAGATAATCGATTTCATGAATGCCCATGCTGGCCATGCCGTGCGACATGCCGCCGCAGCCGTGGGTCTGGCAATACTCTCGCAACATCCATCCGATGCTCATGGGAAAGATGGTCACGTCTTTGGTGTCCTTGACCTTTTTCAAGATCTTGTCATAGGTCAGCTTGCTGAATGTGTCGACCCCGCTCGATATCAGGATCACGTACTTCTTCCCTTCGACACGGTCTAGCCGGTCGAGGGTATCGTAAAGAGCGTCAAACTCGTTGGTCTCGGCAAAACCGGGAATGCGCAACTGATTGAGCGCGCCAAAAACCGCCCGCTTGTCTTGCGTAAAGTCGGTGAGGATGTGGGGCTGCATGTCGTAATAGGAAACCGCGACCCAGTCTCCCTTTTTCAGCGAATCGGCAAAGGCGTAGGAGGCATTCAAAGCGTCCACCAGGAAAGGCCAGCTCGTGCTGGCGAACTCGACCAGCAGCACCGCCGTAACCGGGGCTTCCGAAACGCTGAACTTGCTGACCTTCTGCGGAACGCCGTCTTCGCTCACCCGGAAGTTGTCTTGCTTCAGCCCGGGAATGAACTGCCCATCTTTAGTGGTGACCAGCACGTCCACATTCACCAGGGGCACATTCACCTTGAGTGAATAGTCAGGCATGTCGTCGACTTTTTTCGGTGTTGGCGGCTGCGGTGGAGGCGGCGCCTCGTTGTTGGTCTTCTTCGGGATCACGTAAGGCCCAACGTTGTCGCCGGGACCGCCGCCCTCGGGAGGCACATCCTGCTTTGGCTTCCCGTTGTCCTGGGCTGGGGCTGGAGCCTGAGTGGCAGCCGGAGCCTGTTGGTTTTGCTGGTCTTGCGCCCACATCGGTGAACTGCCCACAAGATAGCCGCACATCAGCACCAGGAAGACCGTCAGGGGGAGCAGTCGACCGGGGTTGATTAGGTACTGGATGGGCGATTTGTCGCCTTTTTCGTGTTTGGACCGTCGAATAGACATAGGGGAACCCCTGAAAAACTCTCTATGCTAGTATAGACGCAAGGATTCGCGATTGGGATGTTTGCCTGGTTTCCCAGCTCCCCCTCCTGGCAACAAGTCACAGTTTGTACGAGTCTAACGTGGTAGGACCTGTTGGCCGGTCCTTTCGGGGCTTTAGATGAGAAAACTCCTTGGCGCGCTCGTCTTCGTTCTTCCGTTCTGCATTCTCCTGGCCGCCCAAAGCAAACCATCTCAACCGACCATTCCCGTCGATCAGATTCACGCCGGAATGCGCGGGGTGGCCTACACCGTGTTTGAAGGCACGAAGCCCGAGCCCATGGACGTGGAAGTTCTCGGAATACTGCACAACGTAAACGGACCCAAGGGCGACATTATTCTCGTCCGGTTGCATGGAGCAAAGGTCGAGTACACCGGCGTGGTCGCGGGGATGAGCGGAAGTCCTGTCTATCTCGATGGCAAACTGGCGGGCGCGCTGGCGTTCCGCATCGGCGAATTCTCCAAGGAGCCGATTGCGGGAGTCACACCCATCGCCGACATGCTTGAAATCAACGCGCTCGACAAGTCGCCGGCGGAAGAAGCTGCCGCTGCCCGGCCTGCGGTGTCGAATGTCACGGGCAAAACCGCGGCTCCCGGCGATTCCGCTTCTTTGCCCTTGCCGGCCTCGCCTCAGGATTTCGCAAATTACCTCACCCCCATTGCGGCGCCACTGGTCTTCAATGGATTCTCCGAGGACGCCGTTCGCCAATTCGCGCCGGAGTTCGCTTCCGCCGGCATCGTGCCGGTGATGGGCGCAGGGTCGGTCAGCGAAGACAAGCAGCCCGAACCCCTTGAAGCAGGCTCCGCGGTGAGCGCCGTTCTGGTCCGCGGCGACATGGACATTGCTGCCACTTGCACCGTCACTTACATCGATCCGCAGCGGCTGCTGGCCTGCGGACATCCCCTGCTGCAATTCGGATCCGTCGACCTGCCGATGAACAAAGCTGAGGTGCTGGCTACATTGCCCTCGCCGCTGAATGCTTTCAAGATCGTGAACACGACCGAGCAGGCGGGAGTATTCGTGCAGGATCGCCACACCGGCATTCTGGGCGTTTTCAACAAGCAGCCCGAGATGATTCCGGTTTCGCTCAACATTCACAGCGCAGCCGGAGACAAGGAATTTCACTACGAAGTGCTGAATAACCCGCGCCTGAGCCCGGTGGCCATCATGGCCACAGTTTTTAATGCGCTGCATGGCGTGAATGAATATGGCGAAGAGATTACCTACCGGCTGAACGGCAGCATCGGCGTTAAGGGATTCCCCGAGGTAGCGCTGAAAAACATGTTCGCCCCGGCCGAAAACGGGCAACCTGCCGCCATGGCCGCCGCACTATCGCTAGGCGAGCGCTTCGGGCGCATCTACGATAATCCCTACAACGCTCCTGCCATGCAGAGCGTGAAACTGGACTTTGACCTCGTTCGCGAACGCCGCTGGGCGCGCCTGGAAAGCGCCCGCACCGACGTGACCGAAGCCCGTCCCGGCGACGAGATCACCGTTGAAACGGTGCTGGCTCCGTACCGCGGGGAGCGCAGCGTGCGCCAGATTCCGGTCAAGATTCCGACTTCGGCCAGCAAGGGGACGCTTCGCATTCTTGTAAGCGATGGCGAGACCCTCGACCGCGTGGGCCGCATGAATCAGGCCTTCGGACGCAAGCTCGATCTGGCTTCGACGATTGCCCTGTTGAACAAGGAACATGCCAACAACCGACTCTACGTTTCGCTGCTCGAGGCTGATCCGGAAGCCCGCGTCGCCGACAAAGTCATGCCCACGCTGCCGATTTCAGTGATGAATGTGATGGATGGCATGCGCGGCAACCAGGAGATGATCGTCAGCGGCGAATCGAACGTAGACGAAACGGCAACTCCGCCGCTCGATTATGTGGTCAGCGGCGCGCAGCTGCTGACGATCACCATAAAGTAAGTGCTGCGAATTTGCTGGTGTGGCGCGGGCACTCCTGCCCGCGAAATCTAACCACGAGCGCGGTCGTCGGCCCCATTCCGGGAACTGCACTAGAAAACATCAATCAGAACTGAAGAAACTCTCGATTGCCGCCTTACGATATTCGGTGGAGGCTTTGCCACTCTGCCTACCGCGACCTTCCGCCGCTACGAATATCGTCGCCGCTTGCCACACTATCAAAGGGATGACCGGCCTCTGTTTGTACCTTTCCGCACTATGAAGACGATCGAACTCTCGCCGGGGCTCGCACACTCGCCTTGCAACATTGCCTCCATGATCACGGCAAAACGATCCAGCTTCATGCCGCCGTCATCATGCCCGACCACGCACATCTGCTGTTCACCCCTCTTCGCGACCGCGACGGCTGGACATTTGTGCTTCCCGAGATCTTGCGCGCCATCAAAGGAGCCTCCGCCCGCAGCATTAACCTGCTGAACGAAAGCTGCGGCCCGGTCTGGCAAGACGAATCCTTTGACCACGTTCTAAGGGGTGACGAGAGCCTGCAGGAAACGATCGAATACATCCGCCAGAATCCGGTAAGAAGAGGGCTGGTCGAAAAGCCGGAGGACTACCGGTGGCTTTGGATCGCGTGTGGCGCGGGCACTCCTGCCCGCGAAGTCTAACCAGGAGCACAACATCAGGGAGAAGCGGAGACCTGCCAAGAAGGAGATCAAAGCGCACTGAAAACCGGCTTTTCATGCGCTGCCGGCAGTCGCGGGCAGGAGTGCCCGCGCCACACAATCACTCTTCTTCGTCTTCGCCCATCTGCTGGGTCAGATAGCGCTCGTAGCCGAGTTCCTTGATCAGGTGCATCTGGGCTTCGAGAAAGTCGACGTGACCCTCTTCGTCTTTCAGCAGAGTCACCAGCAGATCGCGCGAACCGTTGTCGCCTTCTTTGGTGGCGATGGCGACGGCGGCGTTGTACTGTTTGACCGCCCCGACTTCCAGCGCCAGATCGCTCTCGAGCATCGCCTTGACCGTTCCCCCGACCTTTAGCTCGAGCGGCATCATCGAGGGGCTGCCATCGAGAAACAGGATTCGCTCGATGAGCACTTCAGCGTGCTTCATCTCGCCGATAGATTGTTTTTTGATGAAGTCGGAGAGCTTGCGGTATCCCCAGTTCTCGCACATTTCGGCGTGCAGAAAATACTGGTTGATCGCCGTCAGCTCTTCGCGCAGGGCTTTGTTCAATTCAGCAAGAACTTTCGGATTCCCTTTCATGGCGCCCCGAGTATGCCAGAAAGCCAATGTGGCAGGCAAACATTGTGAAGAAGATTGTGTGGCGCGGGCACTCATGCCCGCGAGCTCTTCCCACGAGCCCAGCCGCGAATCCCATTTCGGAACTCGTTTAGAGAGAAAAGGTCAGCATTGGGCGGGGTTTCGAAGTTCAGAAGAAAGAAAAATCCACGCGAGGTCGAAAGTGAGGGTAAGACCTGTTTTCATAGTCTGCCGGCAGTTCGCGGGCAAGAGTGCCCGCGCCACATAATCAAAGGCCAACCGTCAGCATCGTGGCCCTCTCCATGTGGTGGAAACCGCCAGTGGCGGCCGCCGTCAGCACCATCAGCGTTGCGTTGTATCCCACGTGCACCACGAAGCTCGCGGCCACGGACTTGGTCACCGCTCGCACCACCGTCAGCACGACGCCGACCAGGAAGATGACCAGCACGGCCGCCCACGATTTGTATTGGGAGTAGTGAATCAATCCGAAAGGAATAGATGTGAGTACGACAGCGGCGGCGACGCCGGTCCGCCGCGCCAACGCCGGATAAAGAAAGCCGCGGAAGAAAAGCTCTTCCCACAGCGGCCCCAGAGTAATGGCGAATGCCGCCAGCAGATAGGCGTCCTGCGGATTGGAGAAGAACTGGTCGAAGGGCGTTGATTTGGGCATGGGCAGGACGCGGCTGCTGACCACATCCAGCAGAACCGTACCTACGCCCAGGATTCCGAATCCCAGCAACTTCGATTGCGGCGAAGGCCAGTTCCAGCCGATCGCCTTCCAGAAGCGCACATGGTACTTCCCTTCCACGAGCATGATCATGAACAGGCCGATGACGACATAGGACAGAGCCTGGCCCACGATCCCCAACGCCTGCTTTTGAGCGACTTCGCTCAAGTTGCTGCGCGGATACACCAGCCGCCACGCTCCCACCAGCGTGATCGATTCGACGATGATCAGCGTCAGCAGCGTGAGAAATGCGATCAGCAGCACGTCCCAACCGCTCCACACGGGATTCTCGGCAAATCGGGGAGCAACCGAAGGGTAAAGTGGCATGGGGCCAGCCGGCGCGCTGGAATCGCCCGCCCATGACACCGATGTCAAAGGATCCGGCACCCCTGTAGCATCTGGCTGGGGGCCGGCGCTCGCGGGTGGCTGCGGCTCGAACTGCGGATTGTCGGGGGAGGACAACGCCGTCTCGTTATTCCTGACTTTAAGATACAGCCTCGGTACTCGGCACTCGGTACACGCCGGCGAGTTGACCAGTTCTCTTCCCGTTGGCAAAATACCCTGCCAGCGCCTGCCCGGTATACGACTTCTTCACCTTAGCCACCTGCTCGGGCGTGCCCTGGGCGACGATTCGTCCGCCCTCTTCGCCGCCCTCCGGGCCCAGATCGATGATCCAGTCTGCATTGCGGATCACGTCCAAATTGTGCTCGATGATGATGATCGAGTTGCCTAGATCGGTCAACCGATGCAGCACGTCGAGCAGTTTCTTTACATCATCGAAATGCAGGCCGGTGGTCGGCTCGTCGAGCAGGTACAGGGTCTTGCCGGTCTGGCGCTTCGACAACTCGCGCGCCAGCTTGATGCGCTGCGCTTCGCCGCCGGATAGCGTAACCGCCGATTGCCCGAGATGAATGTATCCCAGGCCCACATCGACCAGGGTCTGCAGCTTCTGCTTGACCTGCGGAATATTTTCGAGAATCGGGAGCGCGTCGGAAACCGGCATCTCCAACAAGTCCGCGATCGAATAGCTGTTGTACTTCACCGCCAGCGTTTCCGAGTTGTAGCGGCGCCCGCCGCAGACCTCGCACAGCACGTAAACGTCGGGCAGGAAATTCATCTCGATCCGGCGTTGGCCCTCGCCCTGGCAGGCCTCGCAGCGCCCGCCCGAGACGTTGAACGAGAACCGTCCCGCTTTATAGCCTCGCTCCCGCGACTCGGGGAGCATGGCATAGAGATCGCGGATCGCGGTGAACACTCCGGTATAGGTGGCCGGATTCGAGCGCGGCGTGCGTCCGATCGGCGACTGATCGATACGAATGACTTTATCAATGTTCTCCGCCCCGGAAATTGCCTTGTGCTCGCCGGCCTTCTCGCGCGAACGATAAAGTTGGCGCGCCAGTGCGCGATACAGGATGTCATTTACCAGCGTCGACTTGCCGGAGCCCGAGACTCCAGTCACCACGGTCATCACCCCGAGCGGAAAGGTCACATCCAGACTCTTGAGATTGTTTTCCTTCGCCCCCAGAATGGTCAGCGCCGCTCCGTTCGCATGCCGCCGCTCGGCCCGCATCTCAATTGACGCCCGGCCCGAGATATATGCGCCGGTCAGCGAGTCTGGTTCCTGCATGATCTCTTGCGGCGTGCCGTGGGCGACCAGGCTGCCTCCATGCCGCCCCGCTCCCGGGCCGAGATCGACGACATAATCCGCACGCCGGATGGTCTCTTCATCGTGCTCGACCACGAGCACCGTGTTGCCCAGGTCACGCAGATTCTCGAGCGCGTTCAGCAGGCGGCCGTTGTCGCGATGATGCAGCCCGATCGACGGCTCATCCAGCACATACAGCACGCCGCGCAGCTTTGACCCAATCTGCGTGGCCAGCCGGATGCGCTGTCCCTCGCCGCCCGACAAAGTCGCCGCCGAGCGATCGAGCGAGATGTAGCCCAGCCCCACCGCATTTAGAAACTCCAGCCGCTCGACCACTTCATGCATGACGCGCCCGGCAATCGCCGCTTCACGCCCCGCCAGCTTGATTCCCTGCGCGATGTTTAAAGCCTTAGACACCGGCATGGCAGTGAAGTCAGCAATCGACATCCCGTTCACCTTGACGGCCAGGCTTTCCGGCCGCAGGCGCTTGCCGTGACACACCGGACACTCGGTCGCGGACATGTGGTCCATCAGCCAGTCGCGATAGCCCTCCGAGGTCGACTCCTCCAGATTCTGCTTCAAGTATCCGAAGATGCCGTGAAACCCGGTGCGCCCGCCGCGGCCTTGCTCGCCGTTGAGCAGGAAATCCTGCACCTTTTCCGGCAGCTTCTCGAACGGCGTGCTCAAGTTGATGCCATACGCCGCCGACGCGATCTGCAACTGATGAATCAGGTTCTGCGAAGCCGATCCCGGGCCCAGCCCGCCCTCGAGCAGCGGCTTCGACCAGTCGTTGATCACTTTGGCGGGATCGAAATCGTACTTGCTGCCCAGGCCGTGGCACTCAGGGCAAGCGCCATACAGGCTGTTAAACGAGAACGACCGCGGTTCCAGTTGCGGCACATTGATGCCGCAATCGGGGCAGGCCAGCTTCTCGGAATAAAGCTGCTCCTCGCCCCCCACGACCGCAACCTGCACCAGACCGCCGGCCAACTTCATCGCCAGGCCGACGGACATTTCCAGGCGATGCTCGATCCCCGGTTTCACCAGCAGGCGGTCAATCACGACTTCGATGGTGTGGTTCTTGCGCTTGTCGAGCTGAATGTCGTCGTCCAGGTTCATCAGTTCGCCGTCGATGCGCGCCCGGCTGTAGCCGTGTTTGACCAGCGTCTCCATCTCTTTCTTGAATTCGCCCTTTCGCCCCCGAACGATCGGTGCCATGACCATGACGCGATCTTCCGGCGTGAGGGCCATCACGCGCTGGACAATCTGATCGGCCGACTGGCGGCTGATGGCGCGTCCGCACTTGGGGCAGTGCGGCACTCCGATGGAGGCGAACAACAAGCGAAGATAGTCGTAGATCTCGGTGATCGTGCCCACGGTCGAGCGCGGACTGCGGCTGGTAGTTTTCTGCTCGATCGAGATGGACGGGCTAAGTCCATCAATTGCATCAACATCCGGGCGTTCCATCTGATCGAGAAACTGCCGCGCGTAGGCGGACAGGGTCTCCACGTAGCGGCGCTGGCCCTCGGCATAAATCGTGTCGAAAGCGAGCGAAGACTTACCAGAGCCGCTCAGTCCGGTCACCACCGTGAGCGTGTTGCGGGGAATCTCCACGTCGATGTTTTTGAGATTGTGCTGCCGGGCGCCCCGGACGGAGATCTTGGTAATCGCCATTATCGTACCGGGGTTATATCCCCTTCGTAACGTCGACAGGGCACCAGAAATGTTCCAAAGTAGGAATGCACAGCTCTACTCCGTATCTTAGTCGTCAACAGCGCGGACCGTCAATGCGGGTAGATTGAAGTTTCGCGGCGCAGGCTGGGAGAGAGGCTCAGGTATACGGATTTTCCGGGCCGTGCATCTGAAAATGGCCACGTCGTTAAGGTTGGCTTCCTAAGGTTGGAACGATCGTGATTTCGCTAATGATGCCGGTCATCCTCTTCCTCACCGTCCTAGCGTCCGTGGGATTCGGCGTTCTCGCCGCGTATGTGATGGTGTTCAGCATAATTTCGACTTTCGGCCGCGCCCAGCAGCCCGAGCCTGCCGTCGCCCGCCCGCGCCTGGTGCTAGTTCCTACGCAGAACCACGCCAGCGGCGACTAAACTCCGTCCCAAAATTCATCCGAACACACTCCATTGAGACTCGACTTGTAAGGGCTGTAAGCATTCACCGCTTGTAAGAAGCCACGGTTGTATTAGGGCCACCCAGTAAGGAGCAACGTTTGTAAGAAGCACCGTGGAAGAGCGGCCCTTCAGGGCCGCGTCGAGAACCGCCGTAGGAAAGGCCTTTAGGCCTGGTGGGATCTGCCTGGGCTAAAGCCCTGGGCTTGTTGGGTCACGCAACGCGGCGCTGAAGCGCCGCTCTTCCACGGTTGCTCTGGCCTTCCTCCACGAGCCACATCACTTTCCCTCTCCACTCGCCACCGCGAGCAAATACCACGACGCGTGCGGCAGCCATTGCTCACCCCAGCGCCAGTCGTTGTCGGCGCCGGTTTCGCGGTAGGGCACAAGATAGTCGATATCGCTCTCGTCTTTGAATCCGCTGGTGATGCCGTTTGAAATCCCTCCCGGCGTGTTGGTGAACTCCCACGAGTCGAAATACATGTACGGAGGATTGTTGCGGCCCACGCCGTTCAGCATGCAGGAGTCGAACAGATTCAGTCCCAGAATCCAGTTCAGCTGGTTGGTGGCGAAGGCTTCGAGCTTCGTTCGAAACTCCGTATCGCCTGAAAAAGCCCGCTCGGCCAGCCGTGCTGCAGCCGCTACCGACGCCAGCCGCGCGTTCTCGCCCTGCCACCACGGAGCAGCATCGCTGTTGTGCGGAAAAAAGAAGGTGGTGCGGCGCGCGCCGGTCTTATCCTGCACGTACTCGCGGCTGTAGCCGAAAGGATTGTTAACTTCCGCCGTGATGGCCAGCTCGAACTCCAGCGACTTCCTTACTGTTTCGAGCACCCGCTGCTTGGTCGCACGGTCTGCGATCTCGGCGTAGTAGAACAGGCTGACGACCGGAAATCCGCCATCGGAAGCGTGAAAGAACGGGCGGTCCCCGTCATCCGCGCGCCAATAATTCTGATAGCTTCCCGCGCTGATCTGCCGGCTCATCAGGCTCTTGGCGCGGCGATCGGCGGTCAGCTTGTATTTCTCCCGGTGCGTAGCGCGATAGAGCTCCGTAGCCGCAGCCAGCGCGCAGTAGTCGTCGACGATGTTCTCTTTGCCGTCGTTGATGAGCTGCAGATTTTCTTTCTCCAGGTAGTCGAAGGCCTCCTCCGCAGCTTTGAGATAGTCCGCGCCCGTAAATTGTCCCGACGCCGGCTGCGTGCTCGCCATAGCCAGCGCGGCAACGGCGATTCCGCCTCCCGAGCGGTAGCTGACTTCGTATTCGCGATCGTTCTCCGCCGACTCGACCATGCCTTTCGCGCCCTGGCCCGGCGCTGCCTCAATGCCGAACCGCTTCATCTCGCCGGCGATCTTGCGGCCCTCCGGAGTTTGCTTCACGCCTCCAGTTGAAACCGAACGATAGAACGATCCGCCCGGAACCTTCATGCGAACCAGGTAATCCGCGCCGAACATGGCCTCATCCAGCAAATGCGCCTGATAACGCTCCAACTCCGGCAGCCCGCTAAGCCTGTTTTGCTCATAGCTTTTGAGCAGGCTGTAGACCACCAGCGGAATCTGTTGGGGATTGAAATAGGTCGAGAATGAGAGATGCGAAAAGTGTTTGCCGTAATCGCCCGTGGCGTCCCACCATCCGCCGTGCGCGTCCCACGTGCCTTTCTTTGCGCCTTCAAATTTCAGGTGGCTGTCAGCCTTGTCGTACTCGCCCGAGCTGCGCTCGTCTTTGAAGTAGTAGATGACGTCCTGCATCGTGTTGCGCTGGAGCAGGTTTCGCTGAACGAGAAACGGAGACGAGCGCACATTTCCCGCGTCCGACGCACATTCCAGGTAGTATTTGCCCTCGGTCGAAAACGAGTCGAAATCGAGAGTCCAGAAGTACCAGTCCCGCCATTTCTCGACCGGACCGGCCGATTTCGCCGGCACCGACCCGACCTGCTGATCGGTGGCATCGTCTTTCAGGGCGCAATCCGAGAAATGGTCAGCAGCCTTGCCCAGGATCACCGCATGCTTGGGACCGGCAGATTCGTACCCCAGATGGTTGGTCAGAACCTTCGCTTCGCCGGCAAAGGATTGACCCGAGAGGCTCAAGACTGAACTGCACGCCAAGATCAGACAAAGATTCCGCTTCATGAGGACCTTCCCTTCCGTAAACGGTTCAAACAACGCCATAGAGTAAATCATCGTGCTAGCATTTCCGTGAGGCATTCCTTCCGGGCGGCGACCCAATGCTCCGCGGCGTTCCCAGTTCGTCACGACTCTTTTCTCTCGCGCTCTTCTCTCTCGCGATCTTCGCGATCCTTCTGCGATCGAACTGCGCTCTCGCTGCCGATCAATTCGCCTGGCTCGAGGTCCATTCTGCGCACTTCACGGTTATCACCGATGCCGGAGAAAAACGAGGCCGCGAGGTTGCGTTGCGCTTCGAGCAGATGCGCGCGGTCTTCGCCTCCTTGCTGGAGAAGGATCGGCTCAATCAGCCCATCCCTCTGACCATCCTGGCGCTCAAGAACGACAAGACCTTCTACCAGGCAGCGCCCCTGCGCCAAGGACAGCCGATTGACGTTCCCGGATTCTTTCTTCCCGGCGACGATCAGGATTTCATCGTGCTGAATCTCTTTGAGGACGAATCCTGGCGCGCCGTCGCCCACGACTTCGCCCACATGCTGCTGAACTACAACTATCCTCCCGCGCAGGGATGGTTCGATGAAGGCCTGGCGGAATATTTCAGCTCCATTCGCCTCGACAACAAGGAAGTCGAGATCGGAGGAGATCCCGAGCTTCGCCCCTCCGTAACCTCGGATCTGCTGCAGCACGAGGTGGACGCACATCCGCCCAAGTCGCTGACAGAGTTACTCGGAGCGAACGTCTGGCTCTCGATCCCCGACCTGTTCACGATGAAGCACGACACGTCCACATATAACGAAGGCACGCACCACACGCTCTACTACGCCGAGTCATGGATGGTCATGCATTACCTCATTCATGAAAAGAAGCTGCCGGAGACGGGCACGTACTTCGGTCTGGTGCTCAATCAGCGCCTGCCCGTCGATGAGGCAATTCAAAAGGCCTACGGCATGAGTTCGGCACAGCTGGAGCAAGCGGTGAAGGATTACTTCCACTCGCAATCGGAGCTGATTTCAGCCCTCGACGCAGCCCGGCAGAGGAACGGGGGGAACGGCGAGAATCAGGCCCAGGCGTATCACTTTCCCGTGCCGGTGGCAGCCGACGATTCTGCGATCACGTCCAAGCCGCTGCTCGAAGCTGATTTTCGCGCGTTCTATGCCGGGGTTCAGGTTCGCATCCCCGAACGCCGCGAAATGGGGCTCAAGGAACTGCAGGCCCTGGCTGCGACTGCGACTCCAGCCGACATTAAGGCCCAAGCCAGGATCGACAAGACGCAAAAACAGTCGGACGACGATTCAGGGCAGCAACTTCCCTCAGCCGCCGTGGGAAACGAGCTCGCTCATCGCATTCTGGCCTGGGACCACATCGAGCATGGCGAGTTCGAGCCCGCTGTGACCGAACTCGGCGACGCAGCTGCCCTGAACCGCAATGACCTGTGGTTGCGCTACTACCTTTCCGTGCTCAAGTACCGCATGGCGCAGGCCAAGCACAGCGACATCCAGGGACTTGCCAATATGATGTTCGACCTGCGCGCCGTCCTGGAGTGGTATCCCGAGATGGCCGACGCCTACGATCTGCTGGCCGTTGCTCGGAATGAAGGCGGCACCTCCGCGACCGCGATGCAGGCTGAGCGCGCCGCCATGAGTCTGAGTCCGCGCGATGAACGCTACGTGTATCACATGGCGCAAATCTATGTGTCGGCCAAGAAATGGGAAGCGGCAGACGACCTTCTCGACCGCCTGCGCGGCAGCAGCAACCCGCAAATCTCCGCGCTCGCGCGCGAAACGCAGGCTCAGATCACCAACCAGCGCCAGTACGGCATGTCGGCTGGTGCAGCCGCCCCGCAGGCCAAGCTCGCTCCCCAGAAGTCGCCGTTCGACGTCCTCGAGGAAGATGCGGCCAGGCGCGCGGCGGAGGCGAAAGCCGCGCAGTCCGGTGGAATCGACGACCGGCGGCCTACCAAATTCCTGAAAGGCCGCCTGATCGCCGTTGACTGTTCCAAAGCTCCTGCAGCCATCCTGACTGTTGCGGCGCAAGGCGTAGTCCTCAAACTTCGCGCCGCAGACTACAAATTGCTGCTTCTCATCGGCGCCGATGACTTCTCCTGCGCCTGGCAAGATCGCCAGGTCACAGTGAACTACAAGCCCGGCGGACTCGCGGACGGGGATTTGGTCTCACTGGAAGTGCACTGAATGAAAAGCGATAACTCGGGGCCAGCCCAGACGTGATAATGTTCCCTGGTTCGTTCATTTGGTCTAAAGCGCGAAAAAGGAGCTTGGGCATGCCCCTGACCATTCACACCAAGCACGTGCCGCCTGACGTTGTGGTTCTGGAGATGACCGGGAGAATCACGCTGGGCAATGACTGCCAGCAAGTGGAATGGACCGCCAACAAGCTGGTGGCGGAGCAGAAGAAGAAGATCATCTTTGATCTCTCCGGCGTCAGCCATGTGGACAGCACCGGAATCGGCATCATTGTGATGGTGGCCGGCCAGATGAAGAAGGCAGGCGGGGGATTGCGCGTCGCGGGCGCCAACCAGCATGTGGAGCAGATGTTGAAGCTGACCAGCGTCGATCAGATCGTCGGCTTACATCCCACCATCGCGGCCGCGGCCGGCACATTTTGAGCGCACTTGCAGACCAGCATTCAGCGTTCAAGAGGCAGCAGGTAGGCGGGATTGGCAGCAAATGCGCCGCCGAACACCTGGCGGTCCGCCTCGCGCATATCCCAGGCAATCACGGATGCCGGCGCAATCTCGATCGTGATGTCATCCCAGGCCGCGAACACCGGACCTATCCTCGGGTCTGCCAGAGCCGCCGAGCTCAAATACTTGCCATGAATCAGTGAATTCCATTTTCGCGACGCGTCGCCAGTCAGGATCTGCGCCGTACCGGCGATAGTCACGCCGAACGAGGCCGCAGGATCGCGAGAATCGATCATCAGGGAAACCTTTGTCTGTGCCTGCAGGTTACGGGCCTTGCGGCTCCTGGTCGACGTGGCCACGAAGACGCGCGCGCCGTCAAACCAGTACCAGACCGCAACCATGTGTATAGAGCCATCCAGGTTTTCTGTCGCCAGCCCGGCGATACGTCGACCCGCCAGTAGCTGTTGAACCATGGCGTCGTTCAGTGAGGCCATAACAGGAAGTCCCCCTCTCTTCTCAACAAAAAACCCTCCCGCTGGCGCGGAAGGGTTCCGGAATGGTTCGCGTGTTACGCGCGGACGACGTTTGCCGCCTGGAAGCCTTTGGGGCCCTTCAGCAGATCAAACTCCACGGTCTCGCCCTCGTTCAGGGTGCGGTAGCCGTTCTCCTGGATCGCGGAGAAGTGCACAAACACATCTTCGCCCGTGGAGCGCTGGATAAATCCATACCCCTTCGCCCCGTTGAACCACTTCACTGTACCTTTCTCTCTCACGGATAGAACTCCTTTCGCCTTATCACGAAGAATCGTTCCCCCGGCATCCTCGATCGTTTCGCCCCGGTCGACCGAAGCCCCCTCAAAGAAACCGGACGAACGTTGGCTGACCCCGATCTGTGCGGCAGCAAACACTCGGCAGAAAAGGAAAAGACTCCTGAAGTTTCCGCCGCGTTTGGGAAGGCGCGGTGGGAACTTCGGAGTCCAAATCTGTGACGCGTTTTGTACCACCCAGCTCAACGTCAACCTGACCTAACGGTCTCACCACCGGACCATTCCCGGTTGTGAAGCCACAGATCATATGCACAATTAAAACGATTCGCAAGAAGAATTAGAAAGAAATCGTAACGTGACCGCCGGTCAGACGTAGATAACTTTAACACAGATAAAGGAACGTTCCCGTAACCGCTTTCCAGGCATGGGCTTTCGCGGTCCGAGCGTGGCCGCCAGCCTCTGATAGGATTAACCCATTCGTCGTGCCCGACCCCTCCATCCCGACCGTTTCCCGCGTCCCAGCTATGCCGTCCCCGCCCCAACGCTCCCCTCGGCCCCGCTCTCCAGGCCTGGTGCTTTCCACCGTGAAGTACCTCATGCGAACCGACGTGCACACCTTCGCATTCTCAGTCGCCGCCAACGCCATCTTGTCTTTCTTTCCTTTCGTCATGCTGATGATGACCCTGATCCGGCGCGTGTTTCACTCCCGTGTGATGTACGACGTGGTGGTGCAGCTCCTCCGCGACTACCTGCCGGCGGGTCAGGATTTCGTCATCCGCAATCTCACCGCCATGGTGAACTCCCGCCAGCGTGTGCAGGCGGTCTCGCTGGTTATTCTGTTGATTACTTCTTCAGGAATCTTTCTGCCGCTGGAGGTGGCACTGAACCGCGTCTGGCGCTTCGAAAATAACCGCTCATACCTGGGAAATCAGCTGATCTCGCTCGGGCTGGCTCTGGCCTGCGGCGTCCTGGCCCTGCTCTCGATCGCGATCACCGCGGGCGCGGTCGCGCCCTTTGAGTTTCTGTTCCGGGGACATGCCATGTGGTTTATCCGTCTGGTTGGATTCCTGGTGATGAAGGTCACCGCGGTCGCGGCGAGCATCTCCATCTTCTTTTTGATTTACAAGGTGCTGCCCAACGGCAAAGTCCCGGCGCGCGCCGTGCTGCCCGCGGCCATCATCATGGGACTGCTCTCCGAGGCGCTGAAGTACGCCTACATCCTGGCCTTGCCCTGGTTGAATTTTCAGGAAGTGTACGGCCCCTTCGCCCTGTCGGTGAGCTTGATGTTCTGGGCGTTCTTGTCCGGCCTGCTGCTGCTGGCGGGCGCCAACCTGTCCGCCGAAGAGCATCTGCAACACTCGCTCTGACGCTTTCTCGCTTCAGTCGTGAATGGGAACGTCGGAGAAGGCGATCCCGCGCTTGCGATTGATGCGGCAGATGATGTTCTCCAGCGCCTTATGCAGCATATTGATTCCTTTCGCCGGCATCAGCGCGGCCTTCTCCAGGTAATCCTCAGCACCCGCATCCATCAGCTTTTGCTTGTTCTTCTCGCTGAGGCTGCTGAGCACGACCACAGGGATTCCGGCCGTAGCATGCTCACCCTTGAGACGTTTCAACACTTCCGGGCCGCTGATCTTGGGAAGGATCAAGTCCAGCAGAATCAGATCCGGATTCTCCTCTCGTGCCAGTTCGAGGGCCGATTCCCCATCTTCGGCGCAAATCACCTCGTATCCCGCATGATGCAGAGCCGACTCATTTTCCCGCCGGATCGGCTTGCTGTCCTCAACTAAGAGAATTTTCACGTCCGCCAGCCTCGCCGCTCTGAACATCGGCGGCGGAGGTTGGAGGCATTAGATCGACCAGAAGGGAGAAAAAAGCCGCCCGCGATGGCAAGCGGCCGGCTCAATCGGAATCCTTCAGCAGCTCTACTTCTTCGGCTCCCCAATAGAGAGCAACTCCACTTCAAAAATCAAGGTTTCGCCCGGGCCGATATCCGGAGCCGCCCCGCGGTCTCCGTATGCCAGGTCGGGAGGAATAAACAGCTGCCACTTCGATCCGACGGGCATCAACTGCAGCGCCTCGGTCCAGCCCTTGATGACCCGGTTCACCGGAAACGATGCCGGCCCACCGTGCTTGGCAGAACTGTCGAATTCTTTGCCGTCAATCAACGTCCCGCGATAGTTGCACGAAACCGTATCGGCGGCCGTCGGCTTGGGCCCGTTCCCCTCCGTCAGAATCTTGTATTGCAGGCCGCTGGGCAGCGTGACGACTCCCTGCTTCGCCTTGTTGGCCGCCAGGAATGCTTCGCCAGTCTTCCGGTTAGCCGCTCCCGCCTGCTGCGCGTGAGCTTCCGCTTTCTGCTCAACATCATTTCGTAATTGCGTGAGCGCGGCCCTCGCCTCGTCCTCGGTCATCAGCGTCTTGCCGCCCGCCATCGCATCTCTCAATCCGCGAGCGACAAGCGCGGGATCGACCGTCGGAGTCACCCCCTGGCGCTGAAGATCGGTGCCAATCTTCATGCCCAGGGCATAGCTAGCCTTTTCTTTCTGGGTGTTGAGCGCGGGTGCGGCGGCGCTCTTCGTCGTCGCCGGCACCTTTTTCGTCGTGGCCCCCGCCGGTGACTTGGTTTGATTCTGGGTGGTTGGCTGGGAGCTGGTAGTCGCAGGCTGCTGCGCCAAAGCAGGACTGGCCAAAATCATTCCCACCGACAACAGAAACAGAGTCTTGAAGGAATTCTGCATAGACTTGCATTGTCCCATTAGAAGTGAGAGCTGGGCAAACGGCAGCGCCTAGAAGAAGTAGTCAGGAGTCAGGAGTCAGTCGATTGTTCTTTACTGGGTACTGAGTACTGAGTACTGAATACTGACTACTGACTACGGATCACTTCCCCGGCGCTGTCAGTGCCGTCAACTCGCGGCGGGCTTCCTGCGCGGGAATGAAATCTGCGTCAGCGTTCTTCCAGATATCCAGCAGTTGCTGGTAGCTCTTGACGGCGGCGGCCCTGTCGAATTGTGCCTGCGCCCGCGCCGTACCCAGCAGGCACATGGAATAGTCCGGTCCCTGCAGGTTGCCGATAGAGCCTTCCTCCAAGCCGACTCCGCGATATTTCAACCCAGGCGCAAAGTCGCTGACCGCCTGCTGCCATTGCCCCAGCGCCAGCGAGGCGCGCCCCGCCAGCTGCGGAGCCTTGGAGGCCATCACATAAGGCGCCGCCGGGGTGAGCAACTCCGCAATCTGCTGCGGACGGTGCTCCGCCAGAGCAATCGCGGCCTTCACCTCCGGCAGGTAGACTTCATTAACCAACGTGTTGGTCGGTTGCGCAGCCGCGAGCCGCTGCATTTCCTGCAAAGCTGGCCCCGATTCGCCGCAAAGTGCCAAGGCGAGCGCAGCATCCGGAACGGTGGCTTCGGAGTGGTCGACCGCCAAGCCCCGGTGCGCCGCCTCCCGGGCTCCGCTGCAATCCGACGCCAGCGCCTGATGGACCGCCTCGAGCGAGTAGTAGGTCCCGGCAGAATCCGTCAGGTGTTGCTGAGACGCCCGCTGGGCGGCATGCTCCCACTCCTGACTGGCGGCGCGAGTCTTGCCGAGGAAAAAGTTGATGCTTGCCGTCACATCCTCAACCTGGAAGCCCCCCGGCCGGGGCTGCGCCCATTGCACTTCCTTCTCCCAGTCCGAGTGCCCCGCCAAGAAGCTGTACAACGCGGCGTTGAGATGATACGAGACGTTCTCGCCGCCGCCCTGCTCGGCCGATTCCTTTTGATATCGCTCAGCGTCGGGCAAACGGTCGAGTGCGAGGTAGGCGCCGGCTGCGTTGGTAGCCGCTGTGTTGTCCCACTTCGCCGCTTCCCAGGTTTTGGCAAACGCTGTGGCAGCCTGCTCGTTGTTTCCTTCCAAAGCGTAAACCGAGCCCAGATTATTCAATGCGTTAGCGTCGCGAGGATAGGTGGAAGCGTAGAGCTCGTAGGATTCCAGCGCCTTGGGTAAATCGTATCCCTGCAAAGCATACTGTGCCTCGATGTACATGCGCTCGCGCTCCGCCACCCGCTCGCGCAGATCGTAGGCCTTCTTCAAGTATCCCTGGGCTTTAGAGGATGCGCCCGAGTTTCCGTAGACCACGCCCAGCCGCGCCCAGCCCATGGCGAACGAGGGATCGAGTTGCACCGCCTGCTCATAGAACGAAGCAGCTTCGGGAAAATCGCGGCCCATGCGGTGCTCATCTTCGCCGAGCGAGAACGCGTGAAACGCCTGCAGCGAAGCCGTCGTCACGCTACTCAGATACGGAGTCGACAACTTCTGAATCGAGGCCAGCGACTCGCCCAGGCGCGCGCGCATCGCCGTTGCCGCGCTGGACACTGCGGCCAGCACCGCAGACTTGTCCGGCGCGGTGACTTGTTCGCGCCCGAACACATCGCCGGTCGCACAATTCACCGCGTTAATCGAGATGACATACGCCTGTCCGATGGGTGTGATGGTTCCCGCCAGGTAGGCCTTCACGCCGAGGCGCTGGCCAATCTGCTGTGCCAGTTCCGGCGTGATGCGCTGGTTCTTCTGCTGCCCCAGATACTGCAGGCTGTCGTGCAGCTCGGCATCGCTTACCAGCTGAATCAGCGGCGACTGCTCCAGCTGGATGGCCAGCGCCTCCTTCAGCGTGGAATCGAATACCGGATCGCCAGTCTGATTATTGAAGTCGGCGAGGATAAGCTGGTCTTTGTCGGTCAGCTGGACAACCGGTTTTTTGCGGAGGTAGATGGCTCCGGCAATCACCGCCAGCACCACGACAATCGCTGCCGGCACCAGCCATTTCCGCCCGGCGGACCGCGGAGCAGGCTGCGCGGCCGGCACGACGCCTGCCGAGGACGCCGCCGCCTCCACTCGCGCCGACCCGCTCGTTTTCTGTGCCGCAGTGGGAAGCGGTTCGGCTGGAGCGGCAACATGCGCATCCGAAGAAGAGGCAGGCGTGATTGCGGCTCCGCTGCGCGTCGAGTCGAGGTCTCGCTTCAGCCGCAGCAACTCCGACTTAATATCCACCGCGTGCTGGTAGCGCAGATCGCGGTCTTTTTCGAGCGCCCGGTTAATGACGTCTTCCAGTTTCGGAGGCAAATTCGGATTCAGCCGCACCGGCGCCAGCGGCGCCCGGTTCATGATCGCGTCAAAAATGACTCCCGAGGTTTCTCCGCGAAACGGCACCGCTCCGGTCGCCATTTCGTAGAGCACAATCCCAAACGAGAACAGATCCGTTCGCGCATCCAGCGGCTTACCCCGCACCTGCTCCGGCGACATGTACGCGACCGTCCCCAGCGCCGAGCCCGGACTGGTCAAATGTTGCGCGCTTACCCCTTCGGTCTTGGTCGCTTCGGTCGGATCCACTGCCAGGCTCGCTTCCTGCGTCACCTTGGCCAGGCCAAAGTCGAGAATCTTCGCCGCTCCGCGCAGGGTCACAAAAATATTCGCCGGCTTGATGTCGCGGTGCACGATGCCTTTCGAGTGCGCTGCATCGAGCGCATCGGCTACGTCAATTCCGATCGCCAGCGCTTTTTCGATTTCGAGCGGCCGGTCGCCGATCATATGCTTCAGCGTCTCGCCTTCCAGATACTCCATGACGATGAAGGCCTGATCGCCCTCCTCGCCGATGTCATAGATGGTGCAGATATTGGGGTGATTCAACGCCGACGCCGCCTGCGCCTCGCGCCGGAAGCGGCTGAGCGCCGCCGTGTCTCGCGTCACATCTTCCGGAAGAAACTTCAGGGCCACAAAGCGCCGCAGACGAGTGTCCTCGGCCTTGTAGACAACGCCCATCCCTCCGCCACCCAACTTCTCGATCACCCGGTAGTGAGAGATGTTCTGGCCGATCATGGCGCGCGCGGCCCTCGGGCCGCAATACGTCGTGAGAAAACGGAGTGCAGCCTTGGCGCAGCGCTCCGCAGTCTCGCGGATTCAGGCAAGCCATCTTAGGTTTGTGGCGAAACAATGTCAACGAGCGGAGCCCAGCGGGGGAGCCTTGGGTCCGGCGATCGCCTGAAGATCTTTTTACAAAGAAAGTGTTGACAGGCCGGATGGGGCTTCATAATATTCAACCGCATGGTTGAACATGCGAACTCTGAACTGGATGGCGTCTTCTCGGCTCTGGCAGATCCGACCCGGCGCGCCATTCTACGCGCGCTTTCCAGTGGCCCGGCCACCATCAACGAAATTGCCAGACCGTTCCCGGTTTCGCTGAACGCCGTGTCCAAGCATGTGATGGTGCTGGAGCGCGCCGGCTTGCTGCGCCGGAACATCCAGGGCCGCGAGCATCATTGCCGCATCAATGCCCGCCCCTTGCGCGAAGCCAACGCCTGGCTCGAACACTACCGCGAGTTCTGGGAGCTGCGCCTGGATGCGCTGGAAGTCTATGTCGGCCGAAAATTCAAAGCCGCAAAGAGAGAAGCCCATGGAAAAGTCCGCTGATGGCAAGCATCGCATCGTCGCCCGCCGCCGTATGCCCGCTCCGCGCGAGATCGTCTACGACGCATGGATTGACCCGCAGGGCCTGCGCGAGTGGATGTGTCCGGGCGACGTGATCTCGGCCGAGGCCACACTCGATGTGCGCGTGGGCGGCTCGTTCCGCATCACGATGAAGAGCGAGACCAAGGTGCATGAGCACGTGGGGACCTATCAGGTTATCGATCGCCCCTCCAAGCTCGTCTTCACCTGGTCCGGCCTGGAGAACCCCGCGGAGATCACGCTGGTCACCGTCGACTTCATAGCTCACGGGGACGAAAGCGACCTGGTCATCACCCACGAACGCTTCACCGATCCGGCGGTGGCTCAGCGCTACGAAATGGGTTGGGGCACAATTGCGAAGAAATTCGCGGAGCATCTGGGGAAAGCCGCGTCAAAACTCTGAAGTGGATCGGCAGTACAGAATTTTTCAGGAGCGTGCAGCTGCGCTCTGACGATGAACAAGTGTGTACATCGCAATTCCAGGAAAGGGCCAGTATGCAAGAAGAACGGAACAAAGAAGTCGTCAGGAAATTCACCACCATTTTCAAGAAGCAGCACAACGTAGACGGCATCGATCAACTGTTTGATCCGAGTTTCACCCACCACTTCCGGGCTGCGTTGCCTCCCGGCCTCGCCGGCCTCAAACAAATCGGCAGGATGATGAACGGGGCTTTCCCCGATGTCGTGGTAACGGAGGAGGACCTCATCGCCGGCGGTGACAAGGTCGTGGAGCGGAGTTCAGCGGTCGCCACGCACAAGGGATCGCTCATGGGAGAGAAGCCTACGAACCAGCGCATCCACTGGACCGAGATTCATATTTACCGCCTGGAAAACGGGAGGATCTGCGAGCACTGGGTTGAGATGGCCATGATGGAACTCTTGCAGCAGATCGGGGCGTTGCCCAGGGCAGCTTAGTAAGTCCGGCAGGAAGGCAAACGTTGTCTACCACCGCCTCGACTTGCGGTTCCGAGGTCACCGGCGTCACATCACGAACTCGTTGGAGAGGAGATTTCCGAATGCCTATCTATCAGACCGGCGGTTACCAGGTGAAGCCGTCCGCCGTGAACAAGGTCAAACAAGCCATCAAGGAATTCGTGGCCTATGTGCAGGCGAATGAACCGGGATCACAAATGTACCTGGCCTGGCAGCAGAAAGACGATCCCACACGCTTCCTGCATCTCTTTATCTTCGAAGACGCAGCGGCCCAGGCTCGTCATGGTGAATCCGAGGCCGTGAAGCGCTTCGAGGCCGTCTACTCTCCAGAGTTGGTGGGCAAAGAGGTGGTCTTTACCGACTACGAAATGATCGCGGGCAAACGCTGAAGCTTTGGCCCTGCATCGCCGAAACTCGACCTCGGAAATCAGAAAGGAATTCGTGCATGGCAACGACCGGACAAGTCGTCAAGGACTTCTACACCGCCGTCGTAAACCGGGATCCCGCGTCAGCCCGCAAGTTCCTGGCGGATGATCTCGTTTTCGTCGGGTTATTTGAGACGTACAACAACCCGAATGAATACCTGAAAGCTCTAACCGGCCTGTTGCAGGTTACGGTTCGATGGGACGTGAAGATCATCATCGCGGAGGGCGAGAACGCCGCTGTCTTCTTTGAATTGCAGACCAAGGCCCCCGTCGAAGCCGTGACCTTCGTGGCCGAATGGCATAAGGCCCGGAACGGAAAAATCTACCGCGTGCAGTCGGCCTTTGATGGTCGGCCATTCGAAGCCATGGTCGCCGCAGGGAAGCGGGCATAGCCCCTATCACATCCTCCGTCGAGCAAGCCCTGGCAGGCTGCTGAAAAACTCGCATGGGTGCTTGATTCTTCGGTGCTTGATTTTGGGTGGCGCAGCGCTTCAGCGCTGCGGATAACAAGCTTATTTTCAACGCCGGCTTTAGCCGCTGAGGCCGGACTGGTGGGCGAGATTACTTTTTCGTCAGGGTGCTGGGTGATCAACAAGAGAGGAATTTGCCGGATCGACAGAAAATCACAGCTCGATGTGATGCCCGTCACAGATTCCGTCGGGCGCTTGAATCTAGGATCATTTCGTTTCCCGGTGTTCCCTCTGAGCAGACATTACACCGTGAGGTCTTCCCCATGCGTGGGAGAAGTTGGCCCTGTCTGCTCGTCCTCTCGTCGTTGATCGTCGCACCAGCCGCCGTGAAATCGCAAAGTCGCGCGGATTTGGACCAGCCCGATTTCGGGCATGATCTCGCGGCGCTGTACGACAGGATTCCGCTTCCCGCACCCGATCCTGTGGGCCATGGACCCACTTTCCCCCGGATCTGGCCAAGGCCAGTCCATCCCGGGACGTTCGGCTTCCCCCAGCTCGCCCGGTCGTCCGGAATCATCTTTTCGGGAACCGTGGCCAGCATCGCTCGTCATCCTGCTACTCGCGGCCAAGCGGTTGCGACCGTCACCGTCAGATTTCACGTCGAGAATGCGATTCGCGGAACCTCCGCCGGCGCAAACCTGACCGTGTCGCAGTGGATCGCGGTGTGGTCCGCCGGCCAGCGCTATCGGGTCGGGGAACATCTGCTGCTTTTTCTCTATCCGCCCAGCAAGCTCGGACTTACCAGTTGCGTCGCCGGGCCTTTGGGGCGCTTCGCTCTCGATCCTGAGGGCCGGGTGACGCTCACGGCACAACATCTTTCGGCTTTTCGAACAGATCCCGTCCTTGGTGGGAAGTCGCGTGTCAGTCTCTCAGACTTCGCCTTGGCGGTGCGTCAGGCCACTGAGGAGGAATGAAGTTCCACGGCAAGGATGTGACCATGAAAAACAGCATGGCATTTACCGCTCGCCCGTTCCTCCTCAGGCTGGTCCTGGCCCTGGCGATTATCTTCCTCTGCTCCGTCTTGTCGCGCGCGGGCGGTCCAAAGGACGTCGCAGGAACCGCCTATTTCGACTCGACCATGACCGGCCAGCCGCTGGTGTGGGCTCAGGGACAGATCTCGTACTTCACCGATCAGGGCGATCTCAGCCCAATCGTCGACAACGCTTCCGCCAACAGCCTCGTGGCCAACTCCTTCAGCCAATGGACCTCGGTTGCGACGGCGGCTGTGGCTGCCGCCAGCGGTGGCCAGCTCGCAGAAGACGTGAACGGCAGCAATGTCACGCGAAATGCCGACGGCACGATTTCCATGCCCACCGACATTCAGTCCTCGGCCACTGAGAAGCCGGTTGGCGTGGTCTACGACTCTGACGGCACAGTGACCGACGCGTTGCTGGGCAGCGGCGCCGGAGACGCGAGCCAGTGCTTCTCGAACGCGGCCTATGGAGGCGACGACAACTACGGTTCGGCCGCCATCTACCAGCACGCGCTCATCGTTATCAACGGCCAGTGCGCGCAGGAGTCCTCGCAACTCGTTGAGGTGGAATACCGCCTGGTGCGCGTCATCGGTAACGTGCTGGGCATTGGGTGGTCGCAGCTCAATCTCAATGTGGTGACGGGTACTCCGCCGCCCACGGCTGACGATCTCGCCGGGTTCCCGGTGATGCACTACACCGACCCAACCGGCTGTGTGCCGATCACAAGCTGCTATCCCAACCCCTATCAGCTCGCGCCGGATGACGTAGCCGCCCTGTCGCGCCTCTATCCGGTCACCGCCCAGAATCAGGCGAATTTCCCCGGCAAGCAGGTCTTAGCCTCATCGACAGCCCGCATCCATGGCTCGGTTTGGTTCACAGATGGTGTGGGAAATCGCACCCAGCCCATGCAGGGCGTCAACGTCGTGGCCCGCTGGATCAATCCGGCGACCGGCTTGCCTTCGCGCCGGTACGCGGCGTCTGCGGTCTCTGGATTCCTGTTCACCGGTAACGCGGGCAATCCTGTCACCGGCTTCGACGACGCCTTGGGGAACCCGCTGAACACCTGGGGTTCCACCAGCCCAAGCCTGGAGGGCTTCTTCGATCTCGGGGGATTGGCGCTGCCCAAGGGAGGCAGCGCGCAATACCAGTTTAGCGTCGAACCGATTGATCGCACCTGGTCGGTTGGAGTGCAGCCGTACGGGCCGTATCAGGTCGCGCCCTCGGGTGTGTTTCAGCCGGTCGTCGTGACGGTCAATGCGGGCGAGGATGTCGAGCAGGACATTGTTATGACCGCCAGTGCGCAGCCGTTGCCGCAGTGGGCCTCGTCAGAAACATGGACGCGTCCGGCGCTGGTTCCTGCGGCCGGCGACTGGATGGGATCGCTCGGCAGCTATGGCGATGTCGGGTACTTCTTGCTGCCGGCACAGGCCAATCGCAGCCTTTCCGTCGCGGTCACTGCTCTGGATGAGTCCGGCGCAGCCAGCGACGCCAAGCTCCAACCAGTGATCGGTATGTGGGCTGCCTCGGACCCGCAGGGCACAGCGCCTCCGGCCTCTACGCCGTCGCCGTTCAATGCCGTGCCGGCGGGCATGACCCGGCTGGATGCCGTGGTAGCGACTTCGACCAACTTCATTGTCGGCATCGCCGACCTGCGCGGAGACGGGCGCCCCGACTATCACTACCACGCGCAAGTGCTTTACGCGGATTCCGTTTCTCCCGCTCGCATCGGGGTGAATGGCGGCGCCATTGCCATTCAGGGCACCGGCTTCTCGCCCGGGCTGACAGTCACTATCGGCAGCGTCGCGGCAACCCCACTCGCGGTAAGTGCCGGGCAAATGATCATCGCTGCGCCTCCGCAGCCCGATGGTCCCGAGAACATCACCATCTCCAATCCCACAACCGGCGGCTCCTCGACCATGACCAACGCCTTGACCTACGGTGCTGCGGCCACCGATAACATTGTCCTGCTGAAGGGGACTAACCCCTCCACCCCGGTGGGCACGCAGGCCACTTACCCGGTGATCGTGAGGGTAGTGGCGGCCGATGGCGTTACTCCGGTCAGCGGTGCAACCATCGGCTGGAGCGCCAACAACGGTTTGCAGCTTTCTGCCTGCAACAGCGCATCCTCCTGCTCAGTCACGACAGACCAGAGTGGAGATGCGTCGACTTGGCTGACGCCAGCCACCGCCGGTGTTGCGAACATCACGGCCACGCTCGCTCCAGGCATCTATAACCCGGCGAAGTCAGTCAGCGCCACGCTCAATGCTACCGAGTCGAACTCCGATATCGGGGTGCTCACGCCGTACTTGTGGATCTCCCAGGGGGCCACCGTCACCATTCCACTCACGGCACGCGTACTCAGCAACGGCACGCCGCAAAATAATGTGAGAGTGAACTTCACCGTAGTAGCCGGCTCCGGCGTTCTAAGCGCGCCGAGCGCGCAGACCAACTCCAGCGGCAATGCCAGTGTCTCACTGGCGCTCACACAAGTTGTGGCATTAACCCAGGTAAGTGCTTGCATCGCTCCAGCGAGTGCCCCGTGTGCAGTCATCTATGCGAATCCGGTGCCTACTTCCCTGCAGAACTTGCAGCCGGTGTCGGGCGCCGGACAAGTGTCCACCGGCCAAGCCTTTCAGCCGGTGGTGGTGCGGGTGGTGGATTCCTCCTCGCCACCAAACCCTGTGATCGCGGCGCCAGTCGCTTTTCAAATCACGATACTGCGGCCGATCGGAACGCCCACGCCAGGCGTTGGTGGAGAAACCAACTCTATCAACCCCGCCATGCCGGTGATCTTAAGCACAAGTCAGAGCAACGCCACCACGGATCTGAACGGGTTGGCGAGCATCGTCCCATCAAGCGGCGGATTCAGCGCCCCGCTCGAGGTGAATGTCGCGATCACCGCAGGAACCAGCGCTGCGCTCGATGACCCGCTGCTGGTCCTGCCAGGTCTTCCGACTCAGACCACAGCACCAGCGCCCCGGCCGCATTTTGCACGCCTCGCGCCGCCCGGCGCGCTAGAATGAACTCTGCGCCAGGGGAAAGACCGTTTGGCCAGCGTGGAGCTGCGCTCTGGCGAGTTTGGCGCCGGTGGAGATGAAAGGAATCCTCCTGCCATCAATGAGATACAGCAGGTCCATCCGGGATCCACCCAATCCTGCCCTGAGGTGTAGAATAGGGGCAATTGGTCTCCGCCCCTTCGCAGATTGCCATTCCGAGGTGCAACGTATGAGCGACTCCCCCGAGCGGCCGATGTTTGAAACCTATCGTTGTCGCGATTGTGGCAGTGAAACCGGTTTTCGTTCGCGGCGGCGTACTTTCAGCGAGCGCTTCATCCTTCCGCTGTTTCTTCTACAGCCGGTGCGCTGCGGAGAATGCTTCCGGCGCGACTACCGCCTGATATTTACTCCGGTGCGTGACCGGCTGTCGGACACGACCCGCATCATGCCGGGAAAGCAGTCGACCACGTCCAACCGCAACGTTGCCTAGTGACGGCGGTCACCGCTATACTGCAGTGGTAGCAAGAAGTTGGATCCGCGGCGGACCTGTGCCCGCGGAGAGACGAGGAGGCCGTCTTCAGCAGTAGTGAGGACCAAATCCGGGCTGCTGAGGCCAGCGTTGCTGCAGTAGCAGGGTCTTCTATTGTTCCGCGCCCAGCCCCATGGTGGATGAACCGCGCTGCCGAGAGCCTCTTTAGCGTTCTGTTCCCCTCTGACTGCCGCATTTGCGGCGAACCGTTGCTGAACATCTCCCGGCTGCCCGTCTGCCCCGACTGTTTGGAGCAGATCCATCCGGTGAACGGCAAGGTTTGCTCGATTTGCAGCGAGCGCGTGCTGTCGGCGTACGCCCTGGGCGATGATCTGCGCTGTCCGGTCTGCCGCCGGATTGATCGGCCCTATCGCCGTGCGATCGCCTACGGCAGTTATGAGGGCGGGTTGCGCGAACTGATTCACCTGCTGAAATACAACGGGGTGCGCCCGGCAGCCAGCGTTCTGGGACGCATGCTAGCCGAGGCCATCACCAGCCTCGAACCAGCGTTTGAGCAGAGGAACGTAATCGTGATCCCGGTCCCGCTGTACCAGGGCAAGCGGCGGCAGCGCGGCTTCAACCAGGCGGAGTTGATCGCGCGGGCAGCGTTGAAGTTCCACCCTGCGGGCGAGCGTCTGCAACTGGCGGCTGACATTTTGCTGCGCATCCGCGACACGCACTCGCAAATCGGCCTGACCAGCCATCAGCGCCGCGAAAACATGCGCGGGGCGTTTACCGCGGCCCGTGCCACGGAAGTCATTGGCCGCGAGGTGTTGCTGGTGGATGATGTTTACACCACGGGGACCACGGCGTCGGAATGCGCGCGGGTGCTGCGCCGGGCGGGAGCGGCGCAAGTATGGGTTGCCACGGTTGCCCGCACGCCGAAGCTGGCATCGAAACACGCCGAGATACAGCTGAAGTCTCACGCAATGGACAACATCAGCGCGGAAGTCGAAATCCCGCTGGCGAAAGCCGTCGGCAGCTAGTTGGAACATAGTTGGAACTTATGTCTTACCGGATGGAACACGGAGCGGAATCGACACCCCGGGTGGCCGCAGGGTTGTTCGCGCCGACGGTCGCGCACCGGCCTGGCGATGGCCATGCTCTGCTTGCGCCCGTCCTGGTGTTGAACGCCTCCTATGAACCGATCAACGTGTGCGCCGCGCGGCGCGCCCTGGTGCTGGTGCTGAAGGGCGTGGCCATGACCGAGGAAGAAAACGGACATTTCCTGCACTCGGCTCGAGTGGCGCTGCGAGTTCCGTCGGTGATCCGGTTGCTCGAGTATCGCCGCATTCCGCACCAGAGCCGGGCTCTGTCGCGGAAAAACATCCTGCTGCGCGACCGCAACACCTGCCAATACTGCGCTACGGTGCTGCCCTCGAGCGAACTGACGCTCGACCACGTGATTCCGCGCTCCCGCGGAGGTTCGTCCACCTGGGAAAACCTGGTCGCCTGCTGCCATGCCTGCAACCGCCGCAAGGGCAACCAGTCTCCCGGCGAAGCAGGGATGAAGCTGATGCGCGAACCCCGCGCCTTCAACCTCCACACCAGCCGCCACATCATGCGGCTGATGGGCCGGTCGGACGACAAGTGGAGAAAGTACCTGTTCTATTAGCGGGGCGACGGAACGCACTCACGTTCAGCGAGTCAACCCGTCCAACCTGAATGCTACGCACCCAGCGGCACACTACTCTGGCCGGGCAGGTACTGGTCGCGCTCTGCGCGGTGCTCGCGAGCCTGCCCGGACGCCTGGCGGCAGAACAATCTTCCTCTGTTCAGAACACCTCTTTTCACAGCACCACCGATTGGGACGTCCAGCCTTCGCTCAAGTTCGACGTCCTTTGCGCGCTCAATTTCTTGAGCGGCGATCCCTATTATCTGGAGTACTACAAGTCCGACTATGACCGCCTCGCCCCGCAGTTGCGCGCCGAAGAGCGGGCCGCGTTTGCCGGTCTGAAACGCCGCATCAAAGACGAGAATGGCGGCATCGTCTCGGCTCAACTTGCGCTTTATTTCTCGGCCACCGACGCCGAGTCTCTCAACGATATGATTCGCGTGGTCAAAGACAGCTCGACTATGCAGCGGAACCTCAGAGCCACGCCCTACTACAGCGATGACCAGTGGAAAATCTATGAGGCCAGCCGGCCCAATCTGCAAGCCGCATTCCGCGCGCTGGAGCGCATCCATTTCGAAGACGACTGGGAGAAGCACGCCAGACCCGCCGTGGAGCAGGCCATCGTCGCGATCGCGAAAGATCTGCCAAAGTACAACGTCATCCCGCAGGTCGAACAGGTTCTCGGTACGCCACGGCCCACCAACACGATCACGATTTACATGCTCTATTATTCGCAGCCCCACGGCATCAAGATCACGGGCTCGCGCTTCCTGACCCACTACTCGTATCCGTTCCGCATCGTTCTGCGCAACGCGATTCACGAGATGATGCACCCGCCCTACGACCTGGCGAATGATCCCCAACTCCGCGCGGATTTGCAGTCCCTGCATACAGATTCGTTCCTGATGGACAAGGTGGAACATCACAACCGGTCCTTCGGTTACAACACGCTGGAGGGTCTGGAGGAAGAGGATTGCGTGCAGTCGCTGGAGCAGGTCATCGCCGAACGGTTCGGGATGGGCGGCGAGCCCCACCGCTATTGGCAGCAGCAGGATGATGGGATTCACGTACTCGCAGTGGCTCTCTACAGCCTGATGAAGCAGCAGGGATTTCCCAACGACCGTGAGGCCTTCCCTGCATTCCTGAAGCGCATGATTGAATCCGGCGCGTTGTCGAAGGGGCGCATCGAAGAACTCAACCGCGCCTTCTTGGCCCCGATGGGGGCCAAACCTAACTAATCCTTCCTACTTCTGCGGCGGATTCTGATCCGGCTTCGGGGGCGGATTCTGGTCGGGCGGCTTCTGGTCTGGCTTGGGCTGATCTTTGGGTAATTCCTTGCCTTCGTAGAGGATCTTCACGTTCGTGCCGAAGCGCTTGTAGTCCTCGTACTTCACGATCTCCTTGATGTGCACGTCTTCGGCTTTGAAGTGCAGTTCGTCATCGGCCTTGGTGTAGACGGGAAACCAGTACAGGCCGTCGATCTGCTGCCGCCAGGTGGTGAACTTGGGAAACAGATTCTGGTTGTCGCTGTCCCTCTTGGAGGTGTTGCAGGGATGCCCACCGCACAGGTCGGGCACCGTCTTGCCATAGGTCTTGACGATTTGGAAGTCGTGGTCGTCGACCCAGACGCGCCCCTGAAAATAGCGCTTTTTGCCTTCGATCTTCTTGGGTGCAATGTCGAAGACGAAGCAGTGCAGTTCGTCTTCCTGCTGCTGGCCGACGTAGAGGATGTTGTATTCGGGCAGCTCCTCGGTGGTCAGGACGAACGGCAGCCGGTGCCGGATGTCGGCGAAATCCTCCTGCGACATGTAGATCTTGGTCAGGTTCGACTGCGGGGCAAACACAACGTTTTCGATCCGGTGGCCCTTGTCGTCAAAAAGCACGTCGAAGACTTCGTGATACTGGCCGTCGACCGTGTCCCCGTCGAGAGTCTCGACTTTCACATCCTGGCGATAGGTGTACTGTTCGCGGGCTTTGGCAAAATCGGTCTCCTTGGTCGCGAAGCGCTGGATGATCTCGTCGGGCGTTGTGCCCTGCGGAGGAGTGTTTTCGAGAGGGCCCTCCTGGGCAAGGGCAGGGACTGCGCTCGCAGCTAAGAACGTGAGGAAGCCTAAGAGCGTCAGGAAGAGAAGAGCATTGCGCAACCCCGGTTTCATAGTCTTTAGTTTATCGAATCCGGATGAGGATGTCGCAGCCGGAGGTATCTTGATCGGCGCTCAAACACAAACCAGCGGGACCGCGGCAACCCTTCCCCCCGACCCCTCTCCGCTCAGCGAGACCGGAGGGGAGGGCGCTGCAGTTCTGCCACTTAGTTGGATGCGCAACAGGGCGTCGGGTTGCCGCGAGCTAGAGATTCGCCGCAGCCATTCGCGTTTTGTCAATTGAGCGTTTTGCCATCCGGAGCGTTTCGTCCTCTCAGCGTTCTGTCATCCTGAGCGAAGCGAAGGACCTATGCAGTTTGCCGGTGAGTGCATAGGTTTTTCGGTTCGCAAACGGCCCAGACTCTGTCGGACGCCAGCCGGGAGAGTGGCAAGTAACCCGTCGGCTGCTGGTCCCGGAGGGACCACCGATAGTAGCCCGCCGGTTCACTGGCGGGATGCGCCGCGCATAGGCCATCGTGCCGGAGGCACGACTGAAACCTTCACGCTTCGTTCGACATTTCAAGCGTCCCTCCGGGACGCGCCTCATCGATGCCGCCGACCCGGCGTTGAAACGCCGGGCTATTCTCATTCGCCCCTCCGGGACGAGATGGCGGACTTTCCCGCCGCAAATCGTTGCCTAGAACTCGTCGCTCGCCCCTGCTACACTCATGCGTTTGCCGAGGAATGCTGTCATGCGCCGTCTTTTTCTTCTTTCTCTTCTCGTTCTGGCATCCACCCTACCCACTTTCGCCCAAGCCAAGCATCCCTTCACCTTCGAAGACATGATGAAGCTGAAGCGCGTGGGCGATCCGCAGGTCTCGCCCGACGGCAAGTGGGTGATCTTCAGCGTGGTGGACGTCGATCTCGCAGCCAACACCAAGACGCCGCACGTCTGGATCGTGCCCTTAGATGCCCATGTAGAGACGGCCGCCCCCGGCCGTCCTGCCGAGCAAGGCTCGGCGGGTTCTTCGTCGGCGGAACGGGAGATCATCGCCGACCAGGACGCAGACCGCCCGCGCTGGGCGCCGGATGGCAAGCGCTTCGCATTTCTTTCGACGAAAGTGGGCGGATCGCAGGTTTGGGTCGCGGAGTTTGATGGCGCGACAGGTACGGTGACAGCCTCGAACAAGCTGACTTCGATTGCGACTGAAGCGGGCGGTGAACTGTGGTCGCCCGATGGAAGGAACATTCTGTTCACGTCGGATGTGTATCCCGAGTGCGACGGCGCTCCCGAAGCCGAAACCGTATGCGATGCCAAGAAGCTGAAAGAGGTCGAGGAGTCGAAAGTTAAAGCGCAGATCTTCACCCATCTGCTCTATCGCCATTGGAATGCTTATCGCGGAGGCAAACGCAGTCATATCTTCGTGGTGCCCATCGATGCCTGTGTAGGGACAGCCGCCCCGGCTGTCCGGCCCGGCGACGTCGGGCAGGGTGTTTCTGCCGACGGAGAGAAAAGCAGTCGAGCTTCGCTCGACCCGACAGCCGGGGGCGGCTGTCGCTACATGGATCTCACCCCTGGCGACTACGACGCGCCCGTGTTCTCGCTCGGCGGGCAGGATGACTATGCCTTCTCGCCCGACGGGCAGGAGATTTGCTACACCTCGAATCACGACAAGAATCCGGCGGCTTCCACCAACAACGATCTGTGGATCGTCCCGGTCAGTGGTGGACCTGCGAAGAACATCACCGCCGACAATCCCGCCAGCGACTCGACGCCGCTCTATTCGCCCGATGGCCGCTACATCGCCTACCGCGCCCAGCAGCGCCCGGGATACGAAAGCGACCGCTTCCGCCTCATGCTCTACGACCGCAAGACGGGACACAAGGTCGACCTTACAAAGGACGTATTTGACCGCTGGATCGGGACCTTTACTTGGGCGCCAGATTCTACGCGGGTTTACTTTGTATCGGAGGATAAGGGCGATTCCCCGATCTACTCGGCCGACATAACGGACGTACGGAAGGAGACTGTAACCGGAGGGCAGCCTGGTGATGATGTCACGATTCATCTCACGAACATCAATATCGATGTCACATTCCGCGAGTTGAATCGTGGTTTCAATGATGATCTGGCGGTAACGCCCGATGGAAGGACCCTTTTCTTCTCTCGTATATCCCTCCAGCATCCCACCGAGTTTTTTGTTGCCTCACTTAAAGACGCTGGAAACTCAGCTGCAACCAAAGTTCATATAGATTGCTCTGAGCCCAACGTAAGAGACGGCAAAGCTGTTCTTGCAGGACCTTGTAAGAATGCAGCTCTCAAGTCCGAGGTTACGCCGTTCACACATCTTAACGACGCGGTCCTCTCTCAAGTCTCAATGTCCCCGCTCGAACCCTTCTGGTTCACCGGAGCTCACAACGACAAGGTCCAAGGCTTCCTGGTCAAGCCGCCGAACTTCGACGCCTCGAAGAAATATCCGGTGAAGTTCCTCATTCACGGCGGGCCTCAGGGGGCATGGGGAGACGACTGGAGCTATCGCTGGAATGCCGAACTGTTCGCGTCACCAACTTCATCGACGCCCATCGGATACGTCGTCATCATGATCAACTTCCACGGCTCGACCGGATACGGGCAGAAGTTCATCGATGCCATCAACGGCGACTGGGGCGGCGCGCCGTTTGAAGACTTGATGAAAGGCCTCGACTACGCCGAGGAGCATTATCCGTTCATCGACAAGAGCCGCGAGTGCGCGCTGGGCGCCAGCTACGGCGGATACGCGATCAACTGGATCCTCGGCCACACCGACCGCTTCAAGTGCCTGGTGTCGCACGACGGCATGTTCAACGCCGAATCAACCTGGGGATCGACCGAGGAACTCTGGTTCAACGACTGGGAGTTCAAGGGCACGCCCTACGACAATCGCGCGATGTATGAAAAATGGTCGCCGCACCAGTATGCAAAGAATTTCAAGACGCCGACGCTGGTCATTCACAGCCAGCTCGACTACCGGCTCGACGTGAGCGAGGGTTTCCAGCTTTTCACCACGCTGCAAATGCTGGGCGTCCCCTCGAAGATGCTCTATTTCCCCGACGAAGGCCACTGGATCCTCAAGCCGCAGAATTCGCGGCTTTGGTACAAGACGGTCAACGATTGGGTGGATCAGTGGATCGGAAAGTAAGTCTTGGTGGCACCGGCACTCGCCCGCGTGCCCTCTTCAGCCTGTCATCCTGAGCGGAGCGAAGGACCTGTGCAGCCTGCCGGGGAGTGCATGGGTCCTTCGGCCTGCAAAGCACGCAGGCCTCAGAATGACAATGGCTGAGGAATCGCTCCCCCTCGCACTTGTCACGCGCCCTCGCCGCGTGCTAACGTGCGCCGTTCGTGAGTTTTAACTCAACCGAGAAGGCAACGCAGGCAAATTTGCTTCCATCCCACGCTCTAAAAGGATTCATTCTATGAGCACCCCCGTGGCAGAACTTCCCGCAAAGAAACACAAACCCTACGTCCCCGAAACCATGGAGATGAAGGAGTTCACCTTCCGCGCCCTGCTGATCGGGTTGGTGATGACGGCCGTTCTCGGCTCGGCCAACGCCTATCTGGGGCTGAAGGCGGGCATGACGATCGCGGCGACGTATCCCGCGGCGGTGATTGGCATGGCGCTGTTGCGCCTGATGAAGGGCTCGCTGCTCGAAGAGAATATCGCGCGAACCGTGGGCTCGATCGGCGAATCGGTGGCAGCCGGCGCGGTGTTCACGATCCCGGCGTTCGTGATGGCTGGCCTTTGGCCCGGGCTCACTCGTGACAAGTACTGGAATTCGGTCGCGCTGATGGTGATCGGCGGAACACTCGGCATCCTGTTCGTCACGCTGCTGCGCCGCGTGATGGTCGAAGATCCCGAGTTGCCCTATCCCGAGTCGGTGGCCGCGTCTGAGATTCACAAGGCCGGTCAGCAGGGCGCGAAGGCCGCCAAGATTCTGTTCGCCAACATGGGCTTTGGCGGATTCATGTATCTGCTGGGCGCGTTCAATGTGTTCAGTTCGAGCAATACCCTGCACATGAAGATCAGCGAAGTGGGAAAGCGGCTGCTGCTGCGCACGGGCACCAATCCCAACGTCGCAACCACAGTGACCGGAGGCGCGACGTTCTTCGCCATGCCCGACGTCAGTCCGGCGTATCTGGGCGTCGGATACATCATCGGCCCGCGTCTGGGCGCATTGAATTTCGCCGGAGGAGTGTTGGCCTGGGGATTGCTGGTTCCGCTTCTTACGTTCACGGTTGGCCCCTACATTCAGGCTGCGCAGCCCGCCGGACAAGCACTTTCCTGGGAACTGCTCGCCGGCGCCATCTATTACTCAATCGTTCGTCCCATCGCAGTGGGAGGAATGCTGGTGGGCGCGAGCTACACGCTGTTCAAGATGCGCAAGCAGCTTGCAGTCGGCATGGGGCGCGCGATTTCGGATTTGCGGAAATCAGCGGCAGCGCACGCGGCGACGAATCGCACGGAACGCGACCTGCCGGCGAAGGTCATTTTTGCAGGAATTGCCGTGGTTTTTGTGGCAATGATCGTACTCTACTACTACTTCCTCAGCGCTGCGGGAAATCTCACCAGTTCCAAGATCATCTCGGGATCGCTGGTTGCGGCTGGCGTAATGGTCATCATTGGATTCTTTTTTGCCGCCGTGTCGGGGAACCTGGTGGGGTTGATCGGATCGTCGAACAATCCGGTTTCAGGACTCACGCTGTGCACCTTGCTGATCGCAGCTTTGCTGATGGTCGCGCTGGGAGTGCAAGGCGCGGGAGGCGTAGCCGCGGTGCTGGGAGTGGCCGCAGTGGTCTGCGTCTCTTCAGCGGTGGCTGGCGAGATGTTGCAGGATTTGAAAGTCGGCCACATTCTTGGCGGTACACCCGCGAAAATGGAGATCGGCGACCTGTTCGGAATCGTTGTGGCGTCGTTGGTGCTATTTGTCCCACTGGCCGTGCTCGACAAGGCATATCACTTCGGCAGCAACGCGCTGCCCGCGCCGCAGGCTGGCCTGATGGCGATGCTCTCGAAAGGCATCGTCGGCGGCGACATGGCCTGGCCGCTCGTCGTTGTTGGGATTCTGCTCGGGATCGTCATGATCCTGATTGAAGTCAAGAGCGTCATGCTGTTTTCGGTCGGGATGTACCTGCCTCTGGGGACGACTTTCGCGATCTTCGTGGGCGGCCTGATTCGTTGGGTCACAGACAGACTGCGTGATCGCCGCGGCCACAACGACGCGCAGAAGGCGCGCGTGGATAACGCCGGCATACTCACGGCTTCGGGCCTGATCGCGGGTGAGGCTCTGTGCGGCCTGGTGATCGCGGGATTGGTCGGGTCGGGTAAGGATGTGACCCTGGTTCACTGGACGCCTCCGTTATGGGCAGCGCTCATCGCCCTGGTGGTGCTGCTCACCGCGATGATCCGTGTGCCGCTCGCCAATGCGGGCAGCCCCGATGAGCCCGCGCCGCCGACTGCCATCATGTGAGGCTTTCAATCACGAAGGACGGGAAGGCGCACGAAGGTACGATTCCTTAGTGTTAACTTCGTGCCCTTCGTGGTCTCGCTTGTATGTCCATTGCCACAAACGTTAAGGCAATCCAGGAGCGAATCGGGGCCGCCGCGCGCCGGGCTGGACGCTCGCGCGCTGACATTGGTTTGATGGCCGTAACCAAGACTCATCCGCCGGAGCGCATTCGCGAAGCCTACGCCGCCGGTCTGAAACTGTTCGGCGAGAATCGCGTGCAGGAGTTTGGCGCGAAGGCCAGCGCTCTCGCTGATCTCGCCGATGCCGAGTGGCACATGATCGGCCATCTACAGACGAACAAGGCGGCCAAGGCAGCGGAATTGTTTCGGGCGGTGGACTCGGTCGATTCGGTGAAGCTGGCGGAAAAGCTCGATTCGGCAGCTCGCGCCCTGGGGAAGACATTGCCAGTTCTAATTGAAGTGAACGTTGGAGGAGAAGCCGCGAAGAGTGGCGCAGCGCCCGATTCACGGGAACTCGAAGAACTGCTGCTCGCTGCTCCTCGGCTAGAAGCGCTGGAGTTTCGCGGCTTGATGACCGTGCCTCCGTTCACTGACGACCCCGAAGCAGGGCGGCCGTTCTTCCGCAGGCTCCGCGTACTGCGCGACGCGATCGCCTCACGACAATTGCCCGGCATCGCCATGCGCGAACTTTCCATGGGCATGTCGCACGATTTCGAAGTGGCCATCGAGGAAGGGTCGACCTGCGTGCGCGTGGGGACGGCGATCTTCGGAGAAAGATCCAGGTTGTGATTCCGATTTGCGAGTCGAGTGAGGGAATCACGTTTGTGGTACGGGTGCATCCTCGTGCAAAGAAAAACGCAATCACTGGTGAAGTTGGCGACGCGCTGAAAGTCTCGCTGACTGCACCACCGGTCGAAGGCAAAGCGAACGAGGCTTGCATTGACTTCTTCGCAAAGCTTTTGAAGGTGCCGCGCAGTTCCGTTACCATTGCGTCCGGCCAGACCAGGCGCAGCAAAGTGATTCGCGTGGCGGGACTCACTGCGCAACAGGTGCGGGACCGGCTGGGTTGACCTGCCGGCGACGTTTCGTCAACGTCATTGTTGTGGTAGTTTCCAGCAGTTCGCGGACAGGAGTGTCCGCGCCACACAAGCACAGGAGCCACTTTTGACCTTCTCCGAACGTTTCCACGAAATCCGTACCGGATTTGAGCGCCCGTTCTGGGTCGCCAATATCAGCGAGATCTTCGAGCGCCTTTCCTATTACGGGGCGTTTTCATCTCTCGCACTCTACCTACACGAACGGCTGAACTTCTCGACAGAGCGGACCACGGGACTGACAAGCCTCTTCAATGGGATGGTTTGGTTCCTCGCGATTTTTGGCGGTGCTACTGCGGATCGGCTTGGGTTCCGCCGTGCGCTTTCGATGGCTTACCTCATCCTGGCGTGCGCCTATTTTCTTATTGGCTCGATTGGTGCTCCCTGGCTGGCTCCGGTGCGCAATACCGTTCCGCTGGGCCTTTTTGTTGGAATCATACTTGTCTTGCCTGCGCTCGGTATCTCCCTGGTCAAACCGTGCGTGGTAGGGACGACCGCCCGCGCTTCGAAGGAGAACGTACGCACCGTCGGCTATTCGATCTACTACACACTCGTCAACATAGGCGGAGCAGCCGGTCCCTATCTTGCTTCGTGGGCGCACCGTCACATGGGGGTTGAAAACGTTTATCGCGTCGCGGCGGTCAGCGTCTTCGCAATGTTTTTCGTAGTTCTTGTCTTTTTCCGTGAGCCACGCAAGACCGACGATGCTCCTCTGCCTTCAATTGCAACCGTGGCACGCAATTTTTGCGTGGTGGTGGGCAACTACCGACTCGTCCTGCCTGTGCTGGGAATTGCGCTGTTGTTGTTCATTGTGACCTTTTTTCGTCCGGCTTTTGTGGTTCCTTGGTGGATCTGGATTGCCCTCCTAGCAGTTGTTCTGGCGGGCATAAGCAAATTCATGTGGTTTCTTGTGCTCTTTTCAGGCTACTGGGTCGTATTTTGGCAGCAGTACATCAGCCTGCCCCTTTTCGTTCACGGATACATTAACCCCCATGCCGACGTCGAAATGATCCTTGTCACGGACGGCGTGACAGTGATTCTCCTGACGTTGGCGGTAAATTACCTGTGGCGTAAGCTCTCTTCACTCCAAGCCGTAATTCTCGGTACGGTCATTACCTCGTTGGCTTGGGCGATCATCGCGATTTGGCCGACAATCTGGGCCGCATACCTCTCGCTGTTTGTATTGGCTATCGGCGAGATCACGCAGCAGCCCCGCTATTACGACTACATTTCCCGTCTCGCCCCGGCCGGTCAGCAGGGAACGTACATGGGCTTTGCCTTCCTGCCGCTCGGGATAGGATCGTTCATTGCCGGCAAATTCAGCGGGTGGCTGATGCATCACTTCGGCGAAGAACTACACCGGCCGTCGATGATCTGGTGGCCGGTGGTTGGCGTGGGTGTCGCCACAACATTGCTGCTGTGGATCTACGACCGGTTCGTGCGGCGCGAAACCAGCTCAGCGGCTTGACTTCGCCCTGAGTGCGTGGAATGATTCGCCTCCAGTTAGCCAAACGTGAGGAGGCTCTATGCCACACTATCTACAGCAAGTCGCGTACTCCCGCGAAGGATGGGAAGCCCTGGTCGCGAATCCGCAGAATCGCATTGAGGCTGTGCGGCCCGCGATCGAAAAGCTCGGAGGCCGGATCGTTCAGGCCTGGTTCTCGTTCGGCGATTACGATATCGTCGTCATCTCAGAGTTGCCCGACAACGTCAGCGCCGCAGCCATTGCCATGGCGTTCGCTGCCGGTGGCGCCTGCAAGTCGGTGCAGACCACTCCGCTGATTTCGGTCGAAGAGGCTGTCGAGGCCTTGAAGAAGGCCGGCAAATGCGGATATCGGCCGGTAACCGCCAAGTCCCGCGCCGCATGAAAGCGCAAGACCCGATGCCTGGCGCACGGTGCCTGGTCCGATGAAGGTCCGGCGGGCTCCGCGCGGCTGGCTCTTGGAACGGCGTGCGAGACGCCGCCAAGACCAAACGAGAGAAGATTCTGACTTCAGGCTCGGGGTAGTGCCCTGAGTCAACAAACCACGAAGGACACGAAGTATCACGAAGGTACAAGTTGGCATCTTCTTCGTGTGCTTTGTGTCCTTCGTGGTGAGATCATTGCGCTGCCACCCCAGGCCCCCCAATTCGCTCAAATTCCTGCTCTTGTTTACAATAGAAGTTTGCCCATGAACCTCGCCGCAATCCAGTCAGCTCTGCGCGAACGCAATATCGACGCCTGGCTTTTCTACGACCACCATCACCGCGATCCCATCGCTTACCGCGTCCTGGGCGTTCCTGCGGGCCTGATGGTCACGCGGCGCTGGTTCTACCTGATTCCGGCGGAGGGCGAGCCGGTCAAGCTGGTCCACAAGATCGAGGCCGGGCATCTCGACACGCTTCCCGGCAAAAAGCATCTGTATTCGGGCTGGCAGGAGTTGTTCGAGAAGCTGAAAGCGATCCTGGCGAACCACCGCGACATTGCCATGCAGTACTCGCCGAATAACATCATTTTCTATGTCTCGCTGGTGGACGGCGGCACGATCGACCTGATACGCGGTCTGGGCAAGAACGTGGTCAGCTCAGCCGATCTGGTGGCGCAATTCGAATCCACCTGGAGCGAGGAACAGATTCGCTCGCACTTCGCGGCGCGGGACAGCATCGACGCCATCGTCGCCGAGTCGTTCAAGGAAATCGGCCGGCGCGTGCGCAACGGCGGCACGAAGGAACACGAGATCCAGCAGTGGTTTGTGGAGGCATTTCGCCGCGAGAATCTACTGACCGATGATCCGCCAATCGTCGCAGTCAACGCCAATGCCGGCAACCCGCACTACGAGCCGAGCGCCGAGCGCTCGACGCCCATTTGCGAAGGGGATGTCGTGCTGCTCGATGTGTGGGGGAAGAAAAACACTCCAGATGCCGTGTACTACGACATAACCTGGATGGGCTTTGTGGGCGCGACTCCGCCGGAGCGCATGCGCCAACTTTTCGAGATCGTGCGCGACGCCCGTGACGCGGGCGTGAAGACGGTTCTCGATGCGGTCAGCGCCGGCCGCCGCATCGCCGGCTGGGAAGTCGACCGGGCCACGCGCGGACACATCAAGCAGAAGGGCTACGGCGACTATTTCGTGCACCGCACGGGACATTCCATCGGCACCGACGTCCATTCCAACGGGGCCAATATGGACGATCTCGAAATCCACGACGAGCGGCAGATTCTTTCCAACTCCTGCTTCTCCATCGAACCCGGCATTTATCTGCCCGAGTTTGGCGTGCGCACTGAGGTCAATGTGCTGGTGCGGGCAAAGTCGGCGGAAGTGACGGGGAAAATCCAACGCGAGATAGTGACCATCTGAATGGCAAACTCCACGGCAGAAAAAGCAAAAATCGAGCAGGGCGAGCAGATAAGCCTGATGAGTGTGCTCGCGCCGGCCATAGGCTGGCTGATTCCCGGCGCCGGCCACATGATCCAGAAGCGCTGGATCCGCGGCGGCCTGCTGTTCGTGTCGATCGTGACGATGTTCCTGCTGGGCCTCGCCATGCAGGGCCGAATTTACAAAGCGAACGGCGGCGACATCCTCGACATTCTTGGCTTCATCGGTGATCTCGGTGCGGGCGGCCTCTACATCGTGACCCTGGCCATGGATTGGGGACAGGGAGCGATTGCCTTCGCCACGGCAGACTATGGAACCAAGTTCATGATCGTGGCCGGATTGCTGAATTTCATCTCGGTCGCGGACGCGTATCACATCGCAATTGGAAAAAAGCAGTGACCATCACTCTCTCTCATTTTAGCGCGGCAGCGGTGTTCGCCCTGTTTGCGTCCATCGTTTTCGGCATCACTCATCGTGAAAATACTCGCGACATGATCCGTTACGGCGCGTATTGCTTCGCCATGTTTTTGGGTGGCCTCATTGTGGCAGGATGGGCGATGTGGGTGCTGAAAAGGTAGCGTCTAGCTGCTAGCTGGGTTCGCTCGCTCTCTTCCTGAGCCTCAATCGCCTCTGCGCTCTGAGTCTTACCGCACTCAGCATGAGAAAAGAACGCGCCCTTAAATGACGCGCCTCAGCAAGAGCTGCACAGCATCTCTAGCGGCTTGTGCTTGGCTAGGAGTAGTAGCTAGAAGCTTTCACCCTCCCCACACAAACGCATCAAAGACCCGCTTCGTGTCAAAATTCAATCGGCGGTAGAGCGTCACGGCGCGAGCGTTGGCCTCGGTCACGGTCAGCGACAACAGCGAAAAATTCCTCTTCTTCAAATTCAACGTCGTCGCCCCCATGAGGGATTCGCCAATCCGGCGCGAGCGGTATTCCGGCAAAACGCATACCTGGGTCACGTGGCCCACGTCGCAGCGCACGCGCGAGCAAAGAATCAGCCCGATCAGAGTTTTCGCGCGGCGGTCGACGGCTACGAACGACGACTCGGTGTCAAACACGCCGCATCCCGGAAAACGCACGATATTGTTCAGAAAACGCAGCGATCCGCTGAGGGTGTGGTATTGGTCGTTGATCTGCGCGTCCACATGGCCACGGTAGGCCGCGGTGATAACGGCAGCCGAGGGCTGGTAGTCGGCGTCGGTCCAGGGCCGGATTTCTACATCAGGGTGGATGGCAGACTTCTCAGCCGCCGCCTTCTCCAGCTCCAGCACCATGAACAGCCGCGGATGCCGCTGGAAACCGGTCTCCAGAAACGGTCGGGCCACGGCTTTAGCCTCATGCGCCAGCAGCTGCGCCTCCACGCGATGAATTCCTGGAGACTGCTGCAGGGTCTCAATGACATGCGTCAGCAGGCGCAGTTCCACGTCACGAGCGTCGGGAAGGCGTGCGCCGTTGGTGACGTAGAGATCGCCAATCACTCCCTTGCTGCCCTCATACACAAAAAACGAGTAGCCGAAGACGCGGCCGCGTTCGACCGCGGCATAACCTGGAAGGATTTTGGCATCCACGTAGCGAAGAATCATTTCCGCCGAGCCGGAGTAGTCCCAGGAGAGCACGCGACCCCATAGCTGCGCCTCATCATCCAGTAAGGGGCGCAGGTCGACGGAGGAAAAGTGCCTGAGGTCGAGAATCTCCAAATGAGGCTCCGAAACGGCTGCAGCGGCAGCGCGCGCGGGTGCACAAGCGTCGCGGCAAAACTCCGAGTGTAGTGGGTTCGCTGGAGAGAGGCAAACCAGAGGAACACGCGCATGTAACACCACGAAAGGTAAGGCGACCTCGATCGGAGCTTGATCCGAACGGGGGCGTTCCGCGTGATCTCCGTCACCACGGAAGAGATCGAGGCGCTAGAGGCAGGCCGGCTCTCATGCCACTTAGGACGTGTAAGCCCTTATGCTGCAGTGACTTATGGCACTGATTCACGTCATCCCCATCGTGCTCGTCCTCACTTTGCTTTGTGATGGTGGTCACACCGCACGGTCCAGTGTTCCCGGCATAATCACATCCTGCGTTGGTTATCCGGAGTGCTTGTTACTCCTTAGCTGGGGGACCAGGTGGCAAAAGGACGCGTTTCCATCGTCGTTGAGCGCTGCAAGGCGTGCGGCTTCTGCGTGGAGTTCTGTCCCACGCACGTGCTGGCGCTCTCTTCCGCTTTCAACTCCAAGGGCTATCATCCGCCGCATGTGGTGCATCCGGAAAAATGCAGCGGCTGCGATCTGTGCGGCATGTACTGCCCTGATTTTGCAATCTATGGAACCAAGGTCGCAGAAGCGAAGATCGCGGAAGCCAAGGCTGCCGAAGCAAAGTCGCAGAAGGCCGCCGGAGGTGAGCAATGAAAGCCGACCCACACGGTGTGCTTACCGGCACACATTTTCTTGACGGCGACCACGCCTGCTGTGAAGGCGCGCTGGCTGCCGGAGCGAGATTCGCCGCCGGATACCCCATCACGCCTTCGACTGAAGTGGTCGAACGTTTCGCCGCGCGCGTGCCAACCGTCGGCGGATGCTTCATCCAAATGGAAGACGAACTGGCCGCCTCGATCGCCCTGCAGGGCGGCGTGTGGGGCGGGGCCAAGGCGTTTACGGTGACCTCCGGTCCGGGCTTTTCGCTGATGATGGAGCACATCGGCTACGCGGCCATGACCGAAACGCCCTGCGTTTTCGTCGACGTGCAGCGTGGCGGACCATCCACCGGGCTGCCCACGCTTCCTGCGCAGGCCGACATGATGCAGGCGCGCTGGGGATCGCACGGCGACTACGAAATCATCGCGCTCTGCCCGAACTCGCCTCAGGAGTGCTTCGATTTGACCATCAAGGCTTTCAACCTGGCCGAAGAATTCCGCGTCCCAGTGATGTTCATGATGGACGAAGTCGTGGGACACATGACCGAGAAAGTCGTGATTCCTCCGGCCGATCAGATCGAAGTCGTGCCGCGCAAGCACACCCGCAAGTCCATAGAAGACTACCTTCCCTACCAGACCAACGGCGACATGGTGCCGGAAATGGCGCACGCCGGCGAGGGCTACAAGTTTCACATTACTGGCTTGACCCACGACGAACGCGGCTATCCCAACATGACGCCGGCCGTGCAGGACAAGCTGGTGAAGCGTCTGCAGAACAAGATTCGCACCGCCGCCGACCGCATCTGCCTGTTTGAAGAGGACCGGCTTGAGGACGCGGACGTCGTGGTAGTTTCCTACGGCATCACGTCTCGAGTGGCGCAGCGGGCGATCGACGCGGCGCGTGAGCGCGGATTAAAAGTTGGAAAGTTACGCCTCATCACGGCGTGGCCTTTCCCCGAGAAAAAGATTGCGGATGTGGCCGCGCACATCAAAGCGTTCGTCGTGCCGGAACTTAACCTGGGGCAGATGGTGCGCGAGGTCGAGCGCGCCGCCAGCGGCAAAGCGAAGACCATCGCTGTATCGCATGCCGGAGGCGGAGTCCACAACCCGGACGAAATCCTGAACGCCATCGTGGAGGCAAGCCGATGCTGAACGTTCTAGACGACACCATCAATCCAGTCGAGCCGTTCCTGCGCAGCGACCGCATGCCGCACATCTGGTGCCCGGGATGCGGCATCGGCACTACGGTGAACTCGTTCGCGCGCGCGCTGATCGAGTCGAAGATCGATCTGAACTCGCTTGCTCTGGTTTCAGGCATCGGCTGCACGGGCCGCGTCGCGGGTTATGTGAAGCTCGATTCGTTCCACACCACGCACGGGCGCGCGATTCCCTTTGCCACCGGCCTGAAGCTGGCGAATCCCAAGCTCAATGTTGTCGTCTACTCGGGTGACGGAGATCTCTCGGCGATCGGAGGCAATCACCTGATTCACGCCGCGCGCCGCAATCTGGACATCAAAGTCATCTGCGTCAACAACTTGATTTACGCGATGACGGGCGGCCAAACCGCGCCTACAACTCCAGGCCACGCCACCACTTCAACCAATCCTTACGGCACGTTCGAGCCGGCGTTCAACTTGCCGCATCTGGTAGAGGCTGCAGGCGCGGTCTACGTCGCCCGCTGGACGACTTTCCACGTGCGGCAACTGGCGCGGTCGATCAGCGAAGCATTCGCCAAGAAGGGATTCTCCTTCATCGAAGTCATTTCGCCCTGTCCCACGCTCTACCAGCGGCGCAACAAGATGGGTGACGGCCTCGACACCATGAAGTACTACAAAGAGAAGAGTAAGGTGAAAAACGGCGCGCCCACCGGCGAGGTCGGCCTCACGCTGAACGGCGAAATCGTGGTCGGGAAGTTCGTCGACCGCGACCGCCCCGACTATCAAACCATGATGCGCGCGCAGTACGTCGAATCACTGGGCGAGCGCTACGTGGAAATGGCAGATCCGGAGCAACCGGAATTGGAGTGCGTATGCGACTGACCGAGATTCGAGTGGCGGGATTTGGCGGCCAGGGGGTTATTCTTTCGGCTATCGTGTTGGGCAAGGCGGCGTCGATCTACGAAAATGGATTCGCCACCATGACGCAGAATTTCGGCCCGGAAGCGCGCGGCGGCGCGTGCAGCGCGCAGTTAGTGATCTCGGACTCGCCTGTACTGTATCCCTACACGACCCAGCCCGACATCATGGTGATCATGTCGCAGGAGGCCTACAACCGCTTCGCGCACGAGCTGAAGCCCGGCGGAACGCTCATCATTGAGGAAGATCTGGTTCGCGTCGCCGATCTCAAAGGCGACCCCAAGGTCTACGCAATACCGGCCACGCGCTTCGCCGAAGAATTAGGCAAGCGCATGGTATTGAACTCGGTGATGGTGGGGTTCTTTACCGCAGTGACGAAACTGCTCGATGCCGACGCGGTGCGCAAATCCGTGGCCGACTCGGTCCCGCCGAACTTCCGCGAGCTGAACCTGAAAGCGTTCGAAAAGGGATTCGAGTACGGAAATACCGAATTGGCAGCCGCACCTCCGCGCCCGGAATTGGAAACGCTGGCAATCACCGAGGGGTAGACGGCAGACGATACGTGCTGGCGCCTCCGACTTGCTACCGCTTCGCACCCGCTGACGAGACCCAATAGTAGTCCACATCCTGTGCTGCATAGTGCCCGAGGAACGACACACGCCGGCCCACGGTTCGGGATGCGATATCCGCCTTCCAATTTGGGGGCGCGACGAGCAGATGTTCTCCCAGCGGAACCGCGCCGGATTCGTAGCGCGCGATCGTCTGATTGCGATAGAACGCCAGACCGAATTCCAGTTCGCGCGATGTCCCGCAAACGGCCAACGGCAAGCGATGCGTCTCGAGGCGGACGAGCTCCCGGGCCAGAGGCCGTGCCGAAAGCTGCTGGTCGATCGAAGTAGCTCCCAGCTTGAGGACGGCTGCGACTGCCAGCACCACCGGTATCAGCGTAACGAAGCGCAGCATGCGCAGGCCCAGGCGGCTGACCAAGGTAACGGCTATGCCGGCGCAGAGCAGGAGCGCGACGCCCACGGCCAGCAGCATGGGACGCCCTGAGGGCAGCCGATGCTGCGTGATCAGGTAAGCGGCCAGTGTCGCTGGAACGATTGGTGCTGCTGCCACGAGCGCATGCAACACGGCGACCCATTTCGGCGCCGGCCCCTCATACTCAAACTCCCGCCGCAGATACTCCGCCAGCAGCACCGGCCCCGCAGGTATCGCGGGAAGAATATAGCCCGGAAGCTTCGACTGCGAAATCGAGAAGAACAGGACTGGCACGACCAGCCAGCAGCACGCAAACAAGTTGAACTGCAACTCGAGATTGGGCGCGGCCGAGCCAGATTTACGCTCCGCCCACCAGGTCCGCAGCGGGCGGACGAAAGCCGCGATCACGAAGACCGGCCAGGGCAGCAGCGCGAGCAGCGTGACCGGCAGGTAATACCAGAACGGCTCGCGATGGTGGTAAAGGTCGGTCGAGAAGCGTGCGAGATTGTGCTGCAGAATGAATTCGCGGAAAAACTGCGGATTGCGCAGCTGCACTGCGATGTACCACGGCAGTGCGATCGCGCAGAACAGGAGAATTCCTGGCAGCCACAGCGTTCTGACCACAAGCCGCAGCTCACGCACCATCGCGGCAAACAACACGACGATGATCGCCCCGAGCAGCGGCGCCACCGGGCCCTTGGCCAGCACGCCCAGTGCCATGCAGGCGTAAAAGAGCGCGAGATAGCTTCGCCTGTCACTCTCC